>Ga0193729_1000590_pt1 | contig 19020 bp, 13 predicted proteins | sample U1c2metaG_FD_143036 | JGI IMG/M metagenome (GOLD analysis project Ga0193729, IMG submission 143036) | Soil microbial communities from a riparian zone of the East river system, Colorado, United States - U1c2 | ecosystem: Environmental > Terrestrial > Soil > Riparian zone | place: USA: East River...
GGCAGGGGGTCGCCCCTCGACGGGTCGTTCTCTGGAGAGGCGCTTAACCCTTGCGGCGGGAGGCACCCGTAAATCCACGAAGCCGTCAGCCCCAGCGGCATCCGTGATGACCAGCCAGGGCACAGCTCACGGCCGCTTTCAACGCCATCCGCGACCGCCATCTAACGGCACGCAACCATGGCGCCCGCGAACTCGGGAATGCGATCCTAGAGCTAGCGGGCAGGGAATCCAGATTGGCTGCCGAGACCTGCGGCAACTCGCCGCTACCCACGACCACGCCACGGTCGCCGCATTCCTAGAATCGCGGTCAGAAACGTCGAGGGATCGCTCTGAGTGAAACGCACTCGCTAGTTCGTCTAATCGTTTGGTGCAGTCGTCTGCGATCGTAAGCGGCTTTGTCCCGTGTCGTCAGGCTTAAGCCGGTTCAACGCATCGACGAGGGCGCGTGACGCGGCGCGCCAGTGTGCCAAGCGGGCTTCGTATGCCTCTTGGTCGCGCTCGGTCCAGCTCGGGTGAAGGGGGGTGATGCCCTCCCGGAGAGCCGCGTGCGCCGCGCGCTCTTTCCAGGCAGCGGCCATGACCGCTTGCTCGCAGTTATGCAGATCTGCCACCGACGTCGTTTCCGTCATCTCTCGCCCCCGCGTGTGGGTCGCTGGATAGAGAAGACTCATTGGAGGACGGGAACTTGTGTCGGATTTCGAGCGCTCGAAGCCGCAATAGCCCTCGCGCGCCGGGCCTCCAAGCCGTCAGCCGGCGGTCGCTGTCGCACTTCCTCCAAAACGCGACAGCGACGCACTTCGAGCGCGAGCACGGTCGCTCTCGAGGCTCCTAGCCCCCTCCTCCGAGCGCGACAGCGGCCCACACCACTGCGACCACCGCTGCTGCTAATGACGTCCACGCCAAAACGAAACGTAGAAGTCTGTACCGAAGGCGCTGGCTCCGGCGGAACCGGAGGAAGAAGAAACTGACCGCCTTCATGGGGCGACGACGTGCTGGGACCGTCGTCCAGGCTGGCTGAGACCGGTTCGCCTCCACCTTGCCTGACGTTGATCCCACGCTCGCCGAAAGCGAATTCAGCGATTCGACCACCTGATCAAGTGCGTCGGCGAGCTGGCCAAGCTCGGGCGGCCGTGGGGCGTCGACCGTGTCCTGCGATCGCCGGCGCAATTTACGCGTGCGGTTCGGAGGACTCTGGCGCTGCTACCGAGGGCCGGAGCGACTCCTCGAGAGAGGGGTCCTGATCGACGACGGGGGAGTCGCCCTTCGCGTGCCCGGCCTCTGGGTGCACAAGCTCCTCGAGCCTGCCGGCCAGGTTCCGTAGGCCACCCACGAGTTGGCCGAGGCGCTCTTCGCTCAGCGCGACGTCCCTGGCCAACGCGCTCCGACGCTCTTGCGCAGCTCTTGCGTGCTCGCTCGCCTCGTGCCGCGCGCGAGAGAGGATGCCGGTTGATTCGGCTTCAGCCTCCCGGCGCTTCTCCGCCACATAAGACTCTGCACGTTGCGTCAGCTCACGGCTCTCCTTCTTAGCCTCCGCATGCAGTCGCTCCGATTCACGTGAGAGCTTTTCGGCGTGTTCCTGCGCTTGCAGGAGAAGCGCCCTCGCCTGGCTCTGGCTCTCCTTTGCAATACGCTCGGCGTTCGTGCGCGCGTCCTCCTGGATTTTCGCGGCCGCCTCGTTTGCAGCCTCGAGAACCGAGGTTACGTGTTCGCCCAACTTCCCGTAGTCGGTCAAGGGCTCGGCCTCGTCGTCTGCCTTGACCGGGCGAGGAGCCGCGCCCGGAGGCGGGTTCTTCGCCTGGCTCTCATGCGCGGTGTACTCGGCAAGCCGCGACACCGTCGGCGATCCGGCCGAGCCCTGCGTGTCCGGCCCGCTTGCCCCCTCAACGATCTCGCCACGTCGCTCGGGGGCGTTGCGGCCCACCATACGATCGACAAACTTCGACACCTCAGCTCCTCCTTCTCGGGACAGGACGGATCACGTTGTCTGGGCAGCGCGAGCCAGATTCTTTGGACGAGCCGACGAGAATGCGGCGATTCCGGTGGACACCGCCTCTCCGAACTGGTCACGCACCGCGCGGCACACTTCGTAACCCAAGACGCCTGCAAGCGAGGACTCGAGGATCGCGGCAGGGGGCGGATCACTCTGGAGGAAGTCGAGCGCCTCCTGCCCGGTGGACGCCTGAGCAGTGGCAAAACCAGCACTCTCGAGCAATCGGGCGAGCTTCTTCCGCGTCGCAGCGTCCCCGTCCGCGATCAGGATCGCGCTTGTCGGCTGGGGCGACGTCGCCACAGTTCCAGCTCCCCTCCCTTGCGTCTCCCCACTTGTAACCAAATGGGAGACCCGTTTCAAGAGCGTTTTTCACTCTGGCAGCTTGTGGGGTGCGCAAAGTCGGTTCATGCTGCGACGCGGTACTCGTGAATGAGTCCGCCTCTCGAACGCCGCAAGTGACTGCCGGTGGAGGTCGAGGCCGCTCGCCAGGTCACCGCGAATGGCCGCCAGCTGGGCGAGGCCGCCGAGTGACAGGCCCGCGCCTTCCTCATCGCCGATTCTCTGCTGGATCTCGAGCGCCCGGGCAGGTTCGACTCCTCTGCCGCTCCGTAATGCGAAGCCGCCGGTAGCAGGGAAAGCGGAACAGGTTTGGGGTCAAGAAGAAGGAAGAGAGTGGCGGCCGGTTCCGGTCGCCACTCTCGAGGAGATCTTCCTTCCGGGATTACTTCTTCCGGGTTCGAAGTAGAAGACCGCCCGAAAGGAGGAGCGCCCCGGCGAGCGCAAACTGCCACAGCGGCGCACCCGTGAATGGCAGACGAGAAGAAGTGCGCGTGATCTTGTCGGGATGCACACGGTCCCTGCGCGTAACGCTGGGGCCTTTTTCCGCGGGTGGCGTGAACGGCGCGGAGGTTGTCGTGGCTGCCGGTGCTGTCGAACTACTGGCACTGGTGGTAGTCACATCGGTCGTATCGCCACGCTGACCTCCACTTGGAGTCGGAAGGCTCTGAGTTGTCGTTGTAGTCGTCCCGCTTGTATTGACGGTGGCATCCGCCGTCGTAGTGTTCTGCGTTGTCGTCGTTTCTTGAGTTGTAACTACCGTCGTCGTCTGTCCCGTGGTGGTGGACTCCGTCGGGGCCGTTGTGGTCTCCGCGGCTGTGCTCTGAGTCGATGTCGTTTGGCTGACATTGCAACCGCCCGCCAGGACCGACTGATCGTTTTGTCCCGGATACGTCACACCGTCATAGACAAATGTCGGGATGACATCGTCTGAATGCTCACGATGCCCACGGAGGCTTTGCGCCTCGCCAGCGCTGGACACATCAACCGTGATCGTCACGTAAGGATTCGTCGCGCTGTGCGTCGCGTGACAAATGGTGACTTGGTGCGAGGGTGGTGCTGCAGTCTCCCCGGCGAAGCTGAGACCAGCCGTCGCGAGTCCGAGGACGGAGAGGCCGACCGCGGAGACGGTAAACGCGAAGTAGCTTCGGAACTTGTCCATGTTCTTTCTCCTCTGAGAAGAAGAGAGGCCCCGCCGCGGAAGCCGGGGCCTCTCCATTGGCGTGCCAGGGGGAGGGTTAGAACAGTGTGAGAGCCGCGCCGGATGGCGCGCGCAGGTCTTACGCGGCTTGGCTGAGCTAAGGCTCTGAGAGCGCGGTTTGCGAGGATCGGAGCAGCATGTTCTTCTCCTTCGCCTACCTCGCTCTTCGAACTCTGATCGGCTTGCTCGTACGGAGCCGCCGTGGCCCGACGTCAAGGACCTCGAGCTGATGGTCCTCCGTCACAAAAGCTCCTCGCCAGCGGCCATTCGTTGATCCCTTTATTGCGGCTGCGCTTCACGCGGCCGGCCCTGCCCAGAGCGCAGCTGGGCACGCCTTGGGCGTTCGCTGCAATGATCGCCCGCGATGGTGGGGGAGCGGAGCGGGGTCGGCTGGCCGGGGGGCGTGGGAATGAGGTGTGTTCCATTCTTGCGGTGGTGGGCCGTGTTTGTGGGTTTGTTGGTGGCGTCGGCTGCATGGGCGGTGATCGGGCCCCCTGTTGCGCGGGCTGACCGCATGGTTGTGTTCGGTGATCGCGGGGTCTATTTGCGTGAGGCGGAGCAGGGGGTGGCGCAGATTCGGAAGCATTGGTGGGACGCCAAGTTGGGTTGGTTCGACAAGTATCAGTCGATCCCGGGTCCGCAGCCGCTTGCCACCTTGTGGGATGCGTTCCCCTTGTTCGAGGCGGTGGATGCGATCGCGATCGCCGACCCGACAGCCGCGAATCGTGCTGCCGTGGAGGACTTTGGGATCGGTGCGGAGGAGAGGTACTGGAACCCTGATCTGCAGCCGGTCGGCGGCTATGCCTGGTATCCGGGCCAACGTGGGTCGCTCACTTCGACGTTCTTCGACGACAACGGCTGGTTGGGCGTTGCGTTTCTGGATGCGTACGATGCGACCGGCGACCGTCGTTTTCTGCGGGATGCGATGCGCGCGTTCCGCTTCATTGTCATCGCTGGCTGGGCCACGAACGCCGGCGGCGGAGTCTGGTGGGACACCGCGCATCACCACAAGACTGCTGAGCCGCTCGCGGCCGCCGCCCTGATCGGCGCTGAGATCTATGAGAAAACGCACATACGTTGGTATCTGCTTGAGACGAATAAGCTGATTGCCTGGGCCGATCTGCACTCCTGGAACAGCGCCCGTGGCTTGTACGCGCGGAGTGATGTATCCGACACGGTGATGAATTACGTCGAGGGGATGATGATCGGCGCTCAGGTAACGCTCTGCCGTGCCACCGGCGACCAATCCCATTGCACGCGCGCCGAGCAGCTAGCAGAGGCGGCGATGGTTGCGTTTCCGCCCGAGTATCACTGGGTGCCTGAGACAGATGCGATCTACCTCCGTTGGATGCTCGACCTCTACGCCAACGACCACGACCTGCGCTGGTATACGCTCGCCGATCAGAACGCACAACAGGCGCTCGCAAACGCAAAAGACGATGCCGGACTCTTCACGAAACGGTGGGACGGCGGCTACGCAAGCGCTGGCCGCCTCCTCACCGTATCCGCAACGATCAATCTATTCGCGTGGATCGTCGCGGCGCCAGCGCCTGGGTCGTGACTCACGCATCCGACAGTGGTTCGCCTGGTAGGCGAGCAGGTCCTGCTCGAGCCAGATCCTCCCGCAGACCAGTTGCACAACCGCATCAAGCAGGACGCTTCAGCATCCGTCCGCGCGCGAATTTGTAGAAGCTGCATCGACCCCTACCCTTCTCACACCGTCAGCAGAAACGCCTCGACTTCAAGGGCTGATTTGTTTCACGGAGCGTGTGTTGGAGAAACCGGTGATGTCGGGGATGCCCGGCTGGGCGGGATGGCGGTCCTGCTGGCCGGGTCATTCCCAGCAGAAAGGGGATGCCGTTGAGCACGCCCCGTGCCGATCGTTCGGTGGTATAGCCGGGCATCGTAGACCCGCACGTGCCCCTCGTTTTTGGCCGGGATTCATCCGAGCTACACGTGAACAGGCGGCTCCCAGATGACGATCGAGGCTGGGTGCCGCGGATCGTCGCGCTCCACGAGCACCGTCACCCGTAGCCGCTCCCGCCAGGCACGCTCGGCGAGCGCCTCGACATCGCGCTCGTGGCTGAAATAGCGGCGCTCACCCTCGGCCGTGTGGAGCATGAAGCCCTCGAAGTCGCCGAAACGGTCGAAGAGGAGCCCGGCGATCTTCCCGCGATGACCCTCGCGCTCCTCGCCGGGCGGAAGATGGTGGCCCGGATGTGGCTGGGGCTCGTGATGCGGCTTCGGCCAACCGTACGGCGACGGTTTGACGTGCGTGGGATCGCCGCCGAACGAGATCACGCGGCTGCCGATCACGTCGATGTATCGCTCGAAGACGTGATACCAGCGGCTGCTCTGCGGAATCGACTCGGCGATCCAACGCAGCACCGACAGGTGTCGCTCCTCGCGGAAGAGCAGCGTCTCCTTCGGCCGCACCGGCGCGGTCAGCTGAAATGCGCCGAGGACACGGCGCCACTGGTGGTAGTCGTACTGGTCACGGCCCATCGGCCCTTCCTGCGCCACGGCGGCCGCCGCGGCCGCCTTCTTGCCCTTTTTCGTGCCGCCCGGGTCCTGTGGCCGCTTCTCCCGGAGCCGTGCGGAGAACGCATTCGTCACCTGCCGGACGGCAACGGTGAACTCGTGGCCTTCCCGGAGACGCTCGGGCGGCTCGACGGCGAGCAGGCCCGCGTAGTCGGCGCCGCTGCCCGGCGGGATCGGCAGGTATGTGATTCCGCCGGCACGGCACGCGAGCGTGTGCTCGTCGACTCGCTGGAGGTGGTGCGACACGTACATCCGCGACGCGAGATCGAGGATCTCGTCGGCGCTGACCGCCGGAAGATAGATCGTCGCGACGCTGCCGGGCGGCGTCTCGCCCCAGTCGATCATCAGCTCGTCCACCGGCTGCTCGCTCGACAGCCCTGCTGGCGTCGGCCTGATCTCGAATGTCGTGACGGCCGTCGCCGAGCCGACGTCGCTCCACGCGAGATTGCGCTGCGCGAGCTTGTCCCAGTTACCGGGGTCCTTGCCGAGTGGGATCGTCACCGGGTCGAATGCGACTTCCGCGATCAGGCACTGGTGCAGGCTCTTGAGGATCGCCTGCTGGATCGGCAGCGGCGGGTTCGAGACGCTCTGGTACGGCCCATCCGGATGCGCTACGTCAACCGTCGCCGGGATGACGTTCATTGTCGGCTGATTGATGTCGAGCCAGCAGCCGAGGAACGTGTCGACCTCGCTGCCGTCCGCGTGCGCGGTGATGTGCTGTACGTTCCCGAGCACCTGGCCGCCAGAGTGGCGGGAGTCGGTCTGCTTGTCCATCTGCTTCGTCGTCGTGTCGATCCGCGGCAGTGCGAAGAACGGCAGCGTGACGTACTCGCTTCCCCGGATTCCGGCGAGGGGGATCGGCTGCCCGCCAGGGTTGTGCGTCGCGCGCCGGTACGACGCGCCCGGGGGGTAGTCGTAGGCACCACTCGTGGTCTGCGCTTGGAAGAGCCGGAAGAAGACGCGGACGTCGGCCGCCCCGATCAGGCCGATGTACCGCACGCGTGCGAGCGCGAAGTTGAAAACCGGCGTGTTGCTGTCGTCGGTTGGGTAGAGGTAGAGGGCGGAGCCCTCTTCGGCCGGCGAGAGCACAGACGGGTCGTCGAACGACTGGCCGGCTGCCGTCCCGTTGCCGGACGACAGATCCTTTGCGACGTGCTGGATGAAGTCGTTGGCGTCCGCTGGTGTCGAGCCCATCGTGTTCCCGAACTTCGACTGGCCGGGCCGCATCACGAAGACGCGCAGGTCGACGCTGAGCCAGGCTGGATCGCCGTGCAGCATGAACGGGTCGGGCTGCTTGATCAGCTCGATCTCTCCCGAGCCGGAGACGTCGGCGACCGAGGCGTTCAGCGTCACGAACTCCGTCGCGCCGCCGAACGAGAACGCCGGATCGTGCGTGTCGGTGCCGAAGTCGAGGTCGTACTTGAACGTGAACCGCTGCACCTCCGGCCCGTAGTCGCCGTTCGAGGACACGTTGCCGGTGCAGTTGATGGTCATCCCGCCGACCGGAGAAGCAACAGTCAGCGTCGACGACGGCCCGGTCACGCTGATCTGTGCCGCTGTGTACCCGTCGACGACGACGCGGAAGGCGTCGGGGATGACCGCGCTCGGCCCCGCGAACATCCGCCGTGCGTCGACCTCGTCCTGCCCGATCGTGCTGCGGTTGATGACGAACTCGAGGTTTCGCTCGGGCACGACCGACGTGAACAACTCTTGGATGCCTGTGCGGGTGTCGGTCCACAGGGGCAGGAACCCGTTGGCGCCGGCGTCGAGCCCGAAGTAATCGCCGATGAACGTGACGCTCGAGTCGCCGTGCGACCACGGCGCGTCGACTGTCGGGTTCCACGGCCCGTCGGTGACGGTGAAGTGGTTGAACGTTGCGCCGCCGTCGTACGACTGCGCCATGATCACGTCGATCAGGTTGGTCGACGGCTTCGGCCCGAACTCGTAGAACGTGCAGCCGATCACGCCGTTCGAGTCGGTGACGATCTGAGGGTGAAAGTGCTGGAAGTTCGACGGGATCGAGGCTGTCAGGAGCCTCTGGCCGGATGCGCCGGTCGTCCACGTGTTGCCGCCGTCGGTCGAGCGCGCAAAGTAGATGCGCGAGACGCCCTCACGGAAGTCGGCCCACGCGACCGTCACCGTGCTGCCAAACGCACACGCGGTCGGGTCGGTGATGACGCGGAAGTTGCCGCCGGGGAAGATCGGAAAGCCGCCTGCGTGGGGGAGCGACGCGCCGAGGGGAGTGATGCCGGTCGCCGGATGGGGCTTCGCCGACCAGGTGTCGCCGCCGTCCGTCGAGACGTGCAGGTGGATGTTGCTGCCGGCGATCGAGGCGACATAGATCGTTCCGTCGTCGGAAACGTTGATCTCGGGGAAGACGCAGCCGTCGGTGAACGTGGCCGTGATCGGTGGCGATGCTCCCGTGCCCGCGCCGATCCAGCTCGTGCCGTGGTTCTTCGTACGCGCGAAATCGATGCCGCCGCTGTCGTCCCAGACCGCGTAGACGTTGCCGTGGTGCGGGCTAGCGGCGGTCGCGTCGCCCGCCGCCCACTGCTTGTCGTCCGCGCCGCTCGAGTGGATGAGATTCGGCGCGCTCCACGTCTTGCCGCCGTCGGTCGACTTGTAGATGGCGATGCCGATCGTGCTCCACGTCGGCGGGTTGTTGCCGACGAGCCCGACAAGGAAGACGTTTCCGGAGTCGTCCCAGGCCATCGTCGGGTCGGTCATCACCGTCGCACCTGCGGGGAGCGCGAACGCCGCGGAGTCGTGCCACGTCTGACCGCTGTCCGTCGAGTACTCGGCGGCGAGCGTGAAGTCGTACGTGTGGATGTTGTTGAACTTCTTCGAGGCCGCGACGACCTGCGACGGATTGTTCGGATTGACGACGAGGCTCGACTCGCTGCGAGCGTTGTTAACGTCGCTGTCGTGCGTAACCTGGACGTTTGCCACTTTCCCTCCCCAGGGTTTTTAGTGCGGACGAGACATGACCGGCGCCTCGACGAGCGGCCGCCGCGACTCGCGTCGCGCCAGGGCGCCTGCTGCGACGGCAGCAGCGAGGAGCGCGGCGGCGATCGCCCACTCCAGGGTTCCGCTGTGCTGGTCAGGATCCACGTTGAAGACCGCCTCGATCCAGTCCGGCACGACGAGCGTGACGACCGAGAGGATCGCGCTGACGACCGCGAAGGCGCTCTCGAACCAGAAGCGTCCCGCGTGCCGTCCAGCGGGCAAGATGCCCGGGGTGCTTCGCCGCAGCAACGAGGCGGTCCCTCTCATCCCAGCGTCCCTTTGCGTTGCTGAGCCGCGATCGTCTCACACGACGGCGCACCGGTCAAATCACCCCGCGCACGGCGGGCAGCCGCAGTTTCAGGATTGGGTTGACGGCGAGCTGGTCGCGGTCGATCGCGCGGCGGTAGATGGCACGCAAGGGCAGGATCGTGTTTCTGACCGTGCTCGGCGAGCGGCCGGCGGCGACCATCCGGTCGACGAGGTCTTGGAGGTCGTTGCGCCGAATCGCCGAGAGGCGAAGTCGACCGAGCTCGGGCACGAGCTTGCTCTGTAGCGCGTGGCGGTAGCTACGAAGCGCAGAGGGTTTGTAGGGGTCGCCTGAACGGGTGCGGACGATTCCCGCCCCCGCGCCCGCGAGCCACGCCTCCGCCGCTTCGGCCAGGGTGGTGTGATTCGACGCGGATTGTCCGCCCAGGCGCGCAACCGCCCTAGCGGCGTCTCCCCGACCCCGGCCAGCGTGGTCACGGTGGCAGCAGTGAGGGCAAATCAGACATCGGGCATAGCCTCCTTCAGGGCGCTTATGGAGTTCGATTCGCGCTCGCGGCTATGCGACAAGCTGGCCGGCCGGACTATGTCGCAACCGGTTGAGCAGAACGTTAGCGCCGGGAGGGCCGAACCCCCGGCGTCACGCGTCGCCTGCGTTTTGCCGACCGCCCTCCTCCCAGATGACAGCACCCTCGCGCATAGCCTGGTTCGGGATAGGCGACCACGTCGGGGAAGCTCCGGCATTCGTAAACGCCGCACCTCCGTCGTACGCTCTGCCTATGTCCACGACCGTCGGACGCGAGCGGGAGCTGAATGTCGTGAGCGACTTCGTCGCCGGGAACAGCGGCGGTGTGCTCGCGATCGCCGGAGAGCCGGGTATCGGCAAGACGACTGTCTGGCGGGAGGCGATCAAGCGAGCACGCGCCGCGGGCTCACGGGTCATGCTCGCTCGTCCGGCCGAAGCCGAGGCGAAGCTCTCGTTCGCGGGACTCGCGGATCTCCTTGCGGACGTCCCCGAGGAGTTCTTCGCCGGGCTGCCGGAGCCGCAACGGAAAGGGATCGACGCAGCGCTGCTGCGCAGGCACGTGGATCGCGCGCCTGCACGTCGTGTCGTCGCAACTGCCTTCCTCTCGCTCCTGCGTGCGCTCGCTGCCGGCGCACCGATCACATTGGCGGTTGACGACCTACAGTGGCTCGACCCGCCGTCGGCGGGGGTGGTCGAGTTCGCCCTCCGGCGCCTCGACGACGAGCCTGTGTGCGCTGTCTTGTCGATCCGATCGCAAGAGGTCGAAAGATCCGCGCTCAGGCTGACCGACGAGCTGCGCGTGCAGTGGCTCGAGCTCGGCGGATTGTCGGTCGGCGCCCTCCACCGCGTCCTCGCCGACACGCTCGAAAGGACGTTCTCGCGCCCCTCGCTCGTGCGCATTGCCGAGGCCTCCGGCGGTAACCCGCTCTACGCGCTCGAGATTGCGCGGCTCCTCGATCGCGGCGAAGAGGCCGAGATCTCGCGGCTACCCGTTCCGAAGAGCCTCGACGCGCTCGTACGAACCCGAGTCCGCGCGCTGCCACACTCGACGCGCGCCGCACTCCTTCGAGCGGCGGCGCTCGCGCGACCGGACACGACTGTCGTCAGCGCCGACGATCTTGCCGCGGCCGAAGCTGCCGGCCTCGTGCGACTGACGACGGCCGGCCGCATCCAGTTCGCCCATCCGCTTTTTGCGTCTGCGGTCTACTCGACGGCCGCGCCGGGCGAGCGCCGCGAGACCCACCGCACACTCGCCGCGGTCGTATCCGACCCGGAGGAGCGCGCACGCCACCTGGCGCTCGGTTGCGACGGCACAGACGATCGCGTCGTCGCCGAGCTCGCGGCCGCTGCACAGCTTGCTCAGCAGCGCGGCGCGCCTGACAGCGCGGCCGAGCTCCTCGAACTGGCGCTGCGAGTCGTTCGGCCGGGAATCGATGCGACGCACGACTTGCAGCTCGAGCTCGCGGAACAGCTCTTCCTGGCAAGTGACTTTCGACGCGCACGCGAGGTGCTCGAGGAGCTCAAGGCGGCGTTGCCGCCCGGAGACCTGCGTGCGCGCGCGCTCCTCTGGCTCGCCGAGATCCAGTACTGGTGGAGGGGGGAATCGGCCGCCGTTGCGCTCAGCGAGGAGGCGCTGGCAATCGCCGTCGACCCGATTCAACGCGCGCGCTGCCTGATCAGCATTGCCGGGAACGCCGCAACGGTCGACCTCCCGAGAGCCGCCGACGCCGCACGCGCAGCGGTCGAGCTGCTTCAACGGCTGCCTGACGCCCCGCCCGCTCTCGCCGCCGCCGCGCTCAGTGTCCGTGTGCGCGCCAGCCTCTTCCTCGGTGAGGGCTTCGACATACAAGCGGCCGGGCGGGCGCTCGAGTTGGAGGCTCAAGCACCTCCGCCGCTGGTTGACGAACGCGTGACATTCAAGCTCGGACAGTGGCTTCGCTATGTCGACCAGTTCGACGCAGCAAAAGCGCACCTCGTCGATGCGGAACGTCAAGCGCGGGACGAGGGCGACGATTCGTCGCTCGCCAATATCCACCTGAACCGCGTGATCCTCGAGACGTGGGCCGGCGACTGGGAACTCGCTGGGGAGCTCGCCGACCGCATGGTCGAAGCGTTCGAACAGCAGGGCGTCGTCTCCAGCGACGTCGGCTTGTGGCGCGCGTACCTGCACGCGCACCTAGGCCGGTGGGACGCAGTGCAGTCGGCAGCCGAGCGTGCAGCGAGGCAGGAACCGGTCATCGGCGCGATCTGGAGCCGCTCGCTCGGCCTGGCTGCTCTCGCGAACGGCAACGTGAAAGACGCCGATCGGCATCTTGCCGACGCGGTCGCCAAACTCGATCGGATCGACATCCGGGAACCGGCGGTGTTCCGTGTCGACGGTGACGCGATCGAGGCCGCTGTCGCCACCGGCAGCCTGAAGCGAGCCGAGACGTGGCTGCGGCGCTTCGAGGAACGCGCCGGACGCTCACGTATCCCGTGGAACCTTGCGGTCTCCGCTCGCTGCAGCGGGCTGTTGCTCGCCGCGCGCGGCGAGCTCGACAACGCCGCAGAAGCCCTCGAGCGATCGCTCCGCGAGCAGGAGCACTGTCCGGTCCCCTTCGAACGCGCACGCACGCTGCTCGTGCAGGGGCAAGTCTTGCGCCGCATGAAAAAGAAGCGACAGGCGCGCGCCTCGCTCGAGCAGGCAAGGACGATCTTCGAGCAGCTCGGCTCTGACGCGTGGGTCGTCCGCACCGCGGCCGAACTGCAGCGGGTCGCCGTCCGGAAGGCGCCGACCGAGCTCAGCGCCACGGAGTTGCGGATCGCCCAGCTCGCTGCCGCAGGCTTCTCCAATCCGGAGATCGCGGCAGAGGTCTTCGTCTCGCGAAAGACCGTCGAGGCGAATCTCGCACGTGCGTACCGTAAGCTCGGCGTCGCCTCCCGGACGCAGCTCGGGGCAGCGCTCGACCGGAAAGCCGAGGCGATTTTGTAGGGATCTCCCGCTTTCATCGAAGCGACGCCGGGCCTAGGCTCGTTTGCGATGGACGCGGTCCCCAAGAGTTTCGTGGCGGAGTGCTTCTGGCCCGACGTGCACGAGCACGACGTGCGTGAGCTCGATGAGCGGATTCGCGTTCGCGCCGCCAATCGCGACGACGCCCGCTTCCTCGGCTCGGTCCTGATCCGAGCGGACGAGGTGGTGCTCTTCCACTTCGAAGGGACGGATGCCGGGGTCCGCGACCTTGCGGGGCAAGCCGGCGTTCCGTTCGAGCGGCTGCTCGAGACGGACGTCGTGTTCAGCGCCGCCACAAACGCGAAAGGGGAATCCGATGCTTAGCTTCCGTTCTCGACGCAGCCTCCTTGCCTCGGCCGCGGTTGCAGTCGTCCTGGCGTTCGCGGTGCCGGCAGCTAACGCTGGCGGCGGCGGACTCAAGGTCTGCAACCTGCTCTCGGCGCGCCAAGTCGCGAGCGTCCACGTGAGCGCCTCGTGCACGCAGAAAACCATGGCTGTCCAGAGAGAAGGCACTCGCGTCGGCACGATCAACTTGGGCCGCTGGGGCAACGTTCACCAGGGTTACGTATTGGCCGCCGTGTATGTCATCAACCCCGCGTACGTGAGCGTCGCCAAACAGAAGTTCTTCAACGGAGGAACGTCGGCGGGCGTCGGCGACTGGTCACGATGGAAGGGCTTCGTGAACGGCAAGGAAGCCGCGCGAATCGTGTTCGGGGTCGGCAACAAGATCGTCGACTTCGACGTCGGCCCTGGATCGAAGCACCCACTCAAGTCGAAGCAGCAGGTGATCGCGCTCGCGAAGGTGATCGCGGGAAAGCTTTAGGTCGCAGTCGGCCAGATTCTGCCGCGGCCAGCAGGCAGGGGCAGGCGCGGGGAGGCCTGCCCCTGATCGTCGCGGCTCGGCAGTAGCCCGCGCTCTTCGTGGGCAGCGCTCGGGACGCCGGGCTGAACTGAGGGACGTCAGCGCCGCCTGCGCCAGCGTCCCGCTCGCTGACAGAGAGAGCAGGCGCTCAAAGCGTGCCACGTCTGGGTCAATTGCCGGGCACTCGACGCAGAAGGCCGACCTGTGTTTCCTGTCGCCGGGCCAGTGCGCCGGCGACGGTCGGGAACGTCTTGGGATCGGCTTGCGATCCCGGGCTGACCAGATCTGCGCTTGAAGGTCGGGGTGCACGAGCACTCGTCGCCGCTGCGACTGGCGCAGCGGCGCGCGCGCCGCACCTGAATGCCCTCCCGCCGCCGGCGAACCTCACCCCCAGGCCTGGGCACAGATTGCGCCACGAGCGACACACATAGCTCTGACGAGGCTGGTAAGGCAACCTTTGCGCGGTAGTTGCGCGACCGTCCGGCCGGCCGCTCAGCCGCCCAGCCAGCCGGTCTTGATCTGCAGTCAACACCCGCTGGGAAAAGCTGGACGGAGCGGCACAGGAGTCGAACCTGCCTAGCGTCGGGCCACGACGCCGTACTGGTTTTGAAGACCTCCGCGCGACCGTGCGGAACCGCACCTGCCATGCGGCATTCGGCGCACCAGGTCGACGTGCGCGCGTGGGGTGCACAAACTCATCCGCGTACCGAATCTAGGCGATTTGCAGGAAGATCGAATAAGTGCACCCCACGCCCTCAACCTTGGCCCGGAGGGCACTTGCGTGTCTTGCCGGCGCCTCGCCAACCTCTTAGGCTCGGGCTCAGTTGCCAAAGCGCGAATCGAACGACGAGGGCAAACGGATTGCGCGCGTTGTTGCCGCGCTGATTGCGGGAGACGACCGCAAGGCCGAACGCGAGCTGGAACCGATCGCCGGCATCACGAGATTGGTCAGACCACTCGAACCGCTACCGCTCTTGAGTCGCGGCCCGCTGTTGCGTCGACGCGGACCTCGTACGCGCGACCCGGGAAGACGTGCGAAGGCCTAGGTTTGGTTCGCGACGCTTTCATATGCCAGTACTGCCGGCGCAAAACGATTCCACCGGACCTTTTGAAAATCGTCTCGTTCTGCCGTCAGGGCATCTCGTGGCGATGATCGAGGCGCTCGCTGGTGAGGCGATCTGGCGAGAAGAGGACGACTGATGGCGAAGCAAACCAACATTCGGCGCCGTGGCATGGGTCGTGTCCGCGCGGGTGAACGGAACGCAACAAAGGAAGTCCTGCAGGACGCGCGACGAGGTAGTTCGTCTGCGCAACCAGCGACTTCGTCGACTCCCGTATCGGGCCGACGTCTCTGTCGCACTTCCGCCAAAACGCGACAGCGACCTGCTCTATCGTGCTGCCAGGAAAAGGGGCAGCAGCCGAACTGGGTTATCCGCTCCGCAGTCGGCTGCTGCCGCGCCTTTGATCGGCGGCGGCAAGCTTCCGTTTCTCGCGCTCGGCCTTTTTGCGCTTGCGGTCCTTGCGCCAGCGCCTGATCGATTTGGAGCCGCGTCCCATTCGAGTTGAGCGTAACAATCTACTGGCCGGCATCCACGCTTCAACCCGGGCCTCGAACCCGATTAGTTCGCCGGCTGCTCAAGGGTGTCTAGCCAGAAATGCCGAAACCCGCTGACCTTGCGGTCCTCGGGCTTCGACCGCACGACTATTTCACGGTTACCCGATTTCTGTCAACGCTGAACGGCAGCGGCTGCGCGAAACGGAGTCTCTGGCCGAGTGGATGCACACCGGGCCGAGGTCGCTGTCGCAGTTCCAACAAACCGCGACAGCGACGCGTTCCGGGATGAACCGGGCGAACTATTGCGTACTGTGGTCGCGCCTTGTGCGCAGCGGTTTGGCGCATGGTGGCACGCTCGCTGAGGGACGCTACCCGGGGTCGTTCAGGTCGACACTAGAGCGATCGGAGAAACTCGCCGAGGCCCCACGCGAAGAGCGCGAGTGAGACCGCGACCGCCAGCGCAATCGTCGTGTCCGCTGGACGCTTGGCGGACGCTGCGCGAGCCATGGCGCAGGTATCGACATCAGGTCACCACGACTGAAGAGTGGGTGAGGCTGGCAGGCGGCGTTTGGTTGTCGCCTGACCTCCTTCAGGATGGATTTACGTACCCGACACCGTTTTTGTGCCCAGGGCGCGACGTCTGCTGCTCACGCCGAAGCTCGAGCCGCCGGGGAGAGAAACACCGCGGCTCGAGGGAACCCTGGGCAAGCTGCCTTTTCGACCCCACGCCCGACGCTCCTTGGCTGTCACAACGACGGAAGCGCCCGGAGCCCGTGGGCTGCATTTATTCGATCTTCCTGCAAATTGGCCGGATTCCGTACGCGGCTGAGTTTGTGCACCCACGGGCTCCATACCCACCGCACGCTGGGTCAAGAGCAAGTCCTTCTGAACGAGAAAGCGCCGACGTGCGGCGCTTTTGCAGAGCCCTCTGACGGACTCGAACCGTCGACCCCCTCCTTACCATCGAGCGACGAGGCGGGAACGGCGGGTACGCGCAGGCAGTCGCGGGCACGGAAGTCCCGCAAGAAGAGGGAATCGCCCGGAGACGAGTGACCTCCCGTGGACTCCGGTGCCCGCGCTGGTGTTCCCTCAGGGTTCCCTCGGCTACGCCGGAGCCGGATCGCCCGGCCGAGCCATCTCGAGCGTCTCGGCAATGGTGAGCCTTCGGCCGGCCTCGGTCGCGCGGATGACATCCTCCGCGGCCAGCGAGGCGCGCGCGCGGTCGATGAGCTCGCGCCCGACCGGATTGTCGCCGTAGACGTTGACGATGCCCTCTTCGCTGGCATAGATCTCGGCCGCTGCCGCGATGCGTACTGCTGCATCGGGCCGGTGGTCGACTGCGGCGGCAGCTGCAAGGCCGATCAACGAGAGGCCGACTCCACGGATGCTCGCGAGCTCGGTGTATGCCCGAACGGACTCGAAGAAGTACCGGCGTGCGGCTGCGGCGTCTTCGAGCCCGAGATGCGTCCACGCCATTTCCGACAGGATGCGCGCTTCCTCTGCGCGATCTCCGATCGCTTCGAAGGCTGCGAGCGCCTGACCGTACAGATCGAGCGCGTCGACGAGGTCGTCACGGCCGGCCGCGAGTTGGGCGAGAGTACTGAGGGAGACGCCGGCTCCTTCGCGGTCGCCGAGCTTCCGCTGAATCGCAAGTGCGTGCTCGGACTTCTCCGCTGCGGTCTCGGTGTCTCCCTGGAGAGCGTCGACGATCCCGTCGAAGCTCGAGGCGAGGCCCTCAGCCCAGGCGAAGCCGAACACGCGGCTCGCCTCGGCGCCCTCGCGCGCACACTTCGACGCTTCCTCGAGGTTGGATCCAAGCAGACCGATCGCGCGGCATGTCGCGGCAATGCAGACCTCTCGCGCGGGGCCGAGCCCCGCTGCCCCCTGACACGCCTCGGCCCACTGCTCGTCCGCCTGTTCATACGCCCCGAGGGTCCAGGACGCGAGCCCTGCCGTGATCAGTGCACCCACGCGACCGCGTGTGGGGGGGCTCGTCGCATCGGCTTGGAGAAAGCGGGCGGTGTAGTCGCGTGCCGTCAGGTGCTTTCCTCGAATGTGCCAGTACATCCAGAGGTCGCCGCAAAGCTGGAGGCCGGCCTCGAGGGCGTCGGCGTCGCCTGCGCGCGCGGCGTCGAGAAGCTTGCCGAGAGCGGCTTCGAGATTGGCCTCGTCCGCGACGCCTTGCTCGATCGACGCTTGCTGGGTCGTGCCCTCGATGCCGTCTCGGACCTCGCGAGCGAGGGCCGCGTACCGATGAGCGTGTCTCAGCGCGATCTGGTCAGACTCCCCGGCAGCCTCGAGTCGTTCTCTCGCGTATTCGCGAATTGTCTCCAGCATCTGGAGCCGGTCTTGTGCCTCGACCTGCACGAGCGCCTTGTCCACGAGCGACTCGAGCCCGTCGAGTGAAGGCGTCTCCGCGTCGGCGCAGACGGCCTCGACATCTCCGAACGCACACCCGCCTGCGAAGAGGGCCATGCGCCGAAAGAGCCGCTGCTCCGGCTCCGTCAGCAGCGAATGGCTCCAGTCGATCGTCGCCCGGAGCGTCTGCTGTCGCCCCGGGCTGTCGCGATTCGCTGACGTGAGCACGTCGAGAGCGTGGTCGAGGCGCTCGAGGAGCGCGTCGGGTGACAACAGCCGTGAACGAGCAGCGGCGAGTTCGAGGGCGAGCGGCAGCCCGTCGAGCCTGCGGCAGATGGCTGCGATCGCTCCGGCGTTGTCGGCGGTCACGTCGAACGACCCCCGGGCCGACCTCGCGCGCTGCACGAACAGCACGACGGCGGGGGACGCCGCGACCGACTCCGGCGAGACTCCTTCCGACCCGGAAGGGAGCGCGAGCGGCCCCAGTGAAAATTCGTGTTCGGCCGCGAGCCTCAACGGCGCACGGCTCGTCACGACGATCCGCAACATGGGGCAGCGCTCAGTCAGCGTCGCCACTTCGGGTGCGACAGCGACGATCTGCTCGAAGTTGTCCAGAAGCAGCAGGGTGGACCGGTCGCCGATCAGGGAGACGATGCCGTCGAGGAGCGTTCGTTCTTCCGCCTCCTTGACGTCGAGTGCGGTCGCGAGCGTCGGGAGGAACGCCGCAGGCTCGGAGACGTCTGCAAGCGTGATGAACGCGAGAGCGTCCGGGAACTCTGCTGCGAGCAGCCGTCCGAGCTCGATCAGCACGCGCGTCTTTCCGACCCCACCGGGACCGGTGATCGTGACCACCCGCTGCGTTTGCACGAGATCGGTCAGCGCGGCAAGCTCGCCCGTACGCCCAACGAGCGGCACCGCCGGAGTGGGGAGACTGCTCGGCAGGCTCGTGAATCGCTCGCCCTTTCCCTCGAGCGCTCTCGCGTCCGGTACCACCAAGCCGTCGGCCGACACGGCAAACAGTTCGAAGGCGCGCCCGACGTTCTTGAGCCTGAACCGCCCCAACGGCACGGCAACAACATCGCTTCGGTTCTTGATCTGCTCGTACGCCGCGTCCGACAGCAAGACGCCGCCTGGGACGGCGAACGACTCGATCCGCGCAGCGACGTTGACGGCATCGCCCGTCAACCGCTCCGGTTCGACGACCACCTCACCGCTGTGCACGCCGATACGAACCAGCACGTCCTGCGGCGCGAGCTCCTGCTGAAGAGCTACCGCTGCCTGGACCGCGGCGAGCGAGCTCGGGAACATGCTCATGCTTCCGTCCCCGAGCCGTTGCACGATCGTCCCCCCGAACGCCTCGTGATGACGTTCGAGCGCGTCCCAGTACCGCTC
>Ga0193729_1000591_pt1 | contig 19017 bp, 19 predicted proteins | sample U1c2metaG_FD_143036 | JGI IMG/M metagenome (GOLD analysis project Ga0193729, IMG submission 143036) | Soil microbial communities from a riparian zone of the East river system, Colorado, United States - U1c2 | ecosystem: Environmental > Terrestrial > Soil > Riparian zone | place: USA: East River...
GGAGTTGCATCTTGATCGCGCCCTGCAAGAGAAACGGCTATACCCGGCGATCCACCCGATGCTCTCAGCGACTCGGCGCGAGGAGCTGTTGTATCATCCCGATGAATGGGAACGCGTGCTGATGCTCCGCAAAACGATGGCAGCGCTTCCGCCTCTCGAAGCGATGGAAAAGCTCATCGATAATCTGCAAGCGACCAAAACCAACGCTGAATTGCTCTTGAGCGGATTGCGCTGACGCGAAACGTGATTACGGACGCCGCGCAGATCGCGAGTTTAATTGAGCAAATCGAATCTGCCGATCGCGTCGCAGTCGATACCGAAGCGGACAGTCTTCATTCGTATCGGGAAAAGCTTTGTTTGCTCCAGATCAGCGTCCCGGCAATCGGCGCGGTAGGTGGCGTCACTGATGCCGGGCCACGCGTGTCCCCGGGTCATGAATCCGCGCGGGCTGTTTGCGATTATATAGTCGATCCACTTGCCAATACCGATCTGGAGCCATTGCGTCGGGGGCTGGAAGCAAAGGAAATCGTTTTGCACGGCGCCGATTACGATCTGCGAATGCTGCGCCGTGGTCTGAATCTGGCAGCAAGCAAAATCTTTGACACAATGATTGCGGCTCGCCTCCTCGGCATTCGTGAATTTAGCCTGGCCGCGTTGGTGAAACGCTATTTCGGACTCACGCTCCTGAAGGGTTCGCAAAAGGCGAATTGGGCACAACGACCTTTGCCGACGCGCATGGCGGAATACGCGATTAATGATGTGCATTATTTGCTGCCCCTTGCCGAAAAATTGGAAGCCGAGTTGGATCGCTCTGAGCGCCGGGATTGGCTGCGGCAGTCCTGCCAACGTGCCATTGAGCAGGCGGCGGTGGCACGGGTGCGCGATCAGGACGAACCTTGGCGTATCCGCGGATCTGGGTTACTCCGTGGACGGTCCGCTGCGGTACTTCGTGCGCTTTGGCAATGGCGCGAAACAGAAGCAGAAAAGGCAGATCGCCCTCCGTTTCACGTCTTGCGGAATGAGGAGCTCTTGAAGGCCGCAGTGAAATTCGCTTCGGGAAGCGTTCCTGACTATAGGCATTTTTCCGTCCGCCGCCGTGAGGCATTCCGCGAGGCAGTGCGAGCCGCGTTGCGAGCGCCTGAATCAGAGTGGCCAGTTTCGCGTCGTCGCTTCGGAACCCGACCGAGCAACGAGACAGTCCAGCGCGCCGAAGAGCTGCGGCGCCGGCGCAACAGATCCGCTGAGGAACTCGGGCTGGAACCTTCGTTCATTGTGCCACGCAGCAGTCTCGAGGCGATCGCCTCGGATAGTACACGAGGCGCGGCATTGCTGGTACCGTGGCAGCGCGAGTTACTAGGTGTCTCAGTTTTTGGCAACGAGAAGTCCGCAAACCGGTAGCCGCGCTCTACGCCAAAAACTTAGCGCTATAATGGCCAGGCTCGGTCTTTGCCTGGGCCGTTTGTGCCGTTCTTAAGGCCAGGAACGAAATCAAATTTTTCAAGAAACTTCGCTGCCCCGTTTCCGGATAGTACCTTGTAGTGGTGTAGAAAATCCTTGACCTAACAAGGTTTCGGCGTCAAAAAGCCCGCCGGAATTAGGTCTTTCGACCAACGTACCCATGAACCGGCAGCTTTGTCTCCTTGCTTTCATAGCGATCACCGCGTCGTTTGCGACTTGGTCTCCCGACCGCCTGAACGCCGCTTCGACTAACGAAGCGCGGGTCACGCGGGTAAAAAATCACGTTCAATTAGCGGATTTTAAGAACGCGCGCCGGGCCTCGGTAAACGAGATCGTCCACGAGGAGACTGTTGTGCGGACCGGCAACGAATCGCGCGCTGAGTTGGGTTTTTCTAACGAAACGGTTGTGCGGCTCGCCGCCAATACTGCATTTGATTTCAATCGTGGGACGCGCGGTTTGAATCTTAAGGAAGGGGCAGTGCTTGTTCAGGCTCCAAAGGAGGCAAATGGGGCGACAATTCACGCAGGCAGCGTCGCGGCAGCCGTGGCGGGCACAACCGTCATGATTGAGTACCATCCCGGTTTCTACAAGTTTTTGGTGTTGGAAGGCACCGCGCGATCGTATCGCCCAGGACACGTTGGCGATTCGGTTCTGGTTCGTGCGGGGCAAATGGTGTTCGGCAACCCGAACGCTGCGCTCAGCGATCCCGTAGATGTCGATATTGACCGCTTCATGAAGACAAGTCGCTTCATTACAGATTTCCCTCCGCTGCGCAGCCAAAAGTCGATCGTGGCAGAGAGCCGGAAGCAGCAGCGCGAAAAATCGAACAAGATTCTAATTGATACAAACCTGGTCATTTTTGGAGGCGGTACACAAGTGTCGGTTGTCGGCCAGGAGCAGACCGACACTGCAGGTCGCACGACCGCGGCGTTGGTGGCGCCGCGTCGAGCGCCAATCATAAGTCCGGAAGCAGCCCCGGCCCCACAGTAGCGACCGAATATGAAAAAGTCTCTTATGCAAACTCGTTGGGGTGGACTGATCCTCCCGTTTTGCGTCTGCTTGTTTTTTATTGGGACAGGCCCAATTGGAACCGCGGCACAAATCCAACAGGCGCAGGTCTCGCAGGTAATTCAAGACGTGCGGTTGCTGGAAGCTCAGGGGGCACCGCGTCCTGCCACCGTGAATGCCACAGTCACGCAGGAGATGGGGGTGCGCACCGGCGTAGAATCGCGTGCCGAACTGACTTTTGCCGATCTCACCATAACGCGCCTTGGGGCGAATACGATTTTCAGCTTTAAACGCGGGACGCGTGAACTCGATCTGACGAGCGGTGCGGTTCTCTTAGAGGTACCGCCTGACAAAGCCCCAGTCAAGGTCAGCACATCGGCCGTTACGGCAGCGGTGACGGGAGGGACGGCTCTTTTGGCCACAGGCCCGCCCACGAAATTCATGGTACTGGAAGGGATCGGAACGTTTTATCCGACTGGTCATCCTGAAAGAGCTGTGACCGTGCATAGCGGCGAAATGATGATGATGACAGCAAACGGGCGAATGACGAAACCAGAGAAGTTTGATGTAAAACTCGTGGTCGAGACGTCGCGTCTGATTCAGGATTTTCCGCCCCTGGAGAATCTGCCATTGATCCTGGCTGTGGTGAACCAGCAGCTCGCTGCGCAACTATTGGCCGGGACAACCAGTCAGCGTCTCGCGAGAAACCTGGTGGACGTGATCGGCACGACCGATCAAAACGTCAATGCGAACCCGGTTGTTTTAGTGAGTACGTCGACGCCCAATCCAACTCCACCCATAACGCCCACGCCGCCACCCATAACGCCCACGCCGCCGCCCATAACGCCCACACCGCCGCCACCAACACCGACGGTATCGCCATCGGGAACACCAACTAAATTCGGTACGCCAAGCACCATTACTTCCCCGAATCCTTACGTGATAACGAGTGGCACAGTCATTACGACTGATCCCTCGATCACTACCAACGGCGTAACCGATTCCGGCAAAATCTATCGCGGACGATCGATTGACGGCGCTTTCTCCGCGTGGGCCTTTGGATCGACATCGGCTTTTGACATCACGATCGGCTTCGACGACCTAATCGGCGACAGTTCGGGCGTGGCCTTCAAATTCACTGCCCTCCAGCTAACCGGCGATCCAACCATCGACACAACAAATGGGGAAATCAATCTGGCCCTCATCGCCGTTAACGGCATCACTTCCGGCGGCCCGGGCGGCGAGCTGACCTTCTCAGGTATCCGCAGTCTTTTGCTCGCGACGCAGAATGGTCCGATTACGTTGGGTCCGGAAATTTCATTTTCTGGTCTGCACGACCTGATAATTTACGCGCGCGGTTCCAACAGCGATTTGACCCTCGGCTCCGAGATTAGCACAACGAGCCAGGTCAGCCTGTTTGCCGAGCGCGACATGTCACTCGGCTCCGATATTAGCGCAACGAGCCAGGTCCTCCTTGTTGCCGGGCGCGACATGTCACTGACGTCGAGCATCACAACGGAGAGTCTGTCCGTCAACGGGCAGAACGTTTCGATTAGTGGCGACGCGGTCATCCATGCCCCCACGTTTTTTCTACTCGCCGGGCAGAACCTGAATTGTAGCAATCTCATTTCTGATGAAACGGCGTTCAATTCTAGCGGAGGTGTAGCCATCGTTGCCTCGCAGGCCATCAACGTCGCGAACGACCTGACCATTATTCGACGAAATGGGGGAATTACTTCGGGTCTCGACGTTTTCCTTTACGGTGCTGACTTGCAGGTGGGCGGCGACCTCGCAATCGCGACCGATATCAGCAACCTAACGGATGGGGCCAATATCCAGGTCCTGACTAGCGCAGATGGCGGAAATCTCAGCGTTGGCGGCTCGCTTGCATTGCTAACATCGGCGACTGCCCAATCAGGAAGTGGCGCTAATATCCTCGTTAGTGTTGGCGGCAACTTGACTGCGGGCGATTTGTTCGCTGGAGTCGAGCTTGGAGTGCAGGCACCGCAAGAGAGCGGCGAAAATCTTCAGCTCTTCGTGGGGCACGACCTGATCACACACAATAATGCCAACACTGGCGGAGTCGATCTGGAGATAATTACTCCAGTGCAACAGACGGTTAACTCCGGTGCGAACCTTTCCTTTGGCGTCGGAAACAATGTGACTACTGATGCCGGCGGCGATACCACGCTGTTGGTTAACAACAACATCAATCATGTCGTTAATGGCGCCAACATTGTCGCCGGCGTCGGAGGAAATCTCGAAACGAACAACCTCAGCCTGACTCTTTTAAATAATGGCGGCGAAATCGGCGGGAGCGGAGGCCTCGTCTTTTTGGACGTCTCCGGCAATATGACCACTCATGGCGACGCCATATTCGAGATTCAAAACAACGGCGGGACAATGGACGCTAATACGACCATCAACGTTGCGGCAGGAAATCTCAGCGCGAATTCCTTGTCTGCTACGATCGATAACCGCGAAGGCGTCATCGGTGGGACGGGCATTATCCGAATGCAGGTTGCAGGCAACGCAAACGTTGTTCACGACGCCACACTTGCGATTTACGGCAGCGATGGGGCGGGGGCCAGCGGGATTGATGTTTTCGGTGGTAGTTACAACGTCGGCGGCACATTCCTCAACTACATCGACGGGAATGGATCAATCACATTCAGTAATGCCAGCGCTCACGCTGATGTGCTCAAAGCCGGAGTATTTGGCACAAACGGCGCACTCAATATCGGCGGTGGCACCCTCTCGGCTGATACGACGTTGAAACTTTATGCGCCAGGGAGTAATGGCCAGCTCAACTTCCTTTCTAACGTTACCCTCGACGGAAACTCTAAAAAGATTCTCGCAGCGAATTCAATTACGATTTTCAACAACGTTGTAGTGACTATTGGCGGCAAGGCTCTGGCGGATGTTTATACAAACAACGCCAATTATACGGGCTTCGGCGGTAATGGGTCCACTACCGGGACGTTTGCCGGCGCGGGCGCGAACAGGCCGCGGCCACTCTCAGAGGCCCCGCCGTTTGATGCTCCGTCGCCCGGCAGCCCGAGCAACGGGAAGAGGTCTAGGACAGTGATCAATATTCCAAACAGCGGGCAGTTGCTTACTCTGCTCGATGGTGCTGTTCCTGGCCCTGATGGAAGGCTTAGGGTTCCCCATGATAGACACCGCCATGCAGGCAACGCCGATCGCCTCAATGTTAATCGTATGATAAAAGCAGACCGCGACATGGCGGATGTTCGGCATATGCGCGATCGCGGAGTGATCAATAATCGTCTTGGTTCCGGCGCGCGAGCCTTCTAGTAAGGGAGTTGGCATTTTCAACCTGCTCATCGATATGGCTGAAAGAATTAACGGCATCAAGGGCGAACCAGGTAGCAAGTGGTCGCGCTCGTGAGACTTCGCCTTGACCGTCATTTGTGCGGGTTCGTCACGACGGTGTGCGTGCTCGTTTTTGCCTCAGCGAATGAAGGCTCGGCGCAGACGGCGAACCAGGCGCAGTTGACGCGCGAGCAGGCTCCGTCGGCCTTTCCTCCCACTGTCTCTCCAACCGGTACTGAAGGAGGCAATGTCGCCGCCGCGCCTGGCGACGCCGATCTCGGCGAACAGCAAATCCTCAAGCGTGTCGAGGACTATCAACCGTTCACGATCTCCGCTGGCGCGCCATTTTACTGGACGTCAAACGTTGCCCTTACGCGGAGCGGCGAGCAGAGCGATTTTGTCGTCGCGCCGGCAGTAGCAGCCTTTTACGAACCGCGCATCACCAGCACGCTGTACGGACTGATCGACGTCCGTGAGCAGCTGTTTTATTATGATCGATTCGACAACTTTAATTTTGGAAGCTTTGATGTTGAGGTCGGCCTGAGGTATCTCGTGCCGCAGTGGCACAATCTGCTTTTGCGCGTCGAGTACGATTACAATCGGCTGACTGAGAAAAACAGCTTTGCAGCTTTCTTTCAAAATCACGCCTTCATCATAGACGCGGGGATTCCGTTTCAATTTGGTCGCGCTCAAACGCTGACTCTGGGCGCCGACTTGAATATCAGCATCGCGGCCGAGGAATCTGGACAGCCGCCAAACATCAACGCGATCTCAGCCCAGCGAAGTGATTATGCTGTCTATCTTGGCTACTCCGCGGTTCTTACCCGTTCCTTTTTCATCAACGCCGTGGGTACCCTCGTGGTGCGCCAGTATTACGAAGGAGGCCGCGACGACATCAGCGAAATTCTCGCGCTTACGGCAAACTATCGTGTGAACAAATATCTTACGGTGAGCGCGGTGAGTACGTTGGCGGCTAGCCAATCGAATCAAAGCGTTTTCGATTACCAGGTGGCCAACCTCGGGGGCGCAGTGGCCCTCCAGGTGAAGTTCTAGATTCCTTGGTCACTGTTTCGGACAACTCCAAAGAGCCTACGGAATAATCAGGGTCTGGCCCACCGTGAGTTTTTTTGGATCGCGAATGCTCTTCCTGTTCGCGCTCAGGATCTCTTTCCAGCGCTTGGGCGATTTATAAAACTTTCGCGAAATGGAGAAGAGCGTGTCGCCTGATTGCACGACGTAGCTTCGGTCTCCTTTCTTGGGAGCGATTTTTTTTGAGCTAGCGTTGTCTTCTTGCGATCTATCGGTCACACTTCGCGCCGGTATGGCGCGCGCTTCAAGTTCTTTGTGCAAATCAAGATTTTCGTTTCGCAAACGGGCCGCCTCCGATCGAGTGATGACGGAATCACCAGACAACGCCGTCAGCGCGGCGAGTTCATCACGTTTTATCGAGTTTTTGACATCAGGGGCATGAGCGCCGGTCGGACTTAGTGCGAGATAACGCCTGAAATGATGCAGCGCGCTGACAGGGTCGTTCAGCTTGTCGTCATAAAGAAGAGCCAGCTTGTAGTGAACCTCAGCATTCCGAATGCTTTCGGAATCATCGAGCGCCGCCTCATACAAGTTAATCGCGCGCGCAAAGTCTCCCTGGGCGGATTTGGTATCTCCGTCCTGGATTAGCTGCGCATGGCGCGAGGCGCCCATGCGATCACAGGCAGGTAAGCCAAAGACCAAAAGGATCGACAACCAAACCCAGGTCGTATTCATCATCCCCGACAATGGAAAAAGCGAGCACACAGGTCGAATCTTGTCAGCGCACGACATTGTCGCCAATTTGCTTACTTGTGACCCCACGCACACTTCAATTCTTTTTCGTTATTGGAACATTAATTTTGCTTCCAGCAGCGCGTATACATGGAGCCCTTTCGATCGGAGCAACCTACCCCCTCAGTTTTGTTGATATTGATGGAAACAAACATTCTACAGCTGACGGACATGTGACTGTAATCGTGCTGACTACCCCTGCAGACAGAGAAAAGGCACACACCGTTGGTGACCGCGTCCCGGAACATTGCCTGGGCAACCCCGATTACAGAATGATCACAGTTATTCGTTTTGCGAGAAGACATACTGTGGTTGGGCAAAGGATCGCTACCGCACTCATCCGGCACCGGGTGAACGAAGAAGCAAAACGGGTTCAGACCCGATACGACGGAAAGAAGATTGCACGTGATGCACGGAAAGACATTTTCGTTGCGACCGATTATGATGGATCGGTGTCGTCCCAGCTTGGCGAGCCGGAGGGAGCAACGGATTTCCGCGTTTTCGTGTTCGGACGAAAAGGCGAATTGATCGCTCAATGGCATGGAGTCCCGAGCGCCGAACAATTGGCCGCAGTGCTAAAGTGATTCCGATGGGCCAGCCTGTCTGAAGTTACCGTTTACAGATCCTCTTAATATTTCGGCACGTTGGGATCGATTTGATCCGACCACGCATCGATTCCGCCTTCGAGGTTGTAAACCTTGGTGAAACCATGCTGCTGCAGCAAACCTACCGCCTGCGCGCTGCGCTTTCCACTGTGGCAATGAACTACGATCGGCTGCTCATCGCTCAGCTCGTCTAATCGATCGGTAATTTCTCCCAAAGGGATCAATGTTGCGCCATCAATCCGGGCAATTTCGTATTCGAACGGTTCCCGCACGTCGATTAATTCGAATGGTTCTCCTGCATCCATCCTCCGCTTTAGTTCGTGTGGGGACATCTCCGGTATCGCTCCCTCGTCGCTCGCTCCGCAAAACTGTTCATAATCAATGGGCGAGAAGATTGTTGGATTCTCGCCGCAGACGGGACATTGTGGATCGCGCCGCAGATTGAGTTCGCGAAATTTTACCTTAAGCGCATCGAAATGGAGAAGGCGTCCCACGAGTGGTTCGCCGATGCCCAAAATTAGTTTCAATGTTTCAATTGCCTGTAGCATTCCGATAATCCCCGGCAAAACGCCAAGCACTCCAGCTTGCGCGCAGTTCGGAACGGAGTCCGGTGGAGGCGGCTCTGGGAAAAGGCAGCGGTAGCATGGCCCGCTCAGATGAGGGGCGAAAACGGTTGTCTGTCCCTCAAACCGGAATACTGAGCCGTACACATTCGGCTTGTGCGCGAAAACACAGACGTCGTTTGACAAATATCGCGTCGGAAAATTATCCGATCCATCAACAACCACGTCGTACTTGGCGACAAGTTGAGATGCGTTTTCACTGGAGAAACGGCACTTGTGCAATTCGGTCTCGATCTGCGGATTGATGTCGTGCAACCGATCCCTCGCGGACTCCAGTTTGCCTCGACCGATGTCCTTTGTTCCGTGAAGGATTTGCCGCTGAAGATTGGACAGATCGACGTCGTCGAAATCGACAATGCCGAGGGTCCCAACGCCGGCGGCTGCCAGATAAAGCGCGGCCGGCGATCCAAGTCCTCCGGCGCCGATGCACAAGACGCGCGCAGCTTTGAGTCGATTCTGACCCTCGGATCTCACCTCGGGCATGATCAGGTGACGCGAGTAGCGTTGCAGTTCTTCAACGCTCAATCGCATCGCACCGCTGCGATCGTCATCGATGATGCTTCCCTTCATGCCACGACCTTATTGTAGCACAACCAGTTTCCGCTACCTGTGGAGGGGAAGCTGTCAGCTTTCCCGCGGCCCTATTCCTTCACCGTTACTGGCGTGCCCACTGGAGCATTTTCGAAAAATCTTATCGCCATCTGCCCTGGCAGACGAATGCAACCGTGCGACGCGGCAAAAGGCGGGACGTAACCCTGGTGCATCGCGTAGCCGCCCCGGAAAAACATCGCATACGGCATTCGGGCGCCGTCAAAATGTGTGCCGGACGGCTGGTGATCTTTTCGGGAATCAATGTTTGATCTCACGACGTTGCCGTAATCATCCACATAATCGCCAAATACCGTCGAGACATGGCCTATGTCCTTTGAAACCACAGTGTAGTGACCGGGCGGGGTAGAAAACCCAGGTTTTCCCGTGGAGACAGTCGTTTCACCGACGAGACTCTTGCCCTTGTAAAAGTACGCTTTCTGTTCGCCGATATGAACAACGATCTTTGCCGGGCCGGACGCGTCCTCGTCATGCCACCAACCCGCCGGAGTGGCGCGTGGAAAGGGTCCCTCCGGCAAAGTCTCGCAACCGCAGACGATCAGGGTGATCAGCCCTGCGCCTGCTATGCGGACAAGACAGCCAAGGTTCATAAAGGCGGATATTTATCCGCGTTTAGTTAGGCCGCTTCAACTGAAATTATGGTCCCTCGGTCTGGCGGGGCTTCGCCGATGTATTTTGCCATTCGTCATCCAGTTTGACGCTATGTGTTTGTCCCAATACGCTCTGCGTGATGCAGACTGCGCAACCGCCGATTAATTTGGAGAATTGGATCGAAGAAAACCGCGAGAAATTCAAACCGCCGGTAAGCAATCGTTATCTCTATGACGGCCGTGATTTTTTCGTGATGGTGATTAAAGGGCCCAACGCGCGGAACGATTTTCACCTCGTTGATTCGGAGGAGTATTTCTACCAGCTAAAAGGCGACATCAAGGTGCGCGTTCGCGAAGGGGACCGCATCGTGGACCACATTGTCAGAGAAGGCGAAACATTCTTTATCCCGCCGAATGTGCCGCACTCGCCGCAGCGGCCGCCGGATACGATTGGTGTCGTGGTTGAACGGCGCCGGCCGCCAGGAGAAAAAGAGCACGTCATTTTTTACTGCGAGAATTGCGGAGCATTAGTGGAGGACATCCATTTCGACTGCGCAGACATCGTCGAGCATTTCAGTCAGGCGATGGTCGATTTCTGGAATGACGATGCGCGCCGTACCTGCAAGAAGTGCGGCAAGAAAGTCGAGAAAGCGGCGCCAATGGAATCGCTGTAGTGCATCTGTGCCGGCTCCGAATGCTTTCGGAGTTCGCAGAAACGCCCTAAAATTCCACCCGTGAAGATCGATCTCCATACCCACATTCTGCCGCGGGACTGGCCAGACCTCGACGCGAAATACGGCTACGGCGGATTCGTCAGGCTTGATCATTACAAGCCTTGCTGCGCTCGCATGATGATCGGAGACCGTGCCTTCCGCGAGATTACGGACAACGTTTGGGATCCGAGGCGCCGGATCGAGGAGATGGACTCTGCTGGTGTTTCAATGCAGGTGCTCTCCACCGTGCCGGTGATGTTTAGTTATTGGGCGAGGCCGAACGACGCTCTCGATCTTTCAAGATTCTTAAACGATCACATCGCAGAAGTCGTCAGGGAAAATCCAAATCGCTTCGTCGGTCTCGGGACGGTGCCCTTGCAAGACGTCGATCTGGCCGCTCAGGAACTCGAACGTTGCGTTAGCCAGCTAGGTTTGCGCGGGGTCGAAATCGGCACACATGTCGACCCAAACCAACATTGCCATGGCTCAGATTGCCGGAACCTGGATCATCGATCGCTCGACGTTGTCTGGAAAACCGCGGAGCAATTGAAGGCCGCCGTCTTTGTCCATCCATGGGACATGATGGGCAAGGAGCGAATGCCCAAATACTGGCTGCCCTGGCTTGTCGGCATGCCGGCTGAAACGTGTCTTGCGATTTGTTCGATGATCTTCGGGGGCGTTTTTGAGCGATTTCCAAAATTACGTGTCGCCTTCGCCCACGGCGGCGGCGCATTTCCATTCACCATTGGTCGCATCGAGCACGCCTTTCATGTTCGCCCCGATTTGGTCGCGATTGACAACAAGATCAATCCTCGGAGCTACCTGGCGACTGACAAAGCGCCCGCGCGATTTTATGTCGATTCACTTGTTCACGACATCGAGGCATTGAAAATTCTGCTCAAGCTATTTGGTCCGAAACGGGTCGCGCTCGGCTCCGATTATCCGTTTCCGTTAGGCGAAGCCAAATCGGGTCAACTGATCGAATCGACGGAATTTTCGGCCGAAGAGAAAGCGCAATTCCTTTCTGGTACCGCCCGCGAATTTCTTAGCCTTTGACTTCGACGTTGGGCGTTGAGCGTACGGCGTGTGCCTGGTGCCCTCACATTTCGTGTCTGATGGCCCAGAGATCATGAAAGATGGGCCTGAACAATGACTCTTTCAGGAACGGGACACCAGGCGATCCGCCCGTACCTTTCTTGGCCCCGATGGTCCGCTCCACCAGTTTGATATGCCGGTAACGCCACTCCTGCAGTCCTTCGTCAAAATCGGTCATCAATTCGAAGAGAATCGAACATTCGGGGGAATTCTTGTAGAGCCGCAGAATTTCCTCCTGCACGGGCTCGTCGGCTTCATTTGATTTGGTCACGTCGCGATTCTTCAAGTCCATCGGAATCTGCGCGCCACGCGCGGCAAGAAAATCATAGAAATGATCGACCACGCTCCGTTCGCCAAGCAGTTTCTGTAACCGATCATACCCTGGGAAATCCGGCTTCAGATAATGGAGTGTCGATGCGCGCTTATATCCGAGCGCGAATTCAATTTCTCGAAACTGCACGGATTGAAATCCCGACGCCGTCTCGAGGCGGTCCCGAAAACTTGAGAACGACGACGGCGTCATCGTTTCAAGAATATCCACCTGAGCGACCAGGACCTTCATGATTGTGCGCACACGTTTGAATGCGTGAATCGCGCCGAAAAGATCGCCAGAAGAAAAATCTCGATTTATCTTTTCAAACTCATGCAGTAACTGCTTGAACCACAGCTCGTACGTCTGATGAATGATGATGAAGAGCGTCTCATCGTGTTCCGGCGGACTCGAGCGCGGTTTCTGAAGCGTAAGCAGCTTTTCAAGATCAAGGTAACTCGCGTAAGTAAGGGGCGGCGGCATATCCTTACTGGATATTAGATTCGTCGCCTCAATTTATGAAGCGAAGATAATAACGGTCCCATGCCGCCGGGATGCTCTCGCGCGGCGAGTAGGGGCCCGGCTCGTACGCGCGCGAGACAATGCCTTGCTGGCTCAATTCGCACACGTGCCAGTCCTGCTTGTTCGTCATGTCCCAGAATTCAATCGCGTCCTCTGGCTTGAAATCTTCTTGCCCGAACGCTTCGGGATTAAAAAACCAATCGCATAAGATCAGCGTTCGGTCCGGCGACAGCGGACGAAGCTGATGCACCATCACATAGTCCGGATGCAAGCTGAGCAGCATGTTCGGAAAAATGGAATAATAAAAAATGCGATCGAAATCCCGAAAATCGCCGATCGGCAACGCGCAAGATTTGCCGCTCATAGTTAGACTGTTGCCCTTGGTGATCCGCATGAATCCGCCGAGAAAGGGCCCTTCAGTCAGATCGTTTTCTGCCGAGTCGTACGGCGATAATTTCGAGAGTGTCGGATGAACGCCCGGGCAGTGATAGCACTCCGAATAATTTTCGAAGATCAGCTTCCAATTCGCCTGTACGTTATAATCAAGCCGTTTCGCTGAACGCAGCTTCGGCAAATTCGGGAATTTTCCTGCCAGCGGAGCGAACAATTCCCCCAGTGACATGCAGTCCCGATCGGATCGGGATGTCGAGGCGCTCGCGAGATTTGCGAAGATGAATCCTGCCCACAAACCGAGATTCACCGGATGTAGTGAATAATCAGCTTTATCAAACCCGGGAACACCATCCATGTGTGGCGCGCCAATCAATCGCCCATCGAGTCCATACGTCCATGCGTGATAGGGACACTGAATCGCCGACACGTGTCCGCTTGGATCTTCCCGGAGCCGCGTGCCGCGATGACGGCAAACATTGTAAAAGCCGCGGATTGATTGAGTCGCTTCCCGCTCGTTAACGCTCCGCGCTGCCCGTCCACGTCGCTCGGCTCCCGCCGGCTCCGTTGTCGATCTTTCATCGTTTGCCGTGCCGTAGCCTTGTTGCGAACGCGGGCGTACGACGATCAAACTTTCGCCGGCGACTTCCGCGATAAAGTAATCACCCGCTTTTGGGATCTGACTTTGATGCCCAACCAAAATCCATTGCTCGGAAAAAATCTTCCTTTGTTCCTGCGCAAAAATCTCAGGGGAGACAAAATAGCGCTGTGCCAAGCTCTTAGCGCCAGCGCTGAATGTCTCAGTCGTCTTGCGAAACGCCGGTGCTAAGTTGGACTGTGTCGATGGCATTTGAGAATGCTCCACGCCGCCTACGTTCGCGTCAATGCGCTAATCGTGCCGCTCGTCGTCAGGAGCCCTGATTACAGATGTCTGAAGCGGCGGTCTCTGCCCGCCGAAGATTGCATTCTACGCCAGCACCGCTCTATGAAACTCGTACCAATCGTCGAGATTGTTTAGGTTCACCGCGTCCTTCGGAGCCGAAGCGTCATCCGCAAGGCGGCATGCCCCCAAAACACCCTTGCGCGTTTCATCGTCGTGAATGTAACCGCGCACCGCGGCGTTATGCTTTTTGATGGCCTCTCGATTAAGTGACTTGGCGTTCTTCTTTACCCAGGCTTCGAATTCCGGATAATTCGGTTTGTTTTGTTTGATGTAATCTTTCACCGCCAACTCTTCGAGTCCCAGCGCGGCACAAGTCATCGCATCAAACCCTCTACCAATGCCCGGATAGCCATCTGCAAGTTTGCCCTGCGCCTCAAGGGAGACTTTTAGCCAGAGACGTGGCAGATGCAGAACGCCAAGTGGCCCTGCAACGCCGGAGCTGATCATTGGAACGTGTGTGTTAGCCATAGTATGGTTTTGCTAATCCTGCCTCAGGTAAATTGCAAGCTTCTGCGTCCTGCTAAGTGGCCTCTTAATCGCTTTCGATATCCGGTTTCGGCACCGGCGAGGAGATTTCGACCTGTGTAATTTTACTGTCCGGTTCGCGACTAGCCTCGAGTTCCACTTCTTGCCTGGGATCGGTGCGCGTGCTGAGAAACAAGATCCTCGTGATCTTGCCATTAACATTGATCTTGTTAAGGCTCTGATTGAGATTGTTCGCTGCGCCTGCTGTCGCTTGCCAGCGGTCCGCTATTTTCTCTGGAGTAAGCGATGAGGTGCCGGTCTGAACGATTTTCACTTCGTCATCTACGATTTTTCTCGCTGGCGCTCCAGCAGCCTTGAATTCTGGGGTAGCCGGTGTCCAATCGGGTAACACGACCGGTCCCGGCATTTCGAGTTGTTTCTTCAGCGCGGCCTGTAGTTTCTCCTTATCACGTTTTTCCTCCTGTTCCTGTCGTGCTTCTTCTTCCTTCGCCTGGGACAGCATTTCCGCGAGCTTCTTCTTTGTGTCCGGCGCCGTCGGGTTTTGTTTCTGAAGTTCTTTGGCTTCCTTTTGCATTTCCTGGGCCTCCTTTAACATCTCCTTCAAATCAGGATCGTTCAGCGGATTGTCCTGGGCGCAAAGAAGCGGGGCGAAAAGCAGGCAGCTGATAACGAGAAAAGAAAACAGGCGAGTGTCTGGGTGCATCACATCAGAATACCAAGCCCGCTAGGCTCCTTACAATTCAAATGAACTGACTCATGTCGTAGAAGGTTGCCAGTGCAAAACCTCCTCGAGCAGATGACGAAGGCTTCTTTTTCGCCCGAGCTGTTTCCGTGCATCGTTTTATTGTGCGGGTTTACCAGCTATCTCCGAAAAAAATCGAGTAGCGAATTCACATTGACGATATCGTATAATACGATATCGTAATAAATATGAAAACATACTTTAATCTATGGGCGTGGGGCCTTGCGCTGGTTCAAAGCGGCATTGGCTGGAGAAGCCGGGCCGGCGGTGGTCGAACAGCGGACACAATTTTTCACAATTATATTGAACGGCTCGGTCTCGGATGTAACGCCGCTTTTTGGACCCGTACGCGAGGCAGAATGGGCGCCAGATTGGTCGCCGCGTTTCATTCACCCGGCACAGGGCGTACAGCGCGAGGGCGTCGTATTCACTACGAGCCCCGGCCACGGCAGGGATCGACTCTGGCTGCTCACCACATACGACGTTAAGAACGGCCGCGTGGAGTACGTGGTTGTGACCCCGGCGTTCACGGCTAACGAGATCAAGATCCATGTTGTTCCCCACGGCGAACAACACTGCAAAGCAACGATCACGTATCGGCGTTCTGCGTTGGCGCCGGAGGGCAATGAGGAGGTCGCCAAACTGGATACTCATTGGGCGGAAGAACAGCGGATCCATTGGGGAACGGCTATCAACGAAGCGCTGGCGAAGGGCGGCACCCATGACTGATGTGGAATTGACGCGCGCGCTCGAGCGAGGCGAGATCGCCAACGAGAATTTCCATCATGTTTCGCACTTGCACGTAGCGTGGGTCTATCTCGCCGAATCCTCATCAGTGCAGCAGGCAGCCAATAAGATGCGCGATACGCTACGCCGATTCGCCGCAGGGGCTGGTAAACCGGAAAAATATCACGAGACCATCACATTGTTTTGGGTGCATCTTCTGTCACGCGAACACGCGGCCAGCGGTGGAAAACGCCTGGAAGAGATCGTGCGTGCAAATCCGCAATTACTGGAAAAGAATTTCCCGCTAGCCTACTATTCAGCTGAACGGCTTTTCAGTGACGAGGCGCGGACTTCATGGGTGGAACCGGATCTGAAGCCGCTTTCAATCGATGCCATTGCGACTTGTTCATCCAGTCCACCGTGCGACACACCGAATCGGTCTTTATCTTGACGACCTGAGGGAACGCGGGTTGACGCAGGGGGAAGCGCATATTTTAGCGCTGCTTGCTCATTCCCGCCGGGCCAACGTGGCCGATCTCCACCGCGGCCTGGCGCACAAGAGATCGACTCTAACCAGCATTCTCGATCGACTGGCAGCGCGCGGATTGATCACGCGTGCAGTCGGCCAAACAGATCGCCGCACGTTCGTCGTGAGACTAACGGCAAAAGGACGAAGGCTGGCGCAGCGTGTCCAGCGTCATTTATCCGCACTGGAACGAGCCGTTACCCGCCGCGTTAGCGCCGCCAATATCAACGGCTTCAACAAGGTCGTCGCAATCTTGGAACAGGAAGCACATCAGCGCGCGGGCTCCAGAGGCGCTCGACCAAGTCGCAAGCGCAAGAAAATGGCGCCGTAAAAACTCGACGGCTTAAAGCCGTCAAGTTCTTGAGCGGCAAATTTTCAAGATTTCATTGCCGCTGAGAGCTGCCGACAAAAATCGCGAGCGCCAGGATTCCGATCAAGACGAGAGTGACGAGAGCCGTGTAAAGAATTCGGTCTTGCAGACGAGCACGGCGCGCAGCTTGCGCGTATGGGATGCGGGTGAATGTGACCATCGTATAGAGCGGCAGATACACCCCAGGCAGTGCGGCTTCGAGCAGGTGGTCGAGTTTCTTTTTCGCGCGAAATGCCCGGGACGCGGTTTTGTCGCGCATCTCAATGAAATTACCGATGGCGAGATCGGCCAGCGCGTCGGCATTTTCTTTTCGGCGATCGAAATATTCGGCAAACGCGCGCTCGCGGTTGTCGGCAAATTTAGCCAGGCATTCATCGAGAACGATGCAATCTTCGAATGCGGCGTTCATTCCCTGCCCATAAAATGGAACGACGGCGTGGGCCGCATCGCCGAGCAGGCAGACTTTGTCATGGTAGTACCACGGCGCGCAACGAATCGTCACAAGCGAGCCAGTTGGATTGTTCTTGAAGTCTTCGAGCAGCGTTGGCATGAGCGGAATGGCGTCCGGAAATTCTTCATCGAAGAAGCGCCGGACATCGTCATCCGTCCTTGTTGTGGTAAAGCTGCGCGGTCCTTCGAATTCCCAAAAAAGCGTGCAGGTGAACGAGCCGTCCGGGTTTGGAAGCGCAATCATCATGAAGCTTTTGCGCGGCCAAATGTGGAGGGCGTTTTTCTCGATTAGCCATGACCCGTCCGGCGCAGGCGGAATCGTCAGCTCTTTATATCCGTGCGCGAGATAGCTCTCGTTGTATTGGAAACTGTCGATGTTTCGCTGCATGGAAGCGCGGACCGCGGAGAATGCGCCATCCACCCCGATTACTGCGTCACCACGCACAGTCAATTTGCCGGTGTCGGTTTCCAAACGACAGGCCGCTTCGGTCAGATCGACACCGGTACATTTGCGATTGAAATGAACGCGCACGTTTGGGTAACGCTGAGCCGCTTCGATTACCGTGGTGTTAAGCGAGGCGCGCCCAATGGAGTTGATGCATTTCTTGGGATCGACATCATAGGGCGCAAAATGCAATGCGCCGGACTTATCATGAATCATTCGGCCACGCATCGGGATCGCGTGCCGTAACGCTTCGTCAGCGATCCCGATTTGTTCGAGTGCATGAATCCCGCGCGTCGAAATTGCAAGATTAATTGAGCGGTCACCAACAATGTTGCCTTCGCGCGGATCGGCCCGGCGCTCGTACAGTTCGACATCGTACCCGCGGCGGCCCAGGTATGCTGCCAGTAATCCGCCGGCGAGGCCGCTTCCGATGAGAACAAATTTGGCTGGCATCAAGAAATTCTTAACCGCGGATGACGCGGATATCACGGATATTCAAAGAAGCAGACCTTTAGCTTTTCGGTCGATTCAGGGCATTAATTTCTCATCTGCGGGTACGTGAAATCTGTACAAGTTAGCGTTCTATTTATCTGCTCTTTTCCGAAATCACGCCGAGTTCCTTTACCCGAACGTCGGATTGCACTGTCTGATGAATCTTTGGTGGGAGCTATTCGGCAATCCATGACACGCTGGGTGGGCTAGATTGCTGACGGAGCTCGTCTTTTGACGGTGACTATCGCGATCCTACTCGCGATCTGTAAGGATCCTTTTGGAAGTCTCTCGATTCCACCTCAACTCGCCTGATCGAATGGGAGTAGAGGAGCTCAAAGCAACACCGTGCCGGGCCAAGCGTGCCCAGTAACGACAAATTTTCCTTTGTTTGGCAATCTGCGGTTTGAGCAACAGCGGCGAATTGCTGCGGGTCCCTACGCGCAGGCTATTGCGTCGCCGGCTGCCTTGAATCGCTGTTGCTAGCCCGCTCCTCGCGGGCCGAGCTGGCTTCGTTGACTTTGTTGTTCGCGGCTCTTTTTGACTTCTCCTTGCCCGTTTCGTAATCCTGCAACCAGGCGCTCCATTGCATGTTCTCTTTCCAAGCAGTGATCCCGGAATGGCCGTAATGCTGTTCCACTTCGTATTCGTCATCTTTTATGACGGGGCACCAGAATAATCTGCCGGCCCTGCGCCAGCCATCGAGGATGATTCCGTCTTTGAAAGGCTGGTTACGCGCAGTTACCACAAGGCAATTGTTTT
>Ga0193729_1000592_pt1 | contig 19003 bp, 13 predicted proteins | sample U1c2metaG_FD_143036 | JGI IMG/M metagenome (GOLD analysis project Ga0193729, IMG submission 143036) | Soil microbial communities from a riparian zone of the East river system, Colorado, United States - U1c2 | ecosystem: Environmental > Terrestrial > Soil > Riparian zone | place: USA: East River...
GCTGTAGGGCAATTTATTTTTGCGATCGTAAACCGCAAATGAGAAAAGCTGCGCGCCGTTCTGTATGGCGGCCGCGGAGGGAAGAAAGTTTATGATGTCCGCCGGATTTCCCGTCGGAGGAGGCTGCAAGCTGCTGCCCCACGGAGCAGAAAGAGAACCACCAGTGGGTGACGTGGGATCGCAAGTGGGAATAAATCCCTGGTACGGGCTGGTGCTGGAAGTGCACACCTGTGAATTTACAAAGGGCGGAGCCTGATTGACTCCGAAAGGTCCTCCAGCGATTACGCCCGCGGCAAACCCCGGTGACAGATAGGTGAATAGTTCGCCTCGGTCGTAGTACAGACCGGTGCCGGCCCGAACGACAACTTTGTTATGAAACATCGCCGGACTCCACGCCATGCCAAGACGCGGAGCGATTCCCCATTGGCGGCCGGTTAGCGTGCTGTTGCTTACTCCCTTGCTGGGGAATTTGGAATTGTTGCCCGCTACGACGAATCCCGTGGAGGTAACCGTGCCGGAAACTTCGTCGTAGGAATAGAGCGAAGGCTCGAAGTTATAAATGCGGCCGTATTTTTCCCTGAAACCGCCATTGTAGTCATAGCGCACGCCGAGCGTCACGCTCAGGTTCGGACGAATCTGATAGCGGTCCTGTAAGTAGAGACCTGATTGGTTAGCGCGAAGATAACGGTTCGCGTCGCCCTGCAGGTATGAGGTAGTCACGAAGCCATCGGCAGTGTAAGGCGTGACGAGACCCTGGAGAAATTGTGAGAAGTCCGCGCTGCCAATGATTCCCTGATTGGTGCGCCGGTCACGGGTGTTCAGTTGCGTGTACGCGTAGCTTCCGCCGAACGTGATGGAATGTTTGCCGTGGGTCCAAATAGCGTTGGCCGAGGGCATTAAGCGATTCTGAAATACGCCCGTGTAGGCGCCTTGGGAAGCGGCGCCTTCCCCGATGTTGAGTGCGGCATTGGCGATCGGCGTGGGAGATGCGCAATTGGGATTACTGTTGGGACAGCCCACGTTGTAGGGTGCGGCGTTGCCAAAATCGTCCACGATGGTAATGCCCGGAAAGAAATTTGAGCCGAAGGTATTTATGTCCAACTGCGACGGAGCAAAGGGTTGCGACACGGTGCTGTAAACTTTTTGCCGGGCAAAGCCGACAGTTTCTGTAACGCTGAAGTTGGGCCGCAAAGTTTGCGTATTACTAATCGATAGTACCTGGCTGCCGGCGTCGAGATGCTGGGCAAACCCTGACACGCTGGAGTACGCGTAAGGCGCGACCGTAGGATCATGCTGATAATAATATTTGAAGGCTACGGTATCTTTTGCGGTGGCATTCCAATCGACATCGGCCACGGCTTGGTCGGCGGTAAAAAAGGCAGTTCCGGGGACAATCGCATTCTCTGGAAAATTCACCGTCGGGGTATTGCCATCTGCCGACGGGATCAAGTACTGACCGTTGGGTAATTTGTAATTTAGGAGAGCGAAGGCCACTGGACTGATGTCGCCGGGAGCAGTGCCGACAACAGGATTTACAGTGGACGGAAAATTGTTGCACGGGGGCGCGGGGCAAGCCGCCGTGGGCGTCGTGGTGTTCACCACGCTTGCCAAGGCAGCGGCACTGCGATCGTTAGTAAGGTTGTAAGGCACGGTTATGCGGGATAGTCCGATCTCCTGATCGGACACATGGGTGTGTTGGTAGCTGAGAAAGCCAAACAATTTGTCTTTGATGATCGCGCCGCCCAGCGTGCCGCCGGCGGTGTAGCGATGGAGTTCGGGATTTTTTTGGTCCGCGGGAATATTTGGATCGGCTTTGAAAAAAAACGGTGCGGCGTTCAGCCAATCCGTTCCTCGATGGATGTACGCGCTGCCATGCAGGGAGTTGGTGCCGGATGCGGTGCTCATATCGATATGCGCGCCGCTGGTGGAACCCTGTTGAGCGTCATACATGCTGGTATTGACGCGCAATTCCTGAATGGTTTCCGGTGCTGGCGTGGGCAGCGCCTGACCGATGGCCAGATAAGGAGAGGCAGTGCTCTGAATCACAGCGGCGCTGCTGCTGGCCGCACCGCTGACGCCGGTATTATTCACCACGCGCGCCGAAGCTACCTGGCTGGTGCTTTTACCATTGAAGAGATTGCTGGCGTCGACTCCATTGAGCAGAAAACTATTGCTGGTGTCGCGTTGACCGTTGGCCCAGATGGGCTGGTTGCCCAGACCACTGTTGGCTCCGGTGCCACTGGGGAGTTCCGCGTTCACACCTGGTGAAAGAATGGCGAGACTGGTGAAGCTGCCGGTGGACAGCGGAACGGAAGAGATCTCATCCTTCTCAAGAATGTAACCGTTGGTGGTGTCCTGAGCATTCATCAACGGGGATGCTTCCACGGTCACCGTTGAACCCACCGCGCCCACCTTTAGATTCGCGTTCAGAGTCGCGGTTCGATCAGCTTGCACCACGATGGAAGGGATGACTAGCGTTTCGAATCCATCATGCGTAAAAGTAAGCGAGTATGCGCCGATAGGTAGACTGACAAAATCGTAGCTGCCGCTATTATTGGTGGTTTGCAGACGCGTTAGCTTGGTCGCGTCGGCCACGAGAGTGACCTGCGTATCGCCGATCGTGGCTCCCGATGCGTCCGTCACTGTGCCAGTGATTCCGCCGAGCGTCTGCTGCGAGTAAGCCGCCGGAGGTGAAAGAAAAGCTATGCAGCCACAAATACAGAGCAACAAATAAGGAAACGGAAATTTACTTTGAATGGCTCCCGCCGGACCCCGCGTGTTTGTTCAACTGGTTCCGAGGAAGCTATTTCATTTCGACGTACAAGGTAAACGCAAACTTTCGCTACTGCCGATTGTATTTTTTAATCGGAGTTCGACTGCGGCAGCCCCACGCGCCAACAGATTGCGTCTACACCACAACTAATTTATTGTCTCTTCGGCGCAAGAAAAACCACAGCATCCCTGCGAGAAGATATCCCAGGTAGATGTATGGGAGTTTGCCATACGGGCCCGGCGGAACGGGATAAATATTCCCGATGAGTGCCAGGATCATGGCTAGACACGCGAACCAGGAAAGAACATGTGCGCCGGCGCTATATTTTCCGTTCGCCCGCAGGTATCCGGGCAAGGCCAGGCAGACCAACGCGTAGGCAACGATGAAACCGTAAGTGGCAAGCGATCCCATCCACCCGTATACATCCAATCCACTGGCGCCGCGTGCCGCGAGCACCGCGACGGGAAGCGCCGCAGCAATTCCAGTGACGAGCAGCGCTCGGCCTGGAGTTTCGTTGCGGAGATGTGTTGTGCGCAGCCCGTTATGCGCGAGTCCATCGTGCGACATCAGCAGCAGCACGCGTGCCGCAGCAGTAATGCAGGCCAGCGTTCCAGCAAACATGCTGACTAATGCTCCAACGTCAATCAGCAGTCCGAGAACAGGGACGCCGCCAACCCCAGCCAACACTCGCATGGGCGCCTGATTCGTCGCAAGGTCTTGTCCGGCGACGCGAAGCCCAAACACTTCGGTATACGCGCACAGAATGAAAATCGCTCCGGCAAGAAGCGCGCTTTGGATTACGGCGCGGGGAATAGTCTTGAGGGGATTGCGTGCTTCGGAGCCGAGCGTGGTGGCGCTTTCGAATCCTACAAAACTGAATAAGGCCAGCACCAGGCCCAGCCGCAGGCCGCTGCCAGCCATGCCGCGAAGATGCAGTTGTTCTCTATCGAGATGAAAGCCGGTCCGCGCGAGCACCAGTATGACCACGATGAGAATGAGCGAAACGGAAATGGCTTCGATCCACAACATTACCCGCGCGGAAATTTTCACGTCACGCCAGGCAATCCAGATGGAGATGGCGGTGACCAGCAGACCCAGGAAAACCGCCGAAGTCCCGTGGCCGGTGGCATCGCGCAGCAGAAGATTTCCGTAGTGGTAGAAGCCTCCAATCACGCTCGCTCCGGTTGCTATATAGGCGAGCAACAGACTCCACGCGGATCCCGCGCTGACTGCAGGCGGCATAATTTTTGCAGTGTAGGTATACAGCGAACCCGGCGATGCTGAATAGCGGGCAAATTTTGAGATGCACGCCGCGACCAGCAAAATAGCCAGACTGGCCAGCACGTAAGCCAGCCATGTTCCATTACCGGCGAGCGCGCAGACCAGCGGGATAGTTGCGACTGGTGTAGTCGTTGGCGCGATGGTGGAAATGGATTGCGCGAGCGTTTCCATGGGTGAAAGCACTTCGCGGCGCAATCCATACGTGGAGCTTTCGGGAGCTATCTGCGACGTTTGAGCCATTCGCCTCGTCTCGCGTTTCGCGAACTGCAATCGTAATGGTGGCGGCTACGATACGGCTCCAGTGATTTGGACGCAACTGGCGATGTGCTATTTTGATGATTCCTGATCGTGCGGCTGGGAATTGGAGCTGTGCATGAAGTTAGATAGAGAAGTCCTGAAAAGTCTTCCAAAAGTTTTGCTGCATGAGCATCTCGACGGCGTGCTGCGCCCCAGAACCATTATCGAGCTTGCGCGCGACGTGAATTACCTGGAACTGCCCAACGGAAATGCCGAAGAATTGGCGCATTGGTTTTTTCAAGGCGCCAATCAGGGAAGCCTCCCAAAATATCTGGAAGGCTTCGCGCACACCATCGCGGTAATGCAAACGGAAGAAGGGCTCGAACGCGTGGCCTATGAGCAGGCGGAAGATTTAAGTCGGGACGGAGTTATTTATTTCGAGACGCGCTTTGCGCCCGTGTTTCATACCCGCAAAGGATTGAGCCACCAGCAAATTGTGTCCGCGGTGCTGAAAGGCTTGGAGCGCGCGCGAAAAGATTTTGGCATCGCGTCGGGATTGATCATCTGTGCAATGCGCAATATGGATGTCTCGCTCGAAATGGCGGAATTGGCGGTCGACTTTCGCGAGCGTGGAGTGGTCGGATTCGACCTGGCAGGCGAGGAAGGTGGATATCCTCCCAAGAAGCACGTCGATGCTTTTCACTATATTCAGCGCCAGAATTTCAACATCACTATTCACGCCGGCGAAGGATTTGGAAAGGAATCCATCTGGCAGGCCATCCAATATTGTGGCGCGCACCGTATCGGGCACGGAACAAGGCTCATCGATGACATCGCCGTGGCTGACGGAAAGGCCGTGAAGCTGGGCGACCTCGCGCAATATGTTTTGGATAAGCGAATTCCACTGGAGATCTGCCTGATCAGCAACGTGCACACGGGCGCCGCGCGCACTCTGGCGGAACATCCCTTCAAGATTCTTTACCAGGAAAAATTTCGCGTCACCTTGAACACCGATAACCGGTTGATGAGCAACACCACCATGACCAAGGAATTTGAGGCGGCAGCCACAACCTTCGGCCTGACCTTGAATGATTTTGAAATCATCACTATCAATGCAATGAAAAGCGCTTTCCTGCCATATGATCAGCGTTGCAATTTTATTTACTCGGTGCTGAAACCGCGATACGCGAAAATTCGTGCGTCGCAAGGAGTTTGAGTACTCCAAAAGAACCACGGCTTTCCAGTTTTGGATACCTCAGTCGTTCGTTTGGCGGGTTTTTTTAGTGAAGACGCAGCATCTGCTTGGCATTAACCTGCCAGACTGCCAAGAGTTTCCGCCAGAACCAGCGTCCCCCTCGCAATGTCGTCAGGAGAAGCATATTCATCAGGCCGATGACTGTAACCATTGCGGCAAGGGATGAACAACATTCCGACCGGGGCAATGCGCGACATGAATAGGGAATCGTGATACGCGCGGCTAACTATGGTCAGAAAACTCAGCCCATGTTTTCTGCACGATTCAGAAAGCGTTTCCACAATATTAGCGGCGCAATCCCCTGGCGCGTCCGCATTCACCAATTCTTGTCGAATGGTGATCCCGCGTTTCGCGGCTATTACGTGGGAGGACGCATCCATGGCGCCGATCACGGAGTCGCGTCGCTGCAAATCGGTATCGCGAATGTCGACACTGAGATTCACGCGACTGGGAATGCTGTTGACCGCGCCGGGAAACACTTCGCAAATGCCTACGGTCGCCACGGTATCCGTCGATCCGCTGGCCTTGGCCTGGTGTTCAATCGCCAGTATCAATTCCGAGGCCGCGCAAAGCGCATCGCGGCGATCCGGCATCAGCACTCCACCAGCGTGCCCGCCCGCTCCTTCAATAAAAATTCGAAAGCTGGATGGCGCGGCAATTTTGCTGACAATCCCGAGTGGAATTTGTTTCTGTTCGAGGAGCGCCCCTTGTTCGATGTGCAATTCAACAAAAGCCTGGTAATGTCCCGCAGGCAACTTTACGGTTTCGAGTTCTTCCTGCAATCCTGCGGCACGCCGAATCTGTTCGATGGGCGCGCCGTCTTTGTCGGTTAATTTTTTTGCTGCTTCGGGCGATAAACTCCCCGAAAGCAAACGGCTACCGAGGCAGCCGATGCCAAAGCGTGTTGGTTCTTCAGAGGTAAAAAGAATTAACTCAATGGAGCGTTTTGGAGTAAAACCGCTTTGCTGCAGCGCGCGGATGGCCTCCAGACCCCCGAGGACGCCGACCACGCCGTCATACTTTCCGGCATTTGGAATTGCGTCGATGTGCGACCCGGTGGCTACTGCGGTAGCATTGGGATCCTGTCCGTTCCAGCGCGCGAAAATATTCCCAATCGCGTCCTGACGAATCGCGAGACCCGCTTCTTTACAGCGCGCCAGAAACCAGGCCCGTGCTATTAAATCTGTGGGAGTGAAAACAATTCTCGTTACTGCCGGCGCTTCCGCATCGGAAATCAAGGCGAGTTCCTCGATCTCCGACATCAAACGATGCTTATCAACCTCGAGATTCATGCGCCCCGCCAGCGAGCGGATGGCGGTTCCAGTCTTTATAGATCAAATATTTTGCCGGCGTTTTTCCAATCGCCCCGAACCACTGCGGACACCAAGGCGCCATCCAGATAAAATCGCCCGCGGTCACGGAGTGCCATGAATCATCCAGCCGGTAAATTCCCCCGCCTTCCAGCATCAGAAGCCCGTGTTCCATGACGTGCATTTCGACCATGCTGAGAGAAGCTCCGGGTTGATAAACCATGGTGTTCACGGCGAAATCGAATGCCATTTCATCCGGCAGCAAACACTTCACCTGCAAGCTGGGATCGTCCCCTAAAGCATGTGAAGAAATCTGGCCCTCCGTCGAAACCAGCACTTTGGGCGGCGCAACCTTCGACAATGGCTCATACGGCTTTTCAATGACTGCGGCGCGACTGGAGAGTGTAGCGCTTACTCGATGTTGTGATCCCGTGGGAATATAGGCATAGGCATTCGCGCCCAGTTCACTTTTCTTGCCATCAACTTCAAGTTGAAGATTTCCCTCCAGCACATAAATAAAACGCTGCGAATCCGTGCCGCCAAGTTCGCCGCCGGGTTCGAATTCAGCGGTATATTGCACGAATTTTGCTCCTGCCGCCGCGCTGACGTGAACGATTGCGCAGCACGCCTTCATACCCGGCAGTACCGTCCGAACGAATGTGTCGGGCGTCAAAATAAAAAAATTGTGTCGCATGCAACTGCGCGTTTGACCGAGATTATGCACGGACCATCCTTTTTTGAAATTCGACAGAACCGGCCAGTTGAGTCAGTAAGAGCATCCCGCATTCAAGGGCCTTTGCCACGTCTTCAACGCTCACTGATTCGGACGGATGATGACTGATGCCGCCGGGAGTTCGCAGAAAGATCATAGCGGTAGGAATTTTGTCCGCCAGAATCATGGCGTCATGGCCCGCTCCGCTAACCATCCGATGCGTGGCGCAACCAGCCTTCCCCGCCGCCTCGTCGATTTGGCTCATTAAAAATCGATCCATGGAGATCGCCGGCTGGTTCAACAGTACTTTTCGCTGCACCGTTAAGCCACGACGGTGGGCGATTTCCTCGGCCTGTACCGCAAGAAACTCCACCGCACGGGTGCGCACGTCGTTAGATTTGTGGCGGACGTCGAGGCTTACGCGGACCTGGCCGACAACCACATTTGTGGCGTTAGGCGTAGCTGTAATGCGACCAACTGTGGCGACCAGTCCTTTTTCCCTTTTGGCCACCCGCTCCACCTCAAGTATCCATTCTGCTGCCGCCGACATCGCATCGTGCCGAAGATTCATGGGAGTCGTGCCGGCGTGATTGGCGCGGCCGAGGAAGGTAAACTCGCCACGCGTCTGCCCGGCGATGCCTTCCACAACGCCCAGAGGGATTCCCAACGATTCAAGAACCGGCCCCTGTTCGATGTGAAATTCCACATACGCCAGGCTATCTTTGCTCATCGCAGCCTTTGAAATTTCCGCGGGCTTCAGACCAAAATTCTCAATCGCAGTTCGAACGTTGACGCCATTTGAGTCCGTGCGATTGAGTAACTCGTCATCAAGCTCGCCGACAAGGGCACGGCTGCCTATGAAAGGCGCGCTGAAGCGAACTCCTTCTTCCTCTGAAAAACCAATGACCTCAATCGCGAACGGAAGCTTGCGGTCCTCCAGCGTTTCGAGTAACGAAACAGCCAGCACTACGCCGAGAACGCCGTCATATGCGCCGGCATCCGGCACAGTATCCAAATGCGAACCCAGGATTAGTCGCGGCGCATTGGGCTGCGCCGCAGGATAAAATCCCCGCAAATTTCCGGCCGCATCGATGGTCACCTCGGCTCCCGCCGCCTCAAGCCAATCGCCCACTATACGGTAGCACTCGCGCATCGCAATCGAGAGGAACGTGCGGCAGGTGCTGCCGCGCACTTCGCTAACAGAAGCTAACCGCTTGCATCGAGCAATTACTTTTTCCGCCCGATCCGCGATGGGGACAGAGTACTCCATTAACCGCTAGTCCTGACGGCGAATGCGCGCCTCGATATAGCCATGCGGTTCGTCAACGGGAACGAAAATCTCATTGGGATTGTCCTGTCCAAAGCGCGCCAGATCTACAAGTAGACAGTGCCGGTTCGGCATGTTCAATTCAATTTCGTCTACTTCGGGAATCTGCTGGAGAACAGCCTCGCCCATGGCGTACAGGGTGTGTTGCACGGATTTGCTGGCATGCTCCGCAAATACGCCAAGCAGAATTTGCCGGATACTTTTTCGCAAAGTACGGAAGGAAACATCAGCCGCAGAATATTTCCAGCGCGCGCGAAGCGCGGTGCCCAACAAACGGTCCGTCGATTCCGGCAAAGTGGTTAGCGAATCTTTCAGGAAACCAGCAAATTCCGATCCGGCGGTTTTCATAATAACCAGATTGTCGAGCCCTGACCAAACCGCCGACGCGCCATCGCGCGCTCGCGATATTTCGGAGGTTTGGAGTTCACCGCTCGACTGCACAAACGTCGTGGGATGAGGCTTTCCTTCCACCAGCACGCGTTCCCAAATTTTTTCAGAGATGGAGACCTGAGTGGCGGAAAGTTGTGGATTATGGTCCAGGAAAAATTCCGCTAATTCCTGGCCAAATTCTTCCATGCACGTTTGCGAAGATTCGCGGGCCAGCGAGTACACCGTATTTTTCATGGTGTCGGTGGGGAGGATGTTGCGATTGTCGCCGCCGACGAAGCAGGATTCAAAATCTCCGGTGAAGAGAACCTCCACGGTCCATTCGCGAAAATCGTGACGGTCGCCACGCCGCTTCACCTGCACCAGGCGGACGCGTGACTTACCATATTTATTTTCGGCCAAAGCGATCACGCCATCAGCTCCCCCGGTACGTGCTGTATCCATGCGGGCTTAAAAGCAGCGGAATATGAAACTCTGATTCGCCTTCGAGAACTTGAAATGCGACCTCTATAAGAGGATAGAGAGTCGCTATTTCCTGAGCCTGAAAATAGCTCGCGATATCGAAATTCAAGCGGTAAACACCGGCACGGAGGCTCTCGTTTGGCGGCAGTAATTGCGCGCATCTACCGTCACTCCCAGTGCGCGAAGAAAATAGCACGAGCCAATCGCCGGAGTGTTCGCGTCGCTCCAGGCGCACGGAAACATCTTTCGCGGGCTTGCCCAGGGAAACGTCGAGGACGTGCGTGGAGATTCGACTCATTCAGAGATCCATTTCTTCAAGCGCAGACTGGCAATCTGGCGCTGCTGCTCGGCGGATTCCTGGAGTTCGGTTTGTTCGTCGTTACGCAGCCGGCGCCGCAGAATATCCAGGATCGCGTGCGCAGACTTGCCCGCGGCACACACAATAAAAATACGGTTGAAGCGCTGCTCGTAAGCTCGATTCCCTTCCGCCAGCTCATCGAGCACGTTGCCCTCAGCCGCGCCAACTTTTTGCTGCTCTTCGCTGGACCACTGAGCCGACCGCGCGGGAGCGGTCGAAGGGGCGACGGAATGTCCGATGCGCGGGTGATGAGCAAAAGCCTCCATCCAATCTGCTTCCGTAAGACTTCTCCATGTTTTGTCGGAGACCGCCAGCAGACTATCTTCGTCCTCTATCGGTCTGAGAGCAGCCATCTGTCGTGCCCAGGAGTTTGAACCGCAGCACGGCAGAATTTCAAGCGCCGCTTGTTCTGGCGGCAAAGTATTCCAACGCGCCAGAGCACTCGACGTTTTATTTCCGGCTGCATTGAAGCTACTCAGAAATTCCGCTACAAGATTGGCCGTCACCGCACGCCTGTACCTGGCGGAAGATCGAATATCGTCAATGGGCTGAATTTCGCGAGCTACGGTTTTCTTTGCCAGCAGAATACGCTCCGGATCAATTCTCTTGCCGCGAAGAATTTTTTCAGTTTCCGTCAAACGAAACGGAATCGGCGCAACGCTTCCCACCGCCATGCGGATATCTTCGATCACTCCTCCGGCAACCCGGCCCAGCGCAGCCAAACATACTTTCGAGATGGCCTGGGCATTTCTCGCGCCAATCTTACGCGTATGCGCGCGATAATCCGAAAACCTTCTCGGAAGACAAATGAACTGAATGACTTCATCCGCGGCGCACCGCGTTTTCCGGTAACCGGTGTGAAAGTTTTCGTAATTTACGCGGCGCTCGCCTCGAAGGGAAACTAGAATTAACTCCGCTCCATACACCAGCAATGCGGGCAAAGAATCCGCAGCGGGGGAAGCGTTGACGATATTGCCTCCGAGCGTTCCACGGCTCTGATTGGCCACTCCGCCAGTCCACCGCGCGGCACTGGTTAACAGCGGGAATTCGCGATTCACAACCGCGTTCTGTACCAAATCTGTGTAGGTGCACCCAGCGCCAACGCGAATTTCGCCGGGAAGAATTTCGATTCGCCGAAGTTCCGGCAAATTCCAAATGCTGACCAACTTTCGCGCGGCAAGGTGACCCGCGGCATACTGCACCATTAAATCGGTGCCACCAGCGATAGGCAGCCACGCGCCTGGCTCCTGGGCGAGCAGCGAAAGTACCGACGGCAAGTTGCTGGGAGCTACGAGTTCGTAGTCGGCAGGATGCGACCTCATTGGGCGCCTCGATGCGCGGCATTCGCGACGGCTTCAAAAATTTGCATGTAACCGGTGCAGCGGCAAAGATTGCCAGACAATCCCTCGCGAATGTCCGCACTGGTCGGTTGCGGGATTTTGTTCAACAAGTGAACCGCGGCAAGGATCATTCCGGGAGTACAAATGCCGCACTGCGCGCCTCCGCAATCGAGAAAAGCTTGTTGTAGCGTGTGCAAACGTTTGTCTTTCGCCAGGCCCTCAATCGTGGTGATGTGTGTGCCCGAGGCTTGCAGAACCGGTATCAGGCAGCTGTTGACCAAAACCCCATCGACCAGCACGGAGCACGAGCCGCACTCACCTTCACCACAGCCTTCTTTGGCGCCCGTCAATCCAATTTGTATTCGTAACACGTCGAGCAATCGTTCCATGGGAAAAGCGCGGACGGTGACGGCCTTGTCGTTCACAACGAAAGTGATATCCGATTTAGTGGCGGTGTGCGAAAGGCCGCTCATTGTTTACTGTCCGCGAACGCAGGCATCGTGTCATCTGAGACTTTTTCCGTCAGGGCCTCGAAAATATCTTCGGGTAGCAACGGAATGGAATTAAAAGAAATGCCCAGCGCGTCGGTAATAGCGTTGACGATGGCCGGCGCGGGACCATCCATGGGGAGCTCCCCGATTCCTTTTGCGCCGAAGGCTCCGTGAACGTTACCCAGCTCCTCGAAAAAAACTCGAATCGGGGGAATGTCGGCTGAAGTGGGCATGATGTAGTTGGTCATCTGGCCATTTTTCATGCGGCCCTTATCCCAAATAACTTTTTCGTAGAGTGCGAACCCGATTCCCTGTGCCACACCACCGATAATTTGGCCTGCTGCGAGTACCGGATGCAGAACTCGGCCGACTTCCTGCAGACAAACAAAATCGTCGACCGTTACGCTGTACGAAGTGAGATCCACGGTCACTTCCGCAACATAAACGGCCCATGCAAAAGCGGCATAGGCGGCGCCGCGGTAATTTTCTTCGTCCCAGGAAATATCGTCAGACTGTTGATACCGCGCGAGAGAACGGAATACTCCGTTCCGCGCGACGTGCTGGCGGCACGCGGCGCGAAACTCTTCGGGCGAAAAAACTTCTGCCAGCAAACCGCTGGACTTCAGCGTCTGCAAGATTGCCAAAGCAGCGGAATGAACCAATTTTCCCACCACCATGATGGTTCGCGATGCCACGGTGGGTCCGCTATTTGGAACTTTCTGAGTATCGGGCTGCGCGATTCCCACATCTTCATAGCGCACTCCCAGCGCCTCCGCGGCGATCTGGCAGAGTACAGTCTTTGTACCCTGGCCAAATTCGGTGCTCGACACCAACACGCGAACGGTGCCGTCGGGGCACGTCTCGACGCCAACGAGCGAGTTCAGATAACGCTCTCCAGAGCCGGTAAAACCCGCGCCATGAAGAAAAGCGGCTATTCCCATTCCCTTTTTTCTGTTCGCGCTTAAATTTTCCTTGGCGAAAGTCTCTTTCTTTTTCTGGTAGTCGGCCAATACCAGCGCGCGATCGAGCAGCTTCCCGAGATCGATCTGTTCCTGTACGACTTGTTCGGTGGTGGTCGTTTGCCCGGGCTTAAGGAAGTTCTGTCTTCGAATCTCGACGGGAGAAATCCCCAAGGTCTGCGCGATAAAATCCATGTGACGCTCCATCGCGAAGAGCGACTGTGGCGCGCCAAATCCACGAAACGCGCCGTGCGGCGGCGCATTGGTGGCCACCGCCTTGGCATGAATGCGAACGCTCGGCCAGTAATAAGGTCCACCCGCGTGCAATGCGCCGCGCGAAAGCACCACCGGCGTCAGAGTCTTATATGCGCCTCCGTCAACCGTGAATTCAATTTCTCCGCCAAGAATTTTCCCGTCTTTGCTCACGGCAGTTCGGTGACGTGTGCGCGAAGGATGCCGCTTGGTTGTAGCGGCCATGTCTTCCATGCGGTCGTACACAATTTTCACCGGTTTGCCGGACTTGATAGCCAAAAGTGTCGCGTGCGCCGCGAGCATTGATGGGTACTCTTCCTTGCCGCCAAACGCGCCGCCCGTTTCCAGTTGGACCACGCGCACGCGGTCTTCCGGCAGACCGCACAATTCCATGAGCGCCTTATGCACGTAGTAGGGGCATTGCAACGAGCCCCACACGGTGATGCCTTGTTGCGGATCGAAAACCGCGATCATGCCATTGTTTTCGATGTACAGCTGCTCTTGTGCGCCGGTGGTGTATTCCGCTTCGACGATGTAGTCGGCGTTTTTGAACGCACTCTCTACATCTCCCTTTTCAATGTGGTAGCTTTTGAAAATATTATCCGTGCCCCAGATAATTTCAGAGAGCTTCTCGCTGTCCTTGATCGTAAAGATCGGTGTAAGCGGGTCATATTCGATGGAAACGGCTTCAAGCGCTTTGGCCAGAAGATTTCGGTCCGGGTGCGCCAGCAGAAGAATGGGTTCTTCGGGATGATTGATCAATTCTTGCGCGAGGCAGGGCTGGTCCTCGCCGATTAACGCGATACAATTTTTCCCGGGAATATCCTTGGCGGTAACGACGACAAATTCATCCCAATTCACCGCGGGGTCAAAATTAATGGCTTTTATTTTGCCTCGCGCGATACGGCTGCGAACGGTCGCGCCGTAAAGCATGCCTGGCAATTCCACATCGTCAACATAACGGGACGCGCCGGTGACTTTATCGCGCCCTTCCAGTCGCGGAACCGCTTTGCCGATGATGCGATCGTTACTCATTCATCCTTTGATGCTAAACAGGGAGTTCGCGACCCTCTGGTTTCCCGCGGAATGTGTTATTGGCGAAAACGAGCCTACCGCGAACATACGTGGCTTTGACTTCGCCTTTCAATTTTTCGTTCAAATACGGAGAAAACGAATGCCGGTGATGCAGTCGGTCGCGTGTCACCAGAAATTCGCTGGCCTCATCAAAAATTACCAGATCGGCGTCGTAGCCTGCGGCAATCTTGCCCTTCTGAAGTTGACAGCCAACCAGTTTTGCGGGCGATTCGGCCATCCATCGCGCAATATCCGCGAGAGAAAATCCGCGCGCGCGAGCTTCGGTATACATCACCGGCAACGCCACAGACAAACCCGTAATACCGCCCCATGCCGTCTGGAAATTCCCTTCAGTAAAGCGCTTCATTTCCGGGGGACAGGGCGAGTGATCGGTGGCTACTAAATCGATGGTCCCATCCTTGAGGGCGCTCCACAACTGTTCGCGATTTTCAGCGCCGCGAATGGGAGGCGCGCACTTGAACTGCGTCGCACCGCGCGAAATTGTTTCGGCGTGAAAATGCAAATAGTGCGGACAAGTTTCCACCGATACAGGCAGTCCTTCAAGCCGGGCGGCGCGCAGAGCGGGCAAAGCCTGGCTCGCCGAAAGATGCACGATATGTAAACGAAATTCGTATTCGCGGCAAAGCGAAATGAGAAGATTTATCGCAAAGAGCTCCGACTCCTCTGGACGCGATTGCAGATACGTCGGATATTGAGTCCAATCGGCATCTTCCAAATTTTCTGTGGCCGCATCGATACAGTCGGGGAGTTCCGCGTGCACCAGAAGAGGTAAGCCTGTCTCAGCAACGTAAGGTAAGGCTTCGCGTAACTGCTCTTCGGTGACCATCGTAAATTCCTCGATACCCGGATGGACCAGAAAACATTTGAAGCCTCGGACTCCGGCGCCTGCGAGCCTGGTGATGTCCCGCTGATTATCGGCTACTACCCCTCCCCAGGCAGCCCAGTCCACCCAGCACCGGCCATTCGCTGCAGCCCGCTTGGTTTCCAGTGCGCCCACGCTAGTAGTGGCTGGTACGCAATTCAGCGGCATGTCCAGCACGCAGGTAAATCCGCCCGCAGCCGCCGCGCGCGTCGCGGTCTCGAATCCTTCCCATTCCGTGCGGCCCGGATCATTGATATGAACGTGTGCGTCTATAAGGCCGGGCAGAATGGCTGCATCCCCGAAATCGACAATTTCAGCTTCTGGCGGAATTTGATCGAGCGCTACGATCTCGCGGATCACTTCTCCTTCTACAAGCACACCGGCCGGACGAATTCCTTCAGGGGTTATAACGCGCCGGGAAAGGAAGGCTTGCAAATCCATGTAAGCAGCGAAGCTCCCTGTAATCTCTTTCAGTTTAAAGTAACTCGATTAAGGGCCTCTGCAGTTTTTCAAATCCCAACAAGTCGTAATTCGAACCGGACAACTTGCATTCAGGGCTTATACTTGCTGCGCTAAATCCGGGAGGCCGCAGCGGCAAATCAACATGAACAACCCATTCATGGCGCGGGCGATTCAACTTTCCATCGAGAACGTTCTCTCCGGCAACGGCGGTCCCTTCGGCGCCGTCATCGTACGAGAAGGCAAAATTATTGCCGAGAACGTGAATCGGGTCACCTCCACCAATGATCCTACTGCTCATGCGGAAGTGCTGGCTATTCGCCAGGCATGCACGAAGCTCGGAGTTTTTGAGTTGCTCGATTGCGAGCTGTACACCTCCTGCGAGCCATGTCCCATGTGCCTGGGCGCTGTTTATTGGGCGCGCATTTCACGCATTTACTTCGCGAACTCCGCAGAGGACGCGGCTAAGATCGGTTTCGATGATTCATTTATTTACACCGAATTAAAACTGCCACATGCGCAACGCCGGATTCCAACGAGACAGATGATGCGCGAAGAAGCGTTAGCGGCTTTTCGAGCCTGGGCGGAGAAGCCGGACAAAATTGCGTATTGAAATTCGCTTTTGCAAATGTCCGCCCATTTTCAGTACTGGCGACTACGGCGTGATCGCAGCACTGGATAGGTTCCTTGCGCCTGAAGTGGGGAGTGATTGATCGATCGCTATTTCCATCTGACCGAGAACCACACCTCGGTAAAGCAAGAACTCCTTGGCGGCATCACTACTTTTATAACCATGGCGTACATTGTCGTGGTGAACCCGCAAATTCTGGCGCAAGCCGGGATGCCTGCCGACGGAGTCATGTTTGCAACCTGCTTGTCGGCCGCAGTAGCAACCTTGGTCATGGGGCTGTACGCCAACTATCCAATCGCGCTGGCCCCCGGTATGTCGCTGAACGCCTACTTCACGTACTCAGTTTGTCTTTCCATGCATGTTCCGTGGCGCACGGCGCTCGCGGTGGTATTTTTCTCGGGAGTTCTCTTCCTGGTTCTTACCGTCACGCGGGTTCGTGAGCAGATCGTCAATGGCATGCCCGATTGCCTGAAACATTCGACGGCGGCGGGAATCGGGATGTTCATCGCCTTCGTGGGAATGCGTAATGCGAAGCTTATCGTTTCCAATTCCGCGACATTCGTGGGCCTGGGCAGCTTCGTCGATAAGGAAGTGCAAACGGCATGTTTCGGCTTGGCGTTGACCTTGATTTTGATGGCCAGAAAAATCAACGCGGCCATTTTAATTGGTATCGTGGGCACCGCACTGCTCGGCATGCTTCGCGGTATTTCCGGTTGGCCTTCGGCGGTCTTCTCCATGCCGCATCCATCGTCCACGTTTTTGCAATTGGATTTCCGCGCAGCGATTCATCTCGGTTTTCTGGAGATTCTGTTCGCGTTTTTGTTCGTCGATTTGTTCGATAACGTGGGCACCCTTGTCGGCGTTTGCGAGCAGGGCGGTTTCGTCAAAGACGGCAAAATTCCTCGCGTTGGACGTGTGTTACTCGCGGATTCCATTGGAACAATTTTTGGAGCGTTGACGGGGACTTCTACGGTAACAAGCTACATCGAAAGTGCTGCCGGCGTAGCCGCTGGCGCGCGCACGGGCCTCAGCAATATGGCGGTGGCAGGATTATTTCTTGTCGCTATGTTCTTCGCGCCGCTGGCCACCGCAATTCCGGCCTACGCGACGGCTCCCGCGCTTATCCTGGTGGGTGTTTTAATGGCGCAATCCATCGCACATATTCGCTGGCAAGAATTCAGCGAGGCGCTGCCGGCGTTCATCACCATGTTGGTGACGCCTCTCACCTTCAGCATCGCGACCGGTCTTAGCTTTGGTGTTATTTCTTATGCGCTCGTGAAAGCCGCCGCTGGAAGGTTTAAAGAAATAAACGCACTGGTTTGGGTGCTTACGGTTTTGTTCATCCTGCGCTACGTGTATCTTGCTTCGGCCTGAACTTTTAGTGTTCCAAGACCCGTTACGCCATCCCATCTTGTTCAAAAGATTCTCGCGAGCGTCGCTGTCCGATCCGCGTGTTAAACTTTGTCGTTTTGCTGGCGTTTCCAACCCGAGATCAGGAGTGAGAATGCAATCTTTGCGCGCTTTATCCCTTACGAAAATCTTGCTGGGGTGTCTGCTGATGTTCTCTGGCGCATTCGCAGGATTGGCCCAGGAATCAAAACCCGCCAACTACTCAGATGTATTCGACAAAAGGGAAGTAATGATTTCGGCGCGCGACGGAATCAAGCTCCACACCGAAATTTACACGCCAAAAGGTCCAGGACTGTTCCCGATCATTTTTGAACGCACACCGTACGGAGTTTCTGCGTCCGATAAAGGCTACAGCCGTTCGCTAAGTCGCTATGCGGACATGATTCCCGAAGGCTACATTTTCGTATTTCAGGACATTCGCGGGCGCTACGGCTCCGAAGGTCAATTCGTAATGAATCGCCCGATCCATGATCCTTCCGACAGCAAGGGCGTGGATGAAAGCACGGATGCCTACGACACCATCGACTGGCTAATGAAAAATGTCCCACACAACAACGGACGCGTTGGCATGGACGGTATTTCTTACGACGGCTTTCTAGTAACCATGGGGATGATCCATCCGCATCCGGCGCTGAAAGCGGTTTCCGAGCAGGCCTGCATGGGCGATACCTTCCTGGGCGACGATTTTTTTCATAACGGCGCTTTTCGTTTGAGTTATGGCTTCGAATATGTGGCCTTGCTCGAGAGCTCCAATCAAAATTTCAGTTTTAGATTTGACCGCTTCGATGTGTACGACTGGTATTTGCGCCTGGGCGCCTTATCCAACGCTAACGAAAAATATTTTCACGGCACTATGCCGACGTGGAACAACTTCGTGGCCCACAATAGTTACGATGAGTTCTGGAGAAAACATGCGGTTGCGTACGGACTGAAAGAAACGACCGTGCCTGATTTGAATGTCGCCGGATGGTGGGATCAGGAAGATTTTTACGGGCCGATGTTCACTTATGAAAATCTGGAAAAATCCGACACCAAGCATCTTAATTACTTGGTGGTGGGCCCGTGGAATCATGGCGGATGGGGGCACGGATCCGGAAGCACGCTCGGCGCGATACCATTTGGAAGCGACACGGCAGTTTTCTTTCGTCAGCAGGTGGAAGCCCCATGGTTCGCCTACTGGTTGAAGGACAAAGGAACACTGCCACTCAAGGAAGCGTTACTTTTCCAGACCGGCAGTAACATCTGGACCTCGTTCGATGCGTGGCCGCCCAAAGAAGCAAAACCTCGTGTTCTTTATTTTCGCGAAAATGGCGCATTGTCCTTTGAGGCTCCGCAATCCGCCTCCACAAACGACTTCGACAGTTATATAAGTGACCCCGCGCATCCTGTTACCGGCACCGAC
>Ga0193729_1000593_pt1 | contig 18998 bp, 15 predicted proteins | sample U1c2metaG_FD_143036 | JGI IMG/M metagenome (GOLD analysis project Ga0193729, IMG submission 143036) | Soil microbial communities from a riparian zone of the East river system, Colorado, United States - U1c2 | ecosystem: Environmental > Terrestrial > Soil > Riparian zone | place: USA: East River...
TCGCCTAGTTCAAAGAGTTGAAACTTGTCGGAGGCCCATTCGATTGGGACCTCCTTGCTTCACCATTTTCTAAAGGAAAAGCCATGAATAAGCCCATCATTTCCGCCTTGCTCCTATCGAGCATGCTTGCCGGACCCTACGTTATCGCTCAGACACCTACCTCCGATGCCCCAGATAATGCGAAGAGCAACAAGGCGGATACTTCGAATGCGGCTGCCACTGCAGACACGCAGTCGAATAAGGCGGCCGACATCGATCTCACGAAGCGCATTCGTCAAAGCGTGGTCGCAGACAAGTCCCTCTCGACTTACGCCCACAATGTCAAGATCGTCACGAATAATGGCCGCGTAACGTTGAAGGGCGTTGTCCGTTCCGAAGACGAAAAAAGCGCTATCGAAATGAAGGCGGCAGATATTGCCGGTAAGGATAAGGTGACGAGCGATCTTAAGGTCGCGCCTGGTAAATGATCGCAATACAGTAGGCGGTCGTTGTCGGCGATTGCCGAGCAAATTTGCAATGAACTTAAGATCCATACGGAACTGACGCAATTGACGACGCAGAAGGTAAGTCAACTCGCACAGCCAATCGGTGAAGTAGATCTATGTGAGAATTTAGCAACCCGCCTCAAGACCTCTCTCGATGAACTGCGCATGCAAGTATTGGGCGCGCAAGTCCTGCTCGGATTTCAGTTTCAAAGCTTGTTTCAGCCCGCATTCGAGAGGGATTGTTTAGCGACCCGGGCGGTGGCTGCGATCGGCCTCGTCGCGATTTGCTTATCAGTGGCCGCGCTGGTTGCACCACCCGCACAGCACCGGTTCGTTGAGCGCGGCGATGCGAGCGATCGGATATTGCGTATCGCCAATCGTTGCGCGGAAGTGTCACTGGGATTGCTGGCAATTGCGCTCGGTTGCGACGCTTACGTTGCTGCCGCGTCTCAGGGAAGCAGTGCGCGGGCGATTGGGCTCGCTTGCCTTGTGGTTGGCGTGGCAGTCGGCACGTGGTTCGGCGTCGCCCTCATGTGGAGGACGCGCCACTTTCGAGGAAGCTATGACATGGGCAAGCGCGAGAGTGTTGATTTGCACACGAAGATTGAGCAGATGCTGACCGAATCACGGGTCATTTTGCCAGGGGCCCAGGCCATGCTGGGGTTTCAGTTGATCGTTACCATGACCGATGCATTTAGTAACCTTCCGCCCTCTGTGAAAGGCGCCCATTTTTCGGCATTGAGCGCCGTGATGCTCAGTGTCATCCTGCTCATTGCGCCCGCCGCCGTGCATCGCTTAAGTTTTGAGGGAACGGACTGCGCGCGCTTCCATCGCATTGGCTCTTGGCTGCTAACCATCGCGTTAGTGCCTCTGGCAGCCGGCATCGCATTGGATTTCTCCGTGGCCACGTGGCGCTTATCGAGTGGCGCCGGTAGGGCCATGTGGGGTGGCATTGGCATGTTCTCCGTGCTGATCGCCGTTTGGTATGTCTGGCCCTTATCCCTGCGAGGGCTACAGATCGGGCGCAAGCAAACGTAAACCTGCGCATGACGCCAGCCAATTCCTACAATTCCTGGCGATAGCCGGGATCTGGGAGTCTGCGAATGTATGAGCATACTGCTTACCGGTCGCAGATCACTCGTTGCCACAAGGGAGGACTAACGATGCGCAGTGTTTCGAATACGTGGGCGGTCGTCCTTGCTGCGGGCGATGGCAATCGGCTGCGGAAACTCACCACGACGGCGGCCGGCGAGGTGATCCCGAAGCAATTCTGTTCGTTGCAAAGAGACACCTGCTTACTAGAAGACGCGATCGAGCGCGCGCAGGCTGTAGCGCTTTCTCAGCACGTCTGCAGCGTTGTGGCCGCGCAGCATCGTCGCTGGTGGAGCAGCGCGCTACAAGTCCTGCCGACCCAAAACATCTTTGTACAGCCGAGTAATCGCGGTACGGCTCACGGTGTTATGTTGGCCCTATTGCAGATCGAAAGGCGCGCTCCGAATTCAGTCGTGGTGCTCCTGCCGGCAGACCACTATGCGACCGATGAGGCCACGATGGCACGCTCGCTGCGAATGGCGGCCAACCTTGCGTCCGATAACGAGGGCCTTGTCTATCTCTTGGGCGCGGAACCTGATCATCCGGACCACGAACTCGAATACATCGTTGCGAGCAAGCACAGCCGCGATGCCGCAGCCGGCGTGGTGCGATTCGCCGAAAAGCCTACTACGGAAAAAGCGCGCGACCTTATCAGGGAAGGCGCTGTGTGGAACACATTCATATTCGCAGGCTCAGTGCGGGGTCTGTTAAATCTGTTCGAAGGGCATTTTGCGTCGACAATGAAGGACATGCGGCACGCACTTGATCTGGTCCAATCCGCGCTCGTTGGGCCTGTCGCCCTGGAACTTCTTTACGCGGACTTAGAAACCCATGACTTTTCTCGCGATGTGTTGCAGCGCCACGAGCAAATGCTGCAGGTACTGCGCATGCCGAGCTGCGGTTGGACCGATTTGGGGACTGCAAAGCGAGTCGAGGAGACGGTCCGCAGCCTCGCGCGAGTTCGATCACCCGACAACACCATTCATTCCGCAAGCGAAGCACGCTATTTAGATTTGGCATCAAGCCAGAGGCAGATGCGGCTGCCTCACGCGTCTTAACGACAAATGAAATTCATGTCTCCCGAAAATCGTCAAGAGCATCTTGCGGCGTCCCGCAACTTGAAAATGGCCAGCTCACCGCACGCCTTCGTGCGGGGCAGCACGGTCAAGTTTTATCAGTGGCTGGAAGCGGGTAGGGCACGCGAGGTTCCTGAGGGGCCTGCAGTGTGGATATGTGGAGATTGTCATTCTGGAAATTTAGGTCCATTGGCCGACGCAAAAGGGCGCATCGAAATTCAAATTCGCGATCTTGATCAAACCGTGATCGGCAATCCGAATCACGACCTCATTCGGCTTGCCCTCTCGCTCGCTTCGGCCGCTCGCGGATCTGCACTTCCCGGCGTAGCGACCGCTCAGATGCTCGAGCACATGATGGAGGGATACGAAAATGGGCTAAGAGTCGACCCGAATCAGGCGAAAGTCGAGGAGCGGAGACCCGACTGCATCAAAGTGGTGATGAAACGGGCCCTGGGACGCACCTGGAAGCACCTCGCGCGCGAGCGGCTCGAAGACACGCGACCCAATATTCCCCTCGGAAAGCATTTCTGGCCGCTCAAGCGCGAGGAGAGGCGCGAACTGATCGCCCTCTTTGAAATTAAACCGGTACGAGAACTGGTGACTTCGCTAAAAGGGCGCAACTCGAATTCAGACATCGAGGTCTTGGATGCTGCTTACTGGATGAAGGGATGCAGCTCCCTGGGACGGCTGCGGTACGCGGTATTGTTGGGAGTCGGGGGCAAACACGCAAAAAATGACGACTATTGCTTGATTGATATTAAAGAAGCGATCCCCGCCGCGGCACCCCGTACCAAAGGTGGCAAAATGCCGAAGGACAACGCAAAACGAGTCGTCGAAGGAGCGCGACATCTTGCACCAGCTTTGGGAGAGCGGATGAACGCCGCACGGTTTCTCGGCAGATCTGTGTTTCTGCGCGAGCTGCTTCCACAAGATCTGAAACTTGAAATTGATCAGATTTCGCACGAGGAAGCTGTCGGCGCGGCGACATTTCTTGCCGCGGTACTGGGGAAGGCGCATGGGCGTCAGATGGAGTCATCCACCCGCAACAGCTTCCTTCGAGATCTGAAACGGCGCTCATCGAGGCGCTTGGACGCTCCGTCTTGGTTGTGGTCCAGCGTTGTGGAGCTCGCGGGCATTCACGAAGTCGCTTATCTGGAACATTGTCGGCAATACGCGCAAGTGCGGTAGCGCCAGCGTGCCAGATCCTGGGGCAGCGTATTGGGCGCTACTGCGCCGTCCAACCGCCGTCGACCGGAATGGCGGTGCCCGTGATGTTGTGCGCGTCGGGGGCGCAGAGCCACACCGCCAAGCGCGCAATTTCCGCAGGAGAGGAGAGCCGGCGCGAGGGCTGCTTTTCAGCCAGCAATGCATCAATGGCCGCTTCCGTGGACACGCCCAACTCCTCGCGACGCTCAGCGATTTGGGGCGCTACGAGTGCGGTGTCCACCCAGCCGGGGCAGATGCAATTGACTGTGACGCCGCCGCTGTCGGCGCTGCCGATGTCGGCATATTCGAGGGCCGCGACTTTCGACAGGCCGACGAGTCCGAACTTGGCCGAGACATACGGCGCCTTGCTGACGGAGGCCACGAGACCATGCACGGAGGCGATGTTGATCACGCGCCCGTAGCTGGCTTTGGCCATCCTCGGCAAGGCGTGCCGCATGGTGTGAAAGGCCGCCGACAGATTGACCGCGAGAATATCGTTCCACAGCTCGGCGGTGACATCGGCGATCGGCGCGGTGTGCTGGATACCGGCGTTGTTCACGAGGATATCGAGGCGACCCCACGCGAACACCTGTGCCATCAAGGCGTCAATTTGACTTACGTCGCGCAAATCGCCGCCAAAGCAACGGCTGTGCGAGCTTCCGGCGGCCTGCAATTCCGCAGTGAGCCGCAGCGCCGCGTCGGGCTCGATGAGTCCATGCGCCGCAATGCGGGCGCCGGCCTTTGCGAAGGCGAGCGCGATGCCTTTGCCGATGCCGCGGTCTGCGCCGGTAATCAACACCGATTTGCCGAGCAGTTCCGCCGTCACAACTGTATGCCCAGCACGGCTAGCCTAAAACGCTGGCGGCCGGAGGCAATCCCAACCACAACGTGCGCAGCGCTCCATGAGGATCGCGCTCCACTCGGGTGTTGAGGTCGAACACCAGCGTCGAGCGTTGCGATGCGTCGAAGCGCGGCCACAGAGGAATCTGCGAGTTGTTCGGATCACCGCTCTTGGCGAAGGCGAGAAGGGCCGACGCCAGCTCCTCGCACATGCGGCGCGCATCGGTTGAGCCGCTGCCCAAAATGGCATCGCGCTCATTGTGCATCGAGGCGGCGACATCCATGGCATGCGCGGCGCCGAATTTTCCATCGAACGCCGGGCAGGTCCATTCCCATAAATAGGTGTAGACCGCTGCGCGTTGACGCGCGGCCTTTGCCTCGGCCTGCGCATGCGCGAAACGCCGGAAACCGGCGTCGGTAATGATCTGTGCGTACAAAAGGTAAGGCGACTTGGTCGGGAAGTGCTCGCGGTAGGTCTTTTCCAGCAATGCGGCCTTGGCGCCATATCCCGCCGACAACGTACTGTTAAGTTCCTGTTCCGTCATGGCGAATCGATCAAAGAACAGGCCGGCATCATCCAGGGTGGTGGAAATGATCAGCGGCACATGGTCGGACAATGATGCGACCTGAGCTTCCAGCGGATGCGCTGGGATATGCGTGCCATCGACGATGGGCGCAAACGCTTGCGCGCCAATGGCCGTTTGCGCGGCCAGAATTTGCGTCCACGGCAAGTCTTGAATTCGATCGAGAGTCGCCGCTGTCAGGTCAAGCTGTCCGATGAAGGCCTGCGAAACTTGCGCCGCCGCCTCCCGGGGCATATGCGACACGAGTGATCCGCTCTGAATCACCGCCCTGTGAAATAAATTCTGTGCCGCCGGCATCGCCAGCAGCGTGCTCACCTTCCAGCCGCCGCCGGACTGTCCAAGGATCGTGACGCAGCCAGGATCGCCGCCGAAGTTCTCGATGTTGTCGCGCACCCATTCGAGGGCAGCCACGACATCCAACATGCCCGCGGTGCCGGCATCGGCCCAAGGGCCCGCGGGGTCCAGGTCCTTGAGATTCAAATACCCGAAGCTCGATAAGCGGTGCGTCACGGTGACCACGACGACATCGCCCCATTGCGCGAGCTTGGCGCCGTCGTACATTGGGTGATTGCCCGAGCAGATCGCGAAGCCGCCGCCGTGAATGCAAAACAGCACCGCGCGCTTATCCTGGCGGCCGGTCCCGGGCGTCCAGATATTAAGGTGCAGGCAGTCCTCGCCCATTCCGCCCAGGGCGACATTCAAATCGAACTGAATCAGCCGCGCGTACTCGTGGCCGACATCGTAGGGAACCTGCGGCGAGGCCGCGGCGTAACCAAAGCAATCGCGCACACCCATCCACGGCTTCGCACGTTTCGGCCGCTGAAAGCGGTTCGCCCCGGCCGTTGACGCGCCGTAGGGGACGCCTTTGAACTGCCGGACCCCGGAACTGATCAGTCCCTGGACCCGGCCGCTCACAGTCTCGGCGCTGCAGAACTCCATGCGATCAATTGTATTTGTAGTTGATCGACAGGCCCACCGTTCGGGGTTGCGCCAGAAACACTTGGACGGGTGCGGCGGGGTTGTACTGAAGGGGAATTATGTTTGCGGAGACCTCGCCCGCCTTGTCGAATACATTGCGCACGTACAGACCGTATTCCAAGTGGTAGGGCGAACGCACCGAGAAGTTCAAGTCCGTGATGTTGTATGAGCTCAATACGTACTGCTGACTGATCGGCGTCCCAAAGCCCGCGTTGCGCTCGCCGATCCAACGGTCGGTGACATTGATCGATCCTGCGTAACCACCGGGCAGGTCGACGTCATAAGTACCGATCAGCGCGAAGTTGAAGCGCGGCGACAACGGCAGCCGAACACCGGGCGTGGTCACATCGATCACTGCCGGCGTGGAGGAGAGGCGCGCATTGGTGTACGCGGCCGAACCACCTAGGGTGAGTGCTGGAATGATGCGATAGTCGAATGACATCTCCGCGCCGGTGACGCGTGCCGTGCCGGCATTCTCGAGCTGGTTGACACCGCCGACGTTGACCGTGACCTGAATGTCTTTCCACAGGATGTCGTAGACGTCGAAGTTCAGCGTCGCGCGCTTGTCGAGAAAAGTCGCCTTTTCACCGAGCTCATAGCTCCACAGCCGGTCAGGATCGTAGGTGGGATTGCCGAGCCCGGGCGACAGCACGAAATTGGGGCCGCCGGGTCGGAAGCCGCTCGCCGCGCGCGCATACACCATCACCTCGTCGGTGATATGAAACTTGGGATTGATCAGGTATGTCATCACGCTTTGATCCGACGTCGCCACCGGCGGCGTCAAGACGGCATACGAGCCGGTCGCCAGCAAGCCGCTCACGGTTTCTTCGTAGGCCTGCTTTTGCCGGCTGTACCGCACTCCCAATCCCAATTCCAGTTGCTTGGTGAAAAAGATCGTGCCGTCCGCATAGGCCGCGTACTCGCGGTAGGTGCTGGGCAGGAAGCTGGTGAAGGGCGAGATTCCCAAAATAGTGCCGCCCGGGTTGGCGTTATCGAACAGATCGACGACCTCGCTGGTCTTTTCGTTGCTCAAGAATGCGCCCGCCAACCACTGGAAAGTCGTGTTCTCGTGCGAAGCGACGCGAAACTCCTGGGTGAATTTCTTGGTCGTGGTGTTGACGTACAGGCTCCACGGATCAGCGGCCGCGCCCAAGAAGCCGAGCGCCGCATCATAGGTCAAGCTATTGTCCGTGTAGCTCGTGCCGTTATTGGTTTGCAGGCCGGTGATGGAACTGAATTTGGCCCACGGCGTGTCGTAGTTGATCGCGGCCGAGTACAGCGTCAGGCTGTAATTGGAGGGCTGAAATGTCGGGTACGCCTGATCATAGGTGCCGTAGGTCGGCTGGTGAGTCTTGGGATCGCGAAATCCGACATCCGCGCTTTCACTGGGAATGTGCTGAGTCGACGCGCGCAGCGTTATATCGAGATCATCCGTGGGCTTGAGCAACAACGCGACCCGACCGCCCTCGGACCGAGCCCATCCCTGGTTATCTCGACCGTAGATCGGATCCTTGGCGTAGCCTGAGTCATACACCTGATAGCCGTCGATGCGGATCGCGGCAACATCGGCGATGGGCATGTTGACCATGCCGGTATAGGCGTGATTGATATGGCCATGCTCAGTCGAAGATACTTCCACGCCGGCGTTAAGGCCGAAGGAATACAAATTCGGAGCATTGGGAATGTACCTGATGGTGCCGCCCAGAGATGTCGCGCCGTACAGCGTGCCCTGCGGACCGTTCAGCACTTCAATGCGATTCAGGTCGAACGCATTGATATTCAAACTCTGATAACCCACGCCGTTCGAGGTGCTGGCGCCCAAGGGAATGTCATCCAGGTACACGCCGGTCGCACTGCTCAGTTGCGAACCGGTGGTAATGCCGCGGATCACCAGCAGGTTGGTGCTGGGGCCGGTCGAGGCAAAGCTCAATCCGGGTACGAACCCCGCGAAGTCGTTCAAATCGCGGGCCTTGATCTCTTCCAATGTGTTTGAGGTCAGCGCCGTGACGCTGCTCGGCACGTTCTGGATCGACTCGGAGCGGCGGGTTGCCGTGACAATGATTTCAGAAAGCTCCGTGCTGGACCCGCCGGTTGCGGTTGCGACGGCTTGCGCCGCCACCCAGGATGCGCAGAGCGAGGCCGCGGTGCCCGTGAGCGCCGCGAGCATAAAGCGAAACGAAGCCATATAACCCCCTTGTTTAGACCATCCCAGCAGGAGCCGTAGACATCGGCTCTCTTTCTTAATTTCAGCGTCCGTTGAAATTATGCCAGACACTCAGCCTTGTCAAGAAACCTGCGACGTTTCTCATCTGACAATATCTGGTTTTGATTGCACGGCTCCTGTCCCCGGCTATCTGTGAAATATCACCGACTTTTACCGATAAATCCCACTGACCTGCGTCAGCGCGCACGTCCGGAACGGATCCGGGTACCCGCCGCATCCCGTTTCTTGGCGGGTGGCCGCAAAAGCCAGTTATTCAGCGGTTGTTAAATTTTTTACCCTGAGAGGACTTCACTGCGATACGGGAGTGTCACAATAGCCCCGCGAAGCGCGCCTATTTGTCGAAAGCGAGCGCTCGCCGGCGAGTCGATCAAATGAAGCAGAGGGAGCAGTGACCAAACCCGACCATAAAGCGCCCGCCAAAAGCCGCAAGAAATCGGGGCGCGGCCGTCCGAAACAATCTGACGACGGAGTGAAGGCTCGGGGTCGGTTACTCGATGCTGCCGAGTCGCTGTTTGCAGAGCGCGGTTTTTATGGGGTGACCACCCGGCAGGTCGCGGACGCCGCCAGTGTCGACGTTGCGCTCATCTATTATCACTTCAAGAACAAATCCAGTTTGTTCGATGGTGTGTTCGAGCGTCGCGCGCGGCCGTTGGTCTCTGCGCGTCGCGATTCGCTGCGCGCCTATGTGGCCAATGGCGGTGCGGTCACCGTGGAGGGTGCTATAGCCGCGTTCATCAACCCAATGATCGACCTGTCGCTGCACGGCGATCCTGGTTGGAAGAGCTATTTCGCCTTGGTCGCCCAGATCGACAATACGCCCTGGGGCGGCGAAATCATTCATCGCTATTTCGATGACAACGTGCTCGAGCTGATTGATATTCTGCAGACGGCGCTGCCGGGCAGTCCTAAGAAGGAGCTCTACTGGGCTTATAACTTCCTCGCCGGATCCATGATGTTGGCGCTCTCTGGTACTGAGCGGGTCGACCGGTTATCCGAAGGCCTTTGCCGCGCGAAGGACTTGGAGGCTGCGCGTCTGCGCTTGCTCAATTATTGCGCGGGCGGATTCTTGGCGATGGTCACCGCCGAACGATTGAGTGGCCGCGCCTGAGCCGCAACGCCGCAACGCCGCAACCCCGCAACCCCGCAACGCCGCAACGCCTGAACGTCGAACTTTGCAGTACTTAACGTTGCTGCGCCGGCATCGTCACGGCATTGCAACAAATCCGTCACGATCACCTCCAATAATCCGCGCAGGCAAAAAAGCGCGTGCCGTTGCGCACTCGCGAGATTCACAAACAGAGGATGAACATGGCCAGATCGCGGAAACAGAAGAGCAGCAAGTCGTCGAGAATCATTCGCAACACATCGGTGCTGGCGGCCGTGTCAGTGCTGGCTGCGTGCGGCGGCAGCAACACTTCCACCGTGCCCAACTCGCCGCCCGCTCAGGTGCCGCCGCCGCCATTGTCGGTCATGATCAAGGGTATCGTGACTGCGGCAGCGTTCACGCCGGGCAGCACCACCCAACCCAACGTGACCGCCGGCTACTATCAGGGTGCGACCGTGTGCATCGATGCCAATGGCAACGGCAAGTGCGATTCGAGCGAAAATCCGGTGACTACCGATTCCAAAGGCGCCTTCACGCTGGCAGTTGCCGCGGCAGGTCCGGTTATCGCCGACATCGGCACTGCGGCCGTCAACACGGCCAATGGCGCCACGAATCCGAAGCGCAATGTGTTCCGGGCTCTGCTCGACCAGGTGAGCGAGCAAAGCGACGGCGTGATCGTGAGTCCGCTGTCCTCCGAAGTTGCGCGGCTGACCGAGGCCAATGGCTCGGACTATCAGACTGAGAAGCAGAACTTGGCGACCCGGCTCGGCGTCGATCTTGGGCAAATTCTGACCGACGTCAACATGCAAACGGGCGCGGCGCAGGCCTCCATGCTGCGCGAATCCAACATCCTGACCGGCCGCTTCGCGTATGCCATCACCAAGCTGGACCGCGGCGACCTCTATCCGGATGCATTGGCCGTTCCGGGCGGGGATCCGGAAATCACGGGTATGGCCGGCGTGACCGCGGCCACCGCCACGGCGGTCGAAACGCGCAAGCCCATCACCTTCGCACAGTCTCAGCAGGCAGCCTTCAATGTCGAAGGCATTCCGCGCTACGACCACATCTTCATCGTGATGCTCGAAAACAAGGCGACTTTGTCGATTTTGAACTCGCCGTTCGCTCCGAAAATCAATGCCTACCTGCATGCCGGCAACTTGCTCACCAGCTACTACGCCACCGGCAATCCCAGCGAACCGAATTACACGGCGTTGGGCGGCGGCGACGACTTCGGCATCACGGACGACAGCCAGTGGAACTGCGACGCGACGGGTCCGAACGCTCCGCAGGATCTGCCGCTGCCCACCAATGATCAACCGGGCTTGGCCAGTTCGCCCTTTGCGGCTACCTGCACTCAAACCGCGGCGGTCAATCACAACATCACCGGCCGGCCGAACCTGTTCAACGCCATCAGCACGGCGGGCATGACCTGGAGAACCTACAGCGAGTCGCTCAATCCGGGACAGGATCTGCGTACCGACAGCGTGGCGGACCCAGCCGTCATCGCTCAGGATCACGTTTACCAGCCCGGCACGGTGGGCGGAAACACGGCGGTTATCGGTGATCAGAATCTGGTGCTGCCGCTGCCGGCGGCGCTCTACAAAACCAAGCATCATCCCGGCATGGCGTACCAGAACGTGCGCAGCGCACCGGAGTTCAAATTCAGCAATCGCACCCTGGGCGGCAGCCAGTGGGAAGATGCGCTCAAGAACAGCACGAAGTATGCGATTCCGGCTGGTTACGATTTCGATCAATTCGGCACCGATCTGGTCTCCGGCGATGTGGGCAACCTCAACTTCGTGGTGCCTGATCAGTGCGACGACATGCACGGCATCAGCGTAAAGGGAACCGACGTTGCCACCGCCGCCACGGTCACGGCGAGCGACTGCAGCAGCGTCGCCAACAACGTGCCCAATGCCACGGGCGGCGCCATCATCACCCGCGGCGACAACTATGTGGACACGGTGGTCAAGAAGATCGAAGCTTCGCCATTGTGGAACAACCCGCAGAAGAAGGTCGCCATCGTGCTGATGTTCGATGAGGGCAGTGCCACCAGCGGATTCAATTCCTGCTGCGGATGGAATGTCTCGAACAGCACCGTGGCGCATCCGCTGACGCAGAACGCCGATGGAACCTGGTCGGTGGACATGACCATCAACAACTACACCAAGGGAAATCGCGGCCATGGCCAGAGCGTGTGGGGACTGCTCACGAATCAGGCCAATGCGCCCAAGGGAAGCGCGGACAGCGATGTCTACAGCCACTTCTCCTTCGTGCGCACGCTGCAGGACATGTTCCAGCTGTCGGATCCGATGAACGATGCCTCGTACATGAACCGCTCCAAGTACACGGAAAAATTCATTGCGCAGAACATCTTGAATCTGCCCGAGTACGCCGGCAGCGCCGATACGCACTTCGACGCGGTGCGGCCGACGAATCATGCCTTCGCGATTCCGGTCAGCTACACGCAGAAGCAGTCGGCGGACATCAGCACGGCGCCGCAGGTGGGCCCGGATGCCACGCAGACGAACATCTGGGCATTGACGAAGTAGTTGCAGCCGGCATCGACGCCGGACGGGAAGGGCGGATCGATCGATCCGCCCTTCGCTATTATGCGTACAGTTACATTGGCGATGATCTTGACCCTGACTCTGGCCGCCTGCGGCGGCGGCCAGTCCGGCAGCGGCAGTGCTTTGCCTGAAGCGGCTGCGAAATTCCGTGCTACGCCGCCCTTGAGTTTGGCGGCCCAAGTGGGTCAGAAAATTTTCTTCGACAAGAGCCTGTCAGGCTCGGGCAAGATGTCCTGCGCGACCTGTCACGACCCAAACCATGCATATGGACCGCCCAACGATTTGGCGGTGCAGCCCGGCGGCAATGACTTGACCATGCCGGGACTGCGCGCCGTGCCCTCGCTGCGCTACAAGGAATACACCCCGGCTTACGCGGACCTGCTCGACAATCCGGATGGCATCAGTGTGCCGGGTCCCGGAGGCGGCTTCACGTGGGATGGGCGCGCCAACACGCTGGCCGAGCAGGCCGGAATTCCGCTGCTGTCGGCGTTCGAAATGGCCAACGGCAGCGCCGCGGACGTCGTTGCGAAGCTTCGGGCCGGTGCATACGCGAAGTTGTTTCGGCAGGCCTTCGGCGACGATGTTTTCAGCAACACCGCGACCGCCTTCAAGGACGCATCGGCCGCGCTGCAGGCATTTCAACTGGAGGATTCCAGTTTTCATCCCTACAGCAGCAAATTCGATTTGTATGCCGGGAACAAAATCGGCGGCGCGCTGACGCCGGCTGAAGCGCGGGGGCTGGCGCTGTTCAGTAATCCGAAAATCGGCAATTGCTCCTCGTGCCATTATCAGGGCGCGGGACTCAACGGCAGCTCGGCGTTGTTCACGGATTTTTCCTACGAGGCGATCGGCGTCCCACGAAACGCCCGCATTCGCGCCAACGCTGATTCCGGCTATGTCGATATGGGCGTGTGCGGCCCGCTGCGCAACGATCACAGTCCCGCCTCACCGGCGGCGCCTGAAGTCCATTGCGGAAAGTTCGGCACACCGACTCTGCGCAACGTCGCCACGCGCAAGGTGTTCTTTCACAACGGCGTGATCCATTCATTGGAGCAGGCCATTCGCTTCTACAATACGCGCGATACCAATCCGGAAATTTGGTATCCCACCGTGGGCGGCACGCCCCGAGCCAGTGCCGATCCCTCATTCCCCACGTATGGATTGGTGACCACGCAGTACGATGGCGGCACGCTGCAAAGGTTCGACGACTTGCCGACCGCCTATCATTCCAACATCGACCCGCAGATGCCCCTCGACGGACGCGCCGCGGGCTCGACGCCTCCCATGACGGAGCAGAACATCGCGGACCTGGTCTGTTTCCTGGGCACGCTCACCGATGGCTACAAGCCGCCGGCGACGCCGCCGACGAGCGGTCCGTGCGTCAATTGAATCCCCAAGACCTCAGCGCTAATCCCTATGAAAATCTATCTTCTCGCCTTGACTCTGACCGGCCTCGCAGCGTGCGGCAGCCGCACCGAAGCCAATCGAGACACCCTCACCCAGGCTGTGAACAGCTACTTGAGCAAGCGTGGTGACCTCTGCCTGGGCAAGTACGACTGGCCCATCGAGGTGAGCGCGCAGGAGTTTCAGAACGGCGGCCGCAACGCCATCCAGTTGCCCGTGCTGGAGAAGCTCGGCGTGGTGCGTTCCACGGCGGTAAGCGCGGATGAGCATTCGCAGCAAGCTGCAGCCGCCTCTGCGCGTCGCTACGAACTGACCGAAGACGGAAAAAAGTATTACCTAAAGCGCGAGCTTGCCGGAACGCATGCCCGTCAAGCCGACTTTTGCGCAGCCAAGCTCAGCCTCGATAAGATCGTCGGCTGGGAAGTTCATAAGAATGGCGCGCAGAGCGAAGCCGTTGTCACCTACACCTATCGGGTGAATGCCGCTCCCTGGGCGCAGGACCCCGATGCACAGCGAGTGTTTCCCGCCGTGGCCCGAGTCTTGAGCGGTGCAGGCAAGTCGCAGTTGCGAGAAGTGTTCACACTCACCGGGCAAGGGTGGGCCGCCAAAGACTCCTTCGATTGACCGGAGCATTGCCATGAGCGCAGTCATTCGCTTCTCCGAAGGACTAGGGTCCTGGCTGGTGAACAATCTGCATCAGGGCTGTGCGCCCGCCGCGCTGATCGAAACCATGATTGCGCAGCGCATGGAGCCGAGCGCGGCACGCAGCATCGTGCACGCGTTTGTCGCCGCCATTCAGGAGCAACGGCCGGTGCCCGTGGACTCGGTGCCCTTGGCGGAACATGAATCCATACCAGCGCCGCAACCGCCTCGGCTTGCGGGCGGCCCTGTGCTCAAGACCCATGATCGGGAGATTCGCGTTCTGGCACGCACACAGCAGCCGGTGCTGGCGGTGCTGAGCAATGTCATGAGCGCCGAAGAATGCAAGGCGCTCATCGATCTGGCCAGACCGCGCCTCGAGCCCTCGACCATAGTCGACCTGCAGTCCGGACAGGATGTCGTCGCCGCTTACCGCAACAGCTATGGGATGTTCTTTCGCTTACAGGAAACTGCATTCATCGCGAGTCTGGACCGGCGCATTGCCGAGCTCATGAGCCTGCCCGTGGAAAACGGCGAAGGACTGCAAGTGCTGTACTACCCCACGGGCGCGGCCAGCGCACCGCATGTCGATTTCCTGCAAATCACCAACGAGGCCAATCGGTCTTCGATAGCACGCAGCGGTCAGCGCGTCAGCACCTTGGTGACTTACTTGAACGACGTCCCGGCGGGCGGTGAGACATCATTTCCCGAACTCGGTTGGGCGATCACGCCGCGCTTGGGTCATGCGGCGTATTTTGAGTATTGCGACAGCCGGGGAGTCGTCGATTGGCGCTCGGTGCACGCCGGCAATCCCGTGCACGAAGGTGAAAAGTGGGTGGCCAGCAAATGGATGCGGCAGCGGCGGTTCGTGAGCGCCGCCTAACGCGCAGCCGATGCTGTAGCGCAAGGCATCTCCCCGCCATGGCGCATGCACGTGTCGCGGGCCTTTTTTGTGGGTGGCGACTAAGATTGCACATCTGGGATCCGACGGAGGTGCATATGAACGCCAAATCAATGAGTATGTGGATTACCGCGCTGGCGTTGGGACTGGGAAGCGACGTCGCTGCGGCGCAGGCTTCGACCCCGAACAACGGGGCCTCCTTGGGCCTGGCCTGGAGCACGGCGCTGGCGGACGAGGGGCAGGAGGCGGCGGCGTTGAGCTGGAAGGGGACCTCAATAGAGAGCGACGTCCGCCTGTAGCGGTAAATCGCGCGACGACCCGCCGACGAGCACCGTGTACTTGCCGGAGGTCCAAGTCCAAGCATCCTTCTGCTCGTTAAACGTCGCCATGGCCAAGGGTTCGAGGGCAACGGTAATGGTTTTTCGTTCGCCCGAATCGAGCGCCACACGTTGCCACGCAGCAAGTCGTCGGAAATGCTCTTTGCCGGCCTTGGGCAGTTCGACGTAGATTTCCGCAATTTCAGTTCCCGCCAGACCACCGGTATTTTCAATTGCGAAAGTCACGGTTTTCGCTGCTCGGTCGACCTGCAAATCACTGTATTTGAATTTTGTGTATGACAAGCCAAAGCCGAACGGGAACAGCGGCTGCTTGCCTTCGGAGTCAAACCATTTATAGCCGAAGCGCACACCTTCGTCGTAATCCGCGGCAAAGCTCTGCCGCTTCGCATCGTCAGACACCCAGTGCCGCGGCGAACTTAGCGCGTGCGTGCAAGCGATGCCAAAGACGCATCGATGAGGCAGATCCTCCGCTGACTTCGCAAACGTAATAGGCAGCTTTCCCGAGGGAATGACACTACCGAAGATGAGGTTCGCGATTGCTTGTCCACCCCCAATTCCGGGATACCAAGCCTCCATGACGCCGGCGACTCGATCGAGCCACGGCATGGTCACCGGGTTACCCGTGATCAATACGACCAGCGTGTGCGGATTGGCTGCCGCCACCGACGAAATCAGTTCGTCCTGACCGTCCGGCAGCGACAGCGATGGGGCATCGCCTGCCTCGCTCATGTATTGATCGGCGAATACTATGGCGACATCCGCAGTTTTCGCGAGCGCCGCCGCGGCGGAGGCGTTGGTGCCGTCATTAAATTGCACGACGGCTCCCCGCGCACGCTCTCGAATGTAGTCGTGGGACTGATGGCATTTCCGCCCGGTGCATCCACCTGCGCTGAACCTCCCCCCGACAGCACGCCGACATCGGCGTGTGCGCCGATCACTGCAATGGAATGCACGGCGCCAAGATTCAGGGGCAGCGTGCCGTCATTCTTCAGTAGAACGATGCTTTCTTCAGCGATACGCTGTGCATCCTCAAGACCTCGGAAGGGGTCGATCACGCTGCGCGGAATCGGCGGATGGTCGATGACGCCGGCACTGAACATTGAGCGCAGCAGCCGGTGCACCATGTCATCGAGGCGCCGCAAGGGAACCCGCCCGGCGGTGACCGCTTGCTTGAGTGCTTCACCAAAATATTCCTCGCCCGGCATCTGCATGTCGAGACCTGCCATCGCCGCCTTTTCGGTGGAGTGCGTGCCGTCCCAATCGGAAACGACGAAGCCGGGAAAATGCCAGGCGCCCTTCAGCACATGATTCAGCAGCCAATCGTTCTCGCACGCCCAATCTCCCATCACTTTGTTGTAGCTGCACATGACGGAGGAAGGTTGTCCTATGCGGATGCCGAGTTCGAAGGCCAAGAGATCGCTCTCGCGGGCAGCCTTTTTGGAGATGCGGGCATCGACAACCGTGCGGCCGGTCTCCTGATCATTCAACGCGTAGTGCTTGATGTCCCCCATGATGTGGTTGTCTTGTACACCGCGAATGACATGACCAACCGTCACACCCGCGAGCACTGGGTCTTCGCCGGCGTACTCGAACAGCCGGCCATTTCGCGGATCACGCGCGAGGTTGACGCCGCCGCCAATCGATTGATTGAACCCTTGCGCACGCAGCTCACGTCCGATGACGTCTCCGTATAAATGTGCGGCCTCCGTATCCCACGAGGATGCGGCGGCCAACACGGACGGCAACAACGTCGCGTAACGGCTTTGTTGGGCTGCCATTCGAATACCAACGGCCGAGTCCGCTTGCTGCAGTGACGGTATCCCGAGACGCGGTATGCCCTGTACTTCGCCGGCCCCGCCATTGTTGTCGGGCGGAATCGGACTGCCGGGAACCAAAGGCCCCCAGCCGATACCGTGCACCAACTGAATTTTCTCATCGAGCGTCAGCTGCTTCATGACCATGTCAGCGCGCAGGTCAGGTGCCAGTGATGTGTTCATCCACGGCTGCCCAGTGAGCGTCGGGGCTTGCTGCGATAAGCACGTTCCGTTAACGATGAGGGCGAGGGCCAGAGCAACGGCCAGTGACTGCGAATTCACCGCGCGCCTCCCGAGCCTTCGTTTGCGACCCTGCCTCCCTGCGTTCGATGGAATGCCGCGGCCAAATCTTTGTACCAGAAACCGCTGCGCTTCAAAATGCGGGCCTGCGTCTGGTAGTCGACATAGTAGATCCCAAAGCGCTTGGTATATCCCGCGGCCCATTCAAAGTTGTCGAGCAGCGACCACACGAAGTAGCCGCGCACATCGACGCCCTGATCGATGGCATCCGCGATGGCGCGTATGTGAGTCTCGATATAGGCGCGCCGGTCCTCATCCCTCACGCCGCCGTGAATGACCAGATCCGGATAGGCCGCACCGTTTTCGGTAATGAATAGCGGCGGCAGGTCGTAGTCGCGATCGAGGCGCAACAGCAGGTCGGTAAACTTCGCCGGCGCCACTTCCCAACCCATATCGGTGACGGGGACGCCTTCGCGGGCCGGAGAAAATGGGCGTCCCGCGATCGAAACGATCGGGTTGTAGTAATTCACGCCGAGAAAGCCGAGCGGTTCAGCAATCAATTGCGCGTCGCCGTCCTGGACGCGGGGTGCATCTGCCGCGAGATATTCCAGAATATCCTGCGGATACTCCCCGCGTAGCAAGGCGTCCATGTACCAGCGAACCAAAAGGCCGTCCTCGCGCGATGCGAGGATCCTGTCGGCCGGCGAGTCGGTCGCCGAATACACCGGCGAGAGATTGAGGACAATGCCGACGTCGAGATTGCTGCGCGTGCTGCGCATCGCCTGCATGGCCAGTCCGTGGCTCAACAGGCAGTGGTGCGACACCTGCATGGCCACGGCTCTATCCTTGATGCCCGGCGCGAAATGTCCCATTTCGTGGCCGATCGTCGCGGTAACCCACGGTTCGTTATGGGTTGCGAACGAGCGCACGCGATCGCCAAGTCGATCCGCCACCAGCGCGGCGTATTCCGCGAATCGGTACGCTGTATTGCGGTCGGCCCAGCCATTGTGCTCGCGCTGCAGCGTAGCCGGCAGGTCCCAGTGGTAGAGCGTTGCAAAGGGTTCAATGCCGCGCTCGAGCAGTCCGTCGACCAGGCGGTTGTAGAAATCGATGCCCGGTCCGAGCACTTCGCCCGATCCTGTCGGCTGGATTCGCGGCCAGGAGATCGAGAAGCGATACGCTCCCACGCCGAGCGCGGCGATCAGGTCGAGGTCCGACTCGAGCCGATTGTAATGATCGCACGCGATCCTTCCATCGGAGCCGTCCGCGATGACGCCGGGAAGGCGGCAGAACTCATCCCAAATGGAAGCGCCCTTGCCGTCCGCGGTCGAGGCCCCTTCGATTTGAAACGCGCTGCTGGCAACTCCCCACACGAAACTCGCCGGGAAGCGATTGGCGAGTTCATCGAGAGATTGACGGTAGTTCATTTATGGCTTTCGTTATGTTTTTCTGGAAGTATCAAGTGCTGCTGTTCTGCCGATTCAGCTGCGCCCCCGCCGCCC
>Ga0193729_1000594_pt1 | contig 18989 bp, 11 predicted proteins | sample U1c2metaG_FD_143036 | JGI IMG/M metagenome (GOLD analysis project Ga0193729, IMG submission 143036) | Soil microbial communities from a riparian zone of the East river system, Colorado, United States - U1c2 | ecosystem: Environmental > Terrestrial > Soil > Riparian zone | place: USA: East River...
GGTCCTACACAAAAAGTTGATCGCACATAACCCTCCAAGTTGCGATCAACTTTAAGACGTTAATTCATAATTAATTCTCACTTCCTGAAACCATGACATAAAGAAGTGATAAATGAAATCCAAACTCCTTAGTATTGGTAGAGGGTTAAGCTTAGCTTATTTCCTATATACAATGTATATAACCCAACTCTCTCGAATTGCAAATCACCAACCTATCGACGTCATTATATCTAACAGTCACTTAAGAATATAGAAGGACCTTTCTTACTTATACGCAATCAGTAATTAAGGCATAGTATTTGGCTAACAGGCCTGCTTTATACAACCCGAAAACTAGAATACTGTCTTTCCAGTCCTCTCGTACTAGACTAAACATCTCCTTACTTCTTACCGAATAGTAATAGGGACCGAACTGTCTCGCACGTTCTAAACCCACTCACGTACCACTTTTAATCGGTGAACAACCAACCCTTGAGGCCTTTTTCAGTCTCAGATGTGATGAGCCGACATCGAGTGCCAAACAATCCCGTCATAAGTACTCTAAAGGATTATCACCTGTTATCCCCGGATACCTTTTATTCGTTGGCAATATCACCTCCACAGCCAATATTGGATCATTAGGACCACATTTTAAATAAACATCTCTGTAAGAACTGTCATTCTATCAGTCAATATATATTAGCCCTTACACTATTCTCTTATAAATCCAAAAATAATATATCTTTGTGCGCACTCCGTTACATTTAGGAGGCTACCGCCCCAGTCAAACTAACCCTCTTTCACTTTCCTTAGTAGTTTAAACCATAGCTATTAAATGTATTTCACTAACGCCTCAGTATTACCTTGCGAAAATACGTCCTAACATCCACTATACTCTACAAATTGCCCCAAGAATAAACCGTGAAAAACTATAGTAAAGGTTCACAGGGTCTTTCCGTCTGCTATTCGCATATCTATCTTCACAATAATTCCAATTTCATTGATCCACACTAGAACAGTAGGGAAGTCGTTACCATTCGTGCACGTCGGAACTTACCCGACAGGGAATTTCGCTACCTTAGGACCGTCATAGTTACAGCCGCCTTTAATTGGGCTTATGAGGATAAAGCTTTTAGAATACAATTAAAAAAACCTCCCTCGTTCCCTTACAATCACCGGGCAGGTCTCAGACCTATACATCATCTTACAACTTAGCAGTCCTGTGTTTTTAGTAAACAGTCGCTACCCTCTATTCTGTGCCACCATCCAGAAGTGAAGCATTCTATAGGGTTATAAAATGAGGTCCTTATTTGATTTCTAAGGACTTTATCATCACTCTTGGTTATCATAATCTTCTTACTCTTTCAAGCAAAAAGGATATGTGATCCTTCTCCCGAAGTTACGGATCGAATTTGCCGTTCCTTTAGCATGGTTAATCCATCACCATAATAAATTACTAGTTTACCTGAGTCGTTTTAGTACGTTCCTTTTTATTATTATTTCTTGAAGAATAAGACAATTAGATTAGCATTTATTGCTCATTAATCGTAGTATTCCTTCACAAGATAAAAAGACGTAATTTTAAAGTTTCTTCTCCTTTTCGGTCGCTTTCGCTATAGAATGAGAGGACGCTTAACCCTTACCTTCTTAGAGTGGGTAAGGAAACCTTTAAACATTGGTGATAACCTTACAGTTATAAAACTACTATGTCAACATTCTTCACTTAGATTAAAAATAAGATATTACTATCCTACAAGAAAGAACTAAGATTCTGCTATCAATATTACAATTTCGCAGCTTAGGAGAAATCAATAATTCCTTTATTTTCGAGTCTAAATACTCTGAACGTGAGCAGTAACGCTTTCTTTAAAGATGGCTGCTTCTAAGCCTACGTCCTTCTGTTTTTGTATCTTAACTTCTTTAACTTAATTTCATTACGGCCCTTAGCTAGCGATCTGAACTCTTTTTCTTTAACCAAGGACCTTAGCACCCAAGTCTGTTTAATAGTACTTTTCTTTTTTGGCCTTCAGAGTTTGAATAAGTTGTCTGATTAGAAACTTTCCTTCCTTCCTTCCTGCTTTACACCAAAAAATAAACTATCACCGTACCTAAATACGTTTCGCAGAAAACCAGCTATCTCCTAGTTTGATTAGCCTCACCCCTAATCGCAAGTCATCCCATTCTTTGCAACAGAAAAGAGTTCATCCTCCAATAGTCATTACATACCTTCAATCTCTCACGACTAGATCACTAGTTTCGGGTTTAAAAAACAAAACTTCAACTAGTTTAAAATTTGCTTTCCTATGCCTATATAATATAAGCTTGCTTTGCTTTTTATCTCGTTGACCCATGATACAAAAGTACTTTGTTGTTGTTTACTTCAAATGCTTATAAATTCTCATTTCAAGATCTTTTCACCCTCTGATAGATTCAAGTACTTTTCACAGTTCCCTCACGTACTAATTCGCTATCGGTTTTCTTATGTCTTTCTTTTTGAAGTGGGACTCCAAGTTTAATACTATCCTAGTCTTCCGTATTCCTTCTATTACATTTCCTTTACGTACAAGACTTTTACTTCTATGTTGCTCTATTAATTAAGTATAAAAAATGTATATTATCTGTGTTCGCTCACCACTACTAACAGAGTCATTGTTATTTGTTTTTTCATAGCTACTAAGATGTCAATTCGCTAAGTTTATGTTATCATTTATGTTACCAAATAGGCATCTTATTGTCAACGTTACCTCTAATAAATTGTGTGTTCAGCCTTCATAAGAAACCTTTGTATCCATCAAGAACCCTTTTGATTTAATTTATTAAATAATAAATACCTTACTCTTATATACTCACTTATTAATTAAGTTATTTCAAATGTGAAAACTTTTTAACAATAGAAATATTATCACTTAGTTTTATTATAAGTTGTAATTACCTTTTATATCCGCTACCTCTTTGTAACTTAGAACCTAAGTAAGGTACTCTGCACACTTACAAGACAACAAGGCTTTTTTTAATATAGTCCTTTATCTCTTGTATACTTATCATAGTTCTCTTTACTGTTCCTACTTGTATTTCATTATATATTATATCAAGATTATCTCCTTACTTCTTTAATGCTTAACGTAGCTATTAAGACTCTTTACTATATGTTTATTCTTTCCTTAATTAAACTAAGTCATCCAACTATTTACAATTTTTGTTACTATTTGGCCTTTTCTATCCTCTTTTATATTTCTAATCAACTCCTTAACTTCTTCTTATGCTAAAGCTAACTATATCTCTTTTGGGACCTTTTTAGATATAGTAAAGGAGGAGAAAAAGATGCTATTATCCTATGTATTATTAAAGGATAAGAAAGCATATGGTCCAATAATGGAAGAATGGTATAAATCACCAAGTAAGGTATTAGAAGAAGCAACGGCAATATGCAACATATATAATAGAAATATATAGAGAACAAGCAAAGATAAAACATCAATATATAAGAACTATATAAGTAAAGGAACAACAATAGAGATAGAGAAGATGTTAACAATAGAAGCATTAGTGGAATTGAAGGCAATAAGTGAGGAAGATACAGAAGATAACAAGCCAAATGAGAATGGTAACATATTGCGCAATGAAGACATTAATAACAGAATTAAAAGGAGTATAAAATATAAGATATAATGCAAGACTTTTTAGACTTTACAATGCCAGTAGCAGTAATAGAGGACCAAGGTAAAACAATGAAAGAGTCAAATAAGAAAAAGAGTATAAAAAGGATAGTAAAAGAAAATGTAGGAAATAGTCTGAAGACCTTAAAGGAGAGGATAAAAGACTTGAAATACTAAGGAATTCGTAACGATATAGTAAACTTAAAGATCAACAAAATAACGTAAGAAGTATAGATAATATATCAGTTAAACGTATAAAAGATGAAAGACGTATTATATCAAATAGCGAAAATAGATAAAGGAGAAAGTCCTCAAGTAAAGGAACTGATAAAGACAGAAGAGCAAATGAGAGTAATAACAACATATCATACCAAATTGGTAACGAAAGAGTATTAGACGCAGATGGTGTACCGACCATGAAGCAATATCATATACATTATCATAAACAAAGATATGTATATGAAAGTAAAGATAATATATAAGAGGAGCGAAGCACATAGAATAAGATAGAAGAAGCCGGAGGCGACAGAGTTAACGTAATAAGCACGACAGGTAAAGCCAGTGTGAAAAGAAGGCTAATGTATCATGATATTCTCACTATTTAGACAGTTTAGATACTATTTAATAATTCCCTAATGAATGTCAGTCAAAGTCGAATATGTTGTAAATTAGACGTTATTGCCATCATTTTACAAGGCTAAGTATCATGAAATTCTCACGTTTTTGACAGTTTGTATCCTCTTTCATATCTCCCTAATAAACTCCTGTCAAGTATTCCTTATCATAAAGTAGTTATATTAGACTCTTTACTGTATCTTTATCATTTCCCTAATTAAACTAAGTCATTATATAATCTGCGTATTTTATCGTAATATTTGATGCAATTTGCAAGACTAAAGTATCACGTTTTTTATCAATATGCAGGCAGTTTCTATCTCTTTATATATCTATCATAACTCTCTAATTAAACCCTGTAACTTATCTCTAAGCATAAGCTAGCTATTTCATAGTCTTTAGTACTTATTGAGTAATTCCGTAATGAATGTCTTCATTGTCCAATATCTAGTAAAAGGGCCAATTATCGTTGAAAATGTGATACTATACCCTATAAAAATGCATCAAATAATCGTATAATATCGCCTCCTTAAGCAATGACTTGGTTTAATTAGAGATATGATAACGTTACGTAAAGAGTAGAAAAGAACAGATATAAGGTAAGCATAAGTTGACACGAGTTAATAAGGGAATTATAAAGAGCATAGAAAAGCATCAAATAGTATAAAAATGAAGATACTAAAGTGCCAAAATCGTGATACTATAGCCTAGAAAAAGCATGAAAAAAGTCGTAAAGTAACCTCCTTAAGAAATGACTTAGTTTAATAAAAAGAAAAAGAAGTAATGAAGATAACATTAGGAGATATGTAAGATAGAAAAGGTCTAAATAGTAAAAGAGTGATACATTAGCTTCAAATTGTGATAAGCTGGCTATTTTATGAAATTGAAAATGACTTGTATTAGGAAAGAAATAAGTAATAAGGAATCGAGAATAACAGATATAGACCTTGTAAGATGATGAGTGTTTAATTACGGAGTACTAAATAGCTAGAAACTTCTAAATAGTGATAAAAAGGTGCTAATTACGTTATATATAAGTCTTCTTACAACTTGATAGGATATACTAAGGTATTCTTTACTATCTACAACTTATAATCATTAGCCTATAGTAATCATAGATATAGGATTCCTATCAAAAAACACGGGTTTATAGAATCTGTACATTAATGATGAAGTTATTAATTAAGAATAAGTTACAAGAATTTACAGAAGTATAAGTTAAGAGTATACTAATCTCGTAACAGTTATAGTGCCTAGTATAATAATAATATGGTAGTAAATCCTATCGAAAAACGCGGGTTTATAGAATCGTAAAAATAATAAATATGAATTTACAGAAGTCTTCTATAATCACTATACACATAAGGATATGGTAATTCATTAATTAATATCATAAGTCTACATCGATATTCCTAATGGATTGTAGTTACTTTTTAGATGTAAACGTATAAAGTTTAATGGATACAATATAGTATCACGAGCGAAGCGAGGTGTTCGCTGTGGTAAAACAGTGAATACCGAGCGAAGCGAGTGACTAAACTGACTAAACGATATACATAGGTAGACGATGATAAAGAGACAAGATAAACCTATGAACCTTAGGTTACAAAGGTAATAAAGTGTAAAGAAAGTATAAGAAAGATAAGAGACGAAAGAAGTTTAAGATGCTTAAGAAGTTTACATAGATAAAAAAAGGTAAGTTATATGAAGAGAACAAGTATATTACCTTATGCAAATTAATAAAGAAACTTATATATTAAGGAAGTATAAAACGTTACCAATAGTAAATATCGTGTTTTTAGCTCTGTATCCTACTGTTAACCTCTATACCACTTGAATGTAATGAGCTCACATCTGCATAGGAGATCACTAGTAATCTAAAAATGTGCAATAGAATATCAAACATCTATTCTAGATAATGTCGTAGTTAATGTTCTTGGAAATGAGTGCATAACGAGACATTAAAGGTTATATTATAAAGTGAAAAAGGTAAAGTATGGGAAGAAGTCTTTTTTGATAATAAGATACCAGTAATACAGATAAGTAGAGCGTAGTACATAAGGTTATATAGTGATGTATGATATGTAATGCGTAGTTAAACAAGTAGAGTAAGAAAGAAGGATAAAGATAAACCTATGAACCTTAGGTTACAAAGATAAAAGAGTATAGATTTAGGTTTCTATAAGTCTATAGGTATAAGCCAAGAGTATAGTAGTTACTTTTTAGATGCAGTAAATAGATCTAAGCTTATCATAAACCAGATTAGACATTATTGCATTCTATTACTACGGTTAAGTCTACCACTTTTATTCTAAAGATGTATGCTTTTTAGACTTAGAAACTTATAATTAAAGAAATATAAAACGTTACGTATTGTAACAAAAATGAGAATTGTAAAAAGGCTAAAAGTATATCAAGTAGTACATACATCATACGTATTGACTAAAAGAGATATATTAGGCTTTTTGAAATGGTATACATATAGTATATAAAGGACACACTAGAAGAGAGATAGAAGTTTGATATTCTGTACGCTTCGAGATCATTGTGTATTAATATTCTTGGAAAGGAGAGTGCATAACGACGACATTATTCTTTATAAAATGAGGTATAGGTAAAGGGTATGGGCAATAGTCTGTTTTATGCCTTTTTGGGATTGTGTAATCTATATATCTCGTTTTATCCTCTGTAATATATCTCTATCTATTAACTAGATGGGAATCCCATGGGACACTAGTGCACACTAGAGAGAGAAAGGAGATTTAATAGGGTTAAGTAAAGTTAATGGTAATGGGATCATTCAGTTATGGTTATCATTTTATACTTAATACGTTACAATTTAGTAGATTAGGTTACTTAATAAGTTTAACATTTAACTAAGTAAGATTATTATATAGTGTATGTAAGTTACTTAAAGAAGGTTACAAGATTAAGAAGATATGTCAAATTCGGATAATAATACAAGTCTAGATTTCTTAGATATAAGTTCAGGTATAGTAGTAAATGAGTTAGAAGTGCCACAAATAGAGTCGAAAAAGAAGGCAAAAAAGGCTACAAAGAGTATAAAGTTTACAACAGTGGTAAGTGAGAATATAAAGAATAGCTTATCAACATTTAAAGAGAGAATAGCATCGTTTACAAAGGAGCAGCAAGTAGTCTTATTGAAGGAATGGGAATCAAAGCGTAATGCAAATAAGGTGAAACATAACAAAACGATAAAGGAATTAGAGAATTCATTGAATAAGTTAAAGGTTACAGTAATAGAGATATTTCCAATATTGTTTAAAAGCATAGGGAAATCACATACGCTAGTAATAAGATCAAAGATAGATGAGAGGTCGTATAGGTTCAAATTTAGCCTAAGAAAGTATTAAAAATATGATAACGAAAACCATAGTACCAGTACAAACGAAGTCAGGTAGTACCTCAAAAGGTAGTTCCATAATAAAAGAGTCTAAATATATAAGGCGAGATTCGATTATCTATTTTGATCGTAGTGAAATAGATCCTAGATTAGAGACCGAGTTCTTTGAGATGATAGATCTTTCCAAGAAAGGGTCAAAGAATACCATATCATTAGCACAGGTATATGACCTAATATTGAGATCCCCAGGGTTGGTAAAACTAATACCAAATGTAGAATTAGCAAGATTCTATAAAAGGATGTATTTAGTAATACTAAGGTTTACAAGCTTTATAAAATCCATGTATGTAATAATGCAGGTATATCCAAATAGGCTAGTAGACACCTTAATAAACAAGGTAAACTAAGTTGTACAGCAGAAAGCTTCAACGTGGAAAACATATTTAAAAGTGGAAATAACTTTCCAACTCAGGAGCAGACCTTGAACCTCATAGATAAATCATCTCGGGAGATTATCTCTCAGATGACTTTATATACAAATGAGGTTATCTCTTACTTATTGAGTCGTCGTATAAATGGTTTAAAAATAGGTGTAAAAGATCCCGTACTCAAGGTACAGATATTAGACTTATTTATACGCGATTACATACCTTTAAATTCTAACTTAAAGGATAGGGATTATATAACATTATTGTTAAGCAAATACATCAAGGATCCTGCAAGCTTAAAGACTAACTTTGATGATATAATGTTTAAACAATTAGAGTCTTATATAACAGATATGTACAGTCAGCTAGCGTTAACAGTCATTCCAGCAAGAATACTCCGCGAGATAATCGTAGGAGTATTTCCAAGTGATATCAGAAATCAGATAATACCGATGCTAAAGGTGTTTGACGAAAGCTCAAATATCGGGAGTGTCAGGACCATAGCAAATGTGATTACTTTAACGCCAGAATTCTTCAAGGAAGATAAGGTAATAAGTATCACTCAATTCTAGAACGTCTTGCAAGCTCTAGAATTGACAATAAGAGATACTAAGTTTTTGTCTTATGTTGAATCTGTTCATTTAAAAGGAGACAGAGCTTCATTATTAAAAATAAAGTAAGCTAAATAGAAGAAGAACTAATAAAGAGTCTAAGCTAAAAAGAAAGTAAGTAAAGAAGGTAAATTCAAAGTAAAGTGAATAAGTTAAGATAAAGAGATTTACTAAATCATAGAGAAATGCTTATGTAAGAATAAGAGTTACAAGTTTATATCATTAGGTCTTATATATAAAAGAGTAACTATGAGAGTATGCTAGAGCAAGAATAGAAGTAAAAAGGGTACTAAACAGGTCACAAGAGGAGATCTATAGATAAGATAATGAAGTAGAGGCTAAAGATATTAAATATAGCAAAAGATTATTATATATCATATACGTAATATTACAGTATACATTAATCAGAAGACTATGAATACACTTTTCTTAATCTTTTTAATAACTAATAACCCTAATAGGAGTATAAAGCTCAATTGAAACTTTATTCTTAAAAGTAGATTAATCATAATGATTTACATTAGATCTAAAATATACATTAATTGACGTGACTAAACTATCATTATAAAAGCTTTAGAAGATGGATACATATTAAGCCTTGTTTAACTTCTTAATAACATTCTATGCATCTCTAATACTTATAATTGGTATAAAGATATGAAAAGAAGTATAATGCCCACTTTATAGCATTGTTTCTAATATAGATGATTCATTAATAAACAACAACGTGATGCTAGAAAAGCATTAAAATATCCATCATCGAATGGTATAAAAATCCAACATACGTATTTAAAGAGCTTTGCTTAGTTTAAAAAAAAGAGACTCTTTAAAGAAAGTAAAATGTGAATATAAGTGTTAAACTATAAAAGAATAAAGAAGTATATTTAACCAAGTTAAACAAGATCAAAACCAACTTGGAGATGATAACGGAGTTACTAAGCTTTTGTTAAGTAAACAAATAACCAGAACAAGTTAACTTTGTTATTATTTAGTTGCTTATTAAAAGGTAATCTAAAGCTACTTATAACTATTAAAGCATTAACTTTACATAGCTTTACTTAAGAAGTTCTGTAATTACATTTCCTAAATAACATCTTATCATTTAAGAGACTTTTTATAGTATCTAATATACATAAATTTAGAATAAAAAGACTTAAAGTATCAATTACAAGCATGAAAATCAAGTAGAGGTTCTTTATACTTTAAGAAATAAAATGGGTGCCTTAACAGCAAAGACTAAAGAATTTACTTATCGTGTTTGGGAACAAAAATCATCTATAGAAATTGATGATACTGAGCTTTACCCATATAAAATAAGGTCGGAAAATCTAAAAACGAAACGTGTAAGGATCTTACCTGTTGGTTATTGGATGTCGGACTCTAAACGTTACAGAAGTGATATTGCTGTAACAAAAAATATATCTATGTTCTTTAAGGAACGCCTTTATCTGAAACTCAACAAGTGTTTATGTGAGACTAAGCATACTCATTACCTCATATCCAGTATTAAAGGATACAAAAAGATTTTAAATGTCTTTTTTAGTTTACAAAATAAACTGATAATTGTTTCTTAGCTAAGAAAACTATGAAACTTTCAGCTAATAACCTTAGTATATAAATGATTTATTAATAAAAGGGTTACGATTAAACGTATCGATAATCCGAGTTAACTGTAATAACTTTCATAAAGATATCTCTTACTTAGTAATCCTCGATTAGATTACCAGTACTTAATGCTTTTTTATTTAAACATGTGATGATTATACCTTTATCTCTTGTTCTACATTTGCTTCAATATAAAGAAACAAGAATTACTTTATCAAATATAATCTTATTGCTTATCACAAGGTCATTATAATTTAAAGACAAAACAATAATACATCTTGTCTTAATATATCAGTTCTATATTAAAGCTTAATCCTAGAATCTTAGGCCTAATTATCTACCATACGTTCTTCAGCCTTTCATCAATGAGACTTAAGAAAACAAGTAATTATGTTACAGCTAAACCTAAAGATATATTTTATAATGCTTTATTAGTAATCATTATGAGAGAGTTCTATAATGTTATTAAGCATATTTGTGATAGTTTACTTTAAAGAAAGTCAACAGAAATGGTTAACACGCTATTACTAAATATAAGTTTAATTAAAGAACTGAGACTAATGTTTATATCCTATACGATATTTATGCTTTAGTTAATGTGAATGATAAAGAAGCCTAACTAAGGTTATTTTAAATATATAGACTTACTTAAATGGTAGATAATATTATTTTAAAAGGATTCGATGTTTAAAATATCCTATAAAGTATTATTAGCTTATACGCGCCTATAGGAAACACATTAAACTTTGGACCTCTTCTATATGATTAACCATATTTAGCAATACGAAATAATGTCATATATTAAATAAGCATCCACAATAATCAAATACGTAAAGCACTAAATTGTTGTTCCATCGTGTATTCCTAGAGGATCGTTACTTATATATGCACAAGCCTATAAAGCTTTGAAAATAAATCATGAAGCTGTTTTACCTTTGTAACATCTGGCTCCCAGGGTTATCTCTAATTATAAACAGATGATAGTAGCTTATTTTTAATAGGAAGTTTATGTCTCTTATGGATCAATCTTTTTTAAACGACACAATTAGATGTTTAAATGCCTCTGTAACGAAGCCTGTCTTAAAGTATCTTCTATTTATATCCTCATAGACCTGTCGTATTGCCCGTGTTCCTTCTATTCCTTTAGTGTTCTCGATGATTTCATTGGTTAAATGAATGCCATAATTCGGAATACCAAGCATCAAATTTGTGACACGCAGTCTAAATATGACTTGATTACCTATCCGATATATCTAATCAACGTTCAGTGCTTTTACCTATTGTTAACTCATCTTTTTTAGAAACCTGTAATTACGCAATCGTCACGGAGCATTTCATTTTATTCCTTATTATAAGCATTAGGAATCGTAACACGTTTAAAAAAAATATTAAGTACGTCTTGCTTATACCTATAGCGGCCTAAACGTTATATAACAATACATAGAATACTATGGATAATTTTGGAAAACTTTACTTTAATGAGACTGACATCTTACTAAAGCTTTTTTAGATAAAGTCTTTATAAGTTACATCAGAATACTCTAATGGTCCTTTACGTCATATATTAGTAAACATACTTTCTAATCAATAAAAGAAATTTCTGTTATGTAATCGTGATTATATAAAAGCTTATCAGTACCCTTCTAGACCTATCGAATCAAACCTTAACCCTGTGTGGGAAGCAATCCGTTGTATTTATTCAAGATAATAATAACTTGCAAAAGCTGAACAACTATTACTATCAATTACAAAGACAGTTTCCAGATTTGATTTAATCAATATAGACACACAGCTATACTGTAAGAGCTTTATTAAAAAGACTTGTGCATTCTTATTGAGACCCATAAAAACCCACAGTTTATCGTATTAAAAGAAAAGATTAAAGTGTAAAGGTATTTTTACTTCTTTATGTCACTTAATGAAAGAAAGTTAACTTTAAAGTGTTATTACCTGTGAATAAACCCAAATTATTAAGGTATCCAGATAGTAATAGACTTAGACTGAAGCACCTAAGAATGGTAGTTAAGTTTAATCAAATTTTGTTACCTTAAGACCCTAATGATTACCTAACAAATACAATAAGATACTAAAACTTAATGGAAGCCTTATTGTTGCTTAAGTAAATTCCTTGTAATTATCAACCTATATTATTAACAGTAGCTTTATTGACGCTTTTCGAGCGTAAGGTAATGGCAGCTATTAAATTCGTAGAGGACCTAATATCATCGGTTAGGTATATTACAGCCCTGGCTGACGGATTAAAGCTGTTAACTAAGGAATTATTATACCTTTAAAGGGTAATAAGTATTTTTTATGTTCTCACCGCTACTCTTTTTATACTGAGTTTTTCTATTGGTCCATTATGCTTTTGAATTTCATAATGTATCTCACCTAACCTTGTGTATTAGTATTCCTCTCATTTCATCCTTATCAGTGTATGGTATTTATTAGGTGGTTGGGCTTTAATTCTCGCTATGCTTTCTAGGTGCTTTACGATTGCATCACAAATGATTTCATATGAGCTTGTTTAAGCCTCTTAGTGTTACTTGTTGTATCTTAGCACAATCTTTAATTTTACTGATATAGTTTAGCTCAAAATACACTTGGTACTTTATACGTTAGCGCCTTTTGTTTACTGTACCTCGTGGCTGTTTTGGGGAAACAAATCGCACTCCCTTCGATTTCCCGAAGCAGAAGGGAGTTGGTAGCAGGCTACAGTGTGAATATTCTAGTGCTCTTTTGCTTTCTATTTTATAGCAGAATATGTAACCTAATATATGGGCTAATGTAGTATAATACTTTTTTTTGGTGGATGGTGTCTTGTATCTCCTTTGTGCCTTATCCTCGTTTCTCTTATTTAGTTTAAAATGCTTTGTATTTTGGTATTGTTTTGTTGGATTGTGCTGCCTTACCAAGGTATGGTGGGATCAGTTGATGATTTGGCTTGGCGTATGTTCCTACCTATGTCCTTATAGGTAACTTATTAGTGTTTACATCCTTTTGGCTTCTTGTTGATACTATATAAGTAATAATATTAATTTAAACTTCTTATGAAAAAGAAATACGGCCTTGAATCTATATTGGTAGGAAATCTAAGTTACGATTTCCTCGATTGTTTATCTTCCTAAAAATGAGTCTTTAACTTTGTATTACAGCAAATAGCGCTATTACTGAGCCACCATTAAATAAAGTATTACGATGAAAAAAGGTGACCTTACGAGTTTTGTGATAATTTAATGAAGAAAGTATGAATATGAAGAGGGATTTCCCTTGAATGTTATATACTAATATCTGGTTAGATTTATTATTGAAATTAAAACTCCTACGATATTCAGCTTATTTAGATTAAGGAGATGTTTTTTATCTATATTTAATTTTGCTTTAATAAAACTAAATCTCAAGAAGATTTTTTTGTGTCGTCTTAATATCTACTGCACGGTTATCTATGGTAATCTTGTATCTATAATTGTCGTCGTAAGAAGAAGAGAAAAGTAAAGCATTAATTCCAATAGTTGAAAGCGACGTTATTATATTAATAAGGATGTAATAGATATAACTATAAACGTTATTTAGTCGTATTAAACATTTCTTTGTTAGAAATCCTTCAAAGGTCGTATGAAGATTATAAGCATCGTTTAGAGATATCGATGAATTTTATGATCTATATGAAGATTGGGATGAAGCTTATGATACTGGTGGGATGATATGTCAATGATACTACTACTAATTTAATGAGTGTATCTTATTAGAATACAGTTTGAGGCTATACAAGCTAATTTATTAATGATATTGGATTACAAGGGTGTTTAGATATAGAGTGGAAGTCTAATAGTAATTATACGAAGCTTTTATAAAGATATCACCCTGTTGCTGATTGTCTTTACCCTTAATTGGAGATGTTAAATTACAGTAGAGGACCTCTGGAATTACGATATCTTCCTCGATGAATAAGTAGAGTGTTTTGCTTATAAAAGGGAAGAAGTATAAATAAGATAATATAAAAATATCTAGAATATCAGAGAAGAAAGAGTTAAGAAGTTAATATAATAAGAAAGAACTAATGAATAGATAAAGACAATATAGCATTAAAAGATATCGTAAAGCAACTGACTTCTACTAAAGGATATGATAGAGTAAAAGAGTTAGAAGATCAGCTAGCTGATGCAAAGCGTGGGACGATTCAGGCTAGAGCAGAACAAACACGTTTAACGACGAAGCTAAAAGATAAAGGAATACCAAAAGACTTAGATAGTGGTAAGGAAAAGTCGATATTGGCCCAAGCAGAATCAACACGTTTAAGAGAATTAGTAAAGGATAGAGGTAAGAAGATAAATGAGTTAGAGTCAGAGTTAGATAAAGCAAATAGCACCATTGATCAGTATCGTCCTAAGGTAGCCGAGCTAACTACACGTCATGAAACCGCTGCAAGTCTAATAAGGGATCAGAAGAATACTATAGATGATTTAAACTCAAAGTTACATCGAGCAGATGAAGAGAATAAGAACCTAATAAGTAGAATAGATATAATGTCAAAGCAAGGATTAGGAGAAGGTATGACTACAGAGAAAGAAGATGATATAAACACGTTATCATCCTTGAATGAAAGATTAATATATCAATTAGGCCAGGCAAAAGAGGTAAACGAGGATTGTGAGACAGAGATAGAAGACTTAAAGTCAAGTAATGAAGAACGAATTCGTATACAAAGGAAGAGTGATACAGAGATAGATAAGTTAAAGGAACAGACTAAGGTATTACAATCTAAGTTAGACGATAGTGAAAAGATAAGGAATGAACAAAGCAATCTAATAAGAGTGTCGAGTACAGAAGTTAATACAAATACGAAATCAGAAGAGTTAATAATGAGAGAGAAGAATAAAGAGATAAAGGACTTAAAGGAAAGAAACTCTACCTTAGAGAATGATGTAGAGAGGTTAACATCAAGGTTAACCACAATGACAGCAATGCATACAGAAAGGTCAAGAAATGAGATGCAAGCACGTACAAAGATAATAGAGATAAATAACCAATTTACTGTACGTGAACTGAAGCTAGTGAAACAAGTAGTAAATAAGGTGTATGAATTTAAGGATGCATTAGGTGAGTCAGCAATAATAGCGGAAAGCATATTGATCCATGACTCAAAAGCATTAGAACATGAGAAGTTATATACCGTAAGTAAGAGACCAGAGGACTTACGTAATCAAAGACTTTATGAAAGTGAAGTGAATGAAAATCAGAAGAAGCTAACTCTAGTATATGACAAAATTACGCTAATCGATAGAGAATTACGAGAGACAGGTAACGAGATAAATCTGACTAATGAAACCTATAGAGAAGATATTAATGCCGTATATAAAGTAATGCATGAGCAGCAACTTATAAATGAGGCATTGGTATTAACCCCGATAGAAAGACTTGTAATAACGAGTCCAGTAAGCTTTAAGAGTAATCTAAGTAAAGCAAATATAGTGAAATCTTATACTGAGACAAAGGAGCTTCTGGCAAATATAACTAGAAGTCAACGTGTAAACTCTACAGAATCTAGCCCAGCATCGAGTCCAATGTCGAGTCATACTTCAAGTCCAAGTTCTAGTCCAAGGGGAGAGAAACCAATGCTATCGTCAAAGTCAAAGATAGAGTTAAGTAAAGGAGACTCAGCAGTGATAAAGGAAACGATGTTATTTCTAAAGCCGAGAGTAGAAAGTCCAAGTATAGATACTAAACCTGTAGTGAAGTTAAAGCCAATGTCTAAGACTGCAAATAAAGAGTTAACGCCATCATCTATGAGAGAAATGTCTAAGACTAAAGTAACGATTCCTAGTCATAACGTTAGTCAATTAAGTAAGGCATTTCAGCCAAGTACTGATACATATATAGAGAATCCTACGCCTAATAAAGAAGAGAAGAATACGACCCATACGACACAGAATGAACTGGACTAAACTAAAAGATATAAGTTATAAGCTAGGCTTACTAATATGTGAGTTAATAATGAATGTATTAACAGTAGCAATAGCGATATTACTCCTTATCAAGATATTAATAGTGATAGTAGATAATAAGGAGGAATTAGCAGGAATCATAGAGATAATACCGACAGATAATGAGATGATAATGGCCTCAGGATGGGAGTATACATATTGGGATTATGTACATATAGGCTGGGAGTATACAAAGTGGGGAATAACAAAGACAGGGAAAGCGATAGTATATACAAGTACAACAGTGATACAAGGAATTGCAATGGTAACGACAGGATTAGTGGGATTAGCACTAGTAACCCAAACGATATTGCATCCTATAGAGTCATTGACAGCAGCATTAGACTTTACAAAGAGCATATTTACCACAGTATTAACAGGGCTTCATGTTATAGAACTTCCACAAGAGGGAGCCGCAGCAGTAGTAGCTTCGCCTACAATGGTGGTATTAAGTATAATAAGTGTAGGAGTTGCAGCCATAGGAGTAGCTTTAGCCCACAAAGTATTTGAGCGATTCTTCTCACATTATGAGCCTACACAGATACCTATACCGGAAACGAAAAGTATACCCTTTGACCTTATCAATAATAAATATGAGTTTATAGAGTTAACAACTGTAAAGTATTTACTTGTAGCTATCGTGTTCATACTTGGAGCCATGTTATTCATACAGATAGTACCTCTGATAAGAAATGAGATAAATATATATAACGATAATAATCCTTCATATAGTAGTAAGATACTAATAGAAGATAAGTAAAGATTAGACGATGACACTTAAGTATATAAAATATATAATAATGGTAATAGTATATATAGCAAAGCCATCCTTTCACAATGTGCAAATACAGAGAGTATGAATGAAGAAACATTACTGAATAATGTGTTAACGTATATAGAGAATCAACCTGAAGAGAATAACAGAGACTTACTAGCATTCTTTCAAGCTTTACCACCTCATCCAAATAACGTAGAGAATCCAAGCTTAAATGGTAATGATACGATAAATGAAGGAACTCGCTTCGGTTGGGAATCCTTGGCTATCTTTATAGGAGCTACAGTCTTAGGCTATATCTTACTACGTTATGGTCCTGATATATACAGAGGAACTAAGGACTTCATGTTAGACTTAATACAACATAGTGATCACTTGATAGGAACTGTAACACGTGATATGGTTAAACAGTCAGCGTTAAGAGCCTTACAAAATCCTGATAATCATACTAGAATTGCTGAGTTATTAGGTAGACGAGTTCAAGGATAAGTTAGGTCTTTATCCTAAGTAAAAAGAGTGTATATATACCTTAGGCAAGATATACTGAAGAGACAGCCTTTATAATCAAAAGTCGAAACATGTAAAAGAGATAATAATGATACAATTTCTTATAGACCATTCCAAAGAAGCACTCGTGTATATAGTACGATAATATAATAATGCCTTTGAGTATTTTAAGTATAATGACGTAGAAACAAAAAGGTAGAGGAATCGACTTCAAACAAGTTATAATATGATCTCGGAGTCTCACGAAATCGTAAGCAATCTCAAGGATAATATAGTAGGCTGTGAGGAACAATACTGAGTTGATACAGTTATAAGTAACTTAGACATATTAACTCGTGTATACACGAATTTACAACCAATAATGACGAGATTCTTGCTAAGCTTGGCACCGATTTATCTCTTACCTTTTGAGTTAAACTTTGAATTGTCCGTAGGAATATATGTTACATATTCATCGTAATTATGATATATCAGTGAAGACTCGTAGCCTAATAGAAGATGATTATCTATAATGAAGTAACTTCAAATAGTAAAGATACTAATACAAGATAATAAGTAAAGAGAGTTTTACATACCTTCAAGATGTACTAAGAGATAGCCTTGTATAAACAGAAGTTAGATAGTTCTAAGATTAAAAGTCTAGCCTAAACTAAGTAGAAAATAAACTATTTTAATAAGCTAGATACTGCATAGAAAATGATGGAATTCCTATCGAAAAACACGGGTTTATAGAATGAGTATTTCTTAGATAATCTTAATTCTCGTTACTAAGTATTTATCTTTAGTTTCTTCTTTATCTTAGTCAATGTCATTATTTGACTCTTTCTACGTAGGATTCTCTTAAATGTATTTATTTATAAACTTTTGTTAAAGTTAGAGATTTGTATTGAAGTTACTTAGGTTTAGAACTTAATTGCTATCAGTTGTATCGGCATAAAGGCATGGTTAATACCACAAGGTTCGGAGCATTGTCCATAGTATACGCCAGTCGATTGAGGTAGCAACTTATTGATTTAGTCTACCAGGCACAGCATCACTTTCAAGCCTAATATGGTACAGCAAATGAATGATAACATCTTTAGAGGTAATCTAAGTTAGTCTCAAGTGTACAAATAAAGGATTGTCTACAGTTAATAATCGAGCTCACCTTTAATAAGGTCAGGTTCATTATCATATATGAATCCCATTCAAGTCCTAATTACCATATTCAAAACTCCATACCACTGATTAGCGATATTTTAATAGTAACTGTGGCTCAAAAACCTCTTCCATAGAATATAAGAGAGCAAAGACGGGATGGCTATTGCAAATAAATGATAGAAGGTATTAAGGTCCAACTATTTCTAGAATGTACCATGATTTACATTAGAAAAATCAAGTGTTGTTTTTGTCTTATATATTAGCTTTAGAAGGCTTATCCAAATAATAGAGTATCCTTTAGTATTGCAAAATTAGATATGTAACT
>Ga0193729_1000595_pt1 | contig 18989 bp, 20 predicted proteins | sample U1c2metaG_FD_143036 | JGI IMG/M metagenome (GOLD analysis project Ga0193729, IMG submission 143036) | Soil microbial communities from a riparian zone of the East river system, Colorado, United States - U1c2 | ecosystem: Environmental > Terrestrial > Soil > Riparian zone | place: USA: East River...
CCCGATAACGGATGCTCATAATGGCGCCCTATCCCGACATAGACCTCGATCTGATCCGCTGCTTTCTGACTGTTGTGGAAAGCGGAGGATTCACGCAGGCGTCAAAGCGGCTGCACGTCACGCAATCGGGAATCACTCTCAAGATCAAGCGTCTTGAGGAGCAGTTGAACTGCCGCCTTTTCCGGCGAACCACGAAGCCTCTCGAAGTGAGCCGCGAAGGGGAGATCGTTCTTGGCTATGCGCGCCGCCTTTTGGATTTAAGCCAAGAAATGGCGCAACGTGTCACAAAGCCGAAAAGCACCGCGGCTCTCCGGATGGGAGTTGTCGATCATTTTGGGCCTCAATTGCTTCCCTTGTGGCTCGCAGAGTTCAGGGAGACCCTGCCAAACTTAAAAATTATTTCCGATATTGGCGTTACGCATGAACTCCTAAAGGATTTGGAGGATGACAAATTTGATCTCATCATCGCGTCGGCTGGATACACAGCGATGGGTGAATACAAACTTGCGCCATCCATTCAAGAAACCCATCTGAAAAAGAAGTGATGATTTGGGTCCACGCGGAAAAATCCAAGATTGATCCGTCAAAAGACCCGCTGCCACTAGTCATGTTTGGCGCTAAATGCCGTTTTCGGCCAATCGCGCTCGAAGCGCTGCAAAAGGCTGGCCGCACTTGGGAAATTATGTACGTCGGAGGAAGTTTAGATTCCGTGCAAACCGCAGTGGAAGCCGGCCTTGGGCTATCCGTCTTGTCTCCTCTTTCGTTATCTCAAGGCATCGCAATTGCCGATAAGGGCTCCGGCTTGCCAAAGCTCCCGACCGCAGATTTGGCCATTTACAGTCGTAAAACGCCAAGTCACCCGTTGGTTCAACGGCTCACAGCCTTTTTGGTTGAGTCAGTCGCTGCATGGGAAGCTGATTATCGGAGGCCCGCCCGCGTTCAGAGGCTCCGCGCCTTGTGATTTCAACGAACAGTGCAACAGCGGCCTTGAAATGAACTGCGCCCACCACCGCCGCAGCCCCCAACCACCCCCGATGCTGCGCAACGGGGGTTCCGGGGGCTTGCGGCTCGTGGATAGGGATTCGAGTAATCCAGCGATCTGCGACCCCCAACGCGCAACCACAATTCGACCGCGCTTGGATTCTCGACCATCCCACGCTTCGCGCGATTCGATACGCCCTCACAATTGCAACATCCCGCGACCTCAACCGTCTCACCGCTTCGCGTCATCGAACATCCCTTTCCTTAGAATGTTAGGCGGCTCGCCCGTGGCGAGCAGGGGAGACCTTGAATTTCAGAATTGGGCGCTCTCCGTAATTTGGTCGTCGCGGGCATGTCCTGCGGATCATCGGATGCGGAACCACAGAAGATTTCGGTGCCGGTGTCACTGGAACCAGGGAAAGCAGCCGTTGCCAGAATTCGTTGTTTGGCTCAAATCGCTGGTCGGCCTCCGCTACATGGCGCACAAGACTTTCGCAACGCTCGTATCGATGATTCAGTAAATGGCTTCTGGCTCCAAAATGGCCCCAACAGGTGGTGCGCGCGAGAGGACTTGAACCTCCAATCCTTTCGGAACCAGATCCTAAGTCTGGCGCGTCTGCCATTCCGCCACGCGCGCGGCCACGCCAAAGATGCCTGCATCGGCCAAAAATCTCAAACCAAAAGACAACCACGAATAGACACCAATGAACACCAATGAGGTTTCTGTTTAAGCGCTTCGATTTGGTTTACTCTATTCGTGTTGATTCGTGTCCATTAGTGGTTTCTTACTTCAGCCACGGCGCGATTTTTTCGTCGTGCCAAATTTGTTTTAAGGGCTGGCGCTCGCGGACCAATGCCGCCTGTTTGCCGTTGACCAGGACTTCGGCGGCGAGGGGGCGCGAGTTGTAATTGGAGGCCATCGCAAATGAATAAGCGCCGGCGCTCAGCAAGCCGAGGTAATCGCCCGGGCCGGCTTTCGGCAAAGGCCGATCCTGGCAGAAGAAATCGCCCGATTCACAAATGGGGCCGACGACGTCAGATTTGATCAGCGCGCCGTTTTTGCGGGAGAGCGGCACGATCTCGTGGTAGGCTTCGTAAAAGGCCGGACGGATGAGGTCGTTCATGGCGGCATCCACGAGGAGAAAGTTCTTTTTGCCCGTGCGTTTCACGTATTCGATCCGGGTCAGGAGCATGCCGGAATTGCCCGAGATGAACCGGCCCGGCTCGAGGAGAATGCGCAAGCCCAGTGGTTTGAGCAACGGAACGATCTGGCGGGCGTATTTTTCCGGCGTGAGAATGTTGCGGGCGGCGGCGGATTTCCACCAGCTCGCGACGCCGCTGGCCAGCGCGGGTTTATAAACGATGCCCAGGCCGCCGCCGATGCTGAGGAATTCCAAGCCGTATTTCCGGTTCAGGCGGGTGACCAGCGGCAGGACTTTGCGAACGGCCTGCTCGAAGGGAGTAACGTCGGTGATCTGCGAACCGATGTGCATTTGCAAGCCGCGGAGACGCAGGTTTTTGAGTTTGGCGGCGCGCGCATAGACCTCTTCGCTCGAAGGCAATGCCGAATTTGTTTTGATACGTGCCGGTCGTGATTTTCTTGTGCGTGTGGGCTTCGACGTCGGGATTCACGCGCACCGCAACCGGCGCGATCTTTTTCAGCCGGGCGGCGATGCGGTTGATGCGCTCGAGTTCCGGCTCGCTTTCGGCATTGAAAGAGTAAACGCCTTGCTGGAGGGCGAACTTGATTTCGTTCTCGGTCTTTCCCACGCCCGCGAAGGCGCATCGGCCGGGGTCGCCACCGGCGTCCAGGACCCGTTGCAACTCGCCGCCGCTGACGATGTCGAACCCGGCCCCGAGCCGGGCGAGCGAGCGCAGGATCGACTGGTTGGAGTTGGATTTGACGGCGAAGCAGACGAGGTGGTCCACCCCGGCCATCGCGCGATCAAGTCTTTGGAAATGAGCGCTCAGCGTATGCTGGGAATAAACGTACAAGGGAGTGCCGAACTTCCGGGCGAGGGCTTCAAGCGGAACGCCTTCGCAATAAAGTTTCTTGCCCACATAACGAAAATCATGCATGCGGCGGGATGATAAGTCTAAAGTTTGAATGCTAAAGGCTAAAATTGGGACTCCGGCCCAGCGCCGGACGCCTTTCTCCACTCGTTCCTAACTTCGTGCTAAGTTTTGGCAGTCCCGGAGGGACCAGTGAAAATAGCCCGGCAGTTCACTGCCGGGTGGGCGCGGAAAAACCGTTCAGTCCCGAAAGGGACGACTGAAAAATAGAACTTTGAACGCGGGTGCGCCCCGATTACCGCTTGCCTGGGTTTACCTCTGACGGGTTTTCGTTGGGGCTTATCCGAATGGACCAGGCGGTCCAGGATTCGCGCTTAGAAAGTCCGGGAGCTAGGGGCCGTTCCGGCTCCGCAAATCAGTCCTCGACGAAAATAAATATGTAATTTGTATTATCCTTATAATCAAAGACATGCAGCATTTATTGAAAAATCTCGCAAAAAAGATCCATCCAAAATCAATTCTCGCCTCCATGTATAAGTAGAGGGCTCGATTGTCGCTCGTTCTGGCGCAACCGGCGAGCCGGGACGCCGGACCGCCGAAAAGAACGAACGAATGAGCGAAAGACTCAGAAACTGGGCCTAGACCGGTAGGGCGCGATGCCAGTCCGGCTCGGATCTGCGGTGTGCGCCGTCACGCTGCGGTAGCGCGTCACCCAGTGCGCGCCGGCCGTTCAGCTTCGGCAAACAACACCAAATAACGCCAAATAACACCTATTCGCGGATAAAGTTGTCCACCCTTGACCGGTCAGATCGGTAAACAAACGGTAAAACTCTCCATTGGTGTTGTCGCTCGCTTTTTCAGATTGACTCATCAATTATTCGCCCGAAGCCAATCCATGAAAGCCTCCAGGATTTTCTTGAGCCCACTGGGAGCGCCGGCATCCCTGCCGGCGAGGAACCCACGAATGAAAGAGACCGGCAAAGATGTCGGCGCTCCGAGTCGTTCCTGCAAGGCCCCCGTCCGGCTCAGTGCCGGGGTTGCCCTGCTCTTGTGCTGCCTCTTCCACGCGCCCCTTGTGCATGCCGCCAACGGCGGCGTGGATTCTATGCCCGCGCCGGTGAGCGGAGCCGCCCGGCTGAATCAGCCGATCGCGGTTTACAACAACTGGTCGGCCTATGACGAGTTATCCGATAATATCGAGCTGACCGAGCAGCTCGCCATGAAACAACTGGGCGAGATCCTCCGGCTCCGCCGCGCGGGAGTGCGCATTGACTATTATGTGATGGACGCATTCTGGTATTCGCCCACCGGTGGCTATCGGGAATTTCGGAAGCCGAATTGGCCGAACGGGCCGGACGGCTGGCTTGAAGCGTGCCTGACCAATGGGATCAAGCCGGGGTTGTGGGTGGCTTCGAACGTGCCATTCCGAGTCGAGCCGCTTCCTGAATGGCACTCGTCCCTGGACGCCACCAGTTCGGCCATGTGCTTCTTTGACGGCGGGTTCCTGCCGCAATTTATTGAAACGATGCAATTCTGGTACGACCGCGGAGTGCGGATGTTCAAATTCGATTTTGCGAATTTTAGCATCGCCACTCCCGATGCCGCGAAGCGGATGAGCAAGCAGGAGATCTTCCAGCGGAACTGCGACGCGCTCCGAGTGGCGCTGATGGAATTCAGAAAGAAAAATCCCGAAGTGATCCTGGCCGCGTTCAACGGCTTCGGCGGAGACACCCAGAGCGAGGGAACATTTGCTCCGGTGCGGACCGGGGAAGACCTGCGCTGGCTCCAGGCGTTCGACTCACTCTATTGCGGCGACCCGCGGCTTGCGGATGTGCCCGCGAAGAATTTCTGGCGGTCCATGGATTTTTATACTGATCATATGGTGCGGTACTTCGAGGCCTGCGGAGTGCCGCTGGAACGCATCGACAACACCGGCTTCATGGTCGGCGTCGCCGGCACCTGCTATGCTCGACGGACCGAGGCCTGGCAAGGCATGCTGTTGCTCGAACATGCCCGCGGGGGCTGGATGAATGTTTATTATGGGAATCTCGAACTGCTCGACCATGCCAAAGCCAGGTGGTTCGCCAAAGTGCAGGACATGTATTTCAAACTCCAGTCCCTGGGCCGCACATATTCATTCGGCCATTTGCCCGGCCAGGGCGAGCCTTACGGATTCTGTTCGCTCGATGCCCGCGGCTCGCTTTACACCGTCATCAATCCGGCCCAGGCCGTGCGCCGGGTGAAACTGCACAAGGTTAACCAATTTCAGCGACCGCTCACCGGAGGACGCATTCAGTTTCGGGACGCGGGGTTTGGCCCGAAGTTATCAGGCGACGAACTGACGCTCGGCCCCGAGCAATTGGGAGTAGTTGGGTATGGCGAATATGCTGGCGGAAAATACGATCTCGGCGTGCAGGAGGACGTGGTGATCCCGCAAGACATCCAGCCTTTGCAAGCGGATTTCGTTCGCGACGGAACTAATGCCATGGCAGCTTCGCTCGTCACTCCAGCCCGGGGCGACGTTCGCATCGTCATGCGACAGTCCGCTGAAGGCAAACCCGTGAGGACCTCGCGCGGCGCGCCGCCCAATGGCACGACCCTTGACAAGATTTTGCAAATCCACGTTCTCCAGGAAGGTCGAGCCGTGCCGGTGGAGATCCACTATGACAAAGCAATCTGGAGCGGCCTGTCATGGGGAGTGGGCGAGGTGAAAGGACGCGACCTTAAGGCCGGCGTGCCCATGACGGTGCGGTGCATGTCGCTGGAGGCCCGGCCCGTGGAACTGAAAATCGAGCTGTATTTGGTCCATTACGGGCAGTAAAAAAGTTATGGAAATGCGCAATCAAAATTAATTACGCCATGCTCGAGCAACTTAAGCAGGATGTCTGCCAGGCTAATCTGGACCTCGTCAAAGAAGGACTCGTCATTCATACCTGGGGCAATGCCAGCGGCCTTGACCGCCAGCGGGGCTTGATGGTCATCAAACCTTCGGGCGTGCCATATCAGGGGATGAAACCGAAACACATGGTCGTCGTCTCCCTGACCAATGGCAAAGTGGTGGAAGGCCATCTCCGGCCCAGTTCCGATACAACGACCCATTTGGTGCTCTACCGAGCGTTTGCCGGCATCAGCGGCATCGCGCATACGCACAGCCTTTATGCGACCGCCTGGGCGCAAGCCCGCCGGGACATCCCCGCGCTCGGGACGACCCAGGCCGATTATTGGCATGGCACCGTCCCTTGCACCCGGGCGCTGACGCCCAGGGAAATCAAGTCCGACTACGAAACCAATACGGGCCACGTCATCGTCGAAACCTTTGAAAAGCTCGATCCGTTGCATCATCCCGCCGTGGTGGTTGCCAGCCATGGCCCTTTCACCTGGGGTAAGGATGTCCACGAAGCGGTCCATAATGCGAGTGTGTTGGAATTCGTCGCACGATTGGCCAGTGAGACGCTGAAGATCAATCCACGGGTCAAGGTAATGCAGCCAACGCTGCTGGATAAACATTTCCATCGCAAGCATGGTCCGCAGGCCTCCTACGGCCAGGCAAATTCCGGTGAACGAAGACGCGCGGATCGATAGCCAATTTTTGCCGGAACGAATGCCGATTGACTCCAACCGCGGCTCTGGAGGATGGTAACCCGCGATATTGTTATGGAGAAGATTCAAAGAGCGCTGCTTTCAGTTTCGGACAAATCGGGGCTGGCGGAATTTGCCCGGGCCCTCGCCGCGGCCGGTGTGGAATTGATTTCCACGGGCGGGACGGCCAGGGCACTTCGCGATGAGGGGCTCGAAGTTAGCGACCTAAGCACTTTTACGGGTTTTCCGGAAATGCTCGATGGACGGGTGAAGACGCTGCATCCAAAAGTGCATGGGGGATTGCTCTTCATCCGAGGCAACGCTGCTCACGAAGCGGCCGCGCGCCAGCACAATATTCTGCCGATCGACCTGGTGGTGGTAAACCTGTACCCCTTTGAGGAAACGATCGCCAGGCCGCACACAACACTGGCGGAAGCGATCGAGAATATTGACATTGGCGGTCCCTCGATGCTGCGTAGCGCCGCCAAGAATCATGAAAGCGTCACCGTGATCGTCGATCCGAAGGATTACGAAGCCGTAGCAGGCGAAATCAGCAAGAACGGCAACACGACCTTGGAATTACGGCGGAGACTGGCAGCCAAGGTGTTTGCGCGCACCGCCGCCTATGACGCGGCCATCGCCCTGCATCTCAACCAAAATTTCTCCGCCGGAGCTCCTCCGACATTACCTGAGCGTTTGCTGGTCCAGGCGCCCCTGGCCCAGCCTTTGCGTTATGGCGAAAACCCGCACCAGGCGGCGGCGCTTTACGGCCCGTTTGGCGATTATTTCCGTCAACTTCACGGGAAGGACCTTTCCTACAATAACATTTTAGACCTGACCGCCGCGGCAAACCTCATTAGCGAATTTCCGGGCGACGAGCCAACCTTGGCGATCCTGAAACACACCAACCCCTGCGGCGTCGGACGAGGCGCGACGCTGCGTGAGGCCTGGGACAAGGCGTTCGCCACGGACCGGCAGGCGCCCTTCGGCGGCATCATTGCTGTCAATCAAACCCTGGACGCACCTTGCGCGCAGGCAATTGCGGAGATCTTCAGCGCCTGCTCAAAGTCCTGAAAGCGCCACTCCAGCCGGCCTCCTGGGACCTCCGCAGCGTCGGCTCAGAATCATTCCTGCTCCAGCAACGGGACTTGAAGGTGACGACGAAGGAAAACTTGAAAGTAGTCACGCAGCGACGACCAACGGACTTGGAACTGAAGGCGATGCTTTTCGGGTGGACAATCGTGAAGCACGTCAAATCGAACGCCATTGTCTTCGCCGCCCCTGATCAGACCCTCGGAATCGGGGCCGGCCAAATGAGCCGCGTGGATGCCAGCCGGATCGCCGTCTGGAAAGCAGGGGAGGCCGGCCTTTCGCTCAAAGGCAGTGTGGTTTGCAGCGACGCTTTCTTTCCGTTTCCCGATGGGTTGATTGCCGCGGCTGAGGCCGGGGCCACAGCGGCGATCCAACCGGGCGGATCGGTAAAGGATGCGGACGTGATAGCCGCCGCGAATCAGCGCGGCCTGGCGATGGCCCTTACGGGCGTCAGACATTTTCGGCACTGATCCGCCGGCAGCAGCGCGCGCTTTCAGCGAACCAGCCAATAAATCAATCCGATTTGGCCGAGGCAAATAAGGCCAATCGCCGTCCAGGTCAGCCATTCTCGAAGGGCCAGGGCCGGTTGGCGCGTGGCGCTCAGCCAAAATTGCATTTTCAGCGACCCCATTTCGATCACGTCCCCGTTGCGCAACAGAGTTTGACTGATGGATTGGCCATTGACGGTAGCCAGCGCGCGCGGGGCCACACTGAGCGAGAAGCCTTCGCCCGGCTGGCAGTCCAATTGTAAATGCTCATCCCAAACGCCATTTTCCTCGAGTTGGAAATCGGCGGAAGGGGAGCGTCCGATGCGCGCGGGAAAACGGCGGGCCATCCACGAAACCCCCGCCTTCTTACCGGAGAGGATCTTAAGCTGAACCATCAAAGGATCCGCCGCGGGACGGTGATTTTATCACCCGGAAAAACCTCGGGATCGAGACTTGGATCTTCAAGGGCTTTGAGGCAGTTCACCCTTTGAGTGTGGCCATCCACGCGCGTCAACTTGACTTTTTTCTTGTTGGCAAAGTCGGTAAAGTCACCGGCGGATTGAATGGCCTTTGTCACGGTAATTCGGCTCAAGTAAAGCTGCCGTCCGGGCGCCTTCACTTCCCCGCCCACATAGTAAAAACGGGTGCCTTGATCCAGTTTGATGGTAACGGTCAGGTTTCTGAAATAATCAGGCACATAGAACGCGCGGATCTCCTTTTCCAGGTCGCCCCGCCTTTTGCCCGCCGCCTGGAAGACCTTGTTATAGATGAGAGTGATCGTGCCATCGTCCTTGATTTTCTCCTCAAACGCCGGGATGGGATTGACGACGTCTGTGAACAGAACGGCCAAAGAGTCCCCCACCTGAAGGATTTCACTGGTGCGCGGAGCATTGTCGCCATTAGGCGAAGTCATCTCGCCAGGCGCACCGCCGCCTGCCGTAGTGGCCACCCCGGGCACCTCGGAAAAGTCCTGGGACGGTTTACTCGTTTGGCAACCCGCGAAGAGCAGCCAGGCGAAAAACAGTCCACTAACCGCGGCCCAATGCAGCCAAACCCTGCCGAGTTTCATAGTCGCCATTTAACCCTTTTCCCCTTTTTAAGCTGTTGTTTCGTCTTCTGGCTTTTCGGACACACTCCCGGCACGGGCGGCGGGTTCCTGCTCTTCATTGCGCGAATAGTAATCGTGATAATAGCCGCTGTAGTAGTAGTAGCTCTCGTCCTGCGACATGTTAATGTTGTTTAAGACGATTCCGACCAGGTTTCCCCCGACTTTCTCAATTAGCTGTTTGGCCCGAATATTCATCGGCTGCGGGTAACGGCGGTATTGAATGACTTGCAAAGTCATGTCCACTTCACTCGCCAGAATGGAAGCATCGCTGACCCCCATGATCGGCGGCGAGTCGAAGAAAACGAAATCGTACCGGCGCTTTAATTCCGTGATCAGATCCCTCATCTGGCCAGAGCTGAGAATGCCCAGCGAGCTGCTCGGTAACTTGCCGCTGGCGAGAAAATCGAGGGTCGGCAAGCCCGTGGTCTGAATAACTTGCTCCAGCGTATTCTGCTTCAGCAAATAATTGGTCAGCCCGAGGCTGTTGCTGACCTTCAACATTTTGTGCAACGTTGGCCGCCGCAAATCGGAATCGACGATCAATACTCTTTGCCGGCTTTGCGCGAACACAGAGGCCAGGTTGAAAACGGTCGTGGATTTGCCTTCGCCGGCGCCGGCGCTAACGACGGCCACCGTGTTGAGTTTTTCGTCTTTCCGCGAGAACAAAAGGTTTGTTCGCAGGACGCGATAAGCCTCGGCATGCGGGCTGTCGGCGCCTTCGTCCAGCAGCAAGCCGACATTTTGCGGAATGACCCCAAGCACGGGAGATTGCAGCGAACGCTCGACGTCATCAATGGTTTTCACGCTGGTGTCGAGATACTCGATGAAAAAGGCGAGTCCCACACCCACCACGAGGCCGATGATGATTCCGAGGGCGATATTGAGCGGTTTATTGGGACGGACTGGTTTGGGATTGGCGACCGCACTGTCCATGATCTCGACCGCCACGGTCTTGGGAATGCCTTGGTCGATTTTTTCCGAGGCGATCTTAATGTCAAGAAGTTGCGAGAACCGTTGCAATTCATCCAGCTTGTGCTTTGCCTCGAAATAAGGGCGGCTTTGCCGGGCCTGGGCAAAGTCATTGGTCTTCGCCTTCTCCACCTCCACTAGCAACTTGTCCAGGCTTGCCTTTTGCGCGTTAACGCGATTGCTCAAGCCCAGCATAATCCCATCAACCCGGTTGGTGATCTTGGTTCGTAAATCACTTACCTGGGCCACTGCTTTCTCAACCTCAGGATGCACTTTGCCGTACTCCTTTTCGATCGTCAGCAGCCTTTGGTCGGCCACGGTCAACTGCTCGAGCAAAGAGCTGAGCAGCGGGTCGGGCGCCGCGGTCGGAATGGCCTGGATGAGTTGCTCGGGCGACAGGCTCTTGAGTCCCTGCAAGGCAGTGTCTTCCCGCGTGTACATTTGCTCGGTTTCGATCCGTAATGTATCCAGCTTGCGGAGTTCTTCCGCGCTCATCAACATGGTTGGCGAGTCGGCGCCGCTGACGGCGTCCGAAATCTTCAACTCCTCCCGCAGGCGGTCCACATTGGTTTGCGCTTCGCGTACTTTCGCCCGCTGCTGTTGCACCTGTTCCATAAGCGCATCAATGCCCTTGTTGCTCAGTCCTTTGCGCTCTTCCTGGCGATAATCACGATAAGCTTCGGCGACTTTGTTCGCCAGGTCTTTGGCCTCATCGGGCTTTTCACTATACACCCGGATCTCAATAAAACTGGTATTCCGCACCGGGCTGAGGGCGATTTTGGATTTGAGCATGGTGAGGGCTTCCGTATCCTTCAAAACCTGCCCGCTCCCGAGAAATTTTTCTCCCCATTTGGCTTTGAGATCCATCTCTTGTATCACTTTGGACAGGACCTTTTCGGATTGAATCGTTTCGAACTCCGTCTGTATGAAATAGGGATCGTACCCGTTATTGAATCGCTGTTCGGTGATGAGCTGAACATCGCCCACATCGCGTTCGACTTTGATCCGGGTCATGCTGGAATAAGATTCGGGCAAAATTAACGTCACCAGCGTGGCGGTGATGACAACCAACAAAAAGACAGCCAGGATGACCGTCTTGCGAATGCGGATGATGCGCCAATAGTCCAGGAAGTGCAGTTTTGATTCCTGGGGCGCAGTTACTCTTAATGGGTCCATAAGTCAAAAAAAAGGGGGGCCAGTCATAACGCCAGCCCCCGGTCATTACGTCAGTGTTATTAATAGCTGGCCGTAACGCCGATGTAAACTCTATTCCTGTCAAAACTGCGGTCTGAGCCATCCGTACCCTTGACTGAAACCAGTTTGTCGTAGTTATAGCCGACTTCACCCGAAAAGTGCGGGGTGAACTGGTAGGTCAAATTGAGGCCAATCAGGTAATATTGTTCGGTCTGCCCGTTGAAGGATCCGCCGGACCACTCCGAATTCTGGAATTGGCCCAGCAAACTCCCATGCAGCTTCGGCGTGAAGCGGTGATGCACGGAGCCATAGACCACGGTGGATTCCGCACTGGAAGTGAAGCTGCTTTGGTCCGTCCCTCCGCCGACGACATCAGTCGCATTAATATCATGGCTCAAACCAAGCTCGACATAGCTTTCCGGCGCATAAGTCCAGCGCAAATTAGCGACCGCGTACGGCCCCCAGCCATTGCCGTTGCCGGTGGGATCGTTATAAAACTCGATATACCGCCCGCCCACCCGAACGGAGCCCGTGAGATCCGGCCTGAAGGTATGATCCACTCCCACATAGACATAATGCTCGCGAAAATCCCGGTCTCGGCTCATTACGGAGGCAAGGGAGGAGGTTACGCCGATTTCTTCATTCCCGGTATAATTCGCTTGCCTAAATTGATAACCAAAAACACCGACGGTTTGGGGTTGGAGTACCCAACGGGCGTCAATGTGCGCGGTGTGCTCGATGCGATCGAGCAGGCCCGAGAGGCTGGGACTGGTGGCGTCTCCGCCTTCATCTTCGTAATCAAAATACGAGTTGCTATAGCCTACTTCGAGACCAAACAAACGAGTGAGCTGAGCGTTTAGTGTGACGGAGCCATAGTTGCGGATGTTATTTCCGGAAATGCGCTGGAAAGTTGCAAACGAATTTCCCGTGCGAAGGAAATCAGGTTCCTGACCGATTGCAAAAGAATCCCGGACGCTGATCTGGTAGCGCTCGGAAAAGGCGTGATCCAGTGCCGCATTAAGCGTGTGAGTCTGGTCGTAGTTGTCGCTGTTGCCGATGGGCTTGCGGTCGTAGTATTTGAAGGCGTAAATGTAACCGAGAGAAATCGTGGTTTGTTCCATGGGGAACGATAGATTTACCGCCGGACTTACCTCGAAGCCGAAGGTATCCCGCTTATTGGGGCCGCTGGGTGAGGTGTTCACGTTATCATCGTAAAAACCTCGCAGTGAGGCCGACACGCTCCAAGGCTTGGACGCGTCAGACGTCAAACCGGGGACCGCCGCTTGCAGGCCCGATGCACTGAGAGCAACCAAACCAACCGAGGCAACGATTTTGTTCATATATTAGTTTCTGCTTGTAACACACCCCAGGAAACAGCGCCACCGCAAAAAGCGGCCCCTTTTTAGCGAACCGACCCAACCGATGTCAAAATAAATCTTCATTGCCTCAATCCGCACCAGATCCGCAGCCCCGCCGACAATATTTTTTGCATGGGCGTCGAGTCTGCCACAAGTGGAAAAGGTTCACACAATTGACTGATGATTCGCAAATTCGTTCAAATCTTTTGCCCGCGTCGAAAATGGCGTTTGGAGCCACTGCCAGTGGTTTGGCACCAATCTTTATCAGTTGCGGGATTTCGTCAATGAGAGATTCAGTTTTTGGGCATTATTTTTTCCGCGTCAGCGACTTTTCTTTATGGCGATGGGATATTCAGGCCCCGGCCGACCTGCAGATGCCTGGCATCCAATCCGGGATTGGCAGCCATGAGCGCATCCACCCTCAGGCCGTACCTTCGGGCGATAGCGGCTGGTGTTTCACCCGGCCTGACTACATGTGTCCGCGCCGCGGAAGAGGCGTCCCCGGCCCGAGCAAGGTCTGTCAAATTTGAAGCTGGATTGCTCCTCACGGAATGGGCAGGGCCTCGCTGTTGGCCGGCTTGCGGATTGTCCATCTCCATGGCGAGCTTGTTCGTCTGCCCAGGCTGCCCAGGCCGAACCACCAGGGTGGAAGCGAAGTGATTCGATTGTGAGCTGGCGGCATTATAATAAGATCGCCAGCGTTCCAACTCTTCCTTTAAGCGCTTGTTTTCTTCGACCAGTTGGTCGGATTCACGCTGCAATCCCTGCGTGAGCGGCGCCAGCGAAACGCTCTTGGCGAGCACTTGCTTGCAAGCCCCAATCCGCGTTCGAGCCCGTTCGGCTTTCTCTCCATTGGGACGCAATTTAAGATAATGATTATAGTGATAAATAGCAGTGGCTGGGTCCGATTCTCGTTGATCTGCCAGACAAGCCAGTTCGAAATGGGCCGAAGCTGACTTCGGATTGGCCTCCAGGGATTTTTCGAAAGAATCCTCGGCCCCGGCATAATCCATCGAATTAACGCGGCTCTTCCCCTCGAGGAAATGAGGCTCTTTTTCCTCATCCAACGTTGCTTGGCTCGGCGGAAGGCATCCGCTTAGCGCGGCCCACCCCGCCAGTAGCATTACCCCGCAACATCGGGTCGCCGACAAAGTCATGGCCTCAGCTTAGGCAAATCGGATTGTTCATTCAATCTTATCTGTCGCATTCGGAAAATCCGGCGGCCGGGATCGATCCGTCTTCTCTTCAGGCTGGACAGGTGCGGCAAAGGGATTCTGGTCGCTCGAAATCCGGGCTTTTCGTGGCAGGCGCAACGGCACGATCACTAAATAAATCCAACCAACCACCAGATGAACGGCGACGGCCGCGGCTAACCGAACCAGGTCCAATCCCCCCGAACCATACAAGTAGAGCGCGCCAGTCAGGAAGAGCGCGCCCGGCATCAGGGCCGCGCCGGCCAAACGCCAACTGGCCGCCAAACTCAGAGTTCGATTCGCGAAAAACCCAACCAGCCAGACCGCCCAGCAATAAACTGTCGCCATGATCGCCCAGCAGCACAGTAGCCCCGCCACCACGCCTCCGCCGGCAATAGCCAAGATCGCCGGTGCCCACGCACCCCACCAGGGTTCCAATTCCGTACGGTTAAAGGCGATCCGCCACGCGCGCGGATATGACTCCTGGACGAAACCAAGGAGTGAAAAAATCTTGAAATCCGAGCGGCCTAACTCCATTTGCAGGTGCGCCGGGGAGCGGGCCTCGCCCTCATGGCTCAAATCCACTGCCAACGCCAGAAATTTCCCTTCCGCGAGCCTCTGCGGCGAATCGCCGGGCCAAACCAGTTGGCCGGAACGGATTTCTCCTTGCGGCGGAAGTTGCTTGATGCCCTCGCTAATCACGGGAAACCAGGCGCGATCGAGAAAATCAACGATGACGGCGCAGGCAGCCATGGCAAAAATGAACTGCACCAGCAGCAAGCGCCCAAGCGACGCGCGGACAAAGGCGGCCACGCCACGGGGCGTCAGCGGCTGCCAGGCGAAATGCCGTTTCTCATCCGGTTTGTCCATTATCACAGCGGCCGGCTCGCATTTAATCAGCGGCTCGCTACGACGAGAATAGGGCCTGGCCGATGGTTTGTCGCGGCAGATCAGAATCCCAAGGCGCTTTCCTGTAGCTGGGCCACGCCGATTTGCCATTGTCCAGCGCCGCTAACCTGAGACTCCCGAGCCGAAACCCTTGCCTGCCCGAGGGGGAGATTAAGTTTGCGCGGGCGGTTGCGGCGTTTGTGGTGCGGCAGGTTGGTTCTGCGGAGGAGCCACGATCACCGGGACCGGGTAACGGAGTTTCATGACGTCATCCACGAGCACTTCAACATAGTACGTGCCGGCCGTCTTAAACTCCACCTGGCCAAAAAGAGTCACGTTGGTTGCGTGCAGCGCTGCGTCCTGCAATGTGAATTTTACTTCCCCTTTTCGCAGGACCGTGGTTTGGTCGGGAGAGATGAGGCGCACCGTTTCGGTGAAGTGACCCAGGCCGGCCGTCCAGCGATTAAACAAGCTTAGCTTTAGCGCAACCACCGGGACCTGAGGCACGCGCACGAAATTGATCACGCCAATCAAAAAGAAATTGCCGGTGACTTCCTGGCGAACCTCCTCGCACAAAAGGGAGCACTGCAAATCAGGCAAAATTCGGGTCGGATGCATAAAGGGGGGTTGTTTTATTGGGATGGCGACGCTGGAGGTCGCATTCGTGCTTATTCAGAGGCCAGTTCGGCGGCCCGCACCGTGTTTTGGAGCAGCATGGCAATCGTCATTGGCCCAACTCCGCCCGGATTGGGGGTAATCTTGCCCGCGATCGGTTGCACCGCGAGGAAATCAACGTCTCCGACCAGTCGGGAACTACCCTTGCCAGCCAGACCTTCTATCCGATTCACTCCCACATCAATCACGGTGGCTCCCGGCTTCACCATATCTGCTTTTACAAATTCCGGGACGCCCATGGCGGCGATTAATATCTCAGCGCGGCGGCAATGGGCCGCAATGTCTCGCGTTCCCGAATGGCAAATAGTCACGGTGGCGTTGGCATGTTTTTCTTTTTGGCAGAGCAAGGCCGCCATCGGTTTGCCGACAATATTGCCACGACCCAACACGACTGCCTCCGCGCCTGAAATCTTGACGCCCGCGCGGATCAGCAATTCTCGTATGCCCGCCGGTGTGCAGGGGCGAAAGCCGCTCACATCTCCCAACATCAGCTTGCCCATGTTTACGGGATGAAATCCGTCCACGTCCTTATCCGGCCGCACCGTTGAATAAACCCGCGCCTGGTTAATGTGGGCCGGCAAGGGGGCTTGAACCAGGATGCCGTGCCACCGGGCGTCGGCATTCAGTCGTTCCAGCAGCGCCAGTAAGTCGGCCTCGTTCGCCTGCTCATTCAAAACATGTGTTTCGGAAAGAACTCCCAACTCTGCGCAGGTTTTCTCTTTACGGCCGACATAAACTTTGGAGGCGGGGTCATCGCCGACACGTACGAAGGCCAGACCTGGCTGAACGCCGCGGCTCTTCAAGGTGGCAATACGCCCAGCCAGTTCGTCCAGCAGTTGCTTCGCAATCGCGCGCCCATCAATGAGGTTGCCGGGCGGCATCACTCCAGAACCTGGATTTTCTGGATCGTGATGACTGGGGTGCTTTTCCAGCGCTCGTCCAAACCTTCCTCACCAGTGACAATAATGTGAAGGCCCTTGTAGCGCGACAGTTCCAGCCCGGAAGAAGCGCTGAATAAATAATTAATCACCTTGTGGTTTTCCAGACTGATCAACTCATAACGAGTCGGCGCTTGTATGCTGAAAGTTCCGCGCACGAGACCTTCATGCTGGACAATTCGCCGAGGCGGAGGCTCCTCGACAGCCGGAACTTCCGGAGTAGCCGGGGCCGGCGTAACGACGGGTGTGTCCGCAGGTGGCGGCGTAACTGGAGGCTCAGCCGGCGCCGGCGCTATGGTTGGGTTCTCGGCAACGGTTGCCGGGGTGGGAGCAGTTTCGGTCGGCGCTGAAGGCACAGTGCCGGGGGCTTCCTGCTTGAGGTATTGAGCCGCGACGAACGCGCAGGCCTCGGCGGGGGCTTCGATTTCCATCCACTCCCCTTTCGAACTGACTTCTTTGACCTGATCCCCTTGCTTCAACATGCCCAGCACGCTGTAGTTCTCACCGGGGCCGCCCCGCAACTTCAGTTTCTTTGGAATGACGCTCTTGTTGGTGGCATCAATAAATGCCGCGCTTACCCAGGCATGCGCCGTGGGCGGCAAAATAATCTTCGCCCACGCCGAGGGCTCATCCGGGCCGGAGTTCTTCAAAGTGACCTCTTCGAGCACGGAAACGGTCTGGCCTTTATTCAAACGCGTAATGACTTCGCTGTTAAGTTTTGCCTGGCCGCGAACGTTCACGTTGCTGGCGATCACGGTCGCCGACCCGGCGACCAAAGGAACGGTTCTCAATTCCCGGGCTGCGTCCTTTTTCTTCGCGGCGGCTTTCTTGCCGGACTTCTTTGCTTTTTTCTTTTCAGTCGTGGGGGCCGGGGCGTTTGTTGGGGTAGTCCCTGCGCCATCTACCGCCGGCGCGGCGGGGGCCGCGATGGGCGGAGGCGGAGGAGAATTGGTTGCCTGTTGTGACAGCAAGTTCGTCGAAATCATCGCCGCAAAAATCAACCAGTAATTCATTTTCATATCTCAGCACAGTAGAGATTTAATCTCCGGTTCTGTCAATGTCCGCCATTTGCCTGGAGGCAGTTCGCCCAGTTTGATTTTCCCAATCTGAATCCGCTGCAACCTCTTCACAGTGCCGTACTTCACGATATTTTCCCTCCGCCAATTCCAATTCGACCACGCTGCGGGATTGGCTGGCCGAAACCAGGCGGACCTTCTCAGCCTTCAACTTTTCGCCTTCATGCCACAACCCGCGGGTGAATTCTCTAAGCATGTCCTCTTCAAGCCGCCCCTCAATTGTGGCCAGGTATTTCTTGCGGATGCCATAGCGCGGGTGCGTCAGATGCAGGCTCAGTTCGCCGTCATTGGTCAAAAAAATCAATCCTTCGCTGCTGTAATCGAGTCTTCCCACCGAATGCAGATGGCCCCATTCCTTTGGCAACAATTCGTAAATCGTCGGCCGGTTCAATTCATCTTTGCGCGAACAAACGAGCTTGGGCGGTTTATTCAGAGCGACGTACAGCTTCCGCTTAAGGCGGATGGGCTGGCCGTCCACCTTGACACGATCGTGCAGCGGATCCACCCGGACGCCTAATTGAGATACCGTTGCTCCGTTGACCTCCACCCTTCCCGCCAGGATAATCTCCTCACTCACCCGGCGCGAAGCCAGGCCGGCCTCAGCCAGAAACTTTTGCAGACGAACCATTCGGATGCGGACCGCGGCGAATCATGAATAAAACGCCTGGCTTGCCAGGTTTACTTCACCGGGCGCCTGACGCGACGCTCAGACGTCGGCTTTGGTCTTGCGCAGGCCAGTGATGCGATCGCCCGGTTTCCATTGGCCGCGCCGCTTGAGCACCTCTAATCGTTCGAAGCGCTTGAGGACATTCCGTTTGCCGCCCAAAGTGGCGGCCGCGCGCAGGCTGCGATGCTGTGACATAAACTTAAATTAAATTCAGTTGGTTGATGGCGTTCGACCCGCTCCCAATTCCAAGCGGACGGTGTACTTAACATGGCCGCCACCAAATGCAATCTATTTTAATACTTCTTCCAACGCCTGGATCAGCTCCTGGGGCGAGCCCTTGCGCACATAGGAATGCGCCCCCTCGGCCAGTAATGTCATGATCACCTCCGCGTCCTGGTCCAGGCCGGTATAAAGGATAATGGGCAAGTCCGGATCGTTCTGTTTGACGAACTTCATTAGCATGGCGCCGCTCTCACCGGCCAGGTCCAGGTCGAGCACCACCACGGCCGGTTTACCCTCGCCCATTTGCACCAGGGCTTCGCTCGCATCCTTGGCGGTCGAAACCTCGTACCCTGCGTCCTTCAAACTCATTTCCATCATGGCACGCCAATCTGCGTTGTCGTCCACGAACAGAACTTTCTTTCCCATGGATTTGACATAGCCATTTACTCCCGTAAAGCAAGCACAATGGGTACGCCAGCATCAGGAAAAGCTTGATTCGACAGAGGGTTCCGCCGATCCTGCGGCATGCACCGGATACTCATTAGGAT
>Ga0193729_1000596_pt1 | contig 18955 bp, 11 predicted proteins | sample U1c2metaG_FD_143036 | JGI IMG/M metagenome (GOLD analysis project Ga0193729, IMG submission 143036) | Soil microbial communities from a riparian zone of the East river system, Colorado, United States - U1c2 | ecosystem: Environmental > Terrestrial > Soil > Riparian zone | place: USA: East River...
GCAAGGGCACTGGCAAGAGTCCACGCGAAATTTGGAACGCGCTGCTGACCTCGATCCCCGCGACCTAGGCACGCTCGAGCCGCTTTCAGCAGATTACGCGAGGTTTCGCCGCTATGCGGAAGCAAAGACATGGCTAACCCGCGCAGTAGTTGTCGAACCTAATAATGTTGTTATGAAACTAGAGCTTCTGAGCTGGGAACTGTATGTGAACGCTGATACCCGCCCATTGCATCAGGCAATCGATTCCATTCGGGCGACAAATCCCGCTGCTGTAAAATCCGCTATTGCTGAGAATTGGCTCTTCTGCGCACTTGCCGAACGCGACGCCACTGCCGCGAAAGAAGCATTGAGCGCGCTGGGTGACAATGAAATTTGGCTAGTCGACAAAGTTCAATTCAATCGCGGGTTTGTCGAAGCTCTCATCGCGAAAAAGATCTCGCCTGCGAGCAGGTTGCCATCGCCGTCCGTCCGCCCAGCAACGTCAGCTATGGTGAACTGAAACTGATGCCGTGGTGGGATCCGCTCCGAGGCGAGCCGTGCTTCGAAAAAATCGTCGCCTCGTTAGCACCGAAACAAAACTAACCACGGATTCCGCTGATAACACGGATTCGTAGAGCGCGACGAATCGCGTATCCAATTTGTAGGGCGTCTGTGTCAGGCGGCACGCAAGGATCCATCAGTGACATCCGCTGCCTGCCCGCCGTAGCTGTCCGGCGAAGGCGGGTAATCCCTGGTCCTTAAGGTCCTTTGCATTTTCGGCGTAACCTCCAACTGGTTTCCGTTCTGTACCTCAGTGAACGGCCAGAACTGACTTCTGACGACGAGGAGCCAAGGAAGGCCAAAACAATAAACTTAAATAGAAAGAAATAAGACTTATGAAAATGAAATTAGTTAAAAGCATAACAAGCTCCTTACTTTTCGCCTGTGCGTTGGTTAGCTTGGTCGCAGCAACGGCGTTCAGCACGCCCGGTGTCGCACGGGCGCAGCCTCTGGTCCCACCTTGCGGCGTGTACACTCTGTCTGGCTCGTATCTATTCGCCACACACGGGTGGAACATCGTTGGCGGCGTCGCGCAACCAAAAGCCATCGTAGAAGGCATCAACTTCAATGGAGATGGCACACTGGTCAGCCCGTTCGCAACGGTCAGCATAAATGGCACGATTATCCACTCCAGCGGATCGCCAGGAACCTATACGGTCGAAGCAGACTGCACTGGCACCCTCACATTTACCGGAGGTGCAAGCTTTGACATATTCGTCGAGCCGAAAGGCAACGAGCTTTGGATGATCCAGACCGGTGGCGCCGTGCCGGCAGTGTTCGAGGGAACAGTAACCAGGGTGTCGCGTTAAAGCTCTTCGCCCGTTGCGATGAGATTCGACGTCTCCCCGATTATGGCGTTTGGCGCGTTCTATCCGCGCCAAACTCATTTAATCAATGAAACTGCCCGGCTCAATGTCTTGTCGGCGATACGTTGGCTATTATGATTTGTGTCGGACATCGCTGCTTTGCAGTAGAATCGCGCCAACACGTTTCATCTCGTCAAGCACGCGACCGATGTCGCCCGGCTCAAAGCTCAATCCCGCGGCAGCCATCGAAGATGATGTGGGTGTTCAATCCGAGCTGCCGAGCATCCAGCGTGTCGTCCTGAGCGAAGCCCATTCGACTCGATTTGCTCGCTCCGGGTAAACTCCGCGGAGTCGAAGGATCCCGCGATCACGCTCATCGAGCGGCTCCTTTCCACGCCCGGCCCCGTCCAATGGCCGGATTTTCCGATGAACATCACGCTCGCCGACCTGCGTCTGCGCTGGGAATGGGATTCGCTGCGAAGCAATCCACGTTTCCAAAAGATTCTCGCCGGACCGGAGCCGAAGACAATCTATTAGAATCCGTTTTCTGTAGCGGCGGCATGCGACCGTTTGGCGATTACGCGACGCGCGGCGACCCGTGCTTCGAAAAAATCGTCGCCTCCCTTGCACCGAAGTAATTCTGTAGAGCGCACGCGACTTGCATGTTGGGTTCGCGGAAACAGTCTTTTCCAACCGAAGACGATATCGATCTTGCGAAAGGTTGTGATATAATTCGCCTGATGGAAACCGCAACGAACTATCGCTACATCGTGAAGACCGAAGGAGTCCGCGGTGGAAACGCGCGGGTCGAAGGCACGCGAATCGGTGTGCACGATGTCGTTGCCTACTTTCTTCTTGGTCGGGATGTGGACGGCATTCGCGCTGCGTTTCCTGATCTGAGCCGAGCGCAAATCTTCGAGTGCCTCGCTTACTACGAAGATCATCAAGCTGAAATCGAGCGACTGGCCTTGCCACAAATCGACGAACGCGCGAAGTGAAATTTCTCCTCGACCACGACGTGCCCGCCGCGGTCAAGGACGCTCTGGAGCGGCACGAACACGACATTATCCGGCTCACTGATCTTCTCTCGCGCACCGCTTCGGATGAAACCGTTTTTGCGGCCGCACAGGGCAATCAGTGTGTGATGATCACTTGCAACCGCGACGACTTTCTGAAGCTCGCTGCAAAAGGACCTCATCTGGGGCTGATCATTTTGATTCGCCGTCGCAGTCCCCAAGCCGAATGCGCGAATCTCCTGCGCCTAATTCGGAAGGCTGGCGAGCAAGGGTTGCAGGGCAATATCAATTTCGCGTAAAAGAGCAGCAGCGACTGCGGACCGCGCGTAACCATTTCCGTCGCATTCTTTGCGCACGGAGTTTTTTAGAAACTTCGATTCCTTGCTTCGGTAGCGACACGCGGGTCGTCTGCAAATCTGCTCGTATCGTGGGATCCGCGTAATCCGCAGTTGTCTTCCAACTTTCCGCATAACCTCGCGCTGATTTCCGTTCTGTACATCGGCGAACGGCTAGAAATGACCCCGAACGGTTTCGGGGCCACGGAAGGCCACAACAAGAAAGGAAATTAAACAATGAACAAACCAAACATTAACAAAAAACCCTGGCCAGGTGCTGTGAGCCTTTGGGCGATCGCAGCGCTCATGAGCTGCTTTGGGCTTGCGCAGCTCGCTCAAGCGGTCGGGGAATGCACCGAAATCGCCTCCGGCCTTCACCTGCCGCTGGGAACGACCTTGACCAACCAGGGAAATCTGCTGGTGTCGGAAAGCGGCACAGGGGCAATGGATGGGCGCATCTCCATCTTTGACCCGAGCGGCAACCGCCGGACTCTCCTGGATGGCCTGCCATCTGGAATCAACGATGTCGGCGATCCTTCGGGCCCGGCCGGCATCGCCATGAGCGGACGCCACCTGTACGTCGCCATCGGGACGGGCGATGTTGGCCGGGCCGGACCGTGTCCGGGATCGGACAGACCTAATCCAAATGGCCCATCCTCGCCGATCTTTAGCTCGGTTCTGGTGATTCAGTTCAGCAGCAAGGTTGAGGCGACGACAACCGGGTTTACCCTTACGATGGACGACCAGCAGGCGCTCGCCAACGGGCAGACCGTGACCCTGTCGGACAGCGGCGGCAATACGATCACAATTCGGATGATCGTTGATTTTCCAAACTATATAGCCTTTCCGTTGCCGTGCTTCCCGGACAACGTGCAACTCTCCAATCCCTACCACCTGGTCGCAGTCGAGGATACGCTTTATGTGACGGACGGTGGCCGAAACCTGGTCTGGCAAGTTGATCTTCCGACACAATCGTTCGCCGAACTTGTAAATTTCCCGAATATTCCGAATCCTCTCTTCCCGAATCTTGGCGGACCGTTCCTCCAAGCGGTTCCGACCGGCATTTCGGCCTTTGACGACCAGCTTTTTGTGACTCTTTTCCGGGGCTTCCCGTTCCCGACAGGCGTATCAACTGTCGAACAGATCGATCGGTTTACAGGAAGCGATACGACACTGATCAGCGGTCGCACGAGCGCGATCGATGTCCTCCCAATAGCAGGACGACCACGACCGCCAGCGCTGCCGGGGAGAAATTACCTGGTGCTCCAGTTCGCTTCAGAAGGGCCGTTCTTCATGGGACCTGGACTGCTGCTTTAGCGATCCGGCCAGCCCGCCGACAGTGATCGCGGATTGCCTGACCCAGCCCACTTCCATGACGCTGAACAAGAGAACTGGCACGCTGTATGTCAGCGAATTCGATGGGCGCGTTGTTGCCATCCATACCGGACTGATTGGCCCGTAGCGCGAGAGCGGAAGGACCAAGCATCCGCAGTTCGCAATTAGCCGTCACGGTTCATTACCGTGGCGGCTTTTTGTTTTTATGACCGGAGCATCCAGATTTCCGGTTGGAAGACATGCAGGAAAGAACCCAAAGACGCCTGGCGCATCTTCGTTCTCGCGGACACGCACAATCGTTTACCCGAGAACGTGGAGGAAATGGCGAAGGATGCCGACGAAATCTGGCATTTGGGCGATGTTTGCACGGAAGTGTCCCGGCGACGGCACCGGACTAGGTCTGGGAACGGCGACACGGCTGCCGTAGCAAAAGCTCCTCGGCTGCTGCGACGAGATTCGACTTGTCACCGATTATAGGGTTTGGCGCGTTCTATCCGCGCCAAACCCGTTTACTCGCGCACAAAGATTTGTAGCCGAGGTCGCTGATCGCGTCTGCCGGAGTCAGCGCCTCCGGCTACAGATCGCTGCTTTTAGAAGCACCGCTCCGGCGCGTTTCATTTCGTCGAGCGCGGCGATCGATGTCGCGCGGTTCAAGTTCAATTCCGCGGCAGCCATCGACGATAACATGCGTATTCAATCCAAGCTGGCGCGCATCGAGCGTGCTGTACTTCACGCAGTAGTCCAGCGCGAGTCCCATGAGGTAAATGTCCTTGATGGAGCGCTTCTTTAAATATGGAAGCGAACAAATAAACGCGTGTCCGAAGGATCTCTCGCAGGCTGATTGCGCACACGCGATTGCATCCGTATCTCAACCTTCGATTGCGAGGTTCCTCGCTCCGCTCGGAATGACAAATTCTTTTAGTGCGGCCCAGCGCTGCCGGCGGCGTGGAGCAAGAACCAATCGCTTGCGAGTTTAGCGACTTTTTCCAGCGCACCCGGTTCCTCAAAAAGGTGCGTCGCGCCGGGAACGATTTCCAGCTTCACTTCGCAGTGCATCCGATCACGCGCCTGCTCGTTTAACTCAATGACGACATCGTCGTTGCCGCCGACGATGAGCAATGTCGGCGCCTGCACCTTTGGCAATGCTTCATCGGCCAAATCGGGGCGACCACCGCGCGAAACAACCGCCCCGACATCTTTCGGGACCTCCGCCGCCGCAACCAGCGCTGCGCCGCCGCCCGTACTCGATCCGAAATAACCAATGCGCAAATCGCGCGTTTGCTCTTGCTGCTTCGCCCAGTTTGTCGCGTCAACGAGCCGTTCCGCCAGTAAGCGGATGTTGAATCGGTGCTCGCGCGTGTTCAAGTCGGTCGCTTCTTCTTCCGGCGTGAGCAAATCAAAAAGCAACGTCGCGAGGCCGGCGTCGTTCAGCGTGCGCGCGACAAATTGATTACGTGGACTGTGTCGGCTGCTCCCGCTGCCGTGCGCAAAGAGCACGAGCGCCGTCGCGCCTTCAGGAATATGTAAATTTCCCGAGAGAACTACTCGCCCGGCTTGGATGTGCGCTTCATTCATCATCCCAATCCTATTCCTACTCTTACTCGGGTGAGGAGGGTCGTTCTTGCGAGCTGCTCCCGAGCAGCTCGCACACGTCTTCATCAGTTGTCTGCGAGAAATCGTCGTAATACTGGCCGACTGCCTGAAAAAATTCAGGCGTGCTCAGGCAGATCGTTTCGTCGGCTTGTTCTTCGATCTCGTGGCAGGTATCCGGAGGACCAACGGGCACGGCTACGACGATCTTCGCAGCGCCGCGCTGTCGCAGCGCCTTTACTGCAGCGCGCATCGTTGCCCCCGTGGCTAATCCATCATCCACCAAAATGGCAATCCGATCCCGCAACTCCGGTGCCGGGCGTCCCTCTCGATAGATTTGTTCGCGCCGCTGCAGTTCTGTTGTTTCCCGCGCGGTAACGGCCTCGATTGCCTGGTCTGCATGCGGTATCGCGCGCATGACATCTTGATTCAAAACACGCACGCCGCCTGAAGCGATTGCGCCGGCAGCCAGTTCCTCGAACCCAGGGACACCGAGCTTGCGCACGATGAAAACGTCGAGTGGCGCACGAAGCCGCTCTGCAACTTCGTTGGCAACAGGCACGCCGCCGCGGGGCAAGCCCAGCACAATCACGTCGTCGCGGTCTGCATATTTCTCGAGCTTCTCGGCGAGTAGCCGCCCCGCTTCGATTCGGTTTGGGAAAGCTCGTTCCATGCGGCTAATCTCGCCGCTTTATGCTGCCGAGGCGAGCGCCGGAAATAACGACTGTTAACTCAATGGTTCCAAGACCTTGCTCACTGATAAGACGTAATCCTTTCCTTACCGAACAAGAAGAGAACTCTTTCTCTTAGGATTTCGCTTCTGCGCGCAGTGGCACGCGTGCTACTCAACGAGCCTGACTAACGCTAGTTGTTAAAACTCCAGGTTCAGCTGGCGGGATTCCGATTAGGCCAGGGCGGGGGTGGCGGAAGCTCGTAGCGTTTCGTCTTTAGTTCTTCCTGAATCTCCTGAATCGCACGGTCCAGTTGCTGATCTTCGCCTTTGAATTCTTTCCCGGGATCGTTATCGACGACGATGTCGGGATCGACGCCGTGACCTTCAACGATCCATTGTTTACCGTCCTTGGAGTACAGACCGAATTCGGGTTTGAAGAATTGACCGCCATCGACGAGCGGCAGCGACTCGCGAATACCAATGACGCCGCCCCAGGTTCGTTTGCCAATCAATTTCCCCAGCCCCAGTGCTTTGAAGCGGTACGGAAAAATATCGCCGTCCGACGCGGAGAATTCATTCGTCAGAGTGACCATTGGGCCAGCAAACGTTTGCGGCGGGTCGGTCTGCGGCATGGCGTTCCGCGCGATCCCGACCATCACCAGCGCCCGCCGCAACCGCTCGATCACCAACGGCGAAACGAATCCCCCGCCGTTGCCGCGGACGTCAACAATGAGCGCGTGTTTACGGATTTGCGGGAAATAAAGCTTGGTGAACTCGTTCAGCCCGGGCTGACCCATATCGGGAATGTGCAGGTAACCGACTTCGCCGCCGGTTTTCTTGTTTACGTAATCGATGTTCTTTTGAACCCAATCGAGGTAGTAAAGCGGCGCTTCATTGTCAGCGGGCACAACAGTCACATCGCGCGCGCCGGCTTCAGTCGGCTTGGAGTTCACGCGCAGGATTACTTGTTTGTCGGCGGTGCCGATTAGTGCGTGGTAAAGATTGGGCAACGTCGAGACTGGGGTGTTGTTGATCGCTAGAATGTAATCGCCGGGTTTCACGTCCACGCCGACATCTGTGAGCGGCGAGCGGGTTTTCTTGTCCCAATTTTCGCCTGGCAGAATGCGTTCGATGCGATAAGCGCGCGTGGCCGGGTCGCGAGAAAAGTCGGCGCCAAGCAGGCCAAGCTTGATGCGTGGAGTGTCGGGGCGCTCACCGCCGCCGACGTACGTATGGCCGTTGTTCAACTCGGCAATGAGCTCGCCTAACAAGTAGGTAAGATCATTGCGATGATTTACGAACGGGAGCAACGCAGCGTATTTGTCTCGCATCGCTTTCCAATCGACGCCGTTCATCGTGGGCGAAAAGAAAAAATCGCGCATTTGCCGCCAGCATTCGAAGTAGATTTGGTTCCACTCGGCGTGCCGATCTAACTGTGTGTCGAGACCTTGGATCTTGTGCTCGTGGTCTTTGGTGTCGAGCTTGTCCTTTGGAACATCGATAATGGCGTAGTCTTTTTTGATTTTCACCAGCATCTTTTTCCCGTCGAACGCGATTTGGTAATTGTTCGCGTCGCCGAGGACGGTCTCCTTGCGATCGTCCACGTTGTAAACGCAAAGATGTGATTTCCTGTCCCTGTCGGGGAATCCTTCTTCGTCATCTTCACCGACATCATCAGCAGCCGTGCGACGCAGATAGAAGATCCGCCCGTCATCCAGCATTCGGATATTGCGATAATTTCCGGGCGTAATTTCCAACCCAAGGATCCGGTTCTGGATTCCATCGGTATCCACTTTCACAACGACTGGCTTCTTTGGTTTTTCTTCCGGTTTTTTCCCTGTAACTTTTTCTTCCGGCTTTTTCTCTTCACCTTCCTTTGCTTTTTCCTTTGCTCGTTTTTCCCCCGCCTTGCCAACTTCATCGCTCTTCGGGGCGAGCGGGTTCGCCGTGTCTTTGGCCAGTGTGACGAGATAAACGCGCTGCATATCGCGATACACGTTTGCAAATTCTTCGTCGCCAAAGGTCGGCTTGAAATCGCGCGCGGAGCCGAGCAACAAATATTTCCCGTCGTCGCTGAAGACTGCTTCACCAGAGCCATACCAGCTATCAGTGACAGCGGTCTGTTGCTTGTTCGCGAGTGAGTAGAGATAGACCCGCGACATCCCATTTTCCTCTGGGCGCGCCCAGGTAATCCACTGACTGTCCGGCGACCAGGCGTAACCCTCAATCTCGCCGTATTTGTCCTGATCGACCAGCGTGATCGCTTTGTTTGTAACATCGACGTAGCGCAATCGCTGCAACCGATCACTCCACAAGAGCTTCTTGCTGTCGGGCGACCATTTCGGCGCGTAGTAATAAGTGTCGGCGCCGCTTGTAATCTGCTGCGGCTCGCCTTTGCCGTCCTGGGAACGAACGTACAGTTCGTTTTCGCCGGTCACATCCGAGTTGTAGGCGATCCATTTTCCGTCCGGTGACCACACTGCGTCGCGCTCATGCGCGCCTGAAGTTTTGGTCAGGTTACGCGGCGTTCCGTTCTTTGCCGGCACGGAAAAGAGATCGCCGCGCGCGACTGTGATGGAGCGCTCGCCATCCGGCGCGAGGTTCACCGATTCGATATGTTTGGCTGCATCGACAAACGCGGAGCGGCCAATTGCGAAATCTTCCTTGATCTCGATAGGCACAGGCGTCGCCTGACCGCTCGCCAGATCGTAACGCCAGATGTATCCCGCTTGCTCGAACACGATCGAGTCTTTACCGATCGACGGGAACTTGATGTCGAAATCCGTGAAGTACGTGAGCTGCCTGGTTTCCTTCGTCGCAAGATCGATAACGAACAAATTCATGCGATTGTCGCGATCGGAGATGAAATAGATTTTGTTGTCCGGCGCCCACATCGGGCAGATGTCCTGCGCGGGATTGTCCGTCAGATTTTCGGTCGCGCCGGTTTTGAAATCGTATATCCAAATGTCGTCCGCCATGCCGCCGCGATAATGTTTCCAGGTGCGAAACTCACGGAAGACACGGTTGTAAGCCATCTTCGAATCATCCGGTGAAAACGAAACGAAACCGCCGCGCGGCACCGGTAGCTGCTGCGGTAATTCCGCGTCCAGCCCGACGGTAAACAGTGAGCCGATGAAATCATTGAATGACTTCATACGCGAACGGAAGACGACGAGTGGCTTGGTGTTTTCCCATGCCATCACGAGATTGTTAGGCCCCATGCGGTCGGAAATGTCGTCCCGGCCGAGCGTTGCCGAAGTCGTCAGCCGTTTCGGCGCACCGCCCTCGGCTGGCATAACATAGACCTCCGTGTTGCCGTCGTATTGCGAAGTGAAGGCGATCTGCTTCCCATCCGGCGAGAAACGCGGGAACGAGCTGTAACCAGGACCGCTTGTCAGGCGTCGCGCAATGCCGCCCTCTTTGCCGGCTGTATAAATCTCACCGGCATAGCAGAAAACGATTTGCGTATCGTTCCTCGTCGGGAACCGCACCAGGCGCGTTGTGTCCGGCAACTTCTGTGCATAGACGCCGGTGATTGAAATCAGACTGGATGAAGTCAAACACAGAAGAGCAAAAAACCGAGAAAGTATGTTCATAGAAAAAAAGGATGAAGCGAGGAAGCTGCCGATTAACAAACGGGATGCAACTGTGATTTCATCCCATGGGCGACATCGAGATGATTATATGATGAAGACGTCGCCAAATGCCGATCTTGTCTAAACAAAGCAGACCCTTTGGCCAGATGCCCTCTTCGAAAGGGCCAACGGAAGGGGTGGGATTCGAACCCACGGTGGGTTTCCCCACGCTCGATTTCGAGTCGAGTGCCTTAAACCGGACTCAGCCACCCTTCCAATCGCTCGGTATTGTCCGTGTTATTTCAGGACGCGCAATTGTCGTCCTCTGAGTTTGCAACGGCAAAGCATGGCCCGAGCGTTTTGGTGATGCGATGGACATACACGCACCGATGGTGGAATCGAGACGCGGATCATTTATGAAAGGCGAACGCCTCCCCGGTTGCTCCCAAGGAACTGGACAAACTGAACCATTTGGCCGCGACCGACGTCCAGATTTGGGTGCGGGATAAATTGGCATGCGCGCGAGAGTTTGATCTAGCCATTCTAGGTGGCTGTTGCGGAACCGACGAACATTATATCGATGCGTTGGCGAAGGCGGTAGTTGGGTAGTCGGGCAATGCTTCCGGAGGCAAAAAATGTTACAATTTTAGACTTGCCACGCCTTCACCGAGGGCTGCATATTGTATGTCCCAAGGACAGCCAACGCTATTACTTGTTGTTCACCAGGATTCACAAGTTGTTTGCGCCGCTGTTCACAAGAATTCGCACCTTATTCAGAACTTCAACCCCTCACTGCCATGATTCAACTAAAACCCGGAATCCCGCCCGCCTCACTTAACGGACCACCTCAACCGACTGTGCGCCGAAGAAACAGGGGCGACAAAAAGAAAAAGACTGGCCTGCGTTTTAAGCGCGTGTTCAGCGATGCCGCTGTGGCTCCATTTGACCAAGTTGAATGGGAGCGGCGCACCGCAGAAATCACCGATGACAGTGGCAAAGTCATCTTTAAGCAGGAGGACATCGAAGTCCCGAAGAGCTGGAGCGCCCTTGCGACCAAAATAGCGGTCTCGAAGTATTTTTACGGCGACATCGCCAACGGCACCGATCCATATAAGGGCGGACGAGAAACTTCGGTGCGGCAGTTGATTCATCGCGTCACGCGCACGATGGCCGACTGGGGTTTGGCGGATGGCTACTTCGCGGATGCGGAAGCGGCGGAAGTTTTTTACGATGAGCTAACCTGGCTGTGTTTGAATCAGTACGGTGCGTTCAATTCGCCGGTCTGGTTTAACGTCGGCTTGTATCATCAATATGGCGTGGGCAAAGGCGCCGGGGCCGGCAATTATTTCTACAATCGCGAAACCGGCAAAGCGGAACGAGCCGCTTCGCAGTACGAATATCCGCAGGGAAGCGCGTGTTTCATCCAGAGTGTGGAGGACACGATGGAAGACATCATGCGGCTGGCGACCAGCGAAGCGATGCTCTTCAAGTACGGCAGCGGCACCGGCACTGATCTTTCTTCGCTCAGATCAACGAGAGAAAAATTGAGCGGCGGCGGCAAACCCAGTGGACCGCTCTCGTTCCTGAAAGTTTACGATCAGGTTGCGAACGTGGTGAAGAGCGGCGGAAAAACGCGGCGTGCCGCGAAGATGAACACGCTCAAAGATTGGCACCCGGACATTGAAGAATTCATCGACGCCAAACAGAAGGAAGAAAAGAAGGCGTGGGCGCTTATCGAGCAGGGCTACGACGGCAGCTACAACGGCGATGCGTACGGCTCGGTCATGTATCAGAACGAAAATGTGAGCGTGCGGGTAAGCGATGAGTTCATGGAAGCGGCGCTGGAAAGCCGGGAATGGTGGACGCGTCGTGTAACGGACGGCAAACCGTGCGAGCGCAAAGACGCGCGCACGCTATTGCGTAAGATCGCGGAAGGAACATACATCTGCGGCGATCCTGGAATGCAGTTCGATTCCACAATCCACAAGTGGCACACCTGCAAAGGCACAGACCGTCAAAATTCCACGAACCCGTGCTCGGAGTATCTCTTCCTCGATAACACCGCGTGCAATCTGGCTTCGCTCAACTTGATGAAGTTTAAAACTCCGGAGGGCGACTTTGATGTCGATCGATTCAAAGCGGCGGTGCGCATTTTCATCACAGCGCAGGAGATCATTGTTGATAACGCAAGCTATCCGATCAAGGAGATCGCGGAGAACTCCCATATTTTCCGCACGCTCGGACTAGGCTACGCGAACCTCGGGTCGCTTATCATGAGCTACGGCTTCGGTTACGATAGCGTGGAAGGCCGGGCGCTCTGCGGCGCGATCACTGCAATCATGACCGGCGAAGCTTACGAACAAAGCGCACGGTTGGGACGGGCGATCGGGCCGTTTTCAGGTTACCGCGACGCGCGCGCAAGCGGCGTGCCGAAGCCAGTTACCAAGGACAACGTCGCGTCGATGCTGGAAGTGATCGAGCTGCATCGCCAGGCGGTGCGCGAAATCTCGGACGCAAAGGAATTCGCACATTTGAAAGACGAAGCCGCAAAGGTCTGGGAGAGCGCGGCGGAACTTGGGAAGCGTTATGGTTATCGGAACGCCCAAGTCACCGTGCTCGCACCGACCGGCACGATCAGTTTCCTCATGGATTGCGACACGACTGGAATCGAACCGGACATTGCGCTGGTGAAATACAAGCTGCTGGCCGGCGGCGGAATGCTAAAAATTGTCAACCAAACGGTGAAACCCGCTCTGGAGAAACTCGGTTACAATTCCGATGAGATCGAACGCATCATCGCGCACATCGACGCTTTCGACACCATCGAGGACATCACGGATACGGATGGGTCGACAATTTCATCCGGATTGAAGCCGGAGCACCTGCCGATATTCGATTGTGCGTTCAAGCCGTTCAAAGGCGAGCGCAGTCTCAATTACATGGCGCACTTGCGAATGATGGCTGCAGCGCAGCCGTTCCTTAGCGGCGCAATTTCGAAGACGGTCAACATGCCGGAAGCCGCCACCGTCGACGACATTATGAACACCTACGTCGAAGGATGGCGGCTCGGGTTGAAATCGGTAGCGATTTATCGCGACGCCTCGAAGCGTTCAGCGCCTCTGAACACCCGAAAAACAAAAGACATGGGAACTGTAGCCGCTGGCGACGACAGCGGCCTCTCCGCGGATTCCGGCACGGAGGCGCTTCAAAAACGGGTTCTCGAACTGGAGCAAGAACTCACAGCGCTACGCGGTCGGCTCGATCAACCGGTCCGGCATCGCATGCCAGACACGCGCATATCGTTGACGCACAAGTTCGAGATCGCGGGTCACGAAGGGTACATTACCGTCGGTTTGTACGAGGACGGCCAGCCGGGTGAACTCTTCATCACCATGTCGAAGGAAGGCAGCACAATTGGCGGGTTAATGGACACCGTCGGCACGCTTACCTCGATCGCCCTGCAGTACGGCGTCCCGCTCGAAAGTCTCGTGAAAAAATTCGCCTATCAACGGTTTGAACCGAGTGGATTCACAAAGAATCCCGATATTCGACACGCAACCAGTATTACCGATTACGTATTTCGCTGGCTGGCGTGCCAGTTCATTAAAGGTTACAAGGAGGCCACGTCGCCTAATCGAGCTCAGCCGGATCTGCCGCTCAAGGAGATTGCTGAGATCGAAAAGAAAGCTCTGAACCGACCGGTAACGGATTTGGCGCGCACCGGCGAAAAGGAAGTGATCGACGTGATCACGAGTCATCCATCCAATCGCGCGAACGGCGGGACGTCCGCTGAAGCGAACGGGAATGGCGAGAAAAACCCGGACCGCGTAACAGTAGCGCTCGGCAGCATCTTCATGGGCATCACCTGTTCTGTGTGCGGCAGCGACAAAGTCATCCGCGCTGGCGCCTGCGGCGTTTGCACCGAATGCGGCACCAGCCAGGGGTGCAGCTGAGCGCAACGGCTAATCGCTGGGCCTCTACCAGGTCTAAATTTCCAGATTGCGCCGCTGCAAACCCCAGGCCGCTGCCTTGAGGTTCGGAGCCTCGGAATCCTGTGGATTTCTGAAGACGATGTGCAGCGAATGCGGTGCTTGATTGGACACGCGCGCTCGCATGGCTACAATGCGTCGCCCGTTTTTCTAAAGAAAACCTGAATGAATAAGCTCGACGCGCAGCGACAGAAAGAAATCCAGCAAGCCGAAGAACTGCTTTTCGCAGGTCCGCAGGCCCTCGGTTTTGCCAAAGGCCTTTTCCAAGGGCATTTCGTTGCTGATTGGGTAATGCCTTATCCGCGCATTCCGGCGGCGCAACAACCCGAATTGGACGGAGCTCTCACCGAACTTCGCCAATTTCTGGACGAACATCTCGATCCTGCGGAGATCGATCGGAAAGCGGACATATCACGCAGCGTGATTGATGGCCTAGGCCGAGTCGGCGTGCTCGGCATGACTGCTCCGAAGGAATATGGCGGGCGCGGATTCTCGCAGATGGCCAACTGCAAAATTCTGGAAGAGATCGGCCGCCGCTGCGCATCAACATCCGTTTTCGTGAATGCGCACCACTCGATTGGAATTCGCGGGTTATTACTCTTTGGAACGCACGAGCAAAAACAGCGATGGCTTCCAAAATTGTCGACCGGCGAACAACTCGGCGCGTTTGCGCTGACCGAAAAGGAAGCCGGATCAGATGCGGCGAACGTGCTAATGCAGGCTCAGCCCAGTGAAGACGGCTCGCATTTCATTCTTAACGGTGAAAAGCGCTACATCACCAACGCGGCAATCGCAGATGTGTTGACCGTCATGGCGCGAACGCCGGTGCCTGGATCGGACAAGACTGCGATCACAGCTTTTCTGGTTACACCCGACATGCCCGGGTTCGAAATGATCGAGGCGCGGATGCCGAAGATGGGAATCCGCGGCACGGCAACCGGCCGATTCGCGTTGCGCGACGTCAAGGTTCCGAAGGAAAATATTCTAGGCCCGTACGGCAAAGGTCTGAAAGTCGCGCTGACGGTTCTCGATTTCGGACGCACAACATTCGGCGCGTGTTGCACGGGCGCGGCCAAGACTTGTTTGCGTTTGGCGATCGAACACGCAAACACGCGCAAACAATTCAACAAAACGCTCGGTGACTTTCATCTGGTCCAAAAGAAAATCGCGCGCATCGCGGCGGACGCTTACGCCATGGAAGCGATGACCACGATCACTGCAGCGTTGATTGATCGCGGCCTTGAGGATTACATGCTCGAGACGGCGATGCTCAAAGTCTTCACCACCGAGCGGCTGTGGGAGTGCATCAACGATGTATTTCAGATTTATGGCGGTTCCGCGTATTTTGTCGATCGTCCTCTGGAAAGAATGATGCGCGACGCGCGCATTAACCAGATCGGCGAAGGCGCGAACGAAGTGCTCACTTCGTTTATCGCGTTGGTGGGGATGCGCGGGCCGGGCATGGAATTCAAGGAAATTTACGACACGATGATGAAACCGACACGCGACCGGGGCTTCGCAAAAGCGTGGACAGCTGGCAAGCATCGGCTCGGCGCGACCGTGCGGCTTCCCGAGATTCCGGTACGCAGCCCCAAACTGCGTTGGTTCGCCAATCAACTTGGGCGTCTAATCCGCCGTTTCAATGTAGCCGTGAACCGCGCACTGATCACCTACCGCGAGCCGATACTTGATATGCAGCTTGTCCAGGAGCGGATCGCAAACGCGGCGATGGATCTTTTAGCGTCAGCCTGCGTGCTCAGCCGTCAAGATGCCGAGATTCAGTTTGCGCAAGGAAATGGAAGTTCATCGACTCCGGACCAGTTCGCTGCCGATCTGTTCTTGCGTCAGTCGTTCCGCCGGATTCGCCATTTCCTCGCTGGACTGACGGATAACGAGGACAAATCGGTGCTTGCGACAGCGAATTCCATCTTGGGTAAGCCAGGCAACTAACTCCGAACGCATTCGCGAGTAAATTTGGCAGCGCGTATCTATACCGACAAACACGCCGATCTCCTTTGGCTGAAGGGAAAAACGTGCGCAGTGATTGGGTTCGGCGCACAAGGCCGAGCACACGCTCTCAATCTCAAGGACAGCGGGATTAACGTAATTGTCGGCCTCTATCAGGGAAGCAAATCGCGGGTCCGTGCCAGGCGCAGCGGTCTGGAAGTCCTGGACACACCCCGGGCCACGCAGCGCGGAGACATCATTTTTCTTGCGCTCCCAGACAACGAGATGCCGCGAATCTATGCGGAACAGGTCGCGCCGAATTTGCGATCTGGTCAAACGCTACTCTTCGCGCATGGCTTCGCGATTCATTATCGCACTATCGTTCCCCCGAGAGATGTGGACGTTATCATGGTGGCGCCGAAAGGCCTGGGGCCAATGGTACGTCGCGAGTTTCTTAGAGGGCGTGGTGCGCCCGGTCTGATTGCAATTCATCAAAATCCCAGCAGGCATGCGAAGGAAACCGCCCTGGCTTGGGCAAAGGGAATCGGTTGCACGCATGCCGGCGTAATCGAGACAACTTTTCGTGAGGAGACAGAGACCGACCTTTTTGGTGAACAAGCAGTCCTTTGCGGAGGAACAAGCGCGCTCATTCGCGCCGGTTTCGATACGCTCGTTGGCGCCGGCTACCCTCCTGAGCTCGCCTACTTCGAATGCCTCCACGAACTCAAGTTCATTGTCGATCTCATCCACGAAGCGGGAATTTCGGGTATGCGCAAATTGATCTCCGATACCGCCAAATGGGGCGAGCTGACGGTTGGGCCCAAAATCATCGATCGAACTGTGCAAAAGCGGATGAAATCAGTGCTTCAAAAAATCCGCTCTGGCCAATTTGCGCGTGAATTTATTCGAGAAATGAAAGCTCCCCGCACACGCTACGCGCAATTGCTCCTGGACGCCGAAAAGCATCCAATCGAAAAGGTGGGCACGCGATTGCGCGGGATGATGGCTTGGCGCGCAAAAATGTAAATCTACGTTCGCGCTGCCGCGGTGGCAGCACGCCATTACCGGCGAAATCGTCGGAGTTGGTTATTGCCCCGAACGGTGGCCTAAAATATCCAGTGCGCCATGGGTGGTCGGAATTGCAGCGAGCCGTGCGCAAGGTTGCGGAATGCGGGAGCCCGCGGCCACAGTGTAGCACATCTTCTTTGAGGTCTGGACGACCCCCTGTGGTTGTGGCCGGAGCACGACGTTCTTGCTCGGATCAGCAGCAGCCGATGCGCAAAACGCAAGCGCAAGCGCGGCGCTTGCGCATCGGACCGACCAGCCGCCCAGGCGACTTGGTCTGCCTAATGTTTTCACGCCCTAAGTGTGATGCGGCTTCGAACTTCATGCAAGCTTATTAACCGTTGCTTTGAGACAAAAAACCGAGATTTTCGGCCACAGACTCCTTGCGATTAATCCGTCCAGAGGAAATGCTCCAGGCGAAGATTGGTAAGACGCGCTTTTGCTTCTTCGCTCCGGCTGCCTCCCGTTGCGGCGAGTTTTTCATAGATAGCAGCAGCAGATTCCCACTTCGAGTCTTCCTCCAACAGGCGCGCGGCGTTAAACCCAGCCTTGTAATACCAGAACAGTTCGCGCCGCCGCTCCGGGCGCGCGTCTTCCTCTAATATTTTGTAAAACGTGGCAAGCGCAGTGGCGCGCTCGCTTTTCTTCTCCAAACATAGTCCCTTCTTAAAGAGCGCTTGGTTGCGCCAGTGAATCGCCTCGTCCTTGTCAGAGGCCAGTTGATCATAGATGTCGATCGCGCGCTGATAATTGCTTGGATCGGTTGTGCCCATCTCAAAGAAAATATCGCCCTTGCCGCACATCGCCTCGCGTTTTTCGGGGGAACCGGCATCGCTCTTTAACACCTCATCGTATAGAGCGAGAGCGTCCCTGGGTTTGCCAAGCTTGCGCTCGATCACAGCCTGCTCATTACGCGCTGCCCATCGCAGCGGGCCGTTCTGCCTCACCACCTGATCAAACAGGACAATCGCCCGATCCAGCGAATGTTCACCCATGCTGGACATTGCCGACTCTGCCGCGAAGAAGAGGGCTTTTTCACCAAGCGAATTATCGGGAGTCTGTTGCGCAATAAGTTCAAACTGTGTCTGCGCGTTCGCAAAATCCTGGCGTTGGTAATAAAGCTCAGCCAACTTCATTCGAACTTCTGGAGCGAACGCCGAGGTTCCATGTTGTTCGAGGAAGCGCTTTGCGAGCTCAATAACTTTCGCTTCGTTGCCGCCGGCTGATTCCTCAATCCAGATGTTGAGATAGTCGCTACGTTCCCTAGCTGCAGCCGTTGGTGACTCAGTTGCGCGAGTCAGATACTTGCGCGCTTCGTCGAGGCGCGGCGGCGAGGCATGAAAGGCCAGTTCCGCCAGGCTGACCAAAGCTTCCGACGTCCGAGGATTTTTAGGAAAATCATGAATGAACTGTTGCAGCGATTTTGCCGCTTTTTCGTCGCCTTTTGCTGCTTGCAGCAGACCTTCCTCTAATCGCAAGTCGGCACGAGCCTCTTCGTCGCCACCCACCTTTTCCAGTTCGCTGTAGTCAGCTAAAAAACGTGCGTGGTTACCGAGTTGGAGCCAACCGGTGGACGCATTGAAAAGAGCAATCTTTGCCCACGGCGAAGGGGAACGCGCGATTTGTTCAAAGTCCGTAGAAGCTCTATTAAATCGCCTCGCAAGGTATTGCGCTTGGGCAGATAAAAAATCAATTGGGGTCCGCAGAGACGGCGCGGGACGAAACGAGCGCGCATCGTCCAAAATCGCAATCGCCTCATCGAAGTGTTTATCTTCGACTTCGAATTGTGCAAACTCGAGCAAAGCAGGGGAAATCGCCTGAGACTTTACGCCGGTGCGGCGAAGATCGGTAAATAATTGTCGCGCTCGCTCCCTGCGCCCTGCACGAATTTCGAACCGCGCGAGATACCATCGCGCAAATGTTCGTCGTGGCTGTTCGGGACTGCGCACCCATCTCTCCAGCTCGTTGCGCGATGGTTTGTGTTCCGCTCGATACAACTCATCGAGTCTTGCGAAGAGAACAGGAAGATCCGGGTCCGCCGGATGACGATCAATAAACTGCTCGATGACATCATCTGCGATTTC
>Ga0193729_1000598_pt1 | contig 18952 bp, 14 predicted proteins | sample U1c2metaG_FD_143036 | JGI IMG/M metagenome (GOLD analysis project Ga0193729, IMG submission 143036) | Soil microbial communities from a riparian zone of the East river system, Colorado, United States - U1c2 | ecosystem: Environmental > Terrestrial > Soil > Riparian zone | place: USA: East River...
TGCGGGTCGAAGCGGGCCTGAAACAGCGCGACAATGCCGGTGGTGATCGCGGTGTTGTTGCGCAAAGTCTCCCACATATAGTCCTGGCTGAATGGCGCGCGGATCTGGCGCAGGTAGCGGGAGAGGGCCCGGATGGCCGAAATTTCGCGCCAACTCAGGGCTGTCCGCAGAATGAGGGCGTTGTATCCGTCGGATTCGGCGCGATCGCCCACCACCGCCATGATCGAGGCTTCCAGGCGATGGCTGAATTCCGCCCTGATCACGATCGGCTTGCCGTCGTTGGTCTCGATCGTCATGTCGTGCAGCCAGACCGGCGCGGGCGCCGGCATGGCGCGAGGCACGATCTGATAGGTGCGTTCGTTGACCACGCGCAGGCCGTGATTTTCGATCACCGGCACCCGGTACGACAGCGACAGGGGCGCACCACGTGAGAAGACCTTGAGGCTGAAGCGTGTTGAATCGTCCTCGCCCTCGATGCGGTGGACCGAAATAGCCACCGGACGAGCCGGAGTAAGCTTTTCGATGGTGGCGATATCGGCAATTGCCTGTGAGGTGCCGAAAACCTCGGTATAGCCGCCAGTGAAAGCCTGAGAATAGCGGTTGGCGAGCATACGGGCCCGCATGCCGTCGGTGGAGGTGGCGAGCGCGGCTCTCAGCTTGTCGCCCCAGGTCGCGGCGATGGTGGCGATCTCGGCTTCCAGCGTGGCGTGCTCGACAACGGGCGTTTCGCCTTCATAACGCCCGATGATGTAGTGGACGCGCGCAAGCGATCCCTCGGGGAAGGAAGCGTAGGAGGCTGCCAGGGTCCCCTTATAGACCTTTGCCAGGAAGGCCGCGACGCGCGTGCGCACATCGGTGTCATATTTCTCGCGCGGGATGAAGACGAGGATGGAGACGAAGCGGTCAAACTTGTCGGCCCGCGCCAGCACCCGCACGCGAGGACGCTCATAGAGCGTCAGGATTTCCATGACGAAATTGTAGATCGTCTCGGCATCGACCTGGAACAGTTCATCGCGCGGATATTCTTCGAGGATATGCAGCACGGCCTTGCCCGAATGGCTGTCCGGGTCGAAGCCGGCGCGCTGGAGCACCTGGGCCACCTTGTGGCGGACATAGGGGATCTGCCGCGCCGAGCGGGTATAGGCGCCCGAGGTGAACAGACCGACGAGGCGCAACTCGCCCTCGAGCCGGCCGTCGGGCGTATAGAGCTTGATGCCGACATAATCCATGCGGACGCGGCGATGAACGCGGCTGCTCACGTTGGCCTTGACCACCATGAGGACGGTCGGTTCGCGCATGAATTCGCGGATTTCCGGCGTCATCACCACCATTTCGGTGCCGCGGCGCAGGACCTTCACATCGGGATCACGCAGGATGCCGAGGCCTTCGCCGGTGCTGATGTCGTCCGCCGCATCGGTGTCGAGCGAGAAGCGATATTCGCGCAGGCCCAGGAAGGTGAAATGGTCGGCGCACAGCCATTGCAGGAACTGGTTAGCTTCGGCGATCTCGTCGATCGGTAACGGCGGCGGATTGGAGTTGAAGGTCTTGATCGCCTGTTCGACACGGGCACGCATGGCCCGCCAATCGGTGACGCAGGCGCGCACGTCCTTGAGCGTCTTGGCAAGGCCCTCGATCAGCCTCTGGCGGTCGGCATCGGCGTCGAGACGGGCGATGTGGAAATGGATCAGGCTTTCGCGCTCGCCCTTTACCCCTCTGTCAGCGTTTCCCCGCAGGAAACGCAAGAGTTTGCCTTGCTCATCACGCTCCACGGCGATGATCGGGTGGGCGACCAGCGTGACTTCGATGCCCTGCTCGGCGAGCTCGGTCATGGTTGAATCGAACAGGAAGGGCATGTTGTCGTTGAGAACTTCGAGCACGGAAATCTCGCGCCGGTCCGGCATCATTGGATTGATAACGCGGATATCGGGACTGCCCGCTGTGCGCCGCTGCACATGTTCCCAGGCCTGCTCGGCCAGGAAGGCCAGGGACGCGGCATCGTAGTTGGCGAGGTCCTCGATAGTGGTGTGGTCGAACAGAAGCTCGGCAAAGGCCCGGGGCGTCTTGCCCGGCTGCATGCTTCCCGCTGCCTCGCGGATCAGGGTTGCCCTAGCCTTGTCGTCACGCCACGCCATAACGTCCTCCGTTTTTGGCCGCGCCGTCTGACCGCAGACGTTATTGTCTGCTTGATTTCGGACTACAACTCTTGGAGCACCAATTCGTAACCGTGCTTGATGGCGTCTGCGAAAACCTCAGCGTCGGAGCCTCCATGGCTCCTGACGACAATGCCGTTCAATCCCAGAAATACACCTCCAGTGGGAGGTTTCAACTGTTCTTGAAGGTCAGCGGAAAATTAGCCGCATGACATTTCGAGACTTTTGCAAGGTTATCGACCCAAAGGGCGACTTTCGCGCGTCCTGCACTTCTCACGTCAGTGCGGACATGCGGTTCGTGCTGTGAAGTGGCGGCTCAGTACGGCACTCAGGCCCTCGGCGGCAGGATGCTGGACGAGGTTTATTCTCCCCCGCAGACAAGGAGAAATTGGCGGAGCGATTGAACCCAGGCCCACCTTGGCGTCCACCTTAGCCAAGCCGCCATTCTTCCCAGAAATTGGGATCACCTCTGACGACCAATTAGGGTATACTTTGTTCTGCTTGAAGACCGAAACCCTTAGACCTCATCGAGTCCAGGATGAGGGAGCCGCTTCGACCTAAACTGGAGCCCGAGCACGCGGCCACGCTGCTTGAGGTAGAAGATTTGCATGTCCATTTTCTCACCTCGCGCGGGGTGGTGCGGGCGGTCGAGGGGTTAAGTTTCAGTGTGGGGCGCGGCGAAATCGTTGCCATCGTCGGCGAATCTGGGTCGGGCAAATCGGTCTCGGCGCTCTCGATCATGCGCCTCCTGCCGCGACACACCGGCCGCATCCCACAGGGCCGCATCATATTCGATGGCCGCAATCTGCTTGACCTCCACGAGGAGCAGATGCGCAAAATCCGCGGGCGCGACATTTCGATGATCTTCCAGGAGCCGATGACGTCGCTCAATCCGCTGCTCACCATCGGGCTGCAGATCACCGAACCGCTGATCATCCACCTTGACATGAACAAGGAGCAGGCGCGCGCTCGCGCCATCGATCTGCTTCAACTCGTCGGCATCCCCGACGCCGAAGGACGACTTGGTCAATACCCGCACCAGTTCTCAGGCGGCATGCGCCAACGTGTGATGATCGCGATCGGGCTTGCCTGCAATCCGAAGCTGATCATTGCGGACGAACCGACCACGGCGCTCGACGTGACCATTCAGGCGCAGATCCTCGAGCTGATGAAGAATCTGTCGCGCACGCTCAACATCGCGCTCGTCATCATCACGCACAATCTCGGCGTGGTTGCGCGCTACGCCGACCGCGTCATCGTGATGTATGCCGCCCGCCTGGTAGAGCAGGGCTCGGCCGAGGCGGTATTCCATCGCCCGCGCCACCCGTACTCGATGGGCCTCCTGCGCTCCGTGCCGCGGCTCGATCGCGCGCGAGGAGCGAAGCTCGAAACAATCGAAGGTCTGGTTCCGAACCTCGCCAATGCGCCGCCCGGCTGCCGCTTTGCCCCGCGCTGTCCTTTCCGCATTGAGATTTGCGCGCACGAGCCAGCGCTCGCGCCAACCGACGCCGGTGGCCTATCGCGCTGCCACCGCCACGAAGAGATAGCCTCTGGAAAGATTGTGTGGGAGGCGAGCGGCGCCGCCGGGCAGCAGGGGGCGACGCAACACGCCGAGCCGCTCCTGTCGGTACGCGGCTTGACCAAGCATTTCCCGGTGCGCGCCCGGTTCAGAAGCAAGACCGCGGTCGTGCGCGCGGTCGAAGACGTGAGCTTTTCGATCTATCCTGGGGAGACCTTGGGCCTGGTCGGCGAATCCGGCTGCGGCAAGACCACCATCGGCCGACTGATCCTGCGGTTCGAACAACCAACCGCTGGCGAGATCACGTTCGAGGGCATGAATCTTCTGACCGCTTCGCCCGCCGAGCTGCAGACAATTCGACGCAAAATCCAGGTCATCTTCCAGGATCCCTACGCATCGCTCAATCCACGCATGACGGTCGGCCAGATCGTCGGTGAACCGGTGCACGTCTACAGGCTCGTTCCCGACCGCAAAGCGGCCGATGCGCGCGTCGGAGAACTGCTCGGCCAAGTCGGCCTGCGCCCGGAGCTGGCGGAGCGATATCCGCACCAGCTTTCCGGCGGCCAGCGCCAGCGCGTCGGTATCGCGCGCGCGCTCGCCATGGAGCCGTCGTTCATCGTCTGCGACGAGGCCGTGTCCGCGCTCGATGTGTCAATCCAAGGCCAGATTATCAATCTGCTCGAGGATCTGCAGCACCGCCTCGGGTTGGCTTATCTCTTCATCGCTCACGACCTCGCCTTGGTCCGCCACATCTCGATGCGCGTGTTGGTCATGTATTTCGGTCGGGTGGTGGAAATAGCAGATCGCGATGTACTCTATCGCAACCCATTGCATCCTTATACCAAAGCTCTGCTCGACGCCGCCCCGATCCCCGACCCAACAGTCGAGAAGGCGCGCGCACCGCGTCTCATCCAAGGCGAGTTGCCCAGCCATCTGACGCCGCCGACCGGATGTGTCTTCAATACCCGTTGTCCGTTTGCCAGCGCGGAATGCCGTGCGACGATTCCGCCACTGGAGGAGAAACGGCCGGGACATTATGCTGCGTGCATCAAAATCTGACGACGGGAGGGCGACAACACAGGAGGAAACGCCATGGAAACAAGACGCACGGTGCTAAGGCACGTGACTGGCGCGCTTGCCTTTGGCATGGGCGGGTTGAACGTTGCTACCGTGCAGGCTCAAGCGCAGACTCCGAAACGCGGCGGCACGCTTACGTTCGCGATCAGCGCTGAGACACCGCACTACGACCCGCATGGGAGCGATACCTTTGCAACGCTACATTTCGCGGCGCCGTTTTACTCCACGCTTCTGCGATTCAACCTGTCCGAGTTCCCGGCGGTCGAGGGCGACCTGGCGCAGTCCTGGACGGTCGCGCAGGACCTGATGAGCTACGCCTTCAAGCTCCACCCCAACGTGAAATTCCACGACGGCACGCCGCTCACCTCGGCCGATGTGAAGGCAACCTACGAGCGGCTGCGCAACCCGCCGCAGGGAGTCGTGTCCACGTGCAAGGCCACGTTCGACGACGTCGGTATGATTGAGACGCCCGACCCAACCACGGTCGTGTTCAAGATGAAGAATCTCAACGCGTCGATGCTCGAACATTTCGCATCGCCGTGGAACGTCGTCTATTCGGCGAAAGACCTTGCCGAAAATCCGGCCGACCCACGCACCAAGATCAACGGCACCGGCCCATTCATCTTCGTCGAGCACGTCAGGGGCAGCCACGTTTCCGGCAGGAAGAACGCGAGCTATTTTAAGCAGGGCCTGCCCTATCTCGACGGCTGGAAAGGCGTGTTCACGCTGCAGGCCGCCGCTATGCTCAACGCGGTGCAGGGTGGGCAGGTACTGGGCGAGTTTCGCGGTATTTCGCCGGCCGAGCGCGACCGGCTAGTGCAAGCGATGGGAGACAAAATCCGGATCGAGGAATCGAGCTGGACGCTCAATCTCCTCGTCTGTTTCAACGTGGAAAAAAAGCCGTTCGACGACGTGCGGGTCCGCCGCGCCCTCTGCATGGCGATCGATCGCTGGGGCGGCAGCCAAGGCCTGTCCCGCATCTCAACGCTTCGCGCGGTCGGCGGTCTGATCCGGCCCGGCTCGCCGTTCGCGGCGCCGGAGTCGGAACTGGTCAAACTTCCAGTTTTTTCGAAGGACATCAGCAAGTCCCGCGAGGAAGCCAAGAAGCTGCTGGCAGACGCCGGCGTACCGAACCTGAAGTTCACTTTGCACAACCGCAACCTCGCCATGCCCTACACGCCGGCCGGTATCTTCCTGGTCGACCAGTGGCGGCAGGTCGGCGTCGAAGTCGAGCATAAGCAGTTCGACACTGCGCCCTATCTGGCCACGATGAACGCCGGCAACCACGATGTGGCGATCGACTTCTCGAACCTGTTCATGGATGATTCCAGCCTCGGGCTTGCCAAATTTCTGTCGGTCACCCGTGCGCCGGAAAACCGCTCGCGCTCGAAGGATCCGGAGCTCGACAGGCTCTATGATGATCATCTGCGCGAGCGCGACGTCGAAAAGCGCAAGGCGATGATCCGGGCGTTCGAAAAGCGGCTGTTCGAGCAAGCTTACCAGCAGCCGCTATTGTGGTGGCACCGCATCGTGCCGACCCACAAGGTGGTGATGGGCTGGAAGATGTCGCCAAGCCACAATCTCGGCCAGGATCTGGTGGAAGTCTGGCTGAACACTTAAGGAAATTTCGTCCGACCTCACAAGAATGGGGTCGAAACACGGAACGAAAGCATCGCAACGTGCTCCGCTACACGATCAACCGCGTGCTGCTGGCGATCCCCACGCTGCTCGGCGTAGCGATCCTCGTCTTTCTCATGCTGCGCATCGTTCCCGGCGATATCGTCGAGGTGAAGCTGCGGGGGGACGGCGGAGCCGTCTCGCAGGAAACAATCGAAATGGAGCGCCAAAGGCTCGGCCTCGACAAGCCCGTCGTCATTCAATTCAAGGACTGGATGGTTGGCGTCGCAACGCTCGATCTCGGCAATTCGATGTGGACCGAACGGCCGGTCATGGAAGAGATCTTGCTTCGGCTTGAACTCTCGCTGCAGGTCGCGATCATGGCGACGATCTTTGCGGTGCTGATTGCCATTCCATTGGGCACCCTGGCCGCGCTTTTTCGCGACACCTGGATCGACTATCTGATGCGCATAGCCACCATCGGCGGAATTTCTATTCCCGCTTTCTGGTTCGGCATGCTGATCATGTTGGCTCTGCTCGCCGGGTTCAATTGGTTACCGCCGATCACGTTTACTCCGATCTATGTTGATCCCATCGCCAACCTCACGCAACTGATCTGGCCCGCCCTGGCTGTCGGTTACCGCTACTGCGCGGTGACGGCGCGCATGATCCGCTCCTCTCTGCTCGAGGTACTCAACGAGGACTACATCCGGACCGCGCGCGCCAAAGGCGTGTACGAGAGGCTTGTGATCTCGCGCCACGCGCTGCGCAACGCTTTGTTGCCGGCGATCACTGTCATCGGCCTGGAATTCACGTTCCTAATCGGCGGGCTCGTGGTAACCGAGCAGGTGTTCAATCTCAACGGCATCGGAATGCTCTTCGTGCAAAGTGTGTCGCGCAACGATTTTACGCTGATTCAGGGCATGGTGATGCTGATCGCTGCATTCTACGTATTCGTCAATCTGCTGGTCGACCTGCTCTATGGCGTGTTCGACCCCCGCATCAGGTACGACTGATCTATGTCGATCGCTCCCTCCACCCTGCCTGAGCCGATGTCGGAAATCCGGCAACCCGCGGCATTTGTGGAATTCTGCCGTCAACAGCCGCTCGGCGCCATCAGCTTCGCCATCATTTGCGCGATGATGATCGCCGGGATTTTCTGCGAATGGGGTCGCGCCATACGATCCGTTGGCGATCGATTTTGCTTCGCTGCTTACCGCGCCGTCCTGGGATCATTGGTGCGGCACGGACGCCTTCGGCCGCGACATCTGCTCGCGCCTGATCTATGGCTCGCCACGGCGCTGGTGATCGGTTTCACCTCGTCATTCGTCGGCTCCTCGGTCGGCGCCATTCTCGGCATCGCATCGGCCTATTTCGGCGGCCGGATCGACATCTGGATCCAGCGCGTGGTCGACATACTACTGGCGTTTCCGATCATCGTACTCGCCCTCGTCGTGGTGGCGGCGTTCGGCAAGCTCCTTTTGGAGGGCATCGACGTGAACTTGATTCTCGCCATCGCCATCCCTATCGTGCCGCGCGTCGCGCGCGTGGTGCGCGCGGCAGCCCTGTCGGTGCGGGTAATGCCCTATGTCGACGCGGCGCGCGCTGCGGGTTATTCGCACACCCGAATCATCTTTCGGCACATGGCGCCGAACGTGGTCGCGCCCTACCTCATCATGCTGACCGCGTTCATCGCGCAGGCGATCTTGGCAGAGGCCTCGCTGTCGTTCCTGGGGCTCGGCGTACAGGAGCCGGCCGCGGCCTGGGGCCTGATGCTGTCGGGCAACGCGGCTGACTTTTACCGTCAGGCGCCGTGGATGATTTTGTTCCCGGGCGTTACCATCAGCATTGCAGTGTTCGCCTTCAACTTATTCGGCGACAGCTTGCGCGACTACCTCGATCCACGCTTCAAGGTGTAGTCACGCCATTAAGCGCCGTGTGTGCACCGAGAGCCTAAACCCTCGCGTAATGGTGATGAAGTCCACCAAGGATGGGATGCGGTTTGTGCTTCCTCTCGACTGAACCGGGCGAGTGGCCGGCGCATCTCTGTTTAATGATCGTTGCGTTCTGATGTCGTTGTAATAGCGGGGCGTACGACTGCAGAATCTGGAAAACCGCAAAGTTGGGAGCGCTTGCTCCGCAAGAACGGCTTTGGAAACGGCATCGCAACGGTGATATATTGAGATATGGCAGATGGTCAGGTCGTACTGGTGACAACTGAACCATTGGGGGGCGGTTCGCCCGTCCGCTCGGTTTACTTCGTGGCCGAACAGGATCCAGAGACGGCCAAAGCAATTATCGGTGCGATGTTGGCTTCGAATGAGAAGGTCGAAGCGTGGGCGGTTTTAAGCTCTCGGATTGAAACGTGGCGACTTCACGCACGGCTGACCGGCATCGAGTGAAATTCCGAGACGACACAAACTGAAACCCGGATTGCCAACGCCGCCGGTCGATCACCCCGTCCGACAAGGCCAACGTCAGCGACCACGACATAGCCGAGTCGAGACCTAACGCGACGCTTGATATGACGTCCTCTATGCCCCGCGTGGCGCGGACTCTCGACCGGCGGCGTCACATCCTCCATCGCATGTTTGATCTGGTCGAGCAGCTCCGGCGTGTCCGGATGGTTGTGGACGGCGACCGCGTGCTGGACTGCCACTTCCAGCAATTCGGTCTTGGTATGGCTGATCATAAGCGACCACGCTTTCTCGCCGGGCATTCCGAGCAAGTCAGGCCACGACATAGCCGAAAGCCTCGCGATATCTATCTCTGACCAGAATCTTTGCCACGCGCTTTGTCGCGATGGAAGTTTCGGAATTGAGGGTTGTGTGTTCTTTTGACATGTTTCAGCAGCGACTTTCCTTTGATGTCATTGGACGCCTTGAGGTTTGCCAACGGCAAGATTTCAGCGGTTAGGAATCTGAAAGGAGCGTTTGCGTCTGCTTGGACCACGCTGGATGTTGCTTGTGGAGCTAGCTCAAATTTGCTCTTGATGGATTGGAACGAGAGTTACCGGCATCGTCAAGCTGACACTCTTGACCTAGGCTGCGTGAAAACGTGCGCGCACGAAAGGTGCGCAGAATTGTTTTCTCTATTGTCTTGTCCCGACAACCGCCGCCAGCGCTTTTGGTACGTCGCTGCAACGTGTCACGTCCTGCAGCACGACAACTCGAGTTGCGTTAGCTGTCGGGCAGCGAGAACACCGTGAGCTGGCCACCCAGCGCTGTATAATTTTGCAAGCCGGCATAGCCTCCGACGGCGCCCAATCCAGCGGTGGGCTCCGTCAAGCCGGCAGCCAGGCCAATGCCGGCCCAACCGCCCACTCCGGACAGAACGGCAATGCACTGCTTCCCATTATGCTCGTAAGTCGTGATGTTTCCGATGATGCCGGAAGGTGTTTTGAACTTGAAGAGTTCCTTGCCAGTGTTGGCATCGGTTGCCTTGAGGTAACCCTCGAGCGTTCCGTAGAACACAACGTTGCCGGCGGTGGCCAACGCACCCGACCAAACCGAGAATTGTTCTTTCTTCGACCAGACGATCTTGCCGGTGCGGGCGTCCCAGGCAATGAAGTTGCCCATGTGGTCCTCGCCGGGAGGCGGGTACATCGACAAGGTTGCCCCAACATAAGGCTGCCCGGCCGTGTAGTTCACCTTGAACGGCTCGTAATCCATGCAGACGTGGTTCGTCGGCACGTAGAACAGGCCAGTACCGGGTGAGAATGCGGCAGGCTGTTGATCCTTGGTTCCAAGCGCAGCCGGGCAGATCCCCTTCACATTGGTGTCTTCTCGCTGGGTAGAGTACTTCGGGTCGGCGATAGGACGACCATAGGTCTGCGAGGCCTTATCCATGTCGACCTTTGTGGCCCAGTTGACCGCTGGATCATACTTTTCGGCGACGATAAGCGCGCCGTTGGTTCGGTCGAGTGTGTAAGCAAAGCCATTTCGATCGAAGTGAACGAGGAGCTTCCGCGGCGTCCCGCCTACGGTCTGGTCGACCAGGATCATTTCATTGACGCCGTCGTAGTCCCATTCGTCGTGTGGCGTCATCTGGTAGACCCATCTGGCTAGTCCGGTATCGACATCACGCGCGAAGATGGTCATCGACCATCTGTTGTCGCCCGGCCGTTGGCTCGGATTCCAGGTCCCGGGATTGGCGGAGCCGTAATAGACCAGGTTGAGTTCGGGATCGTAGGAGTACCATCCCCAAGTCGTAGACCCGCCAAGCTTCCACTGGTCGCCGTGCCAGGTCTTGAGGCTCGAGTCACGGCCGACCGGCTTGCCGAGTTCAGTCGTCTTCTGCGGATCAATCAGCATTTCATTGTCCGGACCGACCGAATATGCTCGCCATGCCTGCTTGCCGGTTTTCATGTCGTATGCGGTCATCGAACCGCGAACCGCAAACTCGCCGCCGGAGATGCCGACGAAGACCTTGTCCTTGATCACCATTGGAGCCGAGGTCCCGGTCTCGCCCTTCGACGGATCGCCGTTCTTGGCTGACCAGACCACCTTGCCGGTCTTGGCGTCGAGAGCGACAAGTGTCGTGTCCGCTTGATGCAGGAAGACCTTGCCGTCGCCGTAGGCCAAGCCACGATTGACTGTATCGCAGCACATGACGGGGATCACGTCGGGATCCTGCTTGGGATCGTATTTCCAAAGGATCTTGCCGTCGTCATTCAGATCAAGAGCAAAGACGGGATTCGGAAACGGACCGTGGACGAACATGACATTGCCGATCACTAATGGGCCGCCTTCGTGTCCGCGCAGAACGCCGGTCGAAAACGTCCAGGTCACCTGCAACTTGGCGGCATTCTCCGAGGTGATCTGATTGAGCTGCGAATAGCGATGGTTCGCGTAGTTACCTGTCGGCATCACCCAGTCTTTCGGGTTTTGCGACATCTTGATGAGTTCCTCGTTCGCATTGGCGCCACCTGCAGCAAGCACGGCGGCAGCGCTGAAACAGACTTTTGGAAGGAAATGGCGCATCAGAGTTCTCCCTGTTGCATTGTCGCACAGCAACTGGCGCAGGCGTCGTCGCTCCTGCAACGCGCTGACGCCCGGCGGTGCTGAGATCATTTCGGTCACCTGTACTGCCGCCTTTGGTGCTCCGACAGTTGCACATTTGTCGCGCGACGATTTCACGCGAATTTATGCTCAACGGGTGTCTATCCCTGTCGATATCGGGCCTCCGCTTCGTCGGCAGGCCGATCTGAGCCGTGAGCGCCGAAGGAGCTGCTTGCTCGACAGTTGCGGCCACGGATCACTGTTCTCGTTTACCGGTGAGATGGAGCCGCAACGGGAGGAGGTTGATGAGGTTCTCAGGCACAGCGACAAGGCACCAAACACCGCCAGCTTTGCTTCGACTCAGTTTCGAAGTTCTCGGCACTGACTGCGTATCCTACGCTGTAGGCCCAACAAAACGACACAATGCCGAGATTACGAACTACAGCGCACATGACACCATGAAGATATTCACGAGGCTCTAAACCAGGTTGCCGATCGGGCCCATGACAAGGAAGGAGCCGATAGGGGAAAGATCGCGACGCGTCATCTGGTCGTAGAAGCTTGTGGCACCCAACATCGACGCCGCGGCGAAGAAGGTCCTCGCAATGCTTGCTCCTGTGAAGCGGGGAAAATCGAAGCCAACGAGGGCCCGATGACGGCGCAGAAGGTCCAGAACAGAGCCTGGGCGGTCGCTGACGGTCGAACAGCAGGCTGCCCAATGTCGGAAGCCGGTCATCGCTGCGGTCAGCGGGCACTAGCGTTCGGGGGCGGGTGCGAACTGGTTTGATGTGCGATGTGATTGTCACGTGCGACGCAAGCGGGCCCCAGTCCATTTAATTTGGTGCGGTTGCGCCCGAGATTTTGGGGTGAATTTGAGTTACAAAGTGAATTCAATCATATAAGAGTTCATAGTTTTTCGCCTGCGACAGGATCAGGAACTGAACCGGCGTCAGATTGAGGGAAAGCACCCAGCTTTCCAGCAGCGCCTGACCTCCCAGAATCGCGAACACCGCCGAGAACAATGCCGAATCGACGAACAGCCAGCACACCATCGATGTGGTCTTCGCGGTAAGGAATATGGCCTCCTTGGTGCGTTTCCAGTCGAGCGTCCGCGCCTGGAACGTGAGCAAGAATGCGCCCGCCGCCCCCGGGCGGTGGACCGCCTTCTGCCGGCGCGGCCACGATCTGTTTCCGCAATTCGGCACCGCCCGTTTGCTGCAGGGCTTCCTGTTCATGCGGCGCTGTCCTTTCTGGTGGAATGGCCTGCCCACGAGCGTGCCGCTCAACTGGCGCTCTCACGGCAGAAGGAAATGGACGGCGACCGCTACGAACCGCTCGATCCGGCGGCTAGCGTTATTGAAGGAAAAAGTCCCGTTGGCCGCGGTTCCGCTCCGGCGCGCACTCATCGAGGTCACGCTGCGGAAAGGCTTTTCCACTCGCTACAAGCACGCCGCGCGGCACGTCCGTGAGATCGATAGTTTGAATCCGCAAATTGGGGATTACGAGAATTGCGAGGCGCACGACCAGTTCATGGGGAGGCTACGAAAGACCCATCCGCGGAAGACGGGATTTCTTTCTCGGACGCGTTTATCGCCGTCGACCTTCCGCTAGCGTAATAACGCCAGCAGCCACCAAGACAATAACGATGACAGTGGCAAGCGCCTACGCCGAGGCCAGGATCTCGTAACAGTTGCTCCAAAGCTCGAGCATGCGCTGGCCTCTCTCGAGAGTTCGCCCACAGCCGATAAGTTCCACTCTGTCGAAAGGACGTGCCTTTGCGGCAAAAAATACAATGCTACGTATCGTCGCGCGCGTTTTGATCGCGCGACAACACGCATCATTCCTTAGGGCGACTGAAAGGGTAGTCTGCGTCAGATTTTAAGGGAGTTCATGATGCGTTTACAAAGAACGCTAAAGACGCGGCAACAATTGGGGCTGCGACGATGATTGATCTGAAACAAAAATACGATGCATCGACGGTAGCCGTCATGAGGCAGGCACTGAACGAGGTTGTCACGGATCGTCGCTTCTTAGTCCGAAAGTCTGCCACGCTCCTTGAAGTGGCGGAGCATATCCTTCAGCAGGCGGCGTCCGGCGAGCGCGACCTAAACCGTCTGAAAAGCTCTGCATTCGAAAAACTAAGTGCCGCTGCCTGAGGCCCGGCGAGATACCGTCGCTGTCGGCTTGTATCTTCGGTGCAGCGAGGCACAACATGGCTGCTACTGAGTTGGCCGCGACCGGTCGCTTGGAAGTGTTGTGAAGTCTCTTATTGTGAAGGTTTGCGGATGCCGGCCCCATGGTGGTGGCGCGGCACACACCGGGGGCCGGCGTACGCAAACCTCCAAGGGAGATGCTATGGGGCGGCAGCGAGAATATTGCATCTATCGTTGCTGATATGAACCGATGGAGCGCCCCATGCAGAAGTTGAATGATCTGAGCCGATCCCCGAGCCCTCTCGATCCGGACGGCACGCTGATCGCCGTTATCGAACTGAGCCTGTCGAGCTGGCTCGTCGCTGGCATCGTGCCTGGCGTCGAGCGCCAGCCATTGAAGAAGCTCGCGGTCGACGAGAGCGCATTGCTGAAGTTGCTGCATCGATGGCGAGAGGAAGCGGCGAAGGCAGGGCGTCGGATCAAACGCATCACTGTCGCTTTCGAGGCCGGCCGTGACGGTTTCTGGCTGGCGCGCTGGCTCGGTGCACGCGACATTGAGGCCCACGTCATTCACGCATCGAGTGTGGCGGTGTCGCGCGAGCACCGGCGCGCCAAGACCGATCGGCTCGACACCGAGCTGCTCAAACGCTCTTTTCTCGGCTGGCTACGCGGCGAGCGTGATCACTGCAAGATGGTGGCGATCCCGACAACCAAGGACGAAGATGCCAAGCGGCCAAACCGCGAGCACGAGAGCCTCGTCGGAGAGCAAAGTCGGATCGTCAACCGAATGAAAGCAACGTTGATTCGGCTCGGTATCCGCGGCTTCAATCCCAAGCTGAAGAAGGCCGCCGAACGCCTTGACGGCTTGCGCACCCCCGAGGGCGAGCCGATCCCGCCCAACACCCTGGCTGAGCTGCGTCGCGACATGGTGCGCCGGCGGCTCGTCAGTGATCAGATAAAGCAGATCGAGGACGCCATCGGTGGCCTATTTCCAGGAGCCAGTCGTGGAAATTATCAGCCCCGTGCGATGGGCGCGACAATAAATAGTGAGCGAGGACGGGGCGTCTTGCGACGACGCGCGTGCCGCCATGAGCGCAGCGATCTGCGGCCTATAGTCCGCCCGCGAGGTCGTCTTGCTGATGATCCAGTTTGGCCCTTGAGGCCGCGCGGAATCAGGTGTTTCAGCCATCTCCTGCAAAAGCGCGTCGATGCACTTCGACCGCTCAATGGCTTCAAACTGCGAGCATGCCTTCAGGCGATCAACGGCGTCGTCTGCTTGAGCACACACGGCCTGGCTCAGGCTCGAGAGCACGGTCGCAATGAGTGCGCCCAGACTCTTTATTGTGACGGCCCCGCTGATTATTGTGACGGCCCCGCTGACAGGGTCTGCGGTTGATCAAGCCATTCCTGCGCTGGCCGGAAGCGCTCCAGACCCGGCACATTGGCGCGCAGGTTGACCTCCTTCCACTTCGGATCGAAGCCGGGGGATTGCAATCTGTCGAGGCGACTGAACAGGTGATCTACGAGGCGTGCCACGCGCCGGTATCGGTCGGACCGTTGAGGCCAGTTGTAGGCCAGAAGGATGGTGGGGACGGCGATCGACGCGATCCGCTCACCCTTCGGCACCAGGCTCGGATAATCCGTCGCGTCAAGAGATGACGGAAGATAATAGTCCTCGAATTTGGTGTCGTATTCAACGGCCAGAAACTTGAAGCCCGGATCCCAGCGTTCTTTGAGAAAGGCATCAACGGGCTTTGACGTCACAAACACAACGGCTGAGACGTCTCCGCGCTTCATTTGTTCCAATGCCACCTGGTGCGGAATGAACATCTTTGCCACATTTAGACCCAACCGGCTGAAGATCAGTGGACCGGAATAGGCGGCCGCGGTGCCTTGCGTGTTGAAGTTGACCTTTTTGCCCCTGAGGTCCTCGAGCGACTGGATCTCAGGGCGGACGAAGATGTGCAATTCGGACGGAAAGAGATTCAGAATGTAGACAAGGCGTCCTTTAATGAGCGGCACTTGCGTCTTGTAGTCGTCAAGAGCATCTGTGTTGACGATGGCCGTATCAACACCTCTGAGATATAGCAGCGAGTTGACATTTTCGGTCGCACCGCCCGTCACGATCGGGATGACGTGAAGCTTCACCTTCGATGAACCAACCGGCGAGACCGACAGTCCACGCATTGATGCGTTCTTTTGCGGCGATGTCGGCCCTCCTCGCGACCACCTCGGCCGGCGGCGTCTGGCGCGTCGGGAGGGATTGAGCGTTGGCGGGCAATTGGAAGCCCAGCACAGCGAATGCCATCGCTGAAAACTTCATGAACGATATGAGCATCTCCATTCTCCGGCTGATTTTCCACGGGCTGGCCAGCTACGAGTCGTGCCTATTTCAATGCTTCGATCGCTCCTGCGCATCGTCTATGCCGCCGGCCCGCGCCCGTTCATAAAGTTCGCGCGCCTTCGTAGGATCACCGGAGATTCCGCTTGTACGCCACGATTGCAGGACGTGCGCGTCGTAAGTTTCGGCTAGCATAACGGCCGCTCGCGCGCTGCCACGCTCAAGAGCGTGTTGAAGCAGCGGGCGAGCGCCGCTAATGTCAGCTTGCGCAAGCAATGAGTTTGCTCGAGCAAGCAGCCTCTGTTCGTCTGCGAGGGCGGAGGGGGCGCCGCTCGCCGAGGCAGATCGCTTTGGCGCGGCGGCGACTTTCGGAACTAAATGCGACGCCGCTTCGCGAGCGGCCGACGGCGCCTCCGGGCGCGGCAATTCCGAAACGGACGACCGTTGCGAGATGGAAGCGGCGGCTTTGCCAGAAATCTGTCTCGGTGAGGGATCATTAGCCTCGATCGCGCTTGAAGAGGACTCGGCTATTCGCTCCTGCGAGCTACCAACGGCCGACTCGAATGAGGGCAGGGGACGAAGAGCATTCAAGACGGCGATCTGCCGTTTGCCGGCTTCGAGTTCGCTCCTGGCGGTGCTAAGCTCGCGCGCAAGGGCGTCAGTACGATCGCGCTCGCTGGCGAGGGCCAGTTTCTGCTCTGTTGCGATGGCTCTGTTCGTCTCCGTCATCAGCAATACCTCGGCATGCGCGGCAGCGAGAAGTGCGGAACGCGCATCGGCCTCTTTCTGCGCCGCGGCAAGCTCGCGGGCCAGCGTCTCGGTCTTGTTGCGTTCCTTCCTAAATGCCAGCTCTTGTTCGACCTTCGCCGCCTGGGTGGCTTGTGCGGTCTCCAAGGTCGCGGCACGCGCCAGATCGAGGTCTGTCCGGACGGAGGTGAGTTCGCGCACAAGGGCGTCTGCCCTGTCTCGCTCTTGATCGAGCAACTGCTTTTGCTTGATCTTGTCCGCTTCAGCCGCGGACCGCACAGCATCGAGCTCTCCTTGGAGCGACGAACTAAGTGCACGCGCAAGGGGTTCAGCCCTGTGCCACTCCTGTTCGTTTTCAAGCGCCTGTTCTCGGTCCCGCGCCGGGGCGGATTGCGCCGCTTTGCCCAGTAGCGCATCTAGCGGCTCAGTGAGGAGCAGCCGACCTGAAAGAATGTCGATTCTCGCACGGCGGCGTTCGAGAATCTGCCTCTGCTCGACGATCGTTGTCTCAACAATCTGCGAGATCAGCAAGGAGTCGTCCCGCCTGGCGTTGGCCTGCGCGATCTTGCGTCCATTTTCGGTTGCAACGTAAGCTTGGGCGCGGGCATCGCCTTCGGTGCAAAGCGCATTGTCCGCCACGGCTCCAATAAAAAGCCACAGAACACACGCCGCAACAGTAACAGGCGCATCTGCAACGACTCTGCTTTTTCCGCGTGAACTCTCGAGCGTTTTGGATTCCGGTTGCCAATGGGCTGCGGACAAAGTAATCGACGCGCCCATCCTCTGAAACGAAACGCCGTAGCGCACAGCCCAATGAGCAGTGGTCATGTCACCGGTATCTTGGTCCGCAAAGAAAGCCGGGCCACCGTACTTGGGTCCCGCTTCAATTGCCTGCAAGTCCATCGCGATAACTCAAATTGGGTCTTAGGGCACAATTATCTCTCATGACACAACCTCAATCGGTCGTTTGTCGATGTCGCGATTGAGGTAGTCAAAAGGGAGTAGCTGTACCAATCGCAGCAATTAAGTAGATCAAGCACTTATTTGACTGAACGTTCTTGATCCGAATATTTGTGCATGACTACGCTGCGTCGTACACTTGAGCCAGCACACTCAAGGAGAACACCATGAATAGATCATTCATCGTCTTCGCTGGCGTGACCTCGGGGCTCGCCCTGGTGTTGGGCACGCAAATCAGCATCCCGCGTATCGCCCTTGTTGCGCTAGCGATTTCATTGGTATCACTGCCGTATCCGCGACTGCCACCACCCTCAGGCAACTTGCAGACGAGGTGGCATTCCGCAAATGGCCAATCCAATGCCGCGACAAGGACTAATCATCCGAGTTTGGAAAATGAAACCTCATGATCTCCAATCGATGTCGGTGGACGAGCTTTGGTCCCTTCACGAATTTGTCACATCGGCATTAGCGCGCAAAATAATAGCCGAAAAAGCACGGCTTGAGCAGCGATTGCGCGAGATTGCAGCTGGCAGCGCAAAAAAAGTGAACCACGTGCGGCGCCCTTACCCGCAGGTTTTACCGAAGTATAGAAATCCCACCCGGCCGTTCGAGACTTGGGCGGGCCGCGGGAAACAACCACGCTGGCTGACTGCACAGCTCAGGTCCGGGAAAAAGCTCGATGATTTCCGGATCCAGCCGTCGTCTGATCGACGCGGCGCCGCCGCGCAAGGTAGCGGCCGCCCAAACAAAAAGACCGCCAGAAGGCGGTCAGCTTGATTAAGGGAGTTGCTGGGTGACCAAGGACGACTGACGAATATAGCCGCTATGGCGATGAAGCGCGGCAAGTCTGGCAATCGGCTTGCAAATTTGGCTCTGACGCAATTTTGGTGCAGCCGTGGTCATGTGGGCCTCGCCTTGGCAGAATGGCTTTGCTGATCGGCTCGATCCGGCGCGAGAGCGTCGATCATATGATTGTCCTGGGCGAGGCGCGTCTGCGTCGCATTCTGAAATCTTACGCCCATTGCTACAACGGAGTCAGAACGCATCGCCCTGGCAGAATGACTTTGTTGAACGGCTAATCGGATCGATCCGCAGCGAGTGTCTGATCATGTGGTGATCTGGGGCGAGGCTCATCTGCACCAGATATTTCGATCATACGCGAGCTATTACAACACATCGATCTTTGAACAAGGATGCACCGGTTTCTCGGTCGGTTCAGCGGGTCGGTGTCATCAGTTCACACGCCATCTTGGGCGGACTCCATCATCGGTACGTTCGGGCTTGGGTTTTCGGTACACACAGCCTGACGTGCATCACGCGCAGCCATCGCTGGGCGGATATGTTGAGACGGCCCAAGGTATTTCATAAACTCGCCTTATAGGGGCAAG
>Ga0193729_1000599_pt1 | contig 18948 bp, 15 predicted proteins | sample U1c2metaG_FD_143036 | JGI IMG/M metagenome (GOLD analysis project Ga0193729, IMG submission 143036) | Soil microbial communities from a riparian zone of the East river system, Colorado, United States - U1c2 | ecosystem: Environmental > Terrestrial > Soil > Riparian zone | place: USA: East River...
CAAAGGAGAGGGCGAGGATGGTCAGCACCGGCGCCAGCGCGTTGGCGAAGGCGTGGCCCCACAACACGCGGGTCTCCGGCACGCCCTTGGCGCGGGCGGTTCGGATGTAGTCCTGGCGCAACGCCTCGATCATGGCGCCGCGCATGAAGCGCGTGTAGGCGCCGAGCTGGACGAGCGTCAGCGTGACCACCGGCAGGGCGAGAAAGCGCAAGCGCTCGGCCAGCGCGGCGGTCCAGGGCGTGCCTGGCCGGATGTCGGCCATGCCGCCGGCCGGCAACCAGCCCAGGGTGACCGCGAACAAGGTGATCAGCAGCAAAGCGAGCCAGAAGGGCGGGGCGGAGATGCCGGCGAAGCACAGCAGGTTGATCAGATAGTCGGCGCGGCTGCGCGGCCGGTGGGCGGCCCAGATGCCGAGCGGCAGGGCGATCGCGGTGGCCAGCCCGAAGGCGATCCCCGCCAGGACCAGCGTGTTGAGCAGGCGCGGCCACAGCACCGCCAGCACCGGCTGGTTGAACGAGCGCGAGTAGCCGAAATTGCCCTGCAGCGCCTGCACGGCCCAGGCGAGGTAGCGCTCCATCAGCGGCTTGTCGATGCCGTAGACGGCGCGCAGGCGGGCCGCGTCCGCGCTGGTCATCTTGGGATCGCCCGCGATCATCATGTCGATCGGATCGCCCGGCATCAGCCCGATCAGCAGATAGACCACGAAGCTCATCAAGGCGAGCGTGACGACGGTCTGAACGGCGCGGCTGGCGAGGTAGCGGCTCATGGCGGAGCGCGGGCGTCCCGCCCGCTCAAGATTCTGAAGCGGGCGGGACGCCCGCGCTCCGAATGATCATGAGCTAAGCCGCCTCTCCAACCCCGCCTTCACCGCAGGCCAGTCGGTGTCGACGATCGAGAAGTAGACCGAATCGCGGACATGGCCGTCGGCCATGATCATGTGCTTGCGGAAGATGCCTTCCTGGGTGGCGCCGAGCTTCAGGATGGCGGCGCGGCTACGCGTATTGCGCAGGTCGGTCTTGTATTCTACGCGATGGAATTTCAGCGTCTCGAAGGCATGCCGCATCAGCAGCAGCTTGCATTCCGGATTGACCGGCCCGCCCCAGGTCGAGGGTTCGTACCAGGTCGAGCCGATCTCGAGCTTCTTGTGCGCCTCCTCGATATTGAGGTAGCGCGTCATGCCGACATAGCGGTTCTCGGCCTTCAACAGCACGGCAAAGGCGAGATCGTGCGTGCCGTCACTGCGCTTGAGCGCGTTGTCGATGTAGGGATCGTAGAGCGGGCCCAGCGCCGAGGTCGTGACGGTGAAGATCTCCGGATGTTGCGCCGCCGGCCGGACGGCTTCGCGGTGGCGCTCTTCCAGCGGCTCCAGGCGCACGAATTTTCCGTCGAGCGCCACCTTGGCGAGCGCCATTTAGTCCTCCCAGCGCCACTGCTCGATCCACAGGGTCGAGCTGTTGAGGTGACCGGTCGGCACCACGCCCTTGAGCGCCTTGGGGATCACGAAGGGATCGACGCGGAAGAACAGCGGCAGGATGGGCAGGTCGTCGGCGTGGATGCGCTGGATGTCGGCGAACAACGCGCGGCGCTTGGTCGTATCGAGCTCGCGCTCGGCGGCATCGAGCGCCTTGTCCATGTCGGCACTTCTGTAGCCCGGATAGTTCTGGCCGCTCCAGCCGTTCGCGGCCGAGGGGATCTCGTCCGAGTGCAAGGTCGAGCGCGGCACGCCCTCGGGCTGCTGCACCCAGGCGTACATGGCCAGCCCGTTGAACTGCCGCCGGTTCAGTGATTCCGAGAAGATGCGCGGCGGTTCGGCCTTGATGCGCACCTCGACCCCGACCTGGCGCAACTGACTCTGGATCACCTGCGCCACGAGCTCGCGCACGCGATTGCCGGCGGTGGTCGTGATCTCGATCGAGAAGCGCTCGCCCTTGGCATTCTGGCGCACGCCGTTCTTGATCTCGGCGAAGCCCGCCTCGTCCAGAAGCTTGCGCGCCGCCGCCGGATCGTAGGGGTATTGGCGCGCCGCCGGGCTGTACATCGGATCGAGCGGGCTGATCGGGCCGTTGGCGACCGGCTGCTTGCCCTCGAACAGCTTGTCGGAGATCGCCTTGCGGTCGATCGCCATCAGGATGGCCTGGCGCACGCGCCGGTCGGTCAAAAGGTCGTTGTCGAGCTTGGTGTCGATGTGCTCGTAGATCAGCGCCGGCTTGTAGATGAAGTCGTACTTGTCCTTGTGGCGCTTCTCGAAAGCCAGCGCCTGGTCGAGCGAGAGCCCGAGCTCGCCCAGCACGTAGTCGACATTGCCGGACAGCAGGTTGGCCTCGAGCGCCGCGGTGTTCTCGATGATTTTCACCACGATGCGCTTGAAATGCGGCTTCTCGCCCGTCCAGCTCGCATTCTGTTCGAGCGCGATGCGGCTGCCCGGCACGACCTCGACGATGCGGTAGGGGCCGAAGGCGAGGCCGGGATTGGTCGAATCGGTGTCGTAGGCGGTCTTGTTGCGATACTCGGCCGGATTGGCGTCGAAGATCGGCTTCTCGATATGCGCCGGCACCAGGCTCAGGCTGAGGCTGTTGTAGTCGAATGTCACGCGGTCGATCGTCATGGTGAAATGGCGATCGTCCTTGATGTCGAGCTTGAGGATGCGCTTGTAACCTTCGGACGAGGCGACACCCGACAGCGGATGCTTGCCGACCTCCAGGGTGAAGGCGACATCCTTGGCGGTGACGGGCACGCCGTCGCCCCACTTCATGTCGCGCATCTCGACGTCGACCTCCATGCCCTTCTTGCCGCCCCCCTTACCGTCATCTGGCAGGTCGATCACCCGCGCCTTGCCGTTCTCGATGGTTGGCAGCTCGGTGCAGACGAGACAGACGAGTTTGGAGTTGGCGTCGTAGGCCGTCAGCGGCCGCGCCGTCATGTTGCTGATCAACGACTTGGCCAGCATCGAGCTGATGAGCGGATTCCAGGTGCCCGGCGTCTGGGTCATGCCGAGCACCAACTCGTCCTTGGCGGAGGCGGGAGCGGCCAGCGTGCAGAGTGCGAGAATGAGGAAAAGAGCGCGACGGATCATGTCCGTCACACCGTCGCATTGGTCGGGAATTGTCGCAACACGCACACTGTCATCCCGAGCGCAGCGAGGGACCTTTCCTGTGGCCTAAAGGTCCCTCGGCCTTCGGCCTCGGGATGACAATCTTGCTGTTGCTACCGCCCCATCATCGAGCGCGGCGCGGGCGGGCGGCCGCCGTGGTTGGCTGACCATTGCTCGGGCGCCTCGAGGAAGGCCTTGGTCTCGACAAGGCCGCGCTCGTCGAAATACTTGTGCTTCTGCGCCGCTTCCAGCGCATCCCACCAGGTGGCGAGCGCGTGCAGCTTGACGCCGGCCGCCGCCAGCATCTCGATGCTCTGCGGAAAGATGCCGTAATGGAAGATCACGAAGCAGTCGGCGACCTTCGCCTCGGCCTTCTTCAGCGCCTCGATGAAGACGATCTTGCTGCCGCCGTCGGTGGCGAGATCCTCGACCAGCAGGACGCGCTTGCCGGGCTTGAGGTCGCCCTCGATCTGGGCCATGCGGCCGAAGCCCTTGGGCTGCTTGCGGACGTAGATCATCGGCTTCTTGGCCAGCGCCGCCAGGAACGCCGCGAACGGGATGCCGGCGGTCTCGCCGCCCGCCACGACGTCGATCTTGTTCCAGCCGATCTGCCTGTCGATCGATTTCAGCGCGTAGTTCATGATCTTGGCGCGCGCTTCGGGGTAGGAGATCAGCTTGCGGCAGTCGATGTAGACCGGGCTCGCCCGCCCCGAGGTGAAAATGTACGGATTGTCGGGCCGGCAGTGGATGGCCTCGATCTCGAGCAGCAGGCGCGCCGTGTCCCTGGCTTCCGGCGTGCCGCTGGCTCGGGCCGAAACAGCCTTTCCGTTCAACTTGTTAGCCGGCGTTTGCCCGGAAGCAGCGCCCGGCGATTTGGCCTTCTTCGTCGTCGCCATGCTGCTTTTCCCCCCGCGCCGCTTGCGACAAAATGACGGGTGTGTTTAGCGTTCATCCACAGGAGCGGCAAGAGCAGCAGCGGTAGTTCGGGCTGTTCGGCGACCTTAAACTAGTCAGTTTCTTTAGAATACTCACTATTCGCGCGAGCAACGGGTAGGCGCCACCCCCGGTAGATCGACATCAGTCGCAGGAAGAGGCAGAGCCCGGCCCCGAACAGGGCCACCGGCAGCGTGGGCAGCCCCAGCATGAAACCGAGTGAGATCGAGCCCGCGCCGGCCAGGGCGGCCACGGCATAGAGCTCGGCGCGCAGCACCGTGGCACCTGCAAGGTGAGGAGGTCGCGCGCCACGCCGCCGCCGATGCAGGTGATCATGCCCAGGATCGCCGCCATGACCGGGCTGAGGCCGTAGGCCAGCGCCTTCTGGGTGCCGGTCACGGCGAACAGGCAGAGGCCCGCGGCGTCGAACAGCAGCACCGGTGTCCTGAGCCGGCCGATCCAGTCGGAGGCGAAGAAGCCCAGCAGGCCGGCGGCGACGGCGGCGGCGAGGTAGCGCCAGTCGGCGATGGCCGCGGGCGGCACGGCGCCGATCAGCAGATCGCGGGCAATGCCGCCCGCGACGGCGGCGGCCCAGGCAACCACCAGCACGCCGAACAGGTCGAGGCGCCGTCGCACGCCGCGTGTAGCGCCGCTGATGGCGAACACGAAGGTGGCGCCGAGATCCATCGCATCGAACAGCATCGCTTCGACATTACACCGATTGCGGCAACCCGCCGAGATGGCAGAGTGGGCCGAGGGAGAACCCATGGCTAAAAGATCTTTCCGACACTCGCGAATGGCCCGCTTCGTCGTCGGCCGCCGCCGCCTGCTACTGTCCTTCGCCGCGGGCCTGCTGCTCTTCGCGGTGCTGCCGGACAGGCTCTATCCGGCGACGCGATTCATCTTCGCCTGGGATGTCATGACCGCGCTCTATGTCAGCGCCACCCTCACCATGATGATGCAGTCGACGGTCGAGACCTGCCACAACCGCGCCGCGCTCTACGACGAGGGTGATTGGGTCATCCTTGTCCTGGTGGTCGCCAGCGCCGCCGCCAGCTTCGTCGCTATCTTCGCCGAGCTGGCATCGCTGACCGGCAAGCGCGAACCCCTGGCGCTCGGGCTTGTCATCACGGCGCTAACCGTCGCGCTGTCCTGGACGTTCACCCACGTGGTCTTCACGCTCCACTACGCCAACGTCTACTACAAGCCCGACGACGACGGTCCGGGCGGCCTGCACTTTCCCGGCAACCGCCCGCCGGACTACCGGGATTTCCTCTACTACTCCTTCGTCATCGGCTGTGCGGCCCAGACCGGCGATGTCGAGACCATCTCGCGCGCCATGCGTCGCCTCACTTTGGTGCACGGCGTCGTGGCCTTCGCCTTCAATACCGCCATCCTCGCGCTGACGATCAATGTCGGCGCCAGCCTGCTTCATTGAGTCCTGCCATGCCCGTCCGCAGTCGCTTGGTCGATCTGGTTGGCTTGGCCTTGTTCGTGGCGCTCTGCCTCGGCGTCGGCGCGCTCGGCGCCTCGATCGCCGCGACCAGTGTCGAGAATTGGTATTCCGGCCTCGTCAAGCCATCCTTCAATCCGCCCGACGAGGTGTTCGGGCCGGTATGGACCGTGCTCTACATCCTGATGGGCGTGGCGGCCTGGCGCGTGTGGCGCAGCGCCGACTGGGACACCACGCGCGGACCGTTGACGCTGTTCGCGCTGCAGCTTGCGATCAATCTCGGCTGGACCGTGGTGTTCTTCGGCCTGCAGAAGATTGCCTCGGCGGTCGCCACCATCGTCGTGCTGGACGTCGCCGTCCTGGTGACCATGCTCGCCTTCCGCGCCGTCGACCAGGTGGCGGCGTTGCTGATGCTGCCATACGTCGCCTGGGTGGCGTTTGCGACCCTGCTCAACGTAGCGATCTGGCGCCTCAATCCGGCGGTCTGAGTCTCCTCCCCTTCGCGGATGCCGCGAAGGGGAGGTGTCGTCGTCATACGACGACGGAGGGGTCAAGCGACTCGGCTGTTGCTCATGACCCCTCCGCCCGCTGCGCGGGCACCTCCCCACGCGAGGCGTGGGGAGGAATGACTTCGCACTATTGCTTGGCCGCCAGTCGAGGGCCCGCGGCGTGGCGGCTCATGTCCGCGCCGTCGTCGGCCCTGAGCTCCAGGAAGACCGCCGATGACAGGACGGTCAACAGGCCCAGCGCCAGGAAGGCTTGCTGGGCGCCGTGAATGATCACGTCGGGATGCGAATGCATCTCGGGGGGAACGAAGATGGCGGCGATCAAAGCGGCGCCGGCCACGCCGAAGCTGATTGCGAGCTGCTGGCCGGTGGCGGCGATCGTGCTGGCGCCGCCGGTTTGCGGGCCCGAGATGTCAGCATACACCAGCGTGTTCATGCTGGTGTATTGCATGGACGTGAAGAAACCGAGCAGGAAGGCTTGCAGGACGATCTGCCAGATCGGGGAGTCGGCGCCCACGGTCGAGAACGACATGATCAGCAGCCCGACGACGATCGTGTTGCCGACCAGCACGGTGCGGTAGCCCAGACGCGCCAGAATCGCCGGCATGATGGTCTTCATCCCGAGTGACGCGATGGCCTGCGGCAGGACCAGCAGGCCCGACTGGACCGGCGAGAAGCCGAGGCCGATCTGGTAGAGCAGCGGGAACAGGAACGGGATGCCGCCCAGCCCCAGGCGCGCGACGAAGCCGCCGCTCACCGCCGCGCGGAAGGTGCGGATTTTGAACAAGCCGAGATTGAGCAGCGGAAACGCCGTCAGGCTGGCGCGGATGCCGTAACCGGCGAGCAGCAGGGCGGCGAGCGCGAGCAGGCCCAGCATCTCGACCCCGCTCAGGCTGTGGTCGCCGAACACTTCCAGCACGTAGGACAGCAGCGCAATGCCGCCGCCGAACAGCACCAGCCCGATGAAGTCGAGCGGACGGGTCTGCGGCTCGCGGTAATCCGGCAGGTGGCGATACACGAAGTATACGCCCAGCAGGCCGACCGGGACGTTGACGTAGAATACGCCGCGCCAGTTGAGATAGGTGACCATCAGGCCGCCGGCAACAGGCCCGATCATCGGGCCGACCATGCTTGGAACCGCGACGAAGCTCATGACGCGGACGAGATCGGCCTTGCCGTAGGTGCGCGCCAGCGTCATGCGGCCGACCGGCATCATCATGGCGCCGCCCACGCCCTGCAGGACGCGGCAGGCCACCAGCATCTCGAGGCTGGTCGAGAGGCCGCACAGCACCGAGCCCAGGGTGAAGAAGCCGATGGCCGAGGCGAAGACGCGCCGTGTGCCGAACCGGTCGGCCATCCAGCCGCTGATCGGAATGAACACGGCGAGGCTCAGCGTATAGCTCGCCAGCACCGCCTTCACGCTGAGCGGCATCACGCCCATCGCGTGGGCGATGGCCGGCACGGCGGTATTGAGGATCGTCGTGTCGAGCGACTGCATGAAGAACGCCACGGCGACCAGCCACGGCAACAGCCGCTTGATGGCATCGTTGGGCGGAGCGGTGACGGTCGCAGCCATCGTCAGACCGCCTGCCTGAACGGTTCCTGATGCCGTGCCAGCAGCGGACCCAGGAGCTCGCGGGGTCGCGACGGACTCTGTGCACGAATGGTGACTGGCAACAGGCTGGCGAGATTGTCCGTGAGAAGAGCGCGGCGTGACGACATCGCCATCAGTTTGAACATGCATCGACGCCGGTGCAAATGAAGTTGCCCGTTCGCTTTTCATGCTAGGGTTGGACAAGAGGGAGTTGGCATGCAGCGCAGATCGTTCGTCGCCGGTCTCGCGGCCGCAGGCTTGTTGCCCGCCGCGCCTTCCTTCGCGCAGGCCGATCCGCTGCCGTCGTGGAACGCCGGACCGGTCAAGCAGGCGATCCTCGACTTCGTGCCGCGAGTGACGACCGTCGGCGGATCCGACTTCGTGCCGGTGCCCGAGCGCATCGCCACCTTCGACAATGACGGCACGCTGTGGACCGAGCAGCCCAATTATATCCAGGCGCTCTTCGCCCTCGACCGGGTGAAAGCGCTGGCCTCGCGCCATCCCGATTGGAGGGTGCTCGAGCCCTTCAAGTGGGCGCTCGAGGACAATCGCGACGCGCTTGCCGCCATGGGCGAGAAGGGCATGCTTGAGATCATAACGGCCACGCATAGCGGCCTCACCACCGAGGAATTCAGGCAGGTGGTCCTCGATTGGCTGGCCACGGCGCGCCATCCGCGCTTCAAGCGGCCCTATACCGACCTCGTCTTCCAGCCGATGCTGGAGCTGTTGGCTTTCCTGCGCGCCAACCAGTTCAAGACCTTCATCGTTTCGGGCGGCGGCCTTGAATTCATGCGGTCATGGACCGAGCGCATCTACGGAATCCCGCCGGAGCAGGTCGTGGGCTCATCAGGCGTCACCAAATACGTGCTGCAGGCGCCCGACAAGCCCGTGCTGATAAAGGAAGCCAAGGTCGAATTCATCGACGATGGGCCGGGCAAGCCCGAGGGTATCGACCGGTTCATCGGGCGACGTCCGATTTTCGCCTTCGGCAATTCCGATGGCGACCAGCAGATGCTGGAATGGACAGCGGCCGGCGCCGGCGCGCGCTTCATGGGCCTGGTGCACCACACCGACGCCGTGCGCGAATATGCCTATGATCGCGACTCGCCGATCGGCCGCCTCGACAAGGCGTGGGACGAGGCGATCCGGCGCAAGTGGATCGTCGTCGACATGAAGAACGACTGGAAAGTGATCTATCCGTTCGAGATCAAGTGATGGACACGCTGGGGAAGCAGGCCGACATGATCCGGATTCCCGGTGGCACCTTCCGCTTGGACTCGGACCGAATGCAACGCGCGACCATCTTCTTCGTGAGCCTGTGGCTGGCCTTGGGTTGCGCTGGAACGTCCGCTCAGGTGCGGCCGGCCCCGCAGCTTGCCAACCCCGCGTCGCAGAATTGTGCGACGCGGGGCGGCGTGCTCAAGATCGAGCGCCGCCCCGACGGCGGTCAATTCGGCGTCTGCGTCTTCACCGACAACTACCAATGCGAGGAATGGGCGATGTTCCGCGGCGAGTGCCCGGTCGGCGGCCTCCGGGTGACGGGGTACATCACACCGGCCGCGCGCTACTGCGCCATCACCGGCGGTCGTTACACGGTGGTCGCCGGAAGCGGCGCCGCCGACGAGCAGGGAGCCTGCGCGCTGCCGGGCGGCAAGGCCTGCGATGCCGATGCCTACTATGCCGGCACTTGTGGCCGGTGACAGTAGGTGGGTCGACCGTTCCGATAGCAGCAGGAACCTACGTCACGATTGAGCAGGTTCGAGAACGAACGTGCCGTTCTCTGATAGAGAACGGGCGGAGGATCATCCCTTGACGCAGCAGAGCAACAGCATCGACCAGATCGCCGCCTGGGCGAGAGCACTCGAGGCCGGCCAGGTGCCGCCGGCCGCGTTCGCGCTCGCGAAGAAGGCTTTCCTCGACACGCTCGCGGTGTCGCTGTCGGGCTCGCAGCTCGACTCGGTGCGCATCGTGACCGCGCTGGCAAGCGAGCTCGGCCAAGGGGACGGCCCATGCTCGGTGATCGGCCACGGCTTCAAGGCGGACGTGCTCGCCGCGGCGCTCGCCAACGGCACGGCCGCCCATGCCGAGCTGTTCGACGACAACAACGAGCCGATGATGTCGCATCCCAGCGCGTCGCTGGTGTCGGCCCTGCTGCCGCTCGGGCAATCGCGCGGCCTCGGCGGCGCGGAGGTGCTGCTGGCCTATGTCGCGGGCTTCGAGGTCAATGTCGTGCTGGGACGCCAGCTCAATCCCCGCCTGTACGAGGCGGGCTGGCACGTGACGCGCACCCTGGGAGTCCTCGGCGTCACCGCCGCGTGCTGCCGGCTGCTGACGCTCGGGCCGCAGCCCTTCCGGGCGGCCTTGGGGATCGCCGCCTCGATGGCGAGCGGCCTGCGGCAGAATTTCGGCACCATGACGATGGCCCTGCATGCAGGCCTCACCGCGCGCGACGCCGTCCATGCCGCGCTGCTGGCAGAGAAGGACTTCCTGTCGGACGGCGAGGCGCTCGACGGCAAGTACGGCTTCTTCAACCTGTTCGCCGGCGCCAAGCCCCAGGCGCTGCCGCTGGGCCAGCCGTTCGAGCTCGTCCAGTCGGGCATCATCTTCAAGCCCTATCCCTCGGGCGCGCCGACCCATGCAGCGGTCCACGCCGCGCTCGCGCTGCATGACAGGCTCGGTGACCGTCTGCACGAAATGGCGGCCATCGTCTGCCATGTCCATCCGTGGAACTTCATGACGTTGCGCGAGGGCGTGCCGGCCGACACCTTGCGGGCGCGGGTCAGCCTGCGCTACTGCGTAGCGGCGGCACTGTGCTTTGGTGCGCTGGGCAGCGCCCAGTTCACCGATGAAGCGCTCGGCGACCCGCTGGTGCAGAAGTTCATGGCCTTGATCGAGATCAGGCAGGCGGACGACCTCCCCGACAACGGCCTGTTTCCCGCCGCGGTCGAGGTGCGGCTGGCCGACGGCTACAGCGACACGGTGCGCTGTGACATCCCGCCGGGCGCGCCGGCGATGCCGATGTCGGAGGCCGAGGCCGACCGGAAGTACCGCCGCTGCGCCGCCATCGTGCTCGACGCGCCGGCGATCGAGCGCACGCGCGCGATGATTCTGAGCATCGACCGCCTCGCCGATGTCGGCGAGCTCTGCGTCGCGCTCGAGGGAGGAGGGCGGCCATGATCCCGTCAAGACAGGTTCTGACAGGGCGGCCCGTTCTCGCCCGGCGCCAAGTCCTGGCGGGCGTCCTGCTGCTCATGCCCGCGGCGGCGCGGGCGGGCGACTGGCCGGAGCGCACGGTTCGCATGATCGTGCCGTTCGTGGCGGGCGCTGGCGCCGACACCGTCGGGCGCACCTTCGCCGAGGAACTCGCCCAGGCGCTCGGCCAGGCCGTCGTGGTCGACAACAAGGGCGGCGCGGGCGGCCTCATGGGGACGGCGGAGGGCGCCCGCGCCCCGGCCGACGGCTACACCCTGCTGCTGACCTCGCAGGGCACGACGGTCTTCAACATCGGCCTCTACAAGGCGCCGGGCTACGATCCGCTCAAGGACCTCGTGCCGGTCGCGGTCTCCGGCACCCTCCCCAACGTGCTGGTCGTCTCTCCCGCCAACTCGGCCGCGACCGTCACCGACCTGGTGGCGCAGGCGCGCGCCAAGCCGGATGAGCTCACCTACGGCTCGAGCGGCGTCGGCAGCAGCCTCCACATGTCTGGCGTGATCCTCGAGCAGCGCACCGGCGTACGCCTGCAGCACGTGCCCTACCGCGGCGCGCCCGCCGCTGTCCTCGCGGTGGTGAACGGCGAGGTGACGATGGGCTTCTTCAACACGCCGACGGTGCTGGGCCAGATCAAGGCCGGCAAGCTCAAGGCGCTCGCCGTCACCTCCGCGGCCCGCTCGGTCATGCTGCCCGACGTGCCGACGATGATGGAGGCTGGCGTACCCGACTTCGTCGTCGCCACGTGGCTGGGCTTCGCTGTGCCGGCGAACACGCCGAGCGCGATCGTCTCGCGCCTCAATGCCGAGATCAACCGCATCGGCCAAAGTCCGCAGGTGAAGGAGAAGCTCCTGGTTCAGGGATTCGAGATGCTGCCGCCCGGCTCGCCTGAAGCCGCCCGCAAGCTGATCGAGGACGACCAGGCGCTCTGGCTGCCCATCATCAAGGAATCCGGCGCCAAGCCTGAATAGTACCGACTACCGCTGAAGAGTGAGTCACAACTGTCACCCCGAGCGCAGCGAGGGGCCTTTGACGACACAGGAAAGTTCCCTCGCTGCGCTCGGGATGACAGCAGGGTCTGTATCCCGCGTCGCGCCTCAATAACTCGGCCTGGTCGAAAACGGCGTCAGCTGGAGCTCGTGCGTCCAGCACGACCGGTCTTGGGCGTGCAGATAATAGAACGCCTCGGCGATCTTCACCGGATTCATCACCAGATCGGGGTTCTCCCGTATTTTTGGCAGGGCGTGAGTTCCGGGCGAGTCGATGGTGCCGTCGATCACCACGTTGGCGACATGAACGCCATGCTCGGAATACTCCTCGGTGAGCACCTGCGCCAAGGTGCGCATCATGACCCTGGGATAGTAGAGCGACTGGCCCGTCATGCGCTTGCGCCCACGCAGTGAGCTGGAATTGTTGGAAAAGAAAAACGACCCCTCGCCGCGCTTGCGCATCGCCGGCAGGACTTCCTTGGCGACGAGGAAGGGGCCCCGGCTGGCGATATGCTGGGCGGTATCGAACATCTCGACCGGGATGTGTTCGAGCAGTTCCTTCTCTGGCGGCAGATCGCGACCTTCGAGATAACCCGCGTTGTAGATCAGAACATGCGGATCGCCGGCGTCGCTGCGAATCGTGGCGAAGGCTACAGCGACGGAGTCCTGTCGGGAGAGATCGAGCTCGACGATCATGCAATCGCCGCCCTGATCCCGGATCGCCGCCGCCAGGCCCGCCGCATTGGCCTCGCTGCGGGTCGTCAGGACGACAAAGAATCCCTCGCCGGCGAATTTCTGGGCAATGGCGCCACCGATGCCCCAGCGGATGCTGACGGGCAGGTCGCTGTCATCCACCGCCCGGCCATGGGCCAGTCTGGTGTTGCGGCCATCCGACTGCCATTTCGACGTGGCGCCCACGACCACGGCGACCGGCTTGCCGTTGCTTTTCCTCCCGAGATTCTCGCCCATCTTGGAATGCTCCCTTTTCGCGATGTCCGTCAGGATAACGCGAATCCAGCAGGGGCCGCCGCACCTGTCTGGCTCTGCGGCGAGAAAGTCCCGAGAGCCCGAAACCCCGCCCGAAATAGGGGCGGCGAAACCGATCTCCTGGAGCAGGTTCCGAAGTGCTGCTTGTGCGGCGGCGTCCGTCGTCTCGACCGGAGCGCGACGCGCGGAGTGGAGAGACCTTAGGGCCTTGGTCGAGACGACGGGATTGCCAAAGACGGGGAGGCGGAGCGAGGGACCTTTGATCTACGGTCGCAAAAGGTCCCTCGCCAAGCGCCCGATCAGCCGCACTTCGGGAGCGGCTTGAACTCGACGCGGCGGTCCAGCGCGTCACTGAGGTCGTCCTTGCCGGTGCCAACCATCATCTGGCTCGACGCGGCGCCGTTGGCGATCAAGTGACCGCTCAATTGCGGCGCGTCGCGTTCCAGCTGGCCCTTCACATAATTCGCGCGCTGCAGCGACAGCTGCTCGTTGATCTGCTGCGAACCGGTCCGGCTGGTATGGCCCGTCACTTCGATGCACCCGTTGGCCTTGGCCGTCTGCTGTGCCGTCTGCTGTGCGATCTGCTCCAGCCAGATCGGATATTGGCCGCTCACCTGCGGATCCCGATAGAACTGCGTCGAGCCCGGCTGGAACAGGAATTTGACGGCCAGGCGGTTCCTGCTGAGCCCATAGGCTATGGCGTCACCGAAAGCCGTCGATGCCTCCGCGACCTGGTTCAGCTTCCAGCGCGTGAGATAGATGCCGTTGTAGGCTTTTAGCTGATCGCCCGCCGGAGACGTCTTCGCTGCCGTATAGAGGCTCAAGGCCGACTGATACTGCTCGGCATTGTAGGCCTGGTCGCCCTGGCTGATGAGCGACGCCGTCCTGAGCCCATCGAGGAATTCCTTGTTGATCGGATCGCCGACCTTGGTGGCCTGGCAGGTGCTGATGTAGGCCTGCGTGGCCGGATCGGCCGTCCATACCGGACTCTCGCGGAAAACAGTGGTCGGCGTTGCATCGACGCCGGTGAGCTGGGAGCGGGCGACGCCTTTGGCGACGACCTTGCCCGTCTTGAGATCGCCGAGCACCAGGCAGAAGCGATAGGCCTCGCGCTGTCCAGTCGTCTGGTTCTGGCCGTTGACCGGCGTGAATGTTCCGACGAGCACCAGGGGCGATTCTTTCAAGGCGTCCGGCGAGAACTTCTCGATGGAGAAGCGCGGATACTGCTTCTGCACCAGGTCCGTGACCTGGGCCTGGATACCGTCCGTCGCCCGGGAGCCATAACCGGTGACGCCATCGACCAGCGGATCGATCACCACGCGATAGGATCCGGCCGGTGCCGCGGTGAACACGGTGTTCGCCGCGTTGGCCACCGCCTGATCGAACGGCAGGATCGGCGGCAGCGGCGGCGGAGCTGCCGCGGTCTGCGGCGCCGTGGTGGAGGGCGTCGGCCCTGATTCGACGCAGGCCACCAGGCCGGCGCAGAGCAGCGAGACGCCGGCGACGAGACCTGCGCGGTGCAAGATCCGGCGGCTTGCCGTCGCATCGTCAATCGGGCTAGCGACAACGATCTCGGAGGTAAGCGCGGTCTTCATCGGAGAGTGCTCCTGTAAGTTGAGAGTATTGCAGTATACTTTTACAACGCGGATCGTTTGCAGACAATGTGGGCTTGGTGTCCTCGGCCTTCTGCCTCTTGATTATCACAGGTTGTTGATCGACCGGCCTGCGCGCGGTCTCGATGGATGCCTCGCGCAATAAAGCTTCTGGTTGTGCGGCGGACAGAAAGCCCGTGTCGGGCTGACTGCGTGCGCGTTGCCAGGACACGATCATCTCGCGCGAGCGCGGCCCGAACACGCCATCGCTGCCACGGGTGTCGAAGCCGAGCACGGTCAAGGCCATCTGGAGGCGCTGGCGGTCGGCTGATGTGAGCTGAAGCGCAGTCTCGGCCGTCTCCGCTGCGGCCTTTCGGGCCGCAGCGTCAGCAGCGGCTTCGGCCTTCTGCCTGGCATCGGCGTCTGCTCTCTGTTTTGCCTCGTCATCCGCCTTCTGTTTCGCCTCTGCGTCAGCCTTCAGCTTGGCTTCGGCGTCCGCCTTTCGCTTCGCCTCTGCGTCGGCCTTCAACTTGGCTTCCGCGTCTGCCTTCTGCTTTGCCTCTGCGTCGACCTTCAGCTTGGCTTCGGCCTCCGCCTTCTGCTTCGCCTCGGCATCGGCCTTCTGCTTGGCTTCGGCGTCCGCCTTCTGCTTTGCCTCGGCATCGGCCTTCTGCTTGGCTTCGACGTCCGCCTTTCGCTTCGCCTCGGCATCGGCCTTCAGCTTGGCTTCGGCGTCTGCCTTCTGCTTCGCCTCGGCATCGGCCTTCTGCTTCGCTTCGGCCTCCGCCTTCTGCTTCGCCTCGGCTTCCGCCTTCTGCCTGGCTTCGGCCTCCGCCCGTTGCCGTTCGGCCTGCGCTTTGGCCAGCGCCGCTTCAGCTTGCCGCTTGGCCTCGGCGTCTGCGGCTTCCTGCGACTGATGCCGCGCCGCCACTTCGGTGTCTACCTTGGGCGGGGTCTCCGGCTGTCCAGTTTGCGACACAAACATGAAGTACCCCGCCGCAAGGACAGCCGCTGCCGTCACGCCGCCGGCAAAGAGCGCGACGCGCTTGCGTCCGGTAACGCCGGACAAAGCTGCGGAGGAGGACGCGGCCTCTGAAAGTTCGGTCGCTGCCGGCAAGGGGACGAGCGGTTCCGGACTGCGGCGCATCCGACGGTCGACCACTGTCGCATCGTCGGGCCACGCCTGGTTCGACGCAAAACGGGCGCGCCAATCTGCGATCGATTGCGGCCGATCCGCTGCCCGCACCGCCAAGCCGGCATCGATCCCTCTCAACATCTCGTGGGGAAAGCCTGCCGGCTTGAGCTCCGTCAGCGGCTGATAGCGATCGTTGAGAATTCTCTCCACGGCGGTTGGCGGCGGCCGGCCCGCCACCGCGCAGTAGAGCGTCACCGACAGGCCATAGATGTCGGTCCAGGGTCCCTGTTCATCCGACGTATGCTGCTCCGCGGCGGCATAGCGCGGCGTGAAAACAGCGGTCATTGCCGTGGTGCGATTGGCCATCGACGCCCGCGAGGCGCCGAAATCGATCAAGGTCGGGTTGTTCTTGGCATCGAGAATGATGTTGGCCGGCTTGATGTCCCGGTGGAGGAACCCCGTCGTATGAACCTGCTCGAGTCCCTCGAGCAGCCGATTCAGCAGACGTTCGACGATCGGCGCCGGCAACGACCCCTCACGCCTCAGGCGCTGCTCGAGCGTCTCGCCGCGCGCCAGCGCCATCACCATGTATGCCGTTCCGTTGGCTTCGAGGTAGTCGTAGACACGGACCACCGCCGGGACGCTCTCGAGCGTCACCAGTGTGCGGGCTTCGTCGAGGAAACGCTCGCGACCCCAGACGAAATCTTCGGCAAGCTGCGTCGAGCGCGGAACGACCGTAGTGCCGCCTTCGCGCAGCGCCAACGACGTCGGCAGATATTCCTTGATTGCCAGTTCGCGGCCCAGCTGCGTGTCGCGGGCGAGATAAGTGATGCCAAACGCGCCCTGACCGAGGACGGAAATCAGCTCATAGTTTCGCAGCCGAGTTCCTGGCGGCAGCGTGCCGTGGAGCTCGTGATGCTCGGAGTCCGATTTGGTATCAGGCCCCATTCCAGTGTCCTAGCTTGGCCGCTTGGAGGGTTATCTTAGAGGCGACATACGCTGGGTTTCCACCTCACGTCTGGCCAAGGTGCACTGGTGCGCGCGGCATGGAGAGGCCCCCTTTGACTTTTGAAATAGCCGCCTAAGCGGCGCAAGCGTCTATACAACTGAGCAACCCGGAAAGATAAAGTATTACCACCGGATGGCGACACTGCGGCAACGGGCGAAGACAAGCTCGATGAAACGGCGCTGAGGGGAAGAGGCGGCGCCATGTTTATTCCACCGCGACTGCGGAAACCTCTTCGATCCGACGCGCTTCGGGTGCTGGTGAGGCTGACAGCATTCTGCTGGCATCGCGGGCGCGCGTGCCACTACTCATGGTGTACGACCGTGGCTGCGCGTGCTCCCGCGCCCTCTATGCCGGCACGAAAGTATTATTCTGCTCGCCGACGACGCTTGCCTCTTGACAGAACTGAGCAATGTTGTGGCGTATCCCTGCCGACACTCACGAGCAGAGGATCGGCATCATGGGCATTCTCGTCATTGTCATCGTGAGCGCAGCGATGCTGTATCCCAACCGGCGACCAAGGTTTCGGCCACCAAGGTTTTTCCGGAAGGGCTGCCGCTGCCTGCAATGACCAAATGGGTAGCGGAAACTGCGGGAATTGCGGAAGTCTCCGGCCTTTGGCTTCAAGGACTCTTTTTTATTGCGCCGCCCCGCCGGCCCAAGGCGACATCACCTCGTTCATGCCGACGAGCTCGCCGGTCGCAGGATCGCGCACGATGCAGCACGGATTGGCAAATCCCAGCGGCGACACCTGGTTGGCGACTTCGACGATCGGCAGCCTGCCGGCGATCGCCTTCTTCACCGCGTCGGGCAGCTCGCGGTTGACGCGGATCGGGCCCACGCCCGAGACGTCGATGCGCGGCTGATGGAATGCCGCCCCGACATCGAGGCCGCGGTCGATCAGCATCAGGGAAAGCTGGGTCACCGCCGGCACGATGCGCCGGCCGCCCGAGGCGCCGATGCAGAACCACGGCTTGCCGTCCTTGGCCACGACCACGGGGCAGATATTGCACAGCGGCCGCTTGCCCGGCGCGATCGAGTTGGGCCGGTTGGGCTCGGGATCGAACCACAGCATGCCGTTGTTCATGGTGATGCCGGTCTTGGGCAGCATCACGCACGAGCCGAACAGCGACATCAGGGTCTGGGTCAGCGCCACCATGTTGCCTTCCGAATCGGCGGCGCAGAAATGCGTGGTGCAGGTGTTGGTGGGCTTGTCGCCCATGGTCTTGAGCCGTTCCTCGTAGGCCTGGTGCATGCCTTGCGCGATGGCGACGAAGAAGTCGGCGTCGGGCGCGCCTTTGCCCTTGGTGCCGGCGCCGGCCAGCTCGATGGTGCGCCTGAGCGTCGGACCCGCGGTCAAGCCGCCCGCGACATTGATCGTGGCGCCGCCATGCTCGAACGACAGGGGCTCGACGATCCGCGCCTCATAGGATCTGAGATCGTCGTAGTCGATCGCCGAGCCGCCGGCCTGAAGGTCGGCGGCAATGTCGCGCGCAAGCGCGCCCTCATAATATTCGCGCGGGCCGCCGTCGCTCAGTCGTTGATAGGTGTCGCCGAGATTGCCGAGCTTCAGATAGCGTGTCGTAGCCTGCCAGTCGTTGGTCGGCACGCGACCGCCGTCGGGCAGGTAATTCGCCTTCGATGCCGGGAACTTCGACAGGTGTTCGGCCCCGTTGGCGATCATCACCTGCATGTACCAGTCGAGTTCCATGCCGCGCTTGGCGAGCTGGAGGGCGGGCGCCATCACGTCCTGCCATTTGAGCGTGCCGAAGCGCTCCAGCGCCTTGGCCATGCCGGCGACCTGGCCGGGCACGGCGATCGAGTGATAACCGACTTCGTTTCTCTGCTCGAGGATGTCGGGCCAGGCGAAGGGATTGGCCGGGCCGGGGCCGACGATGGGATAGTTCTTGGGATCGAGCTTCTTGGCGGAGAGCGGACCGTAGTCGATCGTCCAGGCGCGGCCTTCCTTGGCACTCCAGATCGTCATGAAGCCGACGCCGCCAATGCCGCTCATCCACGGCTCGACCGTGCCGATGGCCATGCCGGTGGCGACGGCGGCGTCGATGGCATTGCCGCCCTTGCGAAGGATCTCGGCGCCGACCTCAGCGGCTCTGCAGTTTTGCGCAACCACCACGCCTTTGCCACGAATTGGCTGCTTGGTGACTCTCCATTGACGTGTCAGGGACTCGCTCATCAACTCTCCCACTGGTTAACAGGGACTGTAGCGGGGCCTGATTTCGCCACAAACCCTGTTAAACTGCAGGGCGGACAAGCCAAGAAAGAAGATCGCAGGCGTGGCGGAGCTGAACCAGATCGACCTGCAGGCGTTGGCGAAGGGCAACAAGCGTGCTTGGGATGCTTTCGTGAGCGCCGCTGCACCGCTGATCAATGCCGTGGCCCGCCGCACGCTCGCTTCATACCGTCTGAGCGAAGAGGACGTCATGGACGCCGCCCA
>Ga0193729_1000600_pt1 | contig 18948 bp, 17 predicted proteins | sample U1c2metaG_FD_143036 | JGI IMG/M metagenome (GOLD analysis project Ga0193729, IMG submission 143036) | Soil microbial communities from a riparian zone of the East river system, Colorado, United States - U1c2 | ecosystem: Environmental > Terrestrial > Soil > Riparian zone | place: USA: East River...
CACTTCCGGGACGCGCTGATCACCGAGATCACGATCCCGGCTCTCGACGGCTCGTCGAAGGACACCTCGTTCTTCACGATCAAGTTCGACGCCGAGGAGATCACTTACCAGGCCGGCGACGACGCCGACATCAAGGGCGTGGTCAACACCAAGCAGAAGAAGTGGCTGAGCTCGAACTTCCGGCTCCGCCTCGGCGACCTGCCGTGCGGTCGCGTCTCCAAGATCGACTCGTTCACGATCAAGCAGGGCACCACGCAGGACCACGTCGGCGAGCAGCGGATCCCCACCAAGGAGCCGACCAAGCTCGAGATCCCGAACCTCAAGGTGACGTTCTCGGCCTCCGATGTGAAGCCGTGGGCGGCGTTCTTCGATGACTTCGTCATCAAGGGGAACAACGGCCAGGAGAAGGAGCTGTCGGGCGCGATCGAATTCCTCGATCCGAGCCTCAAGGAGGTCCTCGGCTCGGTCGACCTGTTCCAGGTGGGCATCTTCTCGCTCGCCGAGGACAAGGGCGAGGCCAACAAGGACTCGATCAAGCGCTGGACCGCGGGGCTCTACGTCAAGCGCATGATGTCGTCATCCTCCAAAGCGATATCGATAAGAATCTCCCGAGGAATTAAATGTCCAACTCTTACGCAACTTGTTGCCCTAATAGGCATCAGCGCCGGAACCTACCTTTGATTCAAGCTGCCGCCTACGCCGCAAGCGACAAAGCTAGAGCAATCAACATCACGACCAGTGAACGAAGTGAAGACCGAGAAGTCCCAAACAGTCCCAACCCCGTTGACCTGGTGACGGAATCGCGTTAGTCTACGAAACGCTAAATGGGGGGCACACCAATGCCACCAGACGACGATACACCGCAATCGGACGAGGAACCCGCTGACAGCGATCAGCCGGCCGAGCAGTCCGACGACCAGCCAACCAACGACCAGCCGGCCGAGCAATCGGAAGAACAGCCCGCTGACGATCAGCCGGAGCAACAATCGGACGAACAGCCAGCTGACGATCACCCTGCCGAGCAAGCGGAAGAACAAACCTCTGACAGTGATCAACCGGCCGAGCAGTCTGACAATGAACCTGCCGACGATCAGCCGGCCGAACAATCGGAAGAACAGCCCGCCGACAGTGATCAATCGGAAGCGTCCGCGAGCGCGGATAATACGCTGGCGTTTGCCGGCGGCGACGCGTCACCGGGTGGCGGCGGAGGAGGAGGCGGAGGACGGACATTCGAGGCGCGACGGCCGCCCACGCAGAGCAGAACACCTGCGCCGGTGAAGCGGCGGTTCGCTTTTCGTTTCAATCTTATTTCCGACGGCGTGCCCGACGCGCTCCAGGACAAAATCCCGACACTCGAGGGAGGGGAGCTCGACTTTGTGATCAACGAGGAAATTTCGCCGGGGAAAACGCGAAGGGTGGGCGATAGCGTCACCGCGTCTATCGACTTAGAGGCGTCGCTTTCCGGCGTCGTCCACTTTGCCAGCACGGTCGGCACGAACTTTTCGATCGAATACATCGTTTCTCCCCCGGCAGGCGTGGGTGGTACGCCGTCGCCCCGAGTCAACAAGGTTAATCCGTCTGACTGGAAGGTCACTAAAATGGACGCCGCGAACCGGAAGCTCAATCCCGGGGGCGTTTTCGTCGTGCGCATCACCGTGCCGGTGGTTTTCGTCCTCGCTAGAGTGCCGCCCGGTTCCACGCTCGACGCCCAGCTCGAATCGCGAGGCATCGACCGCACGGACATCACGTTTCAATCGCCGCCGAAGCCCGGCACTTCGTTCGGGGAGGCAAGATTGCCCACCGATCTCGATGCCAAACCCGTTCAGGATTTTGAGCTGCTGATCTGGGGCAAACCGGTTTTTGCCACGGCGACCAAAAATCTACCGTAAATGCCGATGACTCCGACGCCTTTGGGCCGCGACGCGCTGCGGCAGATGCTTTCTCCCGCTGGGCGTGTATTTGGGACCGATGAACCGAGTGCGGCGGCCGATGTGCGCACGACCACAATCTTTAACCGATATCCAGGACAGTATCGCAAATAGCGAGAGTCCAAACCTAGAGAACCAATCCACATAACTAACTAACATATGGATAAACTGAAACTCCTAAGAGGAGGTTCACTGACTCAACGGAAAGGATGCTTATGAGCGACGACGAACCTAAAGATGAATCTACTGGCGATTCAGAACAACAATCCGATCAAGAGCCCGCTGACAGTGATCAATCGACGGAGCAAGCCGAAGAACAGCCCACCGACAGCGAGCAATCCGCGGGACAATCGGATGATCAATCCGCTGAGGTAACCGATCAGTCGGCCGAGCAATCTGGCGCAACGTCTACCGACGAGAGCGAACAGGCGACTGAACAACAAGCTGCTGATCAAGCAGCCGAGCAGGGAGGCGAGGGGGAGGCCGACGCGAGGGCAGATGAAGCACAAACAGCAGCTACGGGAGAGCTAAGCGCCAAACGGCAAAGCATGCTCGATCTGATCGACAAGTGGATGCCTACGTCGCTCAACAATCCGAGGGTGCCGGAGGGAGAAACACAGGATCTGATGGCTAAGGCCGGCTGGACGAAAGCAACAGGACAATATAACAAGAAGCTGAAGGATGACGGCAAGGTTTTTGCTACTAGTTGCGGAGATATCCTCGCAGCGATGCTCAGACTTTGGGGAAGTAACTTCGTGGGCGCGTTTAACATCAGAGATCAAGACTCCAAGGGTCGCTCGCCTGGCGCAAAAGGACTTGGCTTTTACGTTGAGGCAGATGGCGTGCAGTCTCCACAATCGGGCGATATCATTGTTTTGCGCAACGGTGTGGGCAAAAGCAGCGCTGGCACTGCGGGCCATGTCGGGATCCTCGTTGAGGCTGGAGAAACCGAATGGCGTACTGCGGACGGAGGAGGCGGCGCACTACCTGATCAGACAGCAAATGTGACAACTCGCACGGTAAGATTTGAAAATAGCATTCCCATCCTCAAGTCGCCCACAGATCTTAAGGAAAAGCAACTCGATGGGTGGGTTGATCTCGACAAGCTCGAACAGATCGGATAAGGAAAAATTATGGCCGACGATGAAGAAGTTGGCGACGCAGGCGCACCGCGTGATCGCGGGGCTTATTTAAGCCAGGCCTACATTAACGCTTTTGGCAAGTATGACGAACCCGATTGGGACCCAGAACAAGGCTATGCCGCCAATCGAGATCGCATCGTTAAACTGTACGATTATTACCGGGATACCTACCTGAAGCGACCGGATCAATTTCTTTGGGCTGGCCTAGGTCGAATGGCCGGTGGGGCTGTCATAGGCGGCCTAGACCTCGTGGTTGATGGAGGGGAGACTTTTTTGACTAAGACCATGGTGCGAATCGGCAAGGCCATCTTCCATGATCTGGCCTGGCAGCATGAGGCCTTTCTGGATGACCCACAAACGGCGATCGATAACGCGGCTGCTCAAGATGCCGCGTCTCCTGCGCGCAGAAGTTATGCAGATGCCTGGAGAGACATTGCGTCCAGCGACCCTGAAAGGATTGCAAATGGTAACAAGGCGCTGTTGGAAAACGAGCAATTTTCGATAATCCAGCCATTGTACGACGAGATCTCAGCCGGCTCGGAGGCTTCAGTCTTTAGTCACACAAGGGCGTTTACAAATAAGATACATCCTTACCATCGCGATTTTCTGGTTCGCTTTCCTACTGGTGACGTAATCAATGCCGATGATCGATGGGCCTGGATCACAGAGGACGACGGCATGTGGGCAAAATGGAAAATCATGCCGAGTGTAGCCTCCGACGAAAGAACCCGTTTAGTAAGCCTTTCGTTTAGCGATATTCTTAGACAAGCATTTGATCCGGTCGTTGACGCCTTGATGCCACCCGGAGCAAACGACGAAGACTAGACAAGTTGAAAGCGTAAGACTCATGCCAGATGATCAAGACAATGAACAAACAAGCGACGATCAGGGCGTGACGGACACAACCGAATCCAATCTACAAACTTCACAAGACGAGGTTACGGACGAGAGCACGGGACAAACGACTGACGATCAAAGTCAGAGCGACCAAACTGCTGACGCACAGTCAACCGGAGATGCCAGCGGCAAAACGGCAGACCCTAACTGTGCCGGCTGGTTCGCGGATGCGGAAAGCATTAGCAAACGGGCGGCTGAGTTCTATGTTCGAAATGAGCTGACGGGCGACCGAGGCGTGGTCGAGAACATCGACGTTCAAGGCCGTGACAATCCCCAGGGCTATACCTGCGTGGTACATTTTTCCGATAAGAAAACGAACATCGAGGTCGTCGTGCTTCCTAACGAGATCATCGTACGGGAGGACCTGCCAGATATTTCCAATCGTCTGACGTGCTGGTACGACTATAAGTGCCCTCCTCCCAACCGCGATTTGGTTTTAACCAAACGCGAGTGTAAGATGATGGCTCCTATCATCCTGGGACCGTTGCGATGATTGACTCGAACAGACTGGATTATGGTTGGATGGATCATCAATCAACCGACTGATGATCTAAAGAACCCTCGAACAACAAACCCAAAGGAAAAATTGACATATGGCTAATCTAAAATTCCTAAAACGAATCGGCTATTCAAACATAAATACCCTTGATGACGATGACTCCGCCTTTTTTTATCAATCGGGGATGATGATAGATGCGGACGGAGCCTATCATGCTTATCACCCGGATGGGAGATCGGGCCTTGATTACCTTGGCAATGCCGGCCACCCCGGAAATTGGTGGGCGTTAGTCACTAATAATGGTGAGCCCGATGGCAAGCCACTGATCCAGACGGACACTGATCCAGCTTCGGGTTTTTACATTTCCACGACAACGCTGGAAGATTCAAACTGCGATCGAAAAGATCCGCGTCGATATGTGAACTCGGAGGCTATAAACTTCATCGTGTTGCCAGGCAGGCTAGGTCTGGGGTCTAAGCTCGGCGACTTCGCCGTGGTGATGCGCCCGGCCACTGGAGCTTATGATTATGCGGTTTACGCAGATGTGGGACCTGCCAACAAGATTGGCGAAGGATCAATTGCGCTGGCTAACGCGCTTGGAATTCCCTCAAGCCCGAAGAGCGGCGGGATTGGGCATGGTCTAGTTTACATCGTCTTTCCGGCCAGTGCGCAGGCCTGGCCCCTCTCGCAGCCGCAGATCGATCAATACGGAGCGCAGCTCTTCACAAAATGGGGAGGACTCGATAAGGCAAAAGACTGCTTCCCGGACTTGGAATGGAGCTCGTAGGAGGTGGGGTAAAAGAGCCTACTTCGTGATGGCTTACTGTTATTTGCCACAGAGAGTCTTTCAGTTGGATATCTGGACTATCCACATGGTGCAGTAATCCCTTCAACGAGAGGAATCCTTTACTTGTTCAGAAACATCCGTCCCGTCGGCGGAAAGATTCATTAGAGTGGCGCGCCGATCCCTTTTTCGCCACCTGCGCGCACGCGCGTTTAATGGATCCTCGGCGTTTGTTCTGCAGCCGGACTACAGTGACAAAGAGGTTCCCATCCGTAGGGATGGCGACGTTCGCAGAGAGACAGCCGATTTCTGCTTCGTGATGCTTGGCTCCATCCAAGCAGACCAGCATGGCGCCGCTGCTTTCTTGGCTGCGAGCATAACGACACATCGGTCGCATTACTTCAGTTGCTACCAGTTTCTCTTCGAGATGGAATGGTCGTCACACATACACACCTTCGCCCGAGTCCTTCCTTGAACGTAGCGCGGCGAGCATATCTCGCTCGCTCAAATCGGACGCCCATTGTGGTCGGAGCTGAAAATGCGGTTCGTCCTGAATGGTTTTCCAGTTGCCGCCCCACTCAAGTCCCAAATCCACCCCAAGAACACCGACCGCCTTATATTTAGGCGAGTCGTCGAGGTATCTGCTGCCTTCGAACACACCGATATCGAAGGCAATTCCAAAGTTGTGATTGGAGTAACCGCCACGTGCGTTGGTCACGATCTTCCCTGGTTTTGTTCGCCCTTGCGCGTAAAGATCGTTCTGTTCATCGTAAGTACGAAGGCCACTGATCACTTTGATGGCGATGCCACTGGCAGCTGATTTCATGACGAGTGCCTGCGCGTATGGCTGGACTTCCGGGAGCAGTGTGGCAATGACTCTTTCACTTCGATCATCCACCTTATCGGCCGAGGGCACTGGCGGTTCCGCGTCTGGACAAATGCGATTGTAAATCGCTTGCCACGTTTCGGGGCCGGGCTTGCCATCGCTGTTGATACCAAGTGCTTCCTGAACTGCGCGAATAATTTGGTCAAGATTCATAACAATGGTTCCTACATTGGCTAGTCGCCAAAAAATGGCTGACGGGTAATCTGATAATAATTTTGTCCTACGAGTTCATTTTACTGGGTTCATGACGATTCAGCTATCTTCTACTGTGTGAAATCCCCTGAAATTATAGGAATCTTCGTAAAACAAGACAAACATTCTTTCCTTTTGTGCCACCTAGCCAAATCCCGATTGATTTCATATCAGCGGGCGACCTGTCGCATACGAAGCTACAGCCCCTTTTGAGTCCCAAGCTCTTTCTGAGATTGCTGTGCGATCACGCGGCTTTAGTCTCCGGTAGCTTGAAGCCGACATAAGTGCCAGCGCTAATTCCGAGCAAACCCAGCAACGTCGCACTGAACTCAGGCATCGTCAGTTCATTGTAAACACTCGCCACAAACATTATTCCCAGGATAAGTGTCCAGACAAAGATCTGAAACCGGTGAAAACTGATTAGGTTGTTCTCCGCTAGGAGGTCATACATGACCCCTTTCCAGGTCGGCCAAGCGAAATAGGCGTTTTGCCAGCGATAATTCGCCAGCCGTTCCCGGACCTCATTCTGTTGCTGTTCATTGTCGTCCAGTGCTTGCTTGTCCGAGGGAGATATCAAGGCGCGTGCTTTCTGTAGCGCCTCTAACTCTTGCTCGGTGTCGGCTCGCAGTTTCTTCAACTCCATCACGACTTCGTTGTGTGGCCGGGTTACATCAACGATAGGCTGGTTACCCGGTGACCCGACCGGAACTGGCTTGGCTGCGTCGACGAAGGCGGAGCCCAATGCTGTGCCAGCACTAATCCCAATCAATGCTAACACCGACGAATTCAGCGTATTCATGTCGCCAGTAACAATCCAAAGAAAGAAATAGGAGGCGATGACGAGAAAAAACCAGAACGCCATCTGTCCCCGTGCCAGGCTATAAGGCCTCTGACCATCCGGTCGGCGTGGCGCGGCAGTATCGCGAATAATATCAGTGTACCGGGCCAGTGCGAAAAAAACGATCAGCGCTCCGAGAATAACGATAAAACCGAAAGCCGTACGAAACGGCGGAATGATCGTCAAATAGAACTGTTGATCTTCTCCGGTAACCTTGTCAGGAGTCACTTCCGAAGGGATTTCCTCGCCGCTCTTGAATCCCGCCGACACGATTACCCTGCGGGCGAGGACCGGTTCATTGAGCACGTGCGACCACGCGTCCTTCGCGCTCTCATTGCGGACGAGGGGAAAACCAACCGTCGTAACTGAATATTTGATAGGAGGCGATCCGTCCTTTCCTTTGGGTGTATATTGGGGATTCCACTTATACGAATAGACTCGCGAGACCCCCAACAACGGGAAATGATCGAGATAAAGGACGAGATCCTTTATCTCGTGATCGTCGGGTTTCTTCTCCAGAGAATTCACCCAGTCTTCGAAATTTATAATATCGAGCCAAATCGTGTCGCCGCGTTGGGCGTGGGTTTCGGGGTAGACGTGTCGTTGCTCAAGCCTTTTCCAATTGTGCACTCCCACCGCGTGCACCGAAGGAGGTATCGTTGGTGCAGGTGTTGGTGAGATTCCAACCGCTCCTTGTACGGCGGGCGTTGCCGAAGGCGCGGGCGTTTCCTCCGCTCGCAGCACGCCGGACGAAAACTCAAAAGCCAGTGCGCTGAAAGCAACTAAGAATGGCAGAGATAGAGTCAGAGACCGCTGTTTCGATTCAATTTGCGAGGCTGTTTTCATATCGCGCCGCATGTGTTCTGAAAGAGCGATTCTGGTTAGATGGCATCACTTTTGTCAATGCTCATTTGATTGTACTTGCGAAGTCCATGGCGGAGGAGACTTCGGCCAATCTCGCCACGTCGTTCATGCGCTCGTTGAATCGTCGGCGATAAGTTCACGTCGGCATTCAATCATGAAATTTGCTGCAAATCTGCGCGGTTTTAGCCCGTTCGAACAGACCTCACTCATGCAATGCTATCTGGTTCCCCGGTTTCTTAAATAAATTCTCGACCAGTCGCCCTCAGACACGCTGAAATGTCCGCCCTAACTCACAATTAATGTGGGCTGGATTGGAGCCGGCTAAAGTCTGCCTGTTTGTGCAGATTGGCTCTGGGCTTGGCTTGGGGATTGAGCATGGGGTTCGACATCCGGAAGATCGCCGCCATCATTGCTTCGGCCCTTTCATTCCAAAGGTCGCCGTGGTTTGCGATGATGCTGGCATCAACCTTCACGTCCCAGTATGGCACGTCCACGCCGCCAATTCGTTTAATCTGCCAGAGATCGAGTTTGCCGTTAGCTCCATCTAACGTGAAGACATCACCGACAAGATTGTGTTCCAAATTCGTTTCTAGCGCTGGATGACCTTGCGGTGAATTGATCGTTTTGTGTAAGTCCACCGTGGCACGGTTAATTAGCATACCGTTATGGCCTGGCGTCGAGGTGTAAAAGTTGCGCTCGCTTTCCGGCATATTGGCCGGACCCGGCGCGCGGACATTGTTGAAACCTTTGCTCACTGACGCCAACCCGGCGCCTATCGGGAAAAACGTGCCCGTTGCCCAATCCCCCGTTGACGTGATCGAGACAAATAGCGGCCGTGTGTTTTCGGTTTTTCGACTGTACAACGCGGCAATCATCTGCCGCGCGAGAATAGAGTCTGATGCAGGATTCACGGCAATCATCAGGTCAGCCGGCATGCTACGATCAGAGTCAGCGTGTCCATGTATTTCGGCATTAACAGCGTGAGCGACAGAGCGCTCAACAATCAAACCGCCGAATGAATGGCCTAACAAAACTGTGTAATTCCGGGCTCTCCCATGTTTCCGTGCCTCTTCCGAAATCGAAGCAATAGCATCGTAGCAGTCATAATTGCTCGCGAGTCGCTCCGCTGTCGCCTTGCGGTTCCAAAAACTGATCTCTTTCAAGACCGGAACGGGCGTTAATTTACCACGCCATGCGAGATAAACACCGACAAGATGAAATCCAAGAGCTCGAATAGCAGGGGCCCGGTTTAGCCGCGCGAGCAAAGACTCGAATTTCGCAACATCGTCCGATTGGACGTCGTTCTGCCAGCCGTGCACATAAGTGATGACAAGCGGCTTCTCAGTAACACGGATAAGATCGAGCGCATTCTTCAATTGCGTCGGATCTTGGTAAGACCCCTGTTCGCCAAACTCGATGAACGCGATCTCATAACCGTTTGTGGCGACGACCGAATTGTTTGGATTTGCCGCGGTGTTGGGCCGCAACGGCAAAAGAGACGTGCAGCTTCCTAACCAAATGGCTGAAAGACCGAAGGCTAAAATAGAGGGGCGAAACAGCAACAACCTTGTGCCTACATTACCGCCCTTCGCGTGACAAGCCGAAAGAGGCAGCACTTTTGGCGCAAGAGGTGATGGCAGGGACGATGGATGTGTCTTGAGGTTTTGCCCTAGCGGCGCATTCGACCGGTATAAGAGCGCAGGCCGTTGATGGCTCGCTGGCAAACCTTGCGAGTGTGTCCAAATCAATCTCCTGGGACTCGGCCTGAGCGCCTTTCTCGTCGTGCCAATGATCACGAGGCATCAAGCCCTCGCGCTCGGCCCCGCGGAACAGGTCATCCCGCCAGTGGCGGCGACGCCGGGCTCCTACAATTAATCATCATCTATTTTCGGGGAAAGCAGGCGTTATCAGCGGCGTGACTTATCCGTTGCAAAAGAGCTAATCGTCCGCAACTTCTACGTGTGCGAAATTTCCGGATGCCGCGCGGCTCACCGGCTACGTTTTCAGTCGCGCTGTGCTGCAGTTTCTTCGTCGAACTGTTAGCGTTGCCGGTATTTGGAGCCGAGGAGCCTTCTTACGCGCCCCAGCCGTTCGCATGCGAAGTTCGTTATTACTTTCGCGAGCAGTTTCGGGATGCCAAACCGGGAGAGAAAAGCGTCTCGGCTCCATCATTTGAACGCGAGGGGCTGCCAACGTCACGCCTTTTGATTTCAAGGGGTTTAGCCACAAGAATTGTCAAAGGCCGCGTCGCACATCTGCCGTATCAATTTTCGGTAAAGATTAGTCGACGGAACGATAGCGAAACGGGAACCCTCTCAGTGAATGTTCTAGATAGCTCGGGCAAGCCTCTCTCTGCCTTTCCGCAGGTGATGCAGAATCCGCTCTCGAGGACAGGTGACGCCAGCCGAAAAGAATTTGAGGTTCCGATCAGCCGGGCGCTCAAAAAGAAGATCGAGAAGAGGGTTCTCGTGCAAGACCAGTTCATCACACATGTCGATCTAATTGTTGGCATGGACGAGGATTTCCTCTCAGGAGATTTCCCGAAATAACCTGGGGCCTGTTCTAATATCGATAGCTCGAAAAAGCGATCAGATTTAAGACCCTGGGAGCTACGGTCGTGGCCTCGCCGTCTTTGAATCGCCTGGTTGCCTTCGGTTCGGCGAAAAATCGCCCACCCCAACGGACAGCGTCCGACAATTGTCTTTACAAGACAAAGCGCTTCCCTTTACCTTTTGAGTTAACGAGTGATAAGGACGACCGGTAGAATTATACGCCATGGCCAACTGGGCTCAGCATTATCGATCCCTGAGCACCAGGCGCTTCAATTTTCTCGCCCTTCACACTCGCCACGTGCGTTTGATGGCTTTCCAGGCGATCGAAATTAGAAAAGAGAAATTATGAATCGATTCCGTAAACATAGCGCGTGGCTGGCGCTGTCTTTAGCAGGCTTCTCGTCGCTTTTGGGGTTTTCTGGCTGTGAGACCGCTGCGACTTTAGCTTCGTCTACGCACTTCAGCCAAAGTGCTTACGACACGGACAAGCAGCTCAAGGACGAATCGCTGGCATTAATCGACAAGGCAAAAGGCCGGACGGCTTACTCAAGCGTCGCGAACGATTTAGCTGCGCTCATGCAAAAGATCGATAGTGCGATTGGCGCTGAGAAAGTCAGGACCAAGAACGCGCCCACCGTTGCGCAATGGCAAACGATTAAATCACAGCTGAGTCACTTTTTTGATCTGTGGAAAACAAAGGGGACACTGTCGCCAGCGTTCGTAGATGAGGGCAAGAAACAAGTCAGCACTCTTTTCGATACGCTGATTGCGACCGAAGAAGACAAGCGAGCGCGCGGTTAGTTGGAGGAACTCTATATGGCCGATTTCAATAAAGTATTCGATAACATCAAAGACCAGGTCGGTGCAGAGGCGAAAACGGACCTGAAAGAATTTTCCAACCAAGGCAAGCAGGATGCACAGGCCTTTCTGGATCAGTCGCGTGACAGGTTAGAAAAATGGATGCAACTGCTGGCAGATAAACAAATCGACCAGGACGAATTTGCCTGGCTGGTGGAATCGCAGAAGGCGGCGGCGCAAATGGAGGCGTTACGAAAGGCAAACGCAGGAAGCATGCAGATCGAAAAATTCAGAGATTCGGTATTCCAAATTACGATTAATGCCGCCCTCACGGCAATTACCGCGGGAGCATGATTTTTTTCCGTCGTCGCATTCCTAAGGTCGCGCTCGTTGGCGAACCTGGATAAGGAACAAACACCCCCCGGACGATGCCTAGCGACAACAAATCCGGCACCGCTATTCAACGAGCATGGTGGCACATTCGTGATCTTTACCACGAATTAAAGCCATGTCGTTTCAGCCTCATTGTCGCTCTGATTGCCTGGCCCGTGTTTGTCTGGGTCGCGCAAGGTACCGAAATATTGCGGACGGTTGGCGAAGGTACTGCCACCGGTACGCAGTGGGAATGGGTCCGCGTCTTCATTTTCTTTTTGACGCTCATGCTGTGGGCGACAACCAGCTGGTACGCCGCGCGGGTCTTGCTTTACTTCGACTTTCCAGCGCAACGTGGAGTAGCTCGCTCGAAATTTGCCGAAACGCACGTCCCCCGAATTTTGGGCATCATGCCGATCCTAATCGTCGGCTGGGGATTCGTAGTGGCGTCGCGTTCGTACGATCCGGCGGTGCCTGCTCATCGCTGGCTGCTCGGGTTCGCCGTGCTTTGTGTTTTCCTGGCAGTTGTCTTTTATCTGCTTGTGGCGTTGCGCCGTCGATTTCTCGGCCGCATGCGCACGGAACAGGTGAGGCATGTGAGCCAACTCGAACCCGGTACAATCATCGGCATTACGATGATGGCGTTTGTTTCGGTCGCGCTTCTCATCGCCTTCACCGTCGCTCCCGTTTTGGTCGGTCAGCGGCTCGGCATGGGCTCGATCCTGTTTTTGGCTGCGGCGTCGTGGGTCGCTTTCGGAAGTTTCTTTGTTTTCCTCGGCAGCCGCTGGCAGTTCCCTGTCATCACAGTTGTTATTTTGCTCGCGCTGCTCTTCAGCTTGTGGAACGACAACCATTTCATCCGCGTCGTTCCACCGCAGGACGTGAAACGCGCCGACGTTTTGGGTTCATTCCGAACCTGGTACGATTTGGTCGAGAAAAACTATGGCGCCGGCACGATGCATCCGCTTTACATCGTCGCCACCGAAGGCGGCGGGATTCGAGCCGCTTATTGGACGGCGATCGTTCTGGGAACACTGCAGGATGCGAATCCAAACTTCGCGCCGCATCTCTTCGCCATTAGCGGCGTTTCTGGTGGAAGCCTTGGCGCAACAGTGTTTGATGCACTTCTTGCCGAACCGACGACCGTCTCATTCAAGTTCAAAGACAAGGCGCACAAAATCCTCGGCCAAGACTTCCTGTCCCCGGCGCTCGCTTCGATGCTCTATCCGGATTTGGTCCAACGCTTCATTCCTTTTCCAATCTACTATTTTGACCGTGGGCAGGCGCTCGAAATGGGATGGGAGAAGGCCTGGCGTGACACGATGGGCGATGATCGGTTCGCTGGTTCGTTTGTCGATCTTTGGAAACCGGGCCCACGCGAATGGATACCGGCACTTTTTCTTAACGGCACCTCAGTGGAAAAAGGTAACCGCATCATCACCAGCAATCTTCGGTTAACGAATAATTTTCTTGATGCGGACGATGCTGCCGAAAAACTCGCGAGTCACAACTTGGGCGCGACGGAAGCTGCCTGCCATATTCCCCTCAGCACCGCTGCGCATATGAGCGCGCGCTTTACCTTCGTCAGTCCAGCGGGGCGTTTCCCCGACGGCTCGCATATTGTCGATGGCGGCTACTTCGAAAATTCCGCGGCCACCACTGCCTATGAGATCGCCACGCGCATCAAGGATTGGTGCGCCTTTAAGAAAATTGCGAACGTCGATGTGAAAGTCATCATGATCAGCAACAATCCGCGCAAGCCATCAATCGCCCCGGCCAAGCCGGCACCGGAACCACCTGGACCAAAGCGAACCAGCCCAACGATTGTGAAGGGACAATTTATCGGCGAGCTAGCCGCGCCGCTTTATGCGCTTCTCAACACGCGTGATGCTCGCGGCACTTACGCGCAAAAGACCATTGTACGTGACCAGCGGCGTTTCAAAGCTGGTGTCGTGCAAGCGCCTGCCGAGACGGCATCATCGCAAGAACTGACCAAGGATATCGTCTACTTCAAACTTCGCGACACTCAGGTCCCTTTACCACTTGGCTGGATGCTGTCCGCCGCCGCGGCTAAAACGATTCGCGAGCAAATCAACCAGGATGACAACGTCATTCAGAACCAGAGTGTGATGAACGAGGTGCTCAAAACTCTTCCGCCGCCCCGGTAATCATATTTCACCAGTGGCTCCCGATCGCCCCCAGCATCCCATAGGGAACGCCCATCAGACGCAGCGGCCGAAGACTCCGAAGCTATTGTCGACGCTGTGGTCAAACCGCAACTAGATAGACTGTTCAAACTCTAGGGACCCATTTGCGAGAGCGAGATTTCCCTGAACGGCCTTATGGCTTGGGCACATCCTTCGCTTTCGCGTTGGCTGAGGGGCCAGCGGCTCCTCACTCTTTGCTGCTTTACAACCCTTGACTCAATTTGCTAGAGCTAGCGCAGTAGGGCCTCACGGGCGCAAGGCACGGACGCGCGAAAACGGCAAAATGCCTGCCTCACCGCGATAGACGAGCAGAACACCCACCATTCTAGCACACAGACGCGCCAGACTTCGCTTCACGTGAGATCGCGTCAGGCTCTCCGGCGATAAGAAGTTTGCTGCAATGTTCGAGGGGTCGGAAAAAGCAACAGACAGACGAACCTCGACATTTGTGGGCTACAGAATACCGCGCTGTGTTTTGCCGAAGCGACTTAGTCTTGCAAGGGATCGTTCGGTTCGATAAAACTGCGGCTGCGTCCCACACATGCGCACACGCGATCTTGCAAATCCCCATTCATCCGAATGCTTGTATACGGCGGGCCAGAACAATGGGAGGTAAGCGCCAAATATGCTAAACACGCTGGATACGGTGATCGCCTTTGCGGTGATCATGACAGTTCTCAGTCTGCTGATCACCATTATCGTGCAGATGGTGTCCGGGGCCCTTTCCTTGCGTGGAAAAAATTTGGCCAACGCCCTAGCGCTGACGTTTCAGACGATCGATCCCACTCTCAAGAAGCAAGCGCATTCGCTGGCGGCACAGATTTTACGGGATCCGATTTTCAGCGACTCGATTCTTAAGAAAAAGGATCGCGTGGTGAAGGACATCAACGATGCGACTCGAGCGCTAATGGTGGCGGAAAGAAAGTTTGCGGACGCGGAAAAAAGTTTGAAGGACGCCGAGCAAAGTTTGGCTGAGAAAAAGCGGGAAAACGCCGCCGCTGACACCGCAGCCGAGCAAAAGGCCATCGAGGAGGCCAAGAAGACAAGAGACGTAGCGGCGCAAGAGCTCGAGAAGGCGAGTGCAGACCCCACCGTCTCCGTTCCGCCGGTCGAGCCGAATCGAATGGGGCCATGGGGTTTTTTGACACGGGGAGGAACAATTCTTGGCAGCGCCATTCGCCCCGGAGAGATCTACCGCATTCTGTACGAGTTTGCCGGCATGACAAAGACTGAGGCCGCCGTGTATGACGTGCCCCCGGAACTGATCAACACGTCCGCTGCTGTTCTTAAGGCTCTGCAGAAGTCCGATCCAGTGGCGGAGGAATCGCACAAGAAGCTTGAAGTGATTGCGAGCATGGCAAACCTTTTCGACCCGCAAGCAAAAAAAGCGGTGGTCGATTCGCTAGCCAATCTCGGCGAGACGGTGGAGCGGGCCACCATCCGAGCCTACGATCGATTCCAGCGCTGGTTTGGCAGCGGGCAGGACCGGGCCGAACAATGGTTCCAGATGCATGTTCGGATCGTCACCATTGTCGCGGCCATCGTCACGGCATTTCTGTTGCAGCTCGACACCGGGGACATTTATCGGCAGCTGCGCGATCAACCGAAACTGGTTGAGGCCCTCGTCAAATCAGCGCCTGGCGTTTTGGAAAAAGGCGAGACGGTTGTCGATCCAGGTAATACGCCCGCTTACCACGCCTACCTCTTATGGTTGCGGAAGCATCCGCTCTTTCCGCTGGACGCGCTTCCAACGCCCGGCGATCAAGATCATTATCGGCAAGAAATTAAAAAACGTCTGGCGACGCCTGCCGATACCGAGTATCCGGTCCGACAGTTCGAGGCCGCTTTTGATCAGGCGATGAAAGTGGAAGGCGCTGCGAAGAACCCCCCAGGCGCAGCGGCTCATGCCGCCTATCCATCTTGGGTGGAAAACTTCCCAACTTACAAACTCCCGGCGTCATTCGATTTTGAGAAGGCCACGAAGGAAAGCGTCGAACAAGAAATCAAGACGATGATTGAGAAGGACCCCGATAAGTCGGCTAAGCCTGAAGATTTGATCGCCGAATACGACCATCTGCAGACGGAGGGCGCATACGCGTTTGAAAAAGCGCGCGAGAAAACTTTCGCTGATCTGCAGATGAAACTGGACGAAGCCGGATTCAATCTTCTTCCGAAATCCTTTTGGAGTCGCTGGGATAACGAGCATATTCCAAGTTGGGCCGAGTGGCGCTGGACTCGCTGGATTCCACGATCTGTTATCCACGTCTTTGTTCACCTGCTGGGTATACTTGCTACTGCGGGCCTTCTCGCTTTGGGTGCGCCCTTCTGGTTCAACTTGCTCAAGAACCTGATGAGCCTGCGCCCAGCCGTAGCGACTCTCATCGAAAAACGCCCCACGAGCGCACCCGCCTTGCCCGCTTCCCCTGCGACGCCGCCTTCTCCAAGTTAAATCCTGTGATTGGTAAACTCGGTTATGACAACACGAACTAGATGAGGTTAACTTATGAGCACTTTATTTTGACCCGATTCTGTATTTCTCCAGCGATTTCTACGCTCGGGCGGCTACTATAAAGGCAATATTGACGGGCTTGTCGGGCCGAAGACGGCGGCGGCATTGCGGGAGTTTGAGGTTGATACGCAACAGATCGCGAACGAGATCGGACCCTTCGATAAACGAACTGAAGCAGCATTCGGACATCCCGCAAGCCTGGTTAAGTCAGGGTTTCACTGTGCGCATCCTCTCAGGCACACGCACTTTTGCCGAACAAGCCGGCCATTTCGATGTGCGCCATCAAAGCGAGCTGTGCGATGGCACAGAACGTGACCATTTATTCCAGCTTCGCCCAAGGAGGCGATATCTCAGGTCGCGTGATGCCGGTGTAGTTGATCGCTCAATTGATGCGTTGACCCGTCCGGGGATTTTCCCGAAATGACGTTACGCATCTCTAACGTCACCATTGCTAACTGTGTTCCGCGCGGACGGGCGCGCAGGCGCTTTGTTGTTACTCCGACTAGCCCTCGGGAAATTGCACGCCTGCTTCACCTTCTTGCGGTGCGTGCTCTTTCACTTCTGCCTTTCGGAAAATCATCCATACACCGGCAAGCACGAAACAAGTGCCAACAAGCGACCAGAGAGAAAATGTCTCGCCGCCAATTGCCCATCCAAGCATCACTGCACCGGGCGGCGTGATGAGCGAGATCGCTTGTAGCCGAACGACAGTCATTCGCGGCAACAACCAGTAAAGAAGCAAAAAGGTGAGCGCCGAGCCGATCACCGCGAGATAAAGCAGGCAAAAAATCGAGACCGTATTCCAATGAAACTTCAACGGATTTCCTTCCACTATGACTCCGATCAAGAGCAACGGCGCTGCGCCGAAAATCATTTGCCAGGCAGCAATCATCGCCGGTGCAAGTTGGATTGCACGCGCTTTGAGCAACACGTTTGAAAACGCAGCGCTGGCAGCTCCAAGTATGATACCTAGCCCGCCCCAGAAAGCCATCAAGCCGTTGAAACCGAGAAGACGCTCACAGATCATTCCTACGCCGCCGAGCGCGAGGAGTGCACCTAGAAGTTTGTGCAGCTGCAATGGTTCGTCGGGAAGCATTAGATGCGCGGAGAGCATGCCGAAGATTGGGATGGTCGCCTGCAATACAGCAGCCAGACCGGAGGAAACGTGCAGTTCGCCCCAGAAAAGGAGGCCGTAATTTACGGCAAACATCAGAACGCCAGTAAAAGCCAGCAGCAGATAATCGAACCCGCGCTGCGGTAACAAGCCCACTCGCCCGGCGGAGACGGCAAAAAGGACGATGATTGCGACGAGAAAACGGATACCCGCATAAGAAATAGGCGGCAGATCGCGCAACCCGATCTTGATAACGAGCCACGTCGAGCTCCAAACAACGCAAAGGGTCAACCAGGCCAGAGGCACGCCCCATCCGGCCTTGGACTGCCAATTGAGTTTCGGCGACGCGCTTTTCATCTTCATCCGCTCGACCATCGCGTGTTGACTCCGATTCGTAAAGCCACCCACGCGGACGCCATTCATTCCGCAAACAAATTATTTCGACAGCCTATCGGGAATTCTGGCGGACAATAATTCAACGGCGATTATGCCTGTAGGGATGCCATTGTGGTGGCCTGCATCACAGGCTAAAGCAAGCCTCTGACTTGTTGTTTTTAGCTCGCGGCCTCTAACCTTTCGACGATTCCTCTTCGTCAGAGTCTTTCTCCGACTTGGCCGCTTCGACAGTGAACTCGGTCGTCGTTGCAAGCTCGTCGTTCACATAAAGCTCGACGCGATATTTGCCCACCGGCCAGCTCTTGGTTGGCTTGCTAAAGTTAAAATCGCCGTCATCAGTGTCCTCGTCCAAGGCCAGTGTTTTCTCGAGAACCTTCGTGTTTGCTGGCGCGACATCGCCGACGTCTTCCGCGATCAAGACGCCGCGGACTTTATCGCCATCTTTGATCCCTTTGGTCTTAAACATGGCGAACAGTTTTGGAGTATCGGGCGCGAAGCTTGTCTCCTCCTCGCCTCCCGCAGTGCTCGTCATGTAAACTTCGACGCTCACGTTTGCGGCATGCGCGAGGGAGGCGGAGATGACAGTGGCAATTAACAGACCAACTATGCGATTCATTGTGTTTGTTTCTCCTTTGAAGTTGCTGATTCTAGCATGCGCCGTTCTGATGTCGTTCAATTTCTATATTCCTGGTTCATCGTTTCGAAGGGGAGCTTTGCTATCGGGAAAGCCGCCAGTTGCGAAACGATTCAGCGGCGACTATCGCCTGTCAGTTTCTGATATCTCCTTGTAACTCGGCCCGGATTTAGCGCGCGCATCAAGCCGTTCCACAGGGGCTTCGTCTTCGTTTATGGCCGAATCGCCTAGCGACTAATAAGATTGACTCCCTGTTTCTGACCCAGCTACGCTGCGCGCCACTATGAAAAGACTCGTTAGTCTCTTTCTCTGCCTTTCACTCAGCATTTTCACCGT
>Ga0193729_1000602_pt1 | contig 18930 bp, 11 predicted proteins | sample U1c2metaG_FD_143036 | JGI IMG/M metagenome (GOLD analysis project Ga0193729, IMG submission 143036) | Soil microbial communities from a riparian zone of the East river system, Colorado, United States - U1c2 | ecosystem: Environmental > Terrestrial > Soil > Riparian zone | place: USA: East River...
AATCAGTGCCGCTCTTCTGATCGCCGGAAAAGCAGAGCGAGAATCCGAAGGCCCACCACAAGACCGTAGTCCAGCCCATCGAGACGAAGCTCTGCATCATGATGGCCAGCACGTTCTTTCGTCCGACCAACCCGCCATAAAAGAATGCCAGACCCGGTGTCATCAACATCACCAAGCTGGCGCACAGAAGCATAAAAGCGGTATTGCCAGTATCGAGATGTAGCATGAGTTGTCCTCCGGTAGGCACTGAGTATTGGCTCGTTAGGGCAGGTGCGTCAAGAATGGAGACTCCGACAGGCCCAAAAATTTACCCGGCTTCAAACGGATCTGACACTCGACGAGATTTAACGCGTCGATGAAATGTATGGCATTCTACTGGGCGACCGGCATGCTGTCGGCATTGTTCGACAACGCACCGACGTATTTGGGCTTCTTCGCGGCCGCACTCGGACTTCATGCCTTGGACATCAACGATTCGTCGCACGTCGCCAGGTAGAGCAAGCTTCATTCAACTGCTCTTAATGTTTTTTTAACACATTCGGCAGGCGATTTAATTAACGCTGCCGGCAAAGTTCGGTCACAGTTCCAGCAAGTTTATGAGCGAATTCATCTTTGTAGGAATCACCGTCCTGCTAATTGTGAACGGACTTTACTCTCGTTTCTGCGAAAAGACAAAGGAGGAGCGATGAACGACCTCATCTTCGTCGGAATCATCGTTCTGTTCTTCATCGTGAGCGGCCTTTACGTCCGCTTCTGCGAAAACCTCTAGGAGGACGCAATGGAAACCATCGTTGTCGGGATCATCGCCTTGTTGCTCTTCATCTATCTGTTTGTGGCCATGATCCGCCCCGAAAAATTCTAAGAAATCACTATGCAAGCTTCGGGTTGGCTTCAATTCGCTCTCTACTTCATCGCGCTCGCGCTGATCACGAAACCGATGGGCCTTTACCTGCTGCAAGTTCTCGACGCGAATGGCAGAACATGGCTCGATCTTGTGCTGCGTCCGTTGGAGCGACTGACGTATCGGTTGATGGGAGTCGACTCCAGCAAAGAGCACGATTGGAAGCAGTATACGCTCGCCATGCTGCTCTTTAGTTTGGTGGGCTGCTTGTTCACATACGCAATCCTGCGCTTGCAAAATATCTTGCCGCTGAATCCGCAGGGACTTGGTCCAGTGAACGCAGACCTAGCGTTCAACACGGCGGTGAGCTTCACGACCAATACCAATTGGCAGAGCTACGGCGGCGAAGCCACCATGTCGTATTTCTCGCAGATGGTCGCGCTGGCCTTTCACAATTTCGCTTCCGCGGCGACCGGCATTGCCATCGCCGCCGCGCTCGTCCGCGCGATTGCGCGCCACTCGGCGAACACGCTCGGCAACTTCTGGGTGGACCTCGTGCGTGTGACCTACTACCTCCTGCTGCCCATTTGTCTTGTGTTCGCGGTTTTCCTCGTGTCGCAAGGGATGATTCAAAATTTCAAGCCTTACACCAAGGCGACGTTGGTGGAGCCGATGAAAGTCCAGGTCGAAAAGAAGAACGACAAAGGCGAGACGATCAAGGGAGCTGATGACAAGCCAGGGATGGAGGAACAAACCGTCACCGAACAGAACATCGTGCAAGGGCCGATGGCCTCGCAGGTCGCGATCAAAATGCTCGGCACCAACGGCGGAGGTTATGTCAACGCCAATGCGGCGCACCCGTTCGAGAATCCGACGCCGCTCTCGAATTTTATCCAGATGCTTTCCATTTTCTCGATCGGCAGCGGACTCACTTATTACCTGGGGCGGATGGTGAAGAACCAGAAGCACGGATGGACGGTTTGGGCCGCGATGTCGATCTTGTTTGTGGGTGGCGTGTTGCTCTGTTGGTGGGCCGAGTCCGCAGGCAATCCGATTCATCACCAACTCGGCGTTGCGGCCGCCGACGGCAATATGGAAGGCAAGGAAGTCCGCTTCGGCATTTTCAACTCTGCGCTCTTCGCTACCATCACGACGGACGCCTCGTGCGGCGCGGTCAACTCGATGCACGACTCCTTCACTGCGCTCGGCGGTTTCGTTCCCCTGTTCAATATTCAACTCGGCGAGGTTATCTTCGGCGGCGTCGGCGCCGGACTCTACGGAATGCTCGTGTTTGTCGTGCTTGCCGTCTTCATCGCCGGGTTGATGGTCGGCCGAACGCCAGAATATCTCGGCAAGAAAATCGAGTCTTACGACGTGAAGATGGCAATGCTGGCTTTGCTCATCCTTGCCATAGACATTCTCGGTTTCGCCGCCTGGGCAGTCGTCAGCAAATGGGGATTGGCCGGACTGAACAACAACGGTCCGCACGGGTTGAGCGAAATTCTTTACGCCTACAGCTCAACCACCGGCAACAACGGTAGCGCCTTCGCGGGGCTAAACGCCAACACCCCGTGGTACAATACCACCCTGGGTATCGCCATGTTGATCGGCCGGTTTTTGATGATCGTCCCAATCCTGGCGCTGGCTGGTTCGTTAGTTCGTAAGAAAGTTACTCCAGCGAGTGCTGGCACTTTTCCGGTTCACGGCGGCACGTTTCTTATCCTGTTGATCGGGACGGTGCTCTTGATTGGTGCGCTGAATTTTCTCCCCGCCCTCACGCTTGGACCGGTCGTTGAGCATTTCCTCAATCTCCAGGGAAAACTTTTCTGAGCCTCTAATGAAACAGACAACTCCTTCTCTTTTTGATTGGAACATTGCCGGCCCGGCGATCGTTGACGCTTTCAAAAAGCTTAACCCGCGCCTGATGATCAAGAACCCGGTCATGTTTGTGACCATGGTGGGCGCGGCGCTCACCACAGCTGGCATTTTCACGGCCGAGCCGGCGCTGCGCGGCTTCGTTACGCAACTGGCGGTCTGGCTGTGGTTCACCGTGCTCTTCGCCAATTTCGCCGAAGCTGTTGCCGAAGGTCGCGGCAAAGCGCAAGCAGCCAGTCTGCGAAGAGCTCGTAAGGAAACGATGGCGCGCCGCCTCCACAACGGCCGTGAGGAAAAAGTGCCCGCACCGATCTTGCAGAAGGACGACCTCGTCGTTTGCGAGGCCGGCGATGTGATCCCCGCGGACGGCGATGTGGTTGAAGGAATCGCCAGCGTCGATGAAGCCGCCATCACCGGCGAATCCGCTCCGGTGATTCGCGAAAGCGGCGGCGACCGCAGCGCGGTTACTGGCGGCACGCGTGTGCTGAGCGACCGTATTGTCATTCGGGTAACGATGGAGAAGGGCGGCGGTTTTCTCGACCGCATGATTGCTCTCGTGGAGGGTGCGCGCCGTCAAAAAACGCCAAACGAAATCGCGCTCACGATTCTGCTCGCCGCTTTGACGTTCATTTTCCTACTGGTCTGCGTCACGCTGAAGCCATTCGGCATCTACTCCGCCACTGAGTTCTCGATTCCTGTTCTGGTTGCGCTGCTCGTTTGTTTGATTCCGACAACTATCGGCGGCCTGCTCAGCGCCATCGGCATTGCCGGCATGGATCGCGTGCTCCAGCGCAACGTTCTTGCGATGAGCGGACGCGCGGTTGAAGCGGCCGGAGACGTTGATGTCCTGCTTCTCGACAAGACGGGCACGATTACCTTGGGCAACCGCATGGCGGTCGCGTTTCATTCTGCACCGGGAATCGCCGACAAAGATCTCGCCGCGTCTTCGCAACTGAGTTCGCTCGCCGATGAAACGCCGGAAGGACGCAGCATCGTCGTTCTCGCGAAGGAGAAATTTGGACTGCGTGCGCGCGACATGCACGAACTGCACGCGACGTTCATTCCGTTCACCGCGCAGACCCGCATGAGCGGCGTCGATCTGCACGCGACGGATACCGAGCCGACCATGCGCGTGCGTAAGGGCGCCGCCGAAACTGTGCGCGGATTTGTCGAATCAGCCGGCGGAGTTTTCCCACAGGCCGTCACGAAGACAGTCGATGAAATTTCACATCACGGCGGGACTCCGCTCGTCGTCGCCTCCGACATGACGACGCTCGGAGTGATCGAGCTGAAGGACGTCGTCAAAGGCGGAATTAAAGAGCGCTTCGTGCATTTACGCAAAATGGGGATCAAGACGGTGATGATTACCGGCGACAACCCGCTTACCGCCGCGGCGATTGCGGCGGAGGCAGGTGTCGACGATTTCATGGCGCAGGCGACCCCGGAGCAAAAACTCAAACGCATTCGTCAGGAACAAGCAGACGGACATCTCGTCGCAATGACCGGCGACGGGACTAACGACGCACCGGCGCTCGCCCAAGCCGATGTCGGTGTCGCGATGAACACCGGCACGCAAGCCGCGCGCGAAGCCGGCAACATGGTCGATCTTGACTCAAACCCGACCAAGCTCATCGACATCGTCGAGATCGGAAAACAGATGCTGATCACACGCGGTTCGTTGACGACCTTCAGTATCGCGAACGATGTGGCGAAATATTTCGCGATTATTCCCGCCATGCTGATGGCCACATTCCCGGCGATCGCTCCGCTCAACATCATGCACCTCCACAGCTCCACTAGCGCCATTCTTAGCGCCGTCATCTTTAACGCGCTCATTATCATCGCGCTGATTCCGCTGGCGTTGCGCGGCGTGGCTTATAAACCGATGGGCGCGCTCGCGATTCTCCAGCGCAACCTGCTCATCTACGGCTTTGGCGGTGTGATCGTGCCGTTCATCGGAATCAAGGTCATCGACATCATCATTACCGCTGTGAGACTCGCTTAGTTATGAAAGAACTTTTTTCTGAAATTCGTGGCGCTGTCCTGGCCACATTGATCATCGCAATCGTTTGCTGCGGACTTTATCCGCTCGTCGTCTTTGGAATCTCGCAGGCCCTCTTTCACGATAAAGCCAACGGTAGCTTGATTCAGGGCAAAGACGGAACCGTGCACGGCTCGAAGCTCCTCGGCCAAGGATTCACCAGCGAAAAGTATTTTCACCCGCGTCCTTCGGCGGCCGGCAATGGTTACGACGCCGCGAACTCCAGTGGCAGTAATCTCGGGCCAACTTCACAAAAGCTGAATGACGCGATCAAAGATCGCATTGCAGCATATCGGAAAGAGAACCGCTTGAGCGACACCGATCTTGTGCCCGCCGATGCCGTTACCGCGTCTGGCAGCGGCCTCGATCCTCATATCAGCCCACGCAACGCCGAACGCCAATTGCCACGTGTCGCCAAAGCTCGCGGCTTGAGCGAGGAGAAGCTTCGCGAATTGATCCAGCAGAACACAGACGCCCGAGACCTCGGTATTCTCGGAGATCCTGGTGTGAACGTGCTCACCCTGAATCGCGCGCTCGATTCCGTCGCCGCGAAGCCATGAACCCTTGGGACATAATTTCTCCGGCAGCCACGCAGCCAGCGAACGATAGCTATCGCACTGGCCCTGGCCTAACGAGAACAACTTACGTGTTCATCTTCGTTCCCGTTTACATCGAGAAGAAGTCGGAAGCGACGGTGCGACCACCTACTCACGGCCCGCTCGCGACGTTACGGCGCCTTTTCTTCAGGCAAGATCGACATCTTCAGCCGTTCTGGACCTCGTTCATCGACAATCCACGTCCCGAATCCCTCAAATGAACGCAACGCGCGCCAAACTGCGCTGATTCCTCGCCTCATTATGAAACACCTTTTTATTTTCCCGATCGCGCTTTGTCTCGCCACGATCGCTGTGGCGGGCGAAACCGAAACACCTTCGCCCACTCCGGCGCGACGCTTTACGATTTCTGGCTGGATCGACAGTGGCATTACTTTCAATCCGGACAGCCCGCGCGATAATCAGAACTTCGGCCGGCTTTTTGACGATCGCGCGAACGAGCCAATGCTGAATCAGGTGGTGATTAGTTTTGAGCGTGCGCTTGCACCGCGGCCTGGCGGGTTCGATTGGGGCTTCAAATTACAATTCATGTACGGAAGCGATGCCCGCTTCATTCATTCACTTGGTCTGTTCGACCACACGGCGGCTACGTCGATCGTCCAGCCGGACATGGTCGAAGCATATCTCAACCTTCACTTTCCCATTATCAGCGAGGGTGGCCTCGACTTGAAGCTTGGCAAATTCGTCACCTTGGAAGGAGCGGAAACGATCGATCCGCGCACAAATTTCTTTTACTCGCACACCTACATTTTTGATTTTGGAATTCCGTTCACTCACACGGGTGCGCTAGTGACCTTTCACGCGACCAAATGGCTTGATCTTTACTCCGGAATTACGCGGGGCGTTAATACGAGCCTCGACGACAACAACGACAGCGTCTCCTTTCACGGCGGCGTCGGACTCAATCTTCTCGATGGCAAACTGACGGTTCTTGCGAGCACTTCCATTGGTCCTGAAACACCGAACAACAACCACGATCAGCGTTATCTCAATGACATCACAGTGACGGCAAAGATAACTGATAAGTTCACGTCGATTACCGATCTCAATTATGCTCTGGACGAAGTCATTGATGCCCAGGCCTATGGCATTGCCCAATATTTTACCTATGCGATCAACAGTTGGTTAACGGCTGGAATACGCGGCGAGATCTTCCGGGATGACAAGGGTTTTTACGTGGTTTCGTTTGCCGACAACCATGACCCGATGCGCTCCTTAGAAGGCCAGCCGACCATTGATCCGCGCACCGTCGGTGGAGGGAAAACAACCTATGGGGCGATTACAGCCGGCGTGAACATCAAACCGCCGATGCCAAAGCCCCTGGCGGGTCTGGCGATCCGGCCCGAGATTCGATACGACTGCTCGCTTGACGACACACGGCCGTTCAACAACTCAAGCGATCGCGACCAGTTTACCGCCGGAATTGACTTTATCGTAACCTTCTAGCCTAACGATTTATGCATAATCTTTTTCTCTTCGTTGTTACGCTGGGCATGTTTACGCTGCCGCTCGTTTTTATTTCGATTTTCGAGAAAGCTTCTGCTAGCAAGAACGCCAAACATCTAAATCGCGATTAATCGTCCCGGAGATTCGCGCTCACTTTTTCAAAACGGTCAGATGGCGTAAGATGCCGACGTATGAGCGAGGTGGACCGGCCAAATCCGGACGAGATTCTCGCGCGTCTAAAGCGCGACGAAGCCGCGGCTGGACGCGGCAAGCTGAAAATTTTCTTCGGCATGTCGCCGGGCGTCGGCAAGACCTTCGCGATGTTGCAGGCAGCGCGGCAGAAGCAAGCTGAGGGATGCGAAGTCGTTGTCGGTATTGTCGAAGCGCATGGCCGCAAAGAAACCGAAGCGTTGCTCGAAGGTATGCCGATCATGCCGCGCACGCAGATCGACTATCGCGGGACGACGCTGACGGAGATGGATCTCGATGCCATTCTCACCTGGCATCCCGGACTTGCGATTGTTGATGAATTGGCGCACACGAACGCGCCGGGCTCGCGTCATCCCAAGCGTTATCAGGATGTGCTTGAGCTGCTCGACGCTGGGATCAACGTCTACACCACACTCAACGTGCAACACGTGGCGAGCCGCAGCGACGTTGTTCGGCAAATCAGCGGTGTGACTGTGAGCGAAACGGTGCCCGATTCGATTGTCGATCTTGCCGATGAAATCGTCCTTGTCGATCTAACCCCGGAGCAACTGCGTGCGCGCTTGGCCGAAGGCAAAGTCTATCTTGGCGAACGCGCGGAATGGGCAGCAAAAAATTTCTTCCGCGAAAGCAATCTGACCGCCTTGCGCGAAATGGCGCTGCGCATTGTAGCCGAACATGTGGACCGCGACCTGCGCGACATCATGCAGGAAGAACGGATCGCTGGTCCGTGGAAAAGCGGCGACCGGCTCCTCGTTGCCGTCAGCGCAAGTCCATATTCGGAAAGATTGATTCGTTACACCCGCCGGCTGGCGTCGTCGATGGAAGCTTCGTGGGTTGTGACCAACATCGAACGACCGCGTCAGCTGTCGCAGGAAGAACAAGCGCGGTTGACTCGTTATCTCGCGCTCGCGCGTCAACTTGGAGCGGAAGTCATTTCCACGCCCGGCACCGATGTCGCTGAAGCGCTCCTCCGCATCGCCCGTCAACACAACGTCACTCAGATCGTGATCGGCAAGCCGCTTGGCACGTCCTGGCTTTATTTTTGGAGACGCGATCCGCTGCGTTGGCTCATGCGTCACAGCGGCAACATCGACATCCACATGATTCCATCGGAGGAATCGGCCCAGCCGCGGGCCGAAACAATCGAAGAACGTTTGGCGCGCGCCCCCTGGGGCGACTTTGGCATCGCGCTCGCCATCGTCGCCGCTGTCACCGGATTGTCATTGTCGATCTTCGCTTACACCGGCTATTCAGCAGTCGCGCTGTTTTATTTGCTCGCGGTCGTCCTAGGGGGAATGCGCTTGCGCCGGTGGCCAACTCTCTTTCTCGCCGCGCTTAGCGCATTGCTCTGGAATTTTTTGTTTGTCCCGCCGCGGTTCACTTTTTACATCGGCCAGTTTCAGGACGTGATGATGTTCTGCGCCTACTTCGTCATCGCGCTTGTTATCGGCCAACTTGCCACGCAATTGCGCCAGCGCGAACAAGCGGAGCGGCGACGCGAGGAACGCGCGACGGCGTTGTATCGACTGACGCGAGGACTCTCGGCGAGCCGCGATCTCGATGAAGCACTACCGAAAGTCTTCGCACTGATCAAAAATTCTTTTCAAGCCGACGCGGCGGTATGGTTGTGCGACGAGGGCGGGTTGTCGCGACATCCGGCAAGTACATTTGCGCCGTCGAGCAAAGATGAGAGCGTCGCCGTCTGGGCGTTTCAGAAAAAACAAAGCGCCGGAAAATCGACGGACACTCTTCCCGATGCCGAATCGTTGCATGTCCCCCTTGTCACGGGCGATCGCGCCGAAGGTGTTCTCGCGGTGCGTCTGGCGCAGACACCGACGATCGAGCAACGCGAACTTCTCGATGCTTTCGCCGCGCAGCTCGCGCTGTTCGTGAACAAAGAGCGTGCCTTGGAGGAAAGCCGCGCCGCACAGGTTTCTCGTCAATCTGAGAAATTGCAGAAAGCGCTATTCGATTCCGTCTCTCATGAATTGAAAACGCCGCTCGCTGCCATTTCTGCCGCGCTCCAGCAACCGCAACCTGATCGCGTGGAATTGCAACAAGCGGTCCGGCGTCTGACCCGCACCGTCGATCATCTACTTGATGCAACACGTTTGGAATCGGGACTTCTCCAACCGGTGCGGGAATGGTGCGATCCGGGAGAGCTTTTGCGCGAAGCTGTCACGCGCTCGGGATTGAAAAATGACGCATTGAAAATCAGCATCGCCAAAGATTTGCCGATGATCTCGGTGGATGCGCGGTTGATCGAACAGGCATTGGTCACGTTGCTATCAAACGCTGCCGCGCACGGAACCAGCGACCAGCCAATCCAAGTTAGCGCGGCACGCGATAATTCCGTGCTTGTCTTTTCCGTGGCCGATCACGGACCTGGTCTCGTCCCGGGCGAAGAGAACAAGGTGTTCGAGAAATTTTATCGCAGCCCCGGCACTGCGCCCGGTGGTCTAGGCCTCGGACTTTCCATCGCGCGCCAACTCGTGGAAGCGCACGCCGGCCAGATCGTTGCGCAAAATCGCGAAGGAGGCGGCGCGCGTTTTTCCATTCGACTTCCTATCGACGAATCAATGCGATTGCCCTCCGAAGCGACCGAACCTGTGGCGGCAGGCGTGTCGCCTGCAAAATGAAACCGGTCGCGCTGATCATCGATGATGAAGTGCAAATTCGCCGGCTTCTGCGAGTCGCGCTCGAAGGCGAAAACTATCAGGTGGATGAAGCCCAGACCGGCCAGCAAGGCTTAGTCGAAATTGCCAATCGCAAACCCGCCATCATTTTGCTCGATCTTGGCCTGCCCGATATGGAGGGCCTCGAAGTTCTGAAACGTCTTCGTGAATGGAGCGAAGCGCCCGTACTGGTTCTTTCCGTGCGGGATGACGAACAAGGCAAAGTCGCCGCGCTTGATGCCGGGGCGGAAGATTACGTCACCAAACCGTTTAGCACGCCGGAATTGCTCGCGCGTTTACGCGCCGCGCAACGCAAGACTCGGCCGGAAGAAGAAATCTCCGTTTTCAAGAGCGGAGACTTAATTGTCGATCTTACCGCACGCGTCGTGACACGAGCCGGACACGAAGTGAAACTCACTGCTACCGAGTACGCGCTGCTGCGCTTGTTCGTGCGTCATCCTGGCCGCGTCCTCACCCATCGCCATATCCTTCGTGAAATCTGGGGCCCAAAATCTGAGGAGCATCGACAATATCTTCGCGTCTACATCACACATCTGCGGCAGAAAATTGAACGCGATCCCACTGCTCCCGTGTTGATCAGAACAGAATCAGGAATTGGTTACCGATTCGGACTCGCTTCATCAACTTAGCAAACTAGAGCTGACGAGGCAGCTGTCGGACCGGAGCCATTAAATGCTCCCGACGCCGCGCATCGTTCGCCCCGATCTCTTCCGCCTTCGCAGAACAGAAATTGATTCCCCCGTTGGATCGACAACTCATCGATCTATTAAGCGAAACAAAGAACTGCGAATGCCTTCCGATTCGCGCATTTGCGCGTCAAGAAATTCCGGACGGTTTCGAATGTCGCCGCAAACGAGAAAGAACTTGCCAGCCAATCGCGCCGCAATGGAGAGTCAACGCCAAGCGCGATGGCTGATTTGATCCTCACTGAGACCGGTGGTGTTCACCGCCCACGCAACGTCGATTGGAAGCGAGCCGCCGCTCTTCTTTATGGCGATTGGGGAACGAGCAAGGCCTATGTCATCGGTCTCGCCTTCATTGCGGCGGGTTTTTCCTCTTTGCCAATCATTCTCGCGGTCTGCGTGCTCACCGGTTTGGTCGGAATCAATTACGCCGTTATTTGCGCCTACTTTCCCGATGGCGGCGGCGTTTATTCCGCGGCCCGTTCGCAAGGCCGCCTGCTCGCCGTGGTTGGCGCATTGCTCCTCGTCGCTGATCTCACCGTGACGGCCGCGCTGAGTGGCTGGTCGGGTTTGACGTATGTCATTTCCGACTCGGAAACCATCCTCTGGCTCAAATTTTTGAAGGACCACATCGCGTTCACGACTATCAGCGTCCTGCTCTTCCTCGGGTTCATTAATTGGTTTGGGCCAAAACACTCTGGCAGTTTGGCCCTCGCGCTCGCTGCGCCAACGGTGATCGTGGTTGTGGCATTGATCGCCATCAGCGCGCCGCATCTGACGACACATTTTCTCGAACCGCGGCATGAGAGTCTGAGCACGCTTTGGGTTCAGTTTGTGGGCGTGATTCTCGCGCTCTCGGGCGTGGAGGCGATTGCCAACCTCACCGGCGTGATCAAGCTTGATCCCGGCTCGGCTTCCGACCGGCCAACTGTCGCGCGCGAATCGGCCAAAGCGATTGCGCCGGTCGCGATCGAAGTTGTGCTCGGCACGGCGCTGCTTGGCTGGGCGATGCTGTCGCTGCCTTCAGTAATGGGAAAGACGCTCGGCCTAACGACTCGAAGCGACATCGCTGCTGCGCTAACGAAACGGCATGAGGACATGCTGCGGTTCATCGGCGAACAATTTGGGAGCGCGTCATTCGGCCCGTGGTTTGGCCACGCCTTCGGCTGGGTCGTCGGCATCGTGTTTTTGCTCTTGCTCTTGAGCGCTGCCAACACCGCCATTGTCGCGATGATCGGTCTACTCTACATGATGGCGCGAGATGGCGAAATGCCGCATCAATTTAAACGGCTCAACCGTCACGGCGTGCCTCTGTATCCGCTGGTTATCGCCGTTGGTCTCCCGACTGTCGTACTGCTCACCGCGACAAACTTCGAAGGACTCGCCGGCTTGTATGCGATCGGCGTGGTCGGCGCGATCACCGTCAATCTCGGATCCTGCGCATCCAATCGCGCGATCGGCTTCACCTGGTACGATCGCGTTCTTTTCGGTGTCACGTTTGTCATTCTATTTTTCGTTGAACTGACGCTGGCCCGCACGAAACCGGACGCGCTCTTTTTTGTGGTGTGCGTCTTAGGAGTGGGTCTCGCATTGCGCGCCTACACGCAAAAGCGGCAGGGGCTAACTACACTCACCGTGACCAGAAGAGTGGCAGAAATGGTTTCACCCGACACGATCGCCGCGCTTCAGCCGCGGCTGCAGGAAGGTCAAAAAATCATGGTGGCCGCCCGCGGCCTCACGCCGGTGCTCAGCTTCGCGCTCGATGAAGCCCAGTTGCGCAAAGCAACGCTGTGTGTGCTCTACGTGAAGGAGATTGCTGTCTACTATACTGGGGGCCCGACGACCCTCGGCCGCGCGCGCTGGCAGGATGATCCGGAAGCGAATGCCATCATGTCTTTGATGCTCAAACTCGGGGCTGAGCGCGACGTTTGCGTAATCCCTGTCTATGCCGTGAGCGAAGACGCCGCCTCGACCATGATCGATCTTTCCGCCACGCTCGGTGTCGATTTCCTTATAATCGGCGCCACCCAACGCCATGCCCTTGCTAATCTTCTCCGGGGCAGCGTGGCAACCAGCGTCGCGCAACAATTGCCCGACTCAATTCAGCTGGTGATCTTTGGCTAGCTGTGTAGCCACGCGCCTGTGGCACGTCATTTGTGCTTACGATCCCACGAACGGCCCGCCGGGCCGTGGCTTCAATGCTCATTGAGCGTTGGACGTTGGGCGCCTGCCGCGCCGTAGCTTGCGAAGGCGGGTTGAACGTTGAACGTTTGCTGTAGTTGTATGAGGCTGCCGAAAGTCTTAATCGCCGATTCCATTTCTCAGCGCGGGGTGGACGAACTTTCACGCGATGGTGCGCTCGAAGTCTCATTTCAAACGGGCTTAACCGAATCGGAGCTGGTCAAGATTATTCCGGAGTTCAGCGCGCTCGTTGTCCGCAGCCAAACAAAGGTGACGGCGCAAATCTTGAATGCCGGTGCGCGATTGCGCGTGGTCGGTCGCGCGGGCGTCGGCGTGGACAATGTCGATGTCGAGACGGCCACGCGCCGCGGCATCATCGTGCTGAACGCGCCCGGAGGAAACACCGTTTCCACGGCCGAACACACGTTTTCGCTGCTGCTTTCGGTTGCCCGAAAAATCCCGCAGGCAGACGCAAGCATGCGCGGAAAAAGTTGGGACCGAAAAAATTTCGAAGGCATCGAGCTTTACAACAAAACACTCGGCGTGATCGGAATGGGCCGCATCGGCAGTGAACTCAGCCGCCGCGCCATCGCGTTCGGCATGCGCGTTATTGCGTACGATCCGTATCTGTCGGCGGCGCGCGCGCGCGCCTTGCAAGTTGAACTTGTCGATGAGCTCGATGATTTGCTCACCAGCGCCAATTTCATTTCGTTGCACACGCCGCTCACAGAAGAAACGCATCACATGGTGGATGCGACGCGATTGGCAAAAACAAAACGCGGCGTGCGCGTGATCAATTGCGCGCGCGGCGGTCTCATCGATGAAGACGCGCTGGCTGAGGCGCTGCACTCGGGTCAGGTCGCCGGCGCCGCGCTGGATGTTTTTGAGATCGAGCCGCTCTCTTCCGATTCGCCGTTGCGCACTGCGCCGAATCTTGTTCTCACTCCGCATCTGGGGGCGTCCACGGCTGAGGCGCAGGAAAGCGTTGGCATCGAGATCGCCCAATCGATCCGCGCAGCGCTCCTCGAAGGCACGATCCGCAACGCCGTGAACATGCCGAATCTCGACGCAAAGACATTGTCGATCATCGGGCCGCATCTTCGCTTTGGCGAAAAACTCGGGCGTTTCCTCTCCCAAGTCGCTCCTCGACGTGTCGAGCAATTGACAATCAACTACAGCGGCAAAGTGAACGAAGTCGATACGACCGCCATCACGCGTTCGATTTTGAAAGGCTTTCTGCAAAATGCCGGCGGCACTGAGGTGAACGAAGTGAATGCTCCCGCGTTCGCCGAGAGTCTCGGCCTCAAAATCACCGAGACGCGATTGAGCGCGCTCGGCGATTACACAGACATGCTCGAACTTTCTGCCGTTGCCGATGGAAAAACCGTCTCAGTGGGCGGCGCATTCTTTGGCGCGACCCCGCGCATCGTGAGCGTGAACAGCCGCCCGGTGGAAGCGCGACCGCAGGGCATCGTGCTCGTCTTGGAAAACACGGACCGCCCCGGAATCGTCGGACGAGTCGGGACGCTGCTCGGAGATCACGGCGTCAACATCGCCACCATGTCGCTCAGCCGAAATCAAGCCGGCGGGTCTGCGCTGACCGTTTTAAATCTCGACACCGCGCCGAGCGAAGAATTGCTCGCGGAAATTCGCGCCAGCGGCGACATCCATTCCGCACAAGTGATCGAGCTGTGAGCATGGGCCTAAAATTCCCATGTCGGCCTTAGCTGCACGTCGACAACCTCCATTTGATGTCGCAACGTTTGGCGTTGGGGCGACTGTTGCCGGTCTAGCGTTCCTTTTATATTTCCTGACCGCAGCCCGCGACATCGTCGTTGGCGACACACCGGAACTGATTACGGCGGCGGTCACGCTGGGCGTGCCGCATCCACCGGGTTATCCGCTCTTCACAATGCTCGGCCACCTCTTCAGTTTATTGCCGTTCGGCCCAGTTCCATTTCGTGTTAATCTTCTCGCTGTCACGTGTGACGCACTCACCGTCGCGGTCATTTTCTTTACGGCGTTGCGTTTGAGCCGGTCGCGCCCGGCAGCAGCGATCGCGGCGCTCATCCTGGCGATGATTCCCGCTTTCTGGAGGTGGTCTCTCGTTGCTGAAGTCTTCCCGTTAAATAATCTGCTCGCGAGCGTGTTGATTTACCTGCTCGTAGCGTGGCATGAAGAACCGCACCGGCCCGGCGTTTTGATTGCGGCTTTTTTTGTGACGGGGCTCGCGCTCACAAACCATCACACGATCATGCTCTTGGCTCCGGCTTTTTGTTTCGTTCTCTGGCAGCGCCGCGCGGTTTTGCGGACGCGCCCTCAACTTTTCGCAATCTGCATCGCAGCCTTCTGCACCGGACTGTTGCCCTACCTTTACGTACCTTGGGCCTCCGGGCATCATCCCGCCTGGAACTGGGGCAATGTATCGTCCCTGCGCGATCTGATTGCTCTCATCGCCCGAAAGAGCTACGGAGGCCGCCGACTGGTTGGTACGGCCAGCTACATGGGCGGCTCGCCATTCGCGCGAATCATCGCGCTTTGCACTTTTTTCGGGCCGGTCGCGGGAACGTTGATCTTGTTGGGAGCAGTCCAGGCTTATCGACGCCAGCGCTGGTACTTCTGGTTTAGTCTTATCGCATTCCTTTGCGTCGGGCCGTTGTTCGCCTGGATCACCAACCTAAACCTCGCCACCGCGCCATCCGCGCTGTTTGTGTTGCAACGGTTTTTTCTCCTGCCCCAAGTCGTCGCCGCACCGTTGATCGCATTCGGCGTTCTGTTAATCGCCGAAGTCGTCGCGTCTTCTGTGCCGGCCCGGCCTGTGCCGCTGGTGGCTGGAGCGCTCCTCATTGTCCTGGTTGTGAGCGTGATCACAAATTATCGCCGCGTCGATCAAAGTCATAATCGAATCGCCCGTTCCTTTGGCGAAGATGTCTTTACCACTGTTGAGCCGCACGCGATTCTCCTGACCACTGGTGACGGGGTCGCCATACCATTGATGTACCTCAGCATGGCGGAGAGAAAGCGACCGGATGTGGCACTGATATTCTTGCCGCTCCTGCCCGCAGACTGGTATCTTCGTCAATTACGCGAACGCTATCCTGACTTGGCCGTTCCGTTCGATCACTACGATGGCCAGCGACAGAATCTGCGAGCGTTGATCGAGGCGAATCCGGGCCGGCCGGTCGCAATCATCGGAACGGTGCCGGATAAAAGTCTCGATCAATACTATTGGTCGTATCAGCGCGGCCTCGTCAGTGTCATGGAACCTGCGTCCAGGCAGATTACGCTTAGCGAAATGGCAAGCGACAACGAGCAATTGATGGAACGCTATCACCCTCCATCACCCCGCAGCGTCAACAGCGAGGGCTTTGAAAGTGAAATCCTCTCTCTTTACGCGCAACCGGCCTTGCGAATCGGCCATGAATACGAGCGCGGCGGATGGAAAAAGGAAGCTCGAGCATGGTATCAGCGCGCGCTGGCGCTGGATCCCAATTTGCCACACGTGCGGCAGGCGGTGGCGAGGTTGGAGCGTCAATGAAGCGTTCGCCGCACTTCAACTTTCTGACCCGTGGTTAGTCACGGTTGTTCGGCACGTTTTCGGACTGGGCCTCCCGTGACCCGAAAAAAGAACCGTAAGATCGACATCTATACGCGTGCGATGGCACGGTGAAATCGGCGCAGGAAGCGGTGGTTGCTCGACCGAATGAATGGCAGAGTGTGTTCGTTTCATGCCGGCACCGAAGAAAATCTGGATTATTGCGGCGTTCGCGGCGCTCTACGTCATTTGGGGTTCGACTTATCTCGGCATCCGTTTCGCGATCGAAACGATTCCGCCGTTTTTGATGGCGGGGACGCGCTTTTTTCTCGCAGGCGTGATCATGTACGCAATTGCTCGCTGGCAGGACGCTCGAAGATCGACATGGGCGGAGTGGCGGACGGCGTTGATCGTAGGCGCGTGTTTGCTTCTCGGCGGCAACGGCGGTGTAACCGTGTCTGAAAAGTACATCGACTCGGGTCTGGCGGCGGTGATGGTGGCAACCGTCCCGATTTACATCGTGCTGCTCGGATGGTTAACGGGCAGGGCGCCGAGGCCGAAGCCGATCGTGTGGCTGGGTCTGGCGGGCGGATTTCTCGGAGTCGCAATTTTGCTCGGTCCCGCGCTGAGATTTTCCTCGGGCGGCGGCAGTCATCCCGCGATCGGCATGTCGATCCTGCTCTTTTCTTCGTTCACCTGGTCGGCCGGATCGCTTTACTCGCGCACGGCGAAGAACGCGGCATCGCCGTTTCTCGCGGCAGCGCAGCAAATGCTTTGCGGCGGATTGCTCTTGATGCTGGCCGGCCTTCTTGCAGGCGAGTCTCGCCACTTTCACCCGAGTACGATGTCGGTTTTGTCGCTCGGCGCGTTTGCTTACCTTGTTCTAATCGGAGCGATCGTTGGATTCACCGCATACATTTGGTTATTGCGGCATTGCGATCCGGCGAAAGTCGCGACATATGCCTACGTGAACCCCATCGTAGCGGTATTGCTCGGCGCCGCATTTGCCGGCGAAACCTTAAGCGCGCGGGCTTTGATCGCTGCTGGCCTGATCATTGGCTCGGTAGCGTTGGTGATTACCACGCAACAGTTGAAACCGAAAACCTCGCCCCCAATTGCCGCGACAGTTGCTCCGGCGGAATGTGCGAGATGAAGACCGACAACGGAGGAGGCGGGAGCCGAACGGCGTGGACGGGTAAGCCCGCGAAGGTTGGCGACCCGGGAGACGAGCCAATCAATCCAACGACTCAAGCGAGAGATCGACACGAAACGATCGAGGTGGTTAGGCGAAACTGGCGCGCCGAAGTCGAGACCGCGCAAGTTTATCGCGAACTGGCGGAGCGCGAGCGGGACGAGAAGCGAAAAGGAATCCTGCTGCGCATGGCAGAAGCGGAAGAGCGACACGCGCAACGTTGGGAAAGGAAACTTGTCGATCTCGGCGAACCTGTCCCGACTTTGCCCGACACGATCGGCCGCCGATTGAAGCGATGGTTGAATCGCGCGCTCGGAACGGAGATCGCGATTCGCCGGATGGAAGCAGCTGAGGAAAAACACGAAGCGCAATTTCGTGATCAGCGAGATCGGGCCCTCGCCGACGAGCACGATGTGAAAGATTTTCTGCGCGAAAGCGCTCTCGAGGAAAAAGCGCACGCACGCGCTCTGAACGCAATGGTGCCGCAACTTGGTCCGCGCACTGTGCTCGACACGATCTTGAAACGCGAACGCTGGCATGGCCGGGGTGGAAGTTGGGTGGCGGATGCGATTTATGGCGTCAACGATGGACTGGGCGCCGTTTTCGGAATTGTTTCCGGCGTCGCGGGCGCAACAAACAACCAGCAGCATTACATTCTCATCTCCGGCCTGGCTGGAATGATTGCTTCATCATTGTCGATGGGTGCGGGCGCCTATCTCGCGGTAAAAAGCGAAGGTGAAGTTTACGAAGCCGAGATCGCGCGGGAGAAAGCCGAAGTGGAAGAAAATCCAGAGGAAGAAATCGAGGAGATGGCGCTCTTTTATCAATTGCAGGGTTTCAATCCGGAAGAATCACAACGAATGGCCGAGCGATTAGCAGAACAACCGGAACAAATGGTGCAAGCGATGGCGCAAAGCGAGCTTGGCCTGTCGCAGCATCATGGCGGAAAGCCGTGGACTTCGGCGATGTCTGCTGCGCTCTCCACTGCGATTGGCGCGTTCATCCCGATCATTCCGTTTTTTTTCATGAGTGGGCTGCCGGCGATCATCGCCGCTTTTGCAATCAGCATCCTCGCCCATTTTGCCGTGGGCGCGCTCAAATCGCTCATCACGATCCGCTCATGGTGGGCGTCCGGTTTGGAAATGACATTCGTCGGCGTGATCGAGGCCGCGGTGACTTACAGTCTCGGTCTGGCCTTTGGCGCGCTTGGCTAAGAGAACAAAATCGCGAATCAGGTCGATTTCGCGCTCGACGCTGAGCGCCACCGAGGATTCACTCCTGAAGAATCGATTTATCAAGCCTGCCTCCTCGTCCGCTTCCGCCCGATCATGACGACGACGATGGCAGCGTCGAAAGAAGCGCCAGACGAATATCGTCGATCTTCATCCAGTCGGCTGGCCGCAGTTTGCCGGGCCTTCCGGCGGATAAGCGACCGGTGCGTTTGACATATCGGTTCGACGCGATCTTTTTAGAGCTTCGCTTCGAAAATTCTCATGAGCTTACGCTTTGCTATCATTCTCATTTCCGCCGCCCTAATTGCGCCGGCCGGATTTACCCAAGAACAAAAGCCACCGACTCTCGATGAGTTGGTCGCCAAAAACATCGAAGCCAAGGGA
>Ga0193729_1000604_pt1 | contig 18924 bp, 24 predicted proteins | sample U1c2metaG_FD_143036 | JGI IMG/M metagenome (GOLD analysis project Ga0193729, IMG submission 143036) | Soil microbial communities from a riparian zone of the East river system, Colorado, United States - U1c2 | ecosystem: Environmental > Terrestrial > Soil > Riparian zone | place: USA: East River...
AAACAAGGCGAACATGGACGCGCTTTTTTCACCAGCAACTCCACCGCTGGAGCGGTTCGATCGCTACTTCGATTATGTGCACGACCGTCTGGCCGAACTGCAAGAAAAGTGCGGCTCGATCCTCGGATGCCCTCTCCTTAGCATCGGGAGTGAAGTGAGCACACAGGACCAGGGCGTGCGCGCTACCGTCGACCGCATCTGGGATCGAAAGATAAAGTATTTCGAGTCCGCGATTCGGGACGCGCACGCGCAAGGGTTGATTGTGGCGCCGGATCCCGAGGCGAAGGCGAGGGCGCTCTTTGCCTGCTATCACGGGACGCTCGCCCAAGCGCGAATTCAAAACGACGTCGAATTGATCCGCGATTTTAGGGAGGTCGCGCGGGACGTTTTGGGCGTAAAACACGCACACGCAACGAGCTCTTAAATCTATTTTTTTGCCAATTTTATAGACGACTAGTCAAATATAAATCCACAAAAACCGAAAAAACTCATCCCTATGAAAACTGACCCACCGCTCGAAACGACAGCAGTTTTCCTCCAGACGGTTTCGGTCGCCCTCGCGCAGCTGAAACAGCAGTTACAACAGGACTACGAACAGGCTTATCCCGACCTGCGCGAAATCGTCCATCTCGTCCTCGATGAGGAAGAAACAAAAGCCTGGGAACTCTCATTCTTCCCGCATTTGCTTCTTCCTGATCTGGTCGAAGCGCACATCGAGAAGCTCAATCTCCAGCCGGCTGAGACGAAGCATGATGACGTCTTCGCGCCACCACACTTCGACGAAATGCCGGTTTATCAATCGGCTCTCGCTTTATGTGGATAGTCAAACTCAACAAAAAGAACCTATGAAACCAGGCGATCTCATTGATATCATCGAGCGGTCTCAGGCGCGACGCGCATTGCGAGAGGAGCGCGAACGGAACAATTTCCACGCAGTGATCGGAGGCGCGGTCGCTCGGCTTGGACCGGACAAAAATGGCGGAACGGGCAAGGGCGGATTCGGAGTGGAGAAGCTGCGCGTTTTCACCGCCCCGGATTGGGACGGCGCATTCTGGTTCGCTGTTCTCAGCCCACTGTTCGGGATTCTGGCGGGCTTTCTCGCCGCTTTCTTAGTCTACCATTGAAACAAACCAACCTGACGAACCTTCAACAAATTGTGACTACCCAACCAACGCAAAATCAACGGAGAAAATAAAATGACAACGATCGAGAGACCGCCAGATAAACTTAGAAAAATTGTTCTACAGAGGCGTGCGAAGGCGGAATGGAAAGGAGACCTCGTTCACGGAAGTGGCCGGCTCACGGTCGGCAGCGGAGCGCTCGACGTCCTATATTCGGTCAAATCGCGTTTCGAGGACGGCCAGTCTGCGACGAACCCGGAGGAGTTGCTTGGCGCAGCACACGCCGGGTGTTTCACGATGGCGCTGGCAGCGCAATTGTCTCGTGCTCAGTTCGCGCCGACTGGCATCCGTACCGACGCGAATGTGGCTTTCGAAAAAATTGGCGAGGCCTTCGCCATTACCGGGATTGAACTCGTCACCTCGGCGAATGTTCCGGGCATCGACGACGCGACGTTTCAGAAATTTGTCGCCGACGCAAAGCAGAACTGTCCCGTGTCGAAAGCGCTGGCTGCAATCGAAATCCACGTCAAGGCGACGCTCGAGCAAATGGCCGCTCGCGAACCTCAACCCGAATCGCGACAGCCAACAAGGACGACCAGAGGATGAGTGTATGAGTAAACTTGAAGGAAGAATTGCGTTTTTTTGAAAATTAAAAAAATGAAAGGAAACGAATGAAAGACGGAAAACTGAAAGGAAAAGTTGCGGTGGTAACGGGAGCCTCCAAGGGAATCGGCGCTGGGATTGCGAAACAGTTCGCGGCCGAAGGCGCCGCGGTGGTCGTCAATTACGCGTCGTCAAAGAGAGATGCGGACAAAGTGGTAGATAAAATCACCAAAGGTGGGGGAAAAGCCATCGCGGTGCAGGGCAACGTGGCCAAGAAAGCGGACGTCGAGCGGCTTTTTGCGGCAGCGAAGAAAGCGTTTGGCAAGATCGACATCCTGGTCAATAACGCCGGAGTTTACGACTTCAAACCTCTTGAAGAAATCACGGAAGAAGAATTTCACCGCGAGTTTAACACGAACGTTCTTGGTATGATGCTGGCGACGCAGGAGGCGCTGAAGCACTTTGGTCCGGAAGGCGGCAGTGTCATCAACATCGGTTCGCTTGCCAGCTCTCTCACTCCACCGACAGCGGTGATTTACAACGCGACCAAGGGCGCGGTGGACGCCATCACACGAACACTGGCGAAGGAACTGGGCCCGCGGAAAATTCGCGTGAACTCCATTAATCCGGGGATGGTGATAACGGAAGGAGCAATCGCCGGCGGCTACACCGAAGGTGACATGCGGAAAATGTTTGAATCGCAGACGCCACTTGGCCGCGTCGGCGAGACGGACGACATCGCGCCGGCCGCGGTCTTCTTTGCTTCATCCGATTCGGGCTGGATCACGGGCGAAACGCTGCTGATCGCGGGAGGCCTTCGTTAGGAAATGAATTTGAAAACAACAACACAAGGAAATTAAAATCATGAAAACTAAATTATATTGGTTCGCGCTGCTTGTGAGCGTCGCCCTGATTGGGCAAACACAAGCTGGTGGCGGCAATCATGGAGGTGGAGGCGGCGGAGGTCATTTCGCTTCGTCCGGGGGCGCTCCGGCCCGAGGTGGCGGAGGGCCATCATTCCATTCCATGCCGGCGCGAAGTTTTGGCGGCGGTCGGATGGTTTATTCGGGTCAACGCTTCTCATCAACCGGACTTCGTGCGCCGAGATCGATGGAGTTCCGCCCGCAATACGTCCATCCGAATGGGGGCGGAGCGATCCGGTCGGGAGAGGTCACGCGCGGAAATATTAATCGCGCCGATCGCACTCAGCGTTTCTCAAACGTTCGAACCGGTGGAAGCCAAGTTCGCAGCGGAAATAATCTTCCCACGAACTGGCGGAATCACGTCGCCGCGCAGCATTCCGGCAACTGGCACCGCGATTGGGATCGCAACCGCGATCACGTGTGGCATGGCCATCATTGCCGTTTCGTTAACGGCTCGTGGTTCATCTTCGACTTCGGCTTCGATCCGTGGTGGCCGTACTGGTATCCCTATGATTACTATGGATACGGGTATTACGGCGATCCGTACGCATACGACTCGAGTTATTACGACGAGGGCGCTTACGGCGGTGCCTACTCCGATCAGAACGGCTACGCGGATCAATCCACCAGCTCGATCGTTGCCGCGGCGCAGGAGCGACTCGCGCGCGAGGGTTATTATCGTGGAGAAATCGACGGTGTCGTTGGCCCTGAGACGCGACGTGCGGTTGCGCGCTACCAAAGCAATCACGGCCTGCGCGTTAATGGCAATCTGACGCCTGACACGCTTGGCGCCATGGGCCTGCGGCAGGTCGCCAGTTAGTGATAAGAAAAGGCGAATGAACCCGCAATTAAGAATAAATGGTGGCCGGCGGAGGGCCGGCCACCGCTGGCGAGGAATTCTCCAGCGCCGGCAACGGCGGTCTCACGATCCGATGCTGGTGTTGAACATGTCGGTCTTTAACTTCAGCGACGGCTGGGAACGGATTTTTAACCCGTTCAAAGTCCACGAGCATGGCACGAGATGAGGATCCGATCCTGTCGGTTACACACGCGGTAAGAATTCTTCGCGGACAATCTTTCCGTTTTTTACGGTGTAAACGCCGACTTCGGACAGTTGTCTCCGCGCTTTCGAGTTCTTATCGGTAACGTCGGCGTCATATTGCACTACGAACCGATCGTGCGCGACGAATGGTCCGTTCGCTTGAAAGCTGTGGACCTGCATGTTCTCCAGCCACCAATCGACCTTTTCTCGGACGCCGCCAATCCCACGCGTTTCGGGTGAGCTGCCGTCCATCGTCCGTGCTTCAACACTAACGATGTCTTTGTCGTAGAGCGTGTCGAGCGCCTCGTGCCACGCTTGCTTGCGAACCAATTCCACCACTTTTTGTCCAACTTGTTCAGTATTCATTTTTCCTCCCTCGTTTGAATCGACAATTACTTGTTAAAGAAGTTCTCCAATCGATCGAGAACGCTGTTCCACCCCTCGTTGTGACGGTCGCGTGATTCTTCGCTTGGCAATTTCTCGTGAACCAAACGCACTTCAGTGCCGCCGTCGCGATCGGACAGCTCCACCGTGACGACGCTGTTGTGCTCTTCCCAATTCTCGTCGTCATCCCATTTCCAGGTGAAGACGATCCTCTTTCCCGGAACGAGCTCGCGGTATTCCCCGAAGACGGTCATCTCCTCGCCTTCCGGATTGGTGAGATCCCATCGATACTTGCCACCCACGCGCGCGTCGGCAACAAGGTTGCGAGTGCGGACACTTTCCGGCCCCCACCATTCTTTTAATTGTGCCGGGTCGGTCCACGCCGCGTAAACGCGAGCGCGCGGAGCATTGATGAATCGTTTGATTTCAAGCGAGACTTTATCTGATGCTTTTGTGGTCATGATTTTCCTTTCTGCTTTCCTTCAAGAAATTGCTTTAGCTCCGAGCCAATAATGGCTTTCCACCCAGCTTCGAAATTCTTTCGCGCGAACGATGGAAGTTTCGGGAAAGTATCCAGACCTTCGTGGATCACCTTCAGATGTGTTTTGTCGCCAACGGCGGCCAACTCAAACATAACCAGCGAATCGCCTGGGTGTCCTTTATATCGCCAGGTGTAGGCGATCTTTTTCTGCGGGATTACTTCGGTGACCCTGCAGAGATGGTGATAAGTCATCCCATCGTGCTCGACGACGAATTCAAATTTAAAACCGACCGCGGGTCTGAATTCCTTCAGATCGAAATACCATTGTCGCATTTCCTCGACGTCGGTAAGCGCTCTCCAAACCCGCCCGACCGGCGCGTTGAAAGTTCGTTCGACGACGACCGCTTCTGCCAGATTACTCTTCGTGGTCATGTTTTCCTCATTTCCGTTTAGGCAGGGTACTGATCGTGCCTTCTAACCCAATCCATCGTTGAGTCGGGATTCTCGTCCCGACCCTTCGGCACGAAATCGAGGAAGTTGTAAGTTCCGACCAAGATGTCGAGCCCCCGCGCATAAGCGGAGTAGGTGTGAAAAACGTCGCCGTTCTCGTCTTTATAAAACACGCTCAGGCCGGGAAGTTCGTCGCTCACGAATTCTCCCTCTCTGTAGTTGTAATAGACCTTGTTCTTTTTCTCGTCTTCCTTCGTGAATGATACGTCATAATCGAAGTTGAAATCATTGCCGTGCGACGACAGCCACTTGAATCGCCAGCCCATGCGCTTCTTGTATGATTCGAGCTTGGAAAACGGCGCTCGCGATATGACTACGAACGTGACGTCGCGATGCGGCAAATGCCAGTTAGCGCCATCGAAATGATCGGCCAGATACGAGCAACTCTTGCAACCTTCTTCCCAGTCCGGACCGAGCATGAAGTGGTACACGATCAATTGACTGCGCCCGTCGAAGAGATCGGATAGCGTTTCCTTCCCATCCGGCCCTTCAAACACATAGTTCTTTTCGATCTTTACCATTGGCAGCTGGCGACGCGCTGCGCTGAGCGCGTCCCGCTGGCGAGTGAATTCCTTTTCGCGCGTCAGCAGATCTCTCCGCGCTACGAGCCATTCTTGTTTCGTTACTACTTCTCGATCCATTTCCATTTCTGCTAGTTTCATTTTGTTTTTGCTTGTTTTCGTTTTTTCTTTCCTCGGCTGGCGTCGCTGCCTTTCGAGTAGGCCCGAGCAGCGCGGAGTTGTACCAAGCCGGGTCGATCTTCATTCGTCTTGTTTGGCTCATCGTGCCAGATCCACCACTCATACGTCGCAGTCTGGGGGTAGCCCTCTGGCGAGTCCTCCCACTCCTCCTGGCGCCCGAGCGCAGTGATGTCCAGGTAGTTCCAAGTGTTCCCCATCTGTTCATCGCCACGATTGTTGATGAAGTAGGTGCGGAACACGCTGTCGCCATCGCGGATGAACGCGTTGGTGCCGTGCCACTCGTCCACGCCGAAGTCTTTGTCGAAGTCGTCCGTTATGGTGTACCACGGCATTTCCCAGCCCATCCGCGCCTTCACGCGCTCGATGTCCTTCTGAGACGCGCGCGAGGCGAACGTGAGTTCGGTATTGCGAACGTTCAGATGGGCGACGTGAGCGACCTGGTCGGCCACCATGGAGCAGCCAACACAGGCATGCTCGGGCCAACCTTTCACGCCGGGTTCGAGGAACGCGCGGTAGACGATCAGCTGACGGCGACCCTCGAAAAGGTCGAGCAGGCTCACTTTGCCCTTGGGCCCGTCGAACTTGTAATTCTTCTTCACGGCCAGCCACGGCATCCGCCGACGCTTGGCGGCCAGCGCGTCACGGGCGCGGGTCAACTCCTTCTCCTTCACGAGCAGTTGCTGGCGCGCAGCCTCCCACTCCTGCGGTGACACGATTCTAGAGCGATTCATTTCTCTCGCTTCCGTTTCGCGTTCCATCTCTTTCTGTTTCATTTTGTTCCCTCCTGGTTTGGTTGGTTTGTTTCTTTCGGTAAAATTTATTCAGAACGAACGCGGCTAGTCCTCCGCCGGAAGTCGCGCTTGCGGCCGTCAGCGCTATGTTTGCTACACATACCGGACACATGGCCTTAGGTTTTTCCTTTCCTCGCCTTGTTCGTTTTTTCCAGGTAGGCGGCCAGGCGATCGAGCGAGCCTTCCCAGAATTTGCGATATTCCTCGACCCATTCTGCGGCCTGTTTCAGCGGTTTCGCTTCCAACTGCATTTCGTGCACTCGTCCGTAACGGCGGCGCCGGAGAAGTCCCGCTTTTTCCAGTACCCGTAAATGTTTCGAGACCGCTGGTAACGACATGGCGTGCGGGCGGGCCAGACGGGTAACGCATTTATCGCCCCGGGCGAGATGGGCGAGGATCCGCCGGCGGGTTGGGTCGGCCAGCGCGGCGAAAGTGCGATTCAAGTTTGTCGGTGAATATTTAACCATCTGGTTAAATATCTAACAGAGGATTTTGGAACCTGCAAACTTTTTTTTCAGCTCGCCCCGGTTTGCAGAAGTTCGCTGATCGCGCCGGCCGCGACTACGATCGGCCACGCTGAAATTGCTAGGAGTGCGCCGAAGAGCAGCGCCTCGATGGCAAATGACCAATGATTCTCGCTCGCAAAGAAATTCTTGGTCAACTCGCGGAATGACTGACGGTTTGTTGACTCTTTCGTCGCTCTTGCCTTGGAGATGGTTCGTTTAATTGTAGTCACGCTCATGATTGAACGTAATTTCCGTCGCTGCTTCGTCAGGTTACGAATTGTCAAAACGACGTGACGATTCGGTAACAACGCGCGATTCGGCTGCGATTATTTGGAGCGATGCTCGGCGCAAAACTGCCGGATCCGATTGTCGATCTTGTCCCGGACGCGGCGCGTCTCGTTCATTTTTTGTTCGAGACTGCCGCTCGCCTTCGACGGATCGGGAAACGACCAGTGCAGCCGCGTTGTCACGCCGGGAAAGATGGGGCACCCTTTGGCTTCCGATTCGTCACAAACGGTGATGACGTAGGCGAACAACTCGCCCGATTTGAAAACGTCGAACACGGCCCGCGTTTTGTTTTTTGAGATGTCGATCTCCATCTCGCGAAGCACCTCCACCGCCAGGGGATTGAGCGTGCCCGGATCGAGCCCGGCACTCTGGGCCTCGAAGAATTCGCCGCACCGCTTGTTCAGCAAAGCGGCCGCCATCTGACTGCGCGCGCTGTTATGCACACAAATAAACAAGACTTTCTTTTTCATCTGAGAGTTTAATCGGTTCGCGCCAGCAAGCTCGGCTCTTCCGGTTGAACAAAATCAGCGATTCGTTTTGGTGTGACCGTGACATGCATGCCGATATGCGCAAGATCGTAAAGCGCAATCACGTCACATGAGCGCATCCGGATGCAGCCGAAGCTCGCGGGAGTTCCAATTCGGCGTTCCTCCGGCGTGCCGTGGATATAAATGCAACGATCGCGTGCGCTGCGGTTTTGCTGTTCCATCCCACGCAACCAAATTACGCGCGACACGATTGCGTCACGACCTGGCGCATTAGCATTTACAATTTCGCCGGTGGGCACGCGTTTCTTGATCACCGCACCGGCCGGTAACCGGTCACCGAACTTCGCCGAAACAAACAATGTGCCGAGGGGCGTTCGATAAGTTCCATTGCCATCGCCGAGACCGAACCTCGATGTCGAGATCGCATATTTCGAAATCAACTTGCCACGATCGATCAGCGCGAGCTGCTGGTCGGGAACGCTGATGATGATCTCAGTCGCCGCCGAAAGCGCCCATGAGATATGTGTCGTCGCCAGTAAGATCGACAACGGGAACAGCCGTTCCTTCATGTTAGTACGCCTTCCGGAACGGCAGTTTTCGCAGATCGCGGCGCCGGAAACGGCGGATAACTGACGAGCTCGATTCTGCCATCGTGTTGTTCGACCATTGCGGTGCAGCTCTCGACCCAATCCCCGCAATTGTAGTAAGTCACGCCAGCGAATTGATGAACGGCGGCATTATGAATGTGACCGCACAGAACGGCATCCACCCGGAACTTCTCGGCGTAGCGAACTACCGCTTTCTCGAATTCGCCGATGAAACTGACCGCGTCCTTCACTCGCTTTTTGGCGTAGGCGCTGAGCGACCAGTAGCCGAGTCCAAATCGCCGGCGGACGAAATTGATCGCCGGATTAAGTGAGAGCAAAAACTGGTATCCGGCATCTCCCAGATACGCCAGCCACTTCGCATTCTGGACGACGGTGTCGAGCTCGTGCCCATGAATCACCAGAATGCGGCGACCATCGGCCGTGACGTGGATAGCATGTTCCTGAATCGAAATATTCCCGTAAGCGCCCGCAAACGTGCTCACGAATTCGTCGTGATTTCCAGGGATGTAAACAACCGGCACGCCCTTGCGCGCTTTCCGCAAAATCTTCTGGATCACGTCGTTGTGCTGTTGCGGCCAATAGCGACCGCGTCGCAACTGCCAGATGTCGATCAAATCGCCGACGACATAGAGTTTCTCGCAATCGTAATCGCGCAGGAATTGAAGCACCGACTCGGTGTTGCTCATCCTCGTCCCGAGATGAAGATCGGAGATCCAGGCCGCGCGAACACGATGCAGCGCTTCGGTTCCCGTCGGTGGCGGTTCGAATGAAAATCGCGGTGACGTTAAGATCGACATCGGAGGCAAATGAGGAAAGCCCGCCGGGCTGATCGCACGGCGGGCCTTGATTGACCTAACCAGTCTTCGCTATTTGATTGGGACAAATCCAACTTGTTCGACAATTTTTTGGCCAGCATCGCTGATCGTAAAATCGACAAATTGTTTGGCCAGGCCGGTTGGCTCTCCGTTCGTGTAATAAAACGTCGGTCGCGCGTAAGGATAAGCTTTGCCGAGCACGCTTTCTTTCGACGGCGTGGCGCCATCAATCGCCACAACTTTGATGCCGCTCGCTTTTATGTAAGCCAATCCAACGTATCCGGCGCCGTTCGGATTTTTTCCAACTTCCTGCGCGATTTGCTCGTTGCCGGCCATCTTTTGCGAGTCCGGCGCGTAGTCACGCTTCTTCATCGCCAGTTCCTTGAACTCCGAATAGGTGCCGGAAGAAGTGTTGCGGGTGTAAACCGAAATTTTTCCGCCCGAACCGCCGACCGCGCTCCAATCCGTGACGTCGCCGGTGAAAATTTGTTCGACCTGCTTTTTCGTCAGTCCCTTGATTGGATTCGCGTCGCTTACGATGACGGCGATCCCGTCGTAGGCGACGATTGTTTCCTTGAAGTTCACGCCCTTGGCCTTTGCTGCGGCAACCTCTTCTGGTTTAGTGGGACGACTCGCCATCCCGATCTGAGCGGTGCCGTCAATGATGGCGGCGATGCCGGTTGTCGATCCTTCCGCGGCGATATTGAAAGTTGTGCCGGGATGTTGTGCTTTAAACTCCTCCGCTAACTGCGGCACAAGTTTCGCGCCTAGCGTGTCCGATCCTTTGATGACTAGCGTGTCGGCACGAGTGAGACAAACCGCAGCGCCGAGAATGACAAGAGTAAGTAGAATCTTTTTCATATTCGCGAGAGGTAAGTGGTTACTTGACTGGTACGAATCCGACCTGGGCGACGATCTTTTGGCCGCCGGGACCAACCGTGAAATCAAGAAATTGTTTCGCCAGGCCGCTCGCTTCGCCGTTCGTGTAATAAAACGTCGGCCGCCAGTAGGGATAAGAATGGTCCTGCACCGATTTCACTGAAGGCGTAGCGCCATCGATCGAAACGACTTTGACGCCGGAAGCTTTGGTGTAAGCCATTCCGACATAACCGACGCCACTTGGATTCTTGCCGACTTCGGCCGCGATTTGTTCGTTACCAGCCATCTTCTGAGAGCTCTTGGCGTAATCGCGTTTCTTCATTGCGAGTTCCTTGAACTCCGAGTAGGTGCCGGATGAAGTGTTGCGGGTGTAGATCGAGATTTTTCCGCCCGATCCACCGACCGCGCTCCAATCGGCCACGTCTCCGGCGAAGATTTGTTCGACTTGTTTTTTTGTCAGGGTCTTGACTGGATTGGCTGAATTTACAATTACCGCGATTCCGTCATAAGCGACGATCGTCGGTTTCATGTTGCGCCCCTTCGCTGTGGCCGCGCCCACCTCCGAGGATTTCGCGCGTCGACTTGACATCCCGATTTCCGCGGTGCCGTCGATGATGGCGGCAATTCCCGTTGTCGATCCTTCGGCGGCAATGTCGAAGGTTGTGCCGGGATGCTCCGCTTTGAAATGCTCGGCCAATTGCGGAACGAGTTTGGCGCCGAGCGTGTCAGAACCTTTGATGACAAGACGTTCGGCTTTGGCTTCAGCCAATCCGAACGCGAGAACGAGACTTAAAGCAAAGTGAGTTAGTTTCATATTGATTGGTGATTGTCGATGTTAGGAGTTGTCGATCTTGCGTTTCAGAATTTGATATTGAGGTCGGCAACGAAGAACTGGTACTGATCGAGCGGATTGATTCCGATCGCGATTGGGGTGCCGCCGGTTCCGAGATTGTCGTTGATCCGCCAGCCGTAGTTCCAGGTGACGTTAAAGATGACGGCGTCGCTCAGCGCGTAACCAGCCCGGACGATAATGCCGTGCATGTTTTGACGGCCATCGAAGATATCGTCGTCCACTAGATTCGGGTCGAGCGCGTACTGTTCCGAATGCTGATATGCGACATCGATCTGCCAATCGTGTTTCTGTTTCAACTGACCAACGCCAAGGCCCACTTGATAGGCGTAACGCTCGTCGCCAAAACCGGGATGGCCGGCCGCTGTCGCGCGATCGTCGCCTTCAAGATTGACCGAGAAATCGCCGAAGACGTGCATCGGCAACTCACCAACCTTCCAACCGATTTCCCATGGCATGTCGAAAACGAGCAGGCTGTTGATGCCGGTCTGGTTTTGCGCGAGCGAGACGGCGTTCGTCACAAACGGAGAGCCGCCCTGGTAATGAATGTTAAACGTGTCGCCGTTGCCGGTGTAGTTGTAGATCGTCGGTGCGATCTGCAGGAAAATGTTTTTCGGAAAGGTGAGTCTCGCGCCGGCCTGCCACGCGAGCAGGAACGCATCGGTGTTGGGGATCAGTTGCCCGGTTTGGTGAGTCGCGGCACCCGCTCCTGCTGAATTGCGCGCGCGCGGACCGAGCGGATTTTCCGGATTGGCATCATCGTAAATGAACTGCGTGAAGTTGACGAACAGATCGAGCTTCAGCTTGAACGGCTCACTCGGCGCCGGCGCGACAAAACCTTTGCCGCCCTCCTTGCTGTAGCTTTCAGCCGAAGCGGTTGTCGATCCGCCACCGAACTCAAAATTGTAAGTATGCTTCCATTGCTCAGCCAAACCTTCCGGATTGATGTCCGGATCCCAAACCATGGGCGTGGTGACGAGCGGGTTTGGCATTCGGCCGGCAGTCAGGGTGACGTCACGGAAACCTTTATAGCCCAGATAAGCCTGGCCAACGTTGATCCGATCGCTGTCTTTCGAGAACGGACCATTCACGCCACTGTCGTCGCCAAAGGTAACGTTGGTGGAACGCGGGTTGGTGTTCGTCTCGAATCTGATCCCAAAAAACCAGTCGTCCACCAATGTTCCGCGCAATCCCAGACGCAGACGATAACGTTCGCGTTCGCGTTCCTGCCAATCGTCCTTGCCGGCGATGCCGTTGGCGGAACGGGCCAGCGGTGAATTATCACCGGTTTGGCCGCCGTTGTATTGATAACGAAGACGAGCATCGCCGTAGAGCTCGATTTCAGTGATCGGGCTGGAAAGTTTCCATTTTCCGCCGGAAGTGGTGGCCGCTTCCTTGGTCAGCTCGGCCCGGACTTCTTCCGCTTCCTGATCAGTGATTAGTTTTTTGCGCACCAACAGGTCGAGCAGCGCGCCCGCGTCTTGCGCGAACATCGACATTTTGGGGACGAAGAACGTGATGATTATTGCGATAAGAACGAACTTTTTGGTCAACATTTTTTCTCCTTTTGAATTGCGGCTTGGCCGCGGGTTGGATCGCGAGTTGAGCGCCATTCGCCTCCGCTCCCCTCGCGACGGCGGCACGTTAGAAAGCGATTGTTACGGCCAGATGGCGGCGAAGTGACAATTGCGTAAACTCAGACGGCGCGGAGATTTGGCGCTGAATCGGAAGATTGCGCGTTCAGCAGCGAACGCTGAACTTCTAGAACTTCACATTCAGGTCGACCTGAAAGAGTTGAAAATTTTTCAGCGGATTAACCCCAATGGCGCCGTCACCGCCGGTGCCCAGTGAATCGTCTGCGCGCCAGGCATAACCGTAGAGCAATTGGACCCAGACCGCGTCGCTCAACATATAACCAAGCGTCGCCGAAACGCCTTCGAGATTGAGCTTGGTGTCCCAGATTTCGGTGTCTACCAGATTTGGATCGAGCGAATACTGGTCCTGGCGCTGATAGAAGACGGTAAACTGCCAATCCCCCTTCCTCTTCAATTGCCCAACCCCAGCGCCAATTTGATAGGCATAACGTTGATCGCCTTTATTCGGATGACCCGCTGCCGCGGCGCGGTCATCGCCATCTAAATTCACCGCGAAATCCGCAAACAATCGCATCGGAATGTCGCCAAGTTTCCAACCAACCTCTATTGGCAAATCGAAAACCAGGAGGCTGTTGATTCCGGTTTGGTTCTGGGCCAGCGAGGCGCTGTTGCTTAATTTCGGGTCGCCGCCCTGATAATGAACGTTAAATGAATCGCCGTTGCCGGTGTAGTTGTAAAAAGTTGGCGCGATCTGCGCGTAAAGACTCTTCGGGAAAGTGAATTTCGCGCCGACCTGCCAGGCCAGAAGAAATGCATCCGTGTTTGGAATTAACTGGTGTCCGCCATTTGCGGTCGTAGTCGGCCTTGGGCCAAGCGGATTCTCCGGATTCGAATCGTCGTAAACGAATTGAGCGAAGTTGGCGAAGACTTCGATCTTCAACACACGCTCTTCCGCCTTCTTCTTCCGTCCGGGCAAGGCCATGCCGTCTTTGGCGTAGGACGATGTTTCGGGTTCCTCCGCGCCATCGCCGAGCGCGATCGTAAACGTGTGCTTCCACTGCTCGGCCAATCCTTCCGGATTGATGTCCGGATCCCACACCATCAGCGTCGTTATCAACGGGTTAGGCATTTTGCCGGCGGTCAGGATGATGTCTTTGAAACCTTTGTAACCGAGATAGGCCTGACCAACGAAAATGCCGTCGCTGTTTTTCGCGAACGGTCCATTCCCGCCGCCGGAGTCATCACCGAACGTGACATTGCTTGAACGCGGATTGGTTCCGGTTTCCAAACGGACACCGAAAAACCAATCGTCCGCCAGAATACCGCGGAGTCCGAGACGCAAACGATAACGCGGCAGATTTCGCTGCTGCGTATCTTCGCTATCGGTCTCGCCGCTGCGAATTTCATAACGCAACCTCGCATCGCCGTAGAGCTCAATCTCGGTGATGGGTGTGGACAGCTTCCATTTCCCGGCCGACGTTGTTGCCGATTCCTTCGTCAATTCGGCGCGAACTTCTTCAGCTTCTTGATCGGTAATGAGCTTTTTTCGGACGAGCAGATCAAGCAATGCGCCGGCGTCCTGCGCGCGGGTCGACAATGTCCCGAGCGCGAAGATTGCCGTAACAACGAGGGTCACGGTTTTCAAGCCCATGGCCCGCATAATGACGGACGGGGCCTGATTCGGCAATGACCGTTCTCAGCTGTCTGCTGATTTTCGTCTTGGCGAAAGCGTTACTGTTTAGGCTTTGACGGCACGGGCGAAGCGGACGGAGCCATCGGAGGAGCGGTTGTCGCCGAACTGTTCGGCACTGCGCTCGCCGCTGGCAAAACCGGCGCGCCCGGGGCCGGAACCGCTGGCGCATTTGGATTCACCGGCGCTGACGGCGACGGTTGCGCTGCAGTTTGTTGTCTCAACAGCTCGCGGCGGAGTCCGGTGTCGCGGCTCGTCTTGTGCGAGTACAAGACGGACAAGGTGAAGGTGAGCGCGAAGAAGATCCCAGTCAGCCAGCCGGTGAACTTGACCAGAACGTTGGTGGTTTGTGCGCCGAAAATATTTTCGGTCACGCCACCGCCAAAAGCCGCGCCCAGTCCCTCGCTCTTGGGCCGCTGCATCAGGATGACCAGCAGCATCAGGAGCGCGACCAGGACGTAAATGGCGAGCAGGAAATTAATCAGGATCTGCACCGGGGACGGGGAATATGGCCAGCAAATGACGAATGACAAATGTCGAATGACGAAGCAACTATGAAGCACTCGGTCATTTCGAGTTTCATTATTAGTTCGACATTCGTCATTCGGACTTCGTCATTTTTATCTGGTTCCAGATGTCATCCAGCTCGGCGAGATCGACATCGCCCAGCTTCTTCCCGCGCGACCGCAGTTCGTCTTCCAACAAATTGAATCGCCTGACGAATTTGTTCGTCGCCGCATGCAGCGCGGTTTCCGCGTCGAGTTTGCATTTGCGCGCCAGATTAACGACTGCGAAAAGCAAATCGCCGATCTCGTCTTCGATCGATTTCTGGTCATCGCTCTTGATCGCATTCTTTAATTCGCTGAGCTCTTCTTCAACTTTGGCGATCACGTCGTCCAACTTGGTCCAATCGAAATTGACGCGAGCGACCTTGCTCTGCGCTTTTTGCGCGCGCATCAAAGCCGGAAGCGCGTTCGGCAGACTCGCCAGATAATGTTGGTCGCTCTTTTTCTCCTCCCGCTTGATCGCTTCCCACTGTTTCAAAACCGCGCCCGCGTCGCGCGCGTTGCTCTCGCCAAAAACGTGCGGATGGCGTCGGATCAGTTTTTCGGTGATCTCAGCAATGACATTGTCGATCTTGAATCGGCCGGATTCGCGCGCGATCTCCGCGTGCATCACCACCAGGAGCAAAAGATCGCCGAGCTCTTCCCGAAAATGTGCTTCATTCTTTGTCCGAGCCGCCTCCGCCACTTCATATGCTTCTTCGATCGTCGCTGGCAAAAGCGATTCGTGGGTTTGTTCCTGGTCCCACGGACAACCGCCGGGCGCACGCAGTTTGGCGACAATGTCGCACAAACGGTTGAAAGATGAGGGCTGAGTGTTGAGGGATTCGGAAGACTCCGCCATCGCGGTTCTCTCAACCATCAACTCTCAACTCTCAACTTGTTTTAAATCCGCCAGAGCGAGCGGTGCGTCCCGAACTCCGAAATTTCGCCGGAAGATTTCTTGCTGACGTAAATGGTGATCGTAATCACGCTGATGAACGTGCCGACAAAAACCAGCGCGACCAGCCACGATGGAATGTGGCCGACGCGTAGTGCGCGATAAAACGTGGGGAGGCTGTCCATCGCGACCGGCGCGTGCAGGAAGATTTTTGTGACCCACGCCACCAAAATGAGAATGAAAATAAAGACGTAATTGCGTTTTAGCCGGCGGCCGATCGCTTCCAGCTTGCTGATCTTGAAACAGGGCAGGATGAGATCTTCGCAGACCAGTTTTTTCCATTCGCCCTGCAGCAGATCGCGATTCTCCATGACCATGGGCACGAGGAAATGCGCTTCCAGCATCCGGATACGGGCGCGGAAGGCATCGTAAAAGCGGTAGCGTCGCGCCTCGATCCAGAGCATTACCCAAACGATCGCGAGATTGAAAAAGAAAATAATGTGCGGGACCCCCGCGTTGGAGAACGCGATCGTGATAATGGCGGTGCTGCTGGTAATCGCCCAGTTGGTCGTGATATCGAGCCGCTGCCGCCAAACCATAATCCGCCCCATTTCGCCACGATAAAAATGCGACATCGCATTGACGTAGCCGGGATCGTAGAGGCTCCGCTGGAGCGAAACGGTCGTCTCTTCGTTTATGGTTGGTCCGCTATTTTCAGTTGCCACAGCTGATCAATTAACTGGATAACTGGAGCAGAATCCAACAATTCCTCATGTCTATCGCGCTGGCTGATCTGGTCGATCCAAAGCAAATCACGCTCAATCTGCGCGCGGAGACCCAGGAGGAAGCGATGCGCGAGATCGTCGGCCTGCTCGTGGCCGCCGATAAGATCGACAATCCGGAAACGTTTCTGGAGCAACTGCGCGCGCGCGAAACGACCAATTCCACTTATGCCGCCGATGGCGTCGCCTTTCCGCACGCCCGCACGAATTTAGTCGACGAAATCGTTGTCGGCATCGGCCGGAGTGAGGCCGGCATTCCGTGGACCGGTCAAGGCGAAGTGGCGCATCTGATTTTTCTAATCGCCGTACCGGAAAGATTAATCAGCGATTATCTCGTGGTGCTCGGGGCGATTGCACGCGCCACCAAAGATCGGCCGTTGCGAACGCTGCTCTTCCACGCCGAAACCGTGGACGAATTTGTCGCGACGCTTCTAAGCGCACCCTCAATCTGACTTTTTCAAAAGGCGGTTCCGGGCGCGGTCGAGAATTTTTTTCTCGGTCTCGGTTAAGCTTCCCATGCCGGACTTGGAAATTTTGTCCAGAATCGGGTCGACCGAAGCAATCACGTCGTCCGGCTCGACCACCCGGCGCGCAGAAGGCTTTTGCACGAATGTTAATCGCGGTCGCCGGCGAAATGGATTCAATCTTGCCACGTCGACTTTGATTGGGATTCGTCCTTGCATGAACCGAATGTAGAGAAACGCCGCCAGACAGATCACCCAAAGCACCGAAAGGTTTCCCCAGAGGTGATGCGGCAAATCTTGCATCGTTCCTAAAACGATCCCGGCGAAAGCGAGCCATTTGAGCGTAACCCAGCCGAACAGCTCGATATTCGGATAGACAGTTGCGAAGGCAATAAACATGCCGATGCAGACTTCGTAGGAGCCGTAATACATCCAAGCTCGCCCGAACGGAATCCAGCTCGAGATCACCAATGGCGGGATGATCAAGAGCATGACGAAAAGTTGAATAAAACGTCGTCGCCCAAGAAATTCTTCCAACTGGCGACCGGACCAATACAGAAACAGAATGTTGAAGACAAAAAAGAAGTCGGCCGATTGCAGAAACGTGCAAGTCAATGGCTGCCAGAACGCGCCGTGAATGAAAATCGGAAATTGGAACGCGAAGATCGTGAAATTCGCCATCGCCGTCTGCAACGCGACCGTCGCGAACATTCCGAGCACGTAGAGTGCGCAGATGATGGTGACAATCCGGACCGGGTAGCGGCCAATCCACGTTACCGGTCGATTATCATCGGAGGTAGTGACTCCGAACATTCTGCAATAGACAGCCGCCATCCCGCGTGCGCAAGATTCATTGAGTTGTCTGAACTGCCCGTCCGGCTCGGACGAAAAAATTCTTGGAGAACCGCGCGAACCGGCAGAAATTCATATTCCGGTCGATTCCACCAGGATCGACGTCGTATTCATGAAAAACATCGCGCCCGCAATTTCGCCGCCGTCTGGAATCGGTGCCAACAAGCCGGCTAACCAGGCCGTGCTCGATTGGGTGCATGAAGTGGAGCTTCTGACCAAGCCGGAAAATGTCTTTTGGTGCGATGGCTCCGATCGCGAGCATCAATACCTGCTTCAGGAAGCGGTGCGGCAGAATGTCCTGATCAAGCTGAACGACCAGAAAGTTCCGTCCTCCTATCTGCATCGCTCCAACCCGAACGATGTCGCGCGGGTCGAGCAATTCACTTTCATTTGCACGCCGAGCAAAGAAGAAGCTGGCCCAACCAACAATTGGAGCGAGCCGGCCGAGACGTATTCAAAGCTTCACGGCTTGCTCAAAGGCGCGATGCGCGGCCGCACCCTGTTCGTCGTGCCATATATCATGGGGCCGCCTGACTCGCCCCTGACCAAGGTCGGATTCGAAATCACCGATTCCATTTATGTCGTTCTTAGTATGCGGATCATGACCCGGATGGGCGCGATCGCGGTCAAACGGCTCGGCCATGATCCGGCCGCGGAATGGAACCGCGGCGTCCATTCATTATTAGATGTCGATCCCGCGCGGCGCTTCATCTGCCATTTCCCGCAGGACAACACCATCATCTCCGTCGGCTCGGGTTACGGCGGCAACGTTTTGCTAAGCAAAAAATGTCTCGCCCTCCGGATCGGCTCCTATCTCGCCCGTAAACAGGGTTGGATGGCCGAGCACATGTTGATCCTCGGGGTCGAATCGCCGGAAGGTAAAAAGCATTACGTGGCGGCCGCGTTCCCGAGTGCCTGCGGCAAAACAAATTTCGCCATGCTGATTCCGCCGAAACATTTTGCCGGCTGGAAAGTGACGACCGTGGGCGACGACATCGCCTGGATGCAGATCCGCGATGGTCGTTTGTTCGCGGTCAATCCCGAGAATGGCTACTTCGGCGTCGTCCCCGGAACGAACTACAAATCGAACCCGAACGCGATGAAATCG
>Ga0193729_1000605_pt1 | contig 18911 bp, 19 predicted proteins | sample U1c2metaG_FD_143036 | JGI IMG/M metagenome (GOLD analysis project Ga0193729, IMG submission 143036) | Soil microbial communities from a riparian zone of the East river system, Colorado, United States - U1c2 | ecosystem: Environmental > Terrestrial > Soil > Riparian zone | place: USA: East River...
GCTTCCCCCGTGGCTGTGTTTCCGAAACCCGTCGTGTTGGCAAAGAGCGCCTCCTCGCCGTTAGCGGTGTTACCAAGGCCAGTGGTGTTGCTAAAGAGGGCAAAGCCACCAGTGGCCGTATTGCTGTTGCCCTCTGTGTTGAAAGCGAGCGCTTGAGATCCGACAGCCGTGTTGATGCTGCCGGTGTTGTTCAAGAGCGCCCGATAACCGGTAGCCTTGTTGGACTCTCCTGTGGTGTTGCTCGATAGCGCTTGATCGCCAACTGCAGTGTTAAACTGAGCTGACGTCACGGCGTTGAAAAGCGCATGAAAACCCACTGCGGTGCAGCCGAGATCGCCTCCGGAAAATAGCGCCCCATCACCCGCCCCTGTCCTTTCGTTGTCCAGAATAAGGAGACCCACTCCAGGTGGTCCCTGCGGACCTTCTGGGCCTTGAGGGCCCTGAGGTCCTTGCAAGCCTTGGAGACCTTGAGGACCTGGCGGCCCAACCGGCCTTGCGGTCCCTGAGGACCCGGCGGCCCAGTCGGCCCTTGAGGGCCTTGCGGTCCCTGAGGCCCCGGATCGCCTTGCGGCCCTGGGGGTCCTGGGGGTCCTATCAAAGCGTTGATGTCAACAACACCCAGGTGATCGCTCGCGTCAATCACCACCGGCATTATCGGCCCATTGAGGGTCACTCCATTAATGCCAGTTATGTACGTCGCAGTATGAATTGCCGAGTCACCGATTCGGACTGTGCCAGACTCGCCGGCCACACCGCCATTGCCGATGTCGATATTGTTATTACCGGTAGTCAGATTGATGCCTGCGCTCGCACCCAACGCGATGTTGCCGTCACCAGTGGTGTTAAAAAACAGCGCGAACGTTCCGTTGGCTGTGTTGCCGCCGCCGGTGGTATTGCTTAAAAGCGCCCCGGCACCACTAGCTGAATTTTGGTCCGCTCTGTTGGAAAGGAGCGTTCCGGCGCCCACACCCATGTTAAACTTGCCATCTACGTTGCTTTTGAGTGAAAACAAACCGATGGCGCTGTTGTATATGCCGGTGGTAAGACTTAAAAGAGCATTCTGACCCTCGGCTGTGTTGCCTCCGGGATAACCTCCATCGGGCGGCGGACTGACCGCCTGCGTGTTTTGAACGAGAGCAAGGCAAACAAGTGAAAATGTAATTAAAACTGGTGCAATGCTTGTTTTCATATCCGGGAAGTTTCGGAAAAATCTCGCCAGCCTGTCGAGGCAATTCGCCGCAACTCCGGCCCCGGAAAGATCATCGCGGCGTCGATCTGATTTCCGATGCGCTGCGATTCGGTCGCCTGTGGTGCGGTGAACCAAACGCAGTCAGCAACGCAATCGGAAACGCGAAGGGCTGCCTGTGTTTTTGCTCAGGCGAAATGGCATTCCCGATTCCACGCGGCACGGTCAGGCATGTCATTTCATGTGTACGAACGGATTGGACAGTGATCGCGCCAATCGAGTTTCAACGCCGCTCATTGCGGATGCCGCAGGTACATGCTTAAACCGCCTACATCGATAATTGCAGAGTTGGATACGAGTTCGCCAATCCCAAGAAGGTGAGCGGAAGGGTGGTCAGCTTTCTTCAGACCGACAAAGCTAATATCGGCATCTCTGATCTCAAAATCACCAATAGCGAGTTGCTTTACATGGCCGCTGCTTAACGGTGCTTTCGCCCCGCCGGAGCCTATAAGCACGGTTCTCGTGTGCTTCATTATGATTCCTGCTTTGATCCCGATGCTTTTAGCCACGCAAGTGGCTAGCGAACCCGTGTCAACTATGATGGTCGACGGTACACCATCGATGGAACAAGCAACTTCGAGACGATGGTTCGAGGTTAAACGCATGGGGACCTGCGTGAACCCATTGCTTTGGAGCATCGCCGCCAATTTGCTGCTCGTATCGCTATGAGGTCCCCGAGGTGCGTAGTAAAGTGCGAGCTCGGCACAATCCAACACCGCGCCAATTCTGTGCATGTCTTCGGATCCAAAAACGCCGTCTACATATGGAATCGCATCAATCAAAACTGGGAGGTCCTGGATCACGCAATTGCCCATGGCAAGCGTGTTAAGTTTTGCGATGCCATAGAATTTGTTGGAAGCTGATCCGAGTGGACTGGTGACTCGAAGGGAAGTCTTTTGCTCGACAAGACCGAATTTCTCGAGGCTATCCCGCGCAATATTGGTTGTTGGCGTACCGGTATCGACCATTAACGAAGCGCTCACTCGATTAACTTCGACATCAACGATGAGATGTTTCGGGTCGTTCTTGTGCGCCTTTTGATTGCCGAGGTTCTCCTGCTTAAGTTTCACCACCCCGAAGCCTTCTTGTTTCAAAAGGCTGTCCAGTGTCGAGTTATCAGCCGCCGTATCCTTTGGAGTGGGCTTCGCTTTTGAGACAGTTGCGGCAGGGGCAGGCGATGGACTTGTCGGCTCGGTCGGCGCTGGTGACGGAGAGGCAACAGTGGGCGTCAACATTGTGTCCAGTGCAAACACAACAAGCACGACGACCGCGACTGCCAACGCTTTTAAAAGCGACTTGTTTTTGTTCAACTGAACTAAGCCTGGCGGCCAGGCTGCTTTACTGATCGTTGTTGACCACTTGCGGCGCAGCTTCGCTCGCTTCAAGTCCGCCGCGGGACGGACTCGTTGCGGCGAGCTGTGCGCTCACTTTCTGCAGGCCCGCGGTAAGCGCTTCGATCTGCTTTTGCTGACGTGCGGCGTTCGCTTCCAAGTCCTCCACTTTGCGATGCTCTTTCAAGAACTCGTTGAGCAACATCGCGTTCACCTGGTCATACCGCACGCTGTACGGTTTTCCTTCTTTGTCGCGCACCACCAATTGAGGATTTACTTTTTCCACTTCTTCGGCCACAAGTCCAAACTGTGATGTGCGTGCCGGATCAATCTCTTTCTTGTAACGGAACGTGACCGGCTTAAGCGCTAGGAGCGCTTCGCTGGCCTGCTCCATTGGCTTGATCTCCTCTTTAAACCGCCTGGAGGAGGTGGTCGTGCCAAGTTGGCCGCTTGCATTGATGAAAACGGCAGTTCCTCCGGTAGAGGTTGCGTTGAAAATGTTGCCGATAAAGCAGCTATTGTTCACGTTCGCGCCATCAGCGCCGATACAGATAACGTTAGCGGCCGTGGTAACGCCAAGACCGGCTGAATCGCCCAGGGCCGTGTTGGAGTCGCCCGTGGTGTTGTTAAAGAGCGTGGCGCTACCGATGGCTGTGTTGCCGCCGCCGGTGGTGTTGTTAAAAAGCGCGTTAACGCCCGTAGCCGTGTTGGAGCCGCCGGCGGTGGTGTTAAGAAGTGCTTGAAAACCGGTGGCCGTGTTGCCGAAGGCGACGGTGTTGTTAAACAGTGCGCCATTACCGATGGCCGTGTTGTTCGCGCCGGTGGTGTTATCAAGGAGCGCGTTAACGCCGTTGGCCGTGTTGAAGCTGCCAGTGGTGTTGTTACCGAGCGCAGCAAACCCGTTGGCCGTATTGGAGTCGCCGGTAGTGTTGTCAAAAAGCGCGAACACTCCGCTGGCAGTGTTGTTCTCGCCTGTGGTGTTGCTCAAAAGCGCCCCGGCGCCAGTAGCGGTATTGTCGTCTGCCGTGTTGGCAAGAAGCGTCCCGGCGCCAATGGCAGTGTTGAAGTTGTTGGTGGCGATACTCTCGAGTGAAAATAAACCAACTGCCGTGTTGTAAGTGCCGGTCGCAAGGTTAAGGAGCGCGTTCTGCCCCTCTGCCGTGTTGCCTCCGGGATAGCCCCCATCGGGCGGCGGACTAACCGCCTGCGCTCTAGGCAAAAGTGCAAAGCAGACGAGTGCAAATGTGATTAAAACTGGTGGAATGCTTGTTTTCATATCCGGGAAGTTTTGGAAAAATATCGCCAGCTTGTCGAGGCAATTCGCCGACGAGCGCGAATCGCCACTTCCAATCCAGAAACGCAGTCAGCTTTTCATCTGCACGCGCAAAGAAGCGCTTTTCCGTCGCCGTAGTGCGCATCTGCAATCCAGATCATTCGCCTGTTAAGGTTAGGTACTCGGCGTCGCCGTTAGCGCGCCTTTTGACTTCTGATCCGTTGTGCGGTGTTCGGATTATGCGAACTTCGCCTTTCCGGAGAAGGAGCTCCCACCCATGATCAACGGAGTAGCAACTGCTGTGGTTTCTGAGGTCAAGGATCCTGCGAATCTGGGCCGCGTTCAGATTCACTTGTCGGCTCATGCCGGCGGTGCGAAAGAGTGGGCGCGGGTCGTCAGGCCGCTGATCGGTCGTAATCCCACAGCAATACAACTCGGAATCGGTGACGAAGTGTTGGTGGCATTCGAGAACGGCGACGTCAGACGTCCCTTCGTGATCGGAAACGTGTGGAACGGCGCCGATTCACCGCCGGAATCCGCGGGCGCTCAAACGGTACAACTTCCGACGGGTGCCACGTTGCATCCAATCGTCGAAGCTGACGATGCCTCAACCGACTGTGCCATGACTGCAGACCTGCAGAGGCAGACCGCGCCCTCGCTCGCTTCCGCTGAGTGCTTGCTGAAAATCCTCGCGCTGCTGAAACCGCTAATCGATGTGATCAACCACCTGCCGTCGCCGTCGCCATCTTCCCTTCAAGTTCAAGAGTTCGACAAGGCCGCGGTCGATCTTGCTCCGTGTTTTTTGATGGGCACCGCCGGCGGAGCATTGCCATTGGTGCGCGATCTCTTGTGTTTGAGTTTGCGGTCCCTGGAATGTCTGCGCGATCAATCCGCATCGGCTTCAGACGTGTTGCGCGCCGCGGTCGGAATTCAGGGAGTCCTGGACCTCGGCGGACCGTTCTTTAGCCTTGCCGGGTTAACGCTGGTTCGGCTGGCCGTACTATCCGATCCCAGCGCCCTGGATTCGGATATCACGGCGCTGCAGTCAGCCGCCGACGCACTGGGAGGTTGTGGCAACTGATCCGGGCGACATGAGCAGGGCGATTCGAACTCCCGGCATCACCGTTACCGGCAAAGCGTTCTTCGATGTCGGTCATTCTCTCAAAGATCAAAGATTAAACCGGAGAAGCCATCTTCCCGGCTACGCAGCGTTGGAAATTCATCCGGTGATGAAAATAGAGTTGAGTAACTAAGCCTAGCGACCCGGCTGCTTTACTGATCGTTGTTGACCACTTGCGGCGCAGTCTTGCTCATTTCAAGCTGTGCGCTCACTTTTTGCAGACCAGCAGCAAGCGCTTCAATTTGCTTTTGCTGGCGCGCGATCGTCGCTTCCTGCTTTGCAGCATTGGATTTTACTTGGGCTATTACCGTCTCCTGTTCCTGCACTTTGCTGTGCGCTTTGAGGAACTCATTGAGCAACATCGCGTAGACCGCTTGATAGCGAACGGTAACGATTTTGCCGTCCTCGTCGCGCGCCACCAGATCAGGATTCACGGTGGCCACGTCCTCGGCGATAAGGCCAAAATCAAACGAGCGCGCGGGATCAATCTCCTGCTTGTAGCGGAAGCTGACCGGTTTAAGCGCGAAAAGTGCTTCGCTGGCCTTATCCATAGGTTTGATGTCTTCCTTGTAGCGTCGTGAGGAGACTTGGAAGCCAAGTTTGCCGCCAGCGCCTACAGTAACAAAGACGCCGTTAGCCTGCGCCGTTGACCCGATGTTTCGGATCCGGGTGACGTTGCTCTCGCCAGCAAGACCTAAGATATTCTCGCCGATACAGACATTACCACTTCCCGTGATATTCAAACCCGCTTGAAAGCCCAAGCCAACGTTAGAGCTGCCGGTTACGTTCTGATCGAGCGCATGGCCACCGACGGCCGTGTTGAGAATACCTGTTGTGTTGTGAACGAGTGCGTTATCACCGTCGGCCGTGTTGTGGTTACCGGTTGTGTTGGAAAAGAGCGCTTGAAAACCGGCGGCCATGTTGTGAAATCCGGTTGTGTTGTTAAATAGCGCTTGCACGCCGGTGGCCACGTTCTGAAAGCCGGTGGTGTTGCGAAACAGCGTATTAACGCCGTCGGCCGTGTTGGAGCTGCCGGTGGTGTTGTGAACAAGGGCATTGACACCGGTGGCCGTGTTCTGAAAACCGGTGGTGTTAAACAGAAGGGCGCCAGATCCCTCCGCCGTGTTGAAGTCGCCGGTTGTGGTACTACCGAGGGTGCCAAAACCGATGGCCGTGTTGCTCGTACCCGTAGTAAGGGAGAAGAGCGCATTAGCGCCCTCCGCGGTATTGCCGCCGGGATAGCCTCCGTCGGGCGCCGGGACAACTGCTTGCGCTGTTGGGAAAAGCGCAAAGCACGCCGACACGACGAAAAATACTGAAGTTGCTTTTTTAAGCTGAATCAATGGGTTCATGGTTGTTTCTTTCTATTAATTAGGATATGTGCCGGCGCGATTCGGGCCAGAATGGAATCAGTTCCGCGGTTTTATCGCCGGACTGATAGCGCCGATTCAACTCGACCTCGATCGTCTTGATCTCATCCTGCTGCGGAAGCGCTTGCCCGTGATAGATGTATTCAGGGACACCTTGACGACTTTGGGCTAGCGGAGTCATTCCGTACAGGTCAAGGCGGCGCTGCTGCAATTCCGCGGTGCTCCAGTTCGCGTACCTCGCACTCCGATAGCCCCACACTTCGGCCGTGGTAGAATAACGACTGTAGGGATAACCGGTTGTTACGGCGGGGGGCGGTGGCTGTTCCGCGCAGCTGATGAGGCCAGCGGCAAATATTAATAGCAATACTCGTTTCATATTACGTACCTTGCTAGAATCATTAGAGGTCTGCTACTGCGCGTCCGCGGGATTTTGCATTGCCACCTAAGAGTTGCTCCTCACTCCCCCCTTCGAGATAGAAGATCGGACGCTCTTAGATGAAAATAGGGATCAGTTCTGATTATTGCCACAAATTGCCCTTCGATTAGAAGTTGGCGTTGCCGCGCCAGCTGCGAATTCAACACCACGGGGCAATTTATCACTTGATGAGCCGAGGCGATCGTTGCGAGAAGTTTTCGCAATCATTTCGATTGAACATTTTCTACAGACCTTCTGAAGACGTTGTGACAGATCCAAATATGTGACATTGGCGGTTGGATCTTCCATGCGGAGGAAATGGCCGGCCTTTGCGCGTGGAATTTGAATCGGCGATACGTCCCAAGCGCGATCGACCATCGTTCTCAAACAACGGGCCGCCACTCACCCCGCTCTCTCGCTTATGGACGCGGAAAGTCTTGCCAAAATGTCCAGGCGAAATTACAAGTCGTCGTTTTCGGAAGCAGATAATTGCCTGGAGAAGAGATTATGCATCGCACCGCTACTCGTTTTGGCCTGATTGTCGCAGTCGCGGTTTTGGCGGCGGCGAAGGTTGCCGCGCAGCAAACGCCCTCCGCCGCCGGTCCGCAATTACAGCCCAATGCGGGCGGCGAGGCAGCAGCGGTCCAGCGAGTGGTCGACGGCATCATGCAGCCGTACTTGGCCCAGGAACAACGCAGGCCCCGTGGCCACCTATGGAGCCGATCTCCTTATCTGGGAGCGATCGTTGCGGTTTCGCTGCACGGCCATCGCTACTTCTTCCCGTATGGAAAGGCTACCGACGCGGGCGCTCCGTTCACGCGCGACACCCTGGTGGAGATCGGCTCCTGCACCAAGACGTTCACCACCACGCTGTTCGCGCTGGCCATCAACCGCAACCAAATCGTCCCTGACTCTTCCGCTCAGAAACACATGGCCGAAGGGTACACGCTCCGGGCGCAGCAGTTGACACCGCTGGAGCTGGCGGACTTTACCTCGGGCATGCCGGATGATCCGACCAACCTGCCGCGCGGGCTCGAACAGCGAAGCATCGAGCACTACACGGTGAAAGACTTTCTCACTTGGGCTTCCAACTACGAACCGACGACCCGGTTGCCTGCGCCTTATCGGTACTCAAACGCCGGAATCGGGCTGCTGAATTACCTCGTCGCGACCGCGACCGGCAAAACCTGGGAAGATCAGGTGAATTCCGAGATTCTCCAGCCGCTGGGCATGGCTGACACGGCGTTGCGGCCCACGCCTGAACAGCAGAAGCGCCTGGCACAAGGACATAACCGCGCAGGCCATGATGCGCCGCGCTGGCCGGTCTACGCCTGGTACGCTGCGGGTGGACTGCGCTCGACGGCACAGGACATGATCAGCTTTGGCGAGGCCAATCTTGGCCATGAAGAAGTGAATGGTAAACCGGTTTCTGCTGAATTGATCGCGGCGATGCAGCTGGCGCAGAAGCCGATCTACACGATGCCGAACGGATTCAACAAGCAGGCGATGGCATGGGTGAACAATATGGGCGAAGGCAATCCGAACCTGCATCCCGTGATTGTTAAGAACGGAGGAACGTCAGGATTCGGCACTGTGATCGCGATTAATCCAACCAAGGACGCGGCCATCTTCATCGGAATGAACCAAGTCGGAGCTGACCCTGCCGTGAAAGGGATTGAAATCCTGCGGCACCTGCCGTAGGGATCGGTTGTTCCGGCCGGGGCAGCGTTTGGATCACAAAGCATATGTGCATCGTCTTGGGCGAGGGCAGACATTTCTGCGTTTACGATGGTGATCGTCCAAGTGACAAGCCTCGTGCTCTGCTACGAACCTCCGATGCACCAAGGCCAAGGGACGCAGCAACGGCTTTCATTTGTACAGCGGGGCGATATGCAGCAGGCCAACCTACGGTGCAGCGGCGCGAAACGCCTTTTGGAAGGTCAGATGCTCCAAAGCGGCGTAACTAGGCCTTTCGTGGAAGTAGTCTCCACATGTCGCTGCTACCTCGCGCGTTTTTGCTCGCCAAATCGCACGAATTGTTCATGACTTGGCCATGAACATGATAACTCGATCCACCAATTCCGTTCACTCTTCGCTTCGGAGATGTGTTTTGTTCTTCGCTTCATGCCTGATCAGCTGTTTCGCCATGTCACCAAACATGCAAGCAGTCAGTCCGCCGCCGGACGGAGGTTACCCTGGAGGCAATACGGCGGAAGGCCAGAACGCCCTTTTGAGCCTCACCAGCGGCACATACAATACGGCAGTTGGTTTGTTCTCGCTCAGAACTCTCACCGACGGTAGGTTTAACACGGCCGTTGGCGCGGGGGCGCTCTTATATGGCTTGACGTTTCTGCGAGAACACTGGTTCAACGCCGGGACCTTTCAAAGACTTTCCAGCATGGGAAATTCACCCCGTGATGAAACTGGAATTCCATGACTGAGTGAGGACTTACTACTCTTACGCTTAGCGCTGACATGGTATCCGAAACGTCCAGTCAGCTTCGACGCGTTCTTGGCCTTGGTTTCGGTCTGGCGGTAAGCGTGGGCGCTACGATTGGCGTGGGCATTCTTCGCACACCGGGGCTAGTCGCGGCACAACTCCACGCGCCATCCACAATTCTTTTTTTATGGACTGCTGCAGGGCTGTACACGCTGCTTTGCGCGAGTTGTCTGACTGAGTTGGGCATTATGCTGCCACGAGCCGGTGGGTATTACGTTTATGTGCGCCGCGCTTTCGGCAACACGGCCGGATTTGCCGTGGGGTGGACTGACTGGCTCACGTACTGCTCGATCCTGGCATATGTTTCGATCGCCATCGCCGAGTTCTTAGCGGTTATAGGACCGGTACCCAGCCATGCCATTCGAGTCATCGCCGTTTCAATCCTTGTTGCTGTTGTAGGCCTGCAATGGCTCGGGATCCGCGTCAGCAGTCAGTTTCAAGAGGTAACTACTTCACTAAAATGCGTCGCGTTTTTGGCTCTGGTTGCCATGTGTCTTATCGTGCCAGCTCGTGGAGACACCTCGTCAAGCATGGCGTCATCGATGACATTCAGCGGCGTCATCATTGCATTGCAGGCGATTGTCATTACATACGGCGGCTGGCAAAGCCCTTTGTATTTCGTCGAGGAAGATCGCGATCCGTCGCGCAATCTCCCGCGAACGATGATTGGCGGTGTCTTGTCGGTGATGGGTATCTACCTGCTGGTAAATATTGCGCTGATAAAGGTACTACCCATGTCTGAACTTTCTGGCGCAACGCTACCCGCGGCCGATGCCGCGCGCGTTATCAGCGGCGCGCACGGCCGGGACCTTATCACGATATTGTCAGTGATCTCGCTCGTGCCCCTGTTAAATGCGGTCATCATGATGGGTACGCGCGTCATTTTCGCTATGGGACGTGACCGCCTGTTCTGGTCGCGCACTTCGACAGTGAATGCAGCTGGCACACCGGACACTGCCACGCTTTTAACTACCGCGATCGCTGTCGCGCTTATTGTTACCGGAACATTTCAACGGCTGGCCGCGATGACGTCATTCTTTTTGGCGGTCAACTACTCCCTCTGTTGCCTCGCCCTCATTGTACTTCGGCGTCGAGAACCTGATTTCCCACGGCCGTATCGGGCGTGGCTATACCCGTGGTCGGTTTGGGTGGTCATCGCTGGAGGCGTGATCTTTTTGGTCGCGATGCTGTTTGGCGACTCGTTTAACGGACTCGCGGCGCTTGGACTGCTCGCCATCGGCTTAGTTGGACGTGCCGCGCTCAAGCGCCGCGCTACTCCTACTTAATGGAAATCTTCGCCATCCTGTTCGGGGGATAACACGCACGAAAGTACCCGACAACAGGCGCAACCGGTGCTGGATTCACGATTGAGTAGTATGAAACATTCGCTGCTTTGGATCGCAGTGCTGTTGATTGTTATCTGGGTGATCGCGCGTCTGACGCTCGCCGTCACTTCGCTCGCTCTGCACAGTCTGTGGATCGTCGCGGTAATCATGATCATTATCTGGTTGATTGGGTTGATCAGGAAAACGCCATGAAGTAAACGATCACACTCTCATTTGGATGATTCAGCTTTCTAAATACCGAATGATTCGGCACAATTGGCGCCGTGCAGCGGTTTAATCGCTTTCCCCTCGCAATGACACGAAATAGACTGCAAAATGCAGTTTAATTCTCGTTAGACGGTATAATGCGAACTCCGTCCTTCGCACCAGCACCAGAAGGAGGTCCCACGTGAGCGTCCCAGAGCCAACAACCCGCCCCGCGCCGCAGGGCAACTCGATGAGTGCCCGTTTCATGCGAGTCCTCACGGCTCCCGCCGTTGACAAGACCATTGCCATCGTTGCTTCTCTTCCGTTCGTCTATGCCCTATACCATCGGCTCACCGAGGGAACGCTAAACCTCCCTCGCGCCAGCGCCGCTCTCGGGCAATTTATCACAATCGCCACCATGGTCCTCCGGCGTGCACCCCAGCGTGTCACGCCTAATCCGATCTGGTGGTTACTGGCCTTCGTCGCCACTTACGGGTCATTGTTCTGGGCAACGTTCGCCCCCGCTGGCCGTCCTCTCGTTCCAAACGCCGTTACCAATGCGATGTCGATCGTATCCGTGCTAATCGTCATATACGCCCGATTGAGTCTCGGGCGGAACATCGGGTTTGTGCCAGCTCAACGAAGCATCGTCCGCTCTGGTGCCTACGGCTACGTTCGGCATCCGATCTACACTGGGCTGTTTCTCGCGTGGGTTTCCCTAGTGCTTCGTTTGTATTCGCCCAAGAATCTCGGCTTGTTCATTACGATTTGTACGCTGTATGTCATTAAGAGTATCGTCGAGGAGGGGTTCCTTCGTCAGGATCGGGGGTACGCGGTCTACATGAGTCAGGTGCGCTATCGCTTCATCCCTGGGGTTGTGTGACGATCGGGTTAGCCATGTTATCTAACCAGCAGCCAACCGCCGACCGTCCGATGTCTAGCTTTCACATGACATCAATACGCCCATTTGCACTTCGCGCCCGCTCACGCCAGCACTGGCTGAGCTTTTTCTCGTTAGGGAGATGCGCTTAGCCGTCGGAACGCATCAATGAAGTTTTCTGCGCTCAAAGCAATAGGCCTCGGTATCGGGCTGTTTGTGGTCGTCTATCTTCCTGCTTTCGTTACAACAGCACTTGTTCGGCCGCGCATTGATATAGCAATACCTCTTATCATCGCGATCACTTCGTTGGTCGCATTAATCCTGATGTTCCTACTAGCTCGGCGCCCGACGGGCATCGCAGAGTTCGGGTTCCGCATTCCACATTCACGCTATCTTGCGGTCGCGACTGTTTTCGGACTTGCGCTCGGAATCGCCGTCACTTTTCTGGGTCACTTATTTCCATCGAAACCTCCGTTTGACGTTTCTCACTTCGCGCCGTGGATGATAGGGCTTTATTTCATTATCGGTTCTCCTATCCAAGAAGAGATTATTTTCCGCGGCCTAATTCAATCCGTGCTGGAGCGGCGGTGGATCATTACTTTCCCTGTGTTCGGTGGCTCGCTCTCGGGTGCAGTCGTATTTACCGCCCTGCTATTTGGAATTATTCACGTAGGGGTGGGCGTAGTTGTCGCCATCGGCGCAATCGTGCTTGGGCTCATTGCAGGTGAGTTGAGGCGGCGAAGCGCCAGCCTTCTACCAGCGATAGTCGTCCACGCCCTTTTCAACGCTGCCGACGCCTTTTGGTCTAAAATGTGAGTCTGCCTAACCTCAATGAAGCCAACAGCCCCACTGCGAAACAACTTTAGCGAGCTTGCCACGGCACCCTACCGTAGCTTATCTTTTTCTCGTTAGGGCGTATGAAAACGTTGCCTGTGATCCCGGTTCTAGCTCTTTGCGTCGGCCTGTTGCTCATTATGCAGGGGCTTCTTGGCATCGCCGTTCCCGGCGTCTTTGTTAGCGTCGTTCGTTTCTTTCAGACTCCTTCTATGATTTATGTCGCGGCAGCGGTGCGCATCGCCATTGGCATTGTGCTACTCTACGCGGTGACGGGATCGCGCTTCCCCATTTTTCTTCGCGTCTTTGGCGCCCTCATCGTCATCGGCGGCGCGCTTACGCCGTTTTACGGTGCCCAGTTTGCGCACACCATTCTTGCTTTGTGGGTCTCGCAAGGTCCTAGCTTGGTGCGGCTCTTTGCGATTGTTTCTTTAGTGCTCGGTCTTCTTACTGCGTTGCGGCCCCAGCGACACGCCGAAACGCCTAAACCAGGCGATGCAGACATGTGGTTAGGTGAAGGATAAGATTTTGAGAGGTAGAGTTTTTTCTGTACAAAGGCTTCTTTGGTTTCGTATCCGCGGCTGGATTGAATGATTAGTAAATGCTACCAAACGTGCGATTCTTCGCTGCATTCACCTTATCTTGAGCATTCCTATACTCGGTTACATTACGGTGAGCCTTCGAAAGTTCGATACCGAGATGCCCGAGGAGGTTAGCATCCCCGATCGCAGTGGCACGCAGCCCCTATGAGGATCAAGCGTGGTTAGATGGATACGGCTTTAGATCCAGCATTGCCTTGCCGTTTCCCAAGTCAACAGGAACCGAGACATGTTCGTGGACAATCAGCCATTTGCCATTGGTCTTACGGTAACAAGCGGTCCAACGCAGCCAACGATCACTCTTCTGGCCACTCTTCATCGCTCCACTCACCCTGTTGAGACTATGGCTGAACGCCACGTCATCGCCTGCAGTGATGCTTAGATCGCGAACCTCGTAGTCAATCGGATTCTGATATGACTCCAAAAGCTCTTGCCAGCGGTTTACAAACGTCTTGCCACCCCCGTGTTGCAGCGGGAGACCGAGGTCGAACGAAACCATCTCCGGGGCAAAGACAGACATAACCTCATTGATGTCTTTGGCGCGAATCGCTTTTACAAAACCGTCTATCAACTCTCGGATTGCGGCTTCGTTTTTCCTTTTATTTTCTTCGATGGTCATAGTTTTTTGCGGGCTTGGGGTTGCGTTGTCAGCATTGGCTTCATTGGGCGGCCGCGAACAAGCCGTGACGAGTGCGATAATGCAAGGGAATACACTTCCAAGTTTAGATCTCATCATATCTCCTTTCCTGCTCACGTACGGTTATGCCTAGTTTAGGTAAAATATTGGGCAACCCGCGTCTTCACCAGCGTCTTCACCAGTCCCGTTGGAAGCGGTTTTTCGGCGGGAAACCGAATCGTGCCCTTCGCCAGATCATATCCGGCAAGCTCATGCTCGTGCTTCCGGATGGGCTCGGCGCCGGGATAGAAGGCGCAATGGTTCTTCGCCGCGCCGAAGGTAACGAGCATCCGTGAGCCCAGTCGGAATCCTGGCATATGGTAGCTGATGCACTCTTCGGCGGAGGGGACTGCGCCTTTAATGTCTCGCCGAAGCTTCTCCAGTGCTGCTCTCTGCGTGTCGCTCACGCGCGCGAGATAGTCATCGATGCTCTTTGGTTTAGGGTTCATATCGAGTGTTATATCTGCATTGGAGACTAGATCGGCCAATCGGGGCACCTTTACCTATCGAAAACTGATCAATGAGGCTCTACGAGATGAGCTGATTTCCCATAGAGATTTTTCACCCCCCAACCGGCCGCGACCACCCACAGGCAGTTGGTGAGAATGATCAGGCGATCAGCCCAGCCGTCTAACCCGAGCACACCCGGCGGAAGTCGCCTCGGCGCATGCTGAGGCAGGTGGCCGCCATTTGCCTTGGTCATTTGAATGGTCATCAAAACCAATGTTGCCACGAGCAGGACGACGCTGATCCAATTTAGATTCGCGAGCCAAATGAGAGCCTTCTTTGAGTCGCGCCACGCCTCCAGTCGACCGAGATTAACGCTGAGCAAAAGTGCCGCAACGGGAAAGCCCAAAACGCCGAGCAGTCCGGCGATACCATGCCCGACCTCATGTGTTACATCAAAAACAGCCGCCATGGCTTCGCCAAGGCCCGCAATCACCAAAAACCACCAGCCCACTTTCCCGGCCCGGGTTTGCACCTGCGACCGGAGCGCTGCCGCCAGCGACCATGAGCTAATGCCCCAAAAGAGGAACATGAGCGACAACACCCAGCCGCAATGGCCAAAGGCGTATTCGCTCACCATGCGAAAGGAGGGGTCAAACTGCGGGCTTAGAAAGTGCAAGCTGGCCAGGAGCAGGAGCGTGATCACCGCCATCACGATCGCCATGATTGCTGTTGCTACTTCGATCTTTGGTCTGTTGGTCGATATGATTTCGTCTTTCATGTGTACCTTGCCTTATTGATTTAAAATTTGCCTCATCCGCGCTGCCTTCAGCAGGAGATAATTTCTCTCCGGCACGCTGGTAGTCTTTGCGGCCGCCAATCGATAGAGCGCTTCCGCGACACCAAGCTTGCCGGCGCGCTCCGATAAGTGCGCGCGCGCGGTATCGAGCCGATGAGTCCCTTGTAGTCGTTCGTCGCCCTGGAGCGGCTCAAGTAGGGCCAGGCCCGCGTTCGGCCCGGCTACCATTGCTGTGGCGATGGCATGACTGATCGCGACCATAGGGTTGTCGGTCATCCGCTTCAGCACGCTATACAATGCGAGAATCTGCGGCCAGTCAGTGTCCTCGGCGCAGGTAGCTTTGTCGTGCACGGCCGCGATTGCGGCCTGCAGTTGATATTCGCCGACCAATCCCTTTGAGAGCGCGGCGCTGACGAGCGCCAAACCTTCGTCAATGCTTTGCCGATTCCATCGCGTTCGATCCTGTTCGTCGAGCGGGATCAATTCGCCGTTGGGTCCAGTTCTAGCAGCGCGGCGGGCATCGGTTAGAAGCATCAGTGCGAGAAGGCCGGTTACTTCGGCGTCATCCGGCACAAGCTTGTGGACTTCGCGCATGAGACGGATCGCCTCGTTCGACAAATCGGTGCGGTGAAGTTCCGCTCCCGCGCTGGCGGTGTAGCCTTCATTGAAGACGAGATACAACACGTGAAGCACCGAGCTTAAGCGTTGCGCCCGTTCCTGTGCGTCCGGCATGCGGAACGGAACGCCAGACGCTTTAATGCTCTGCTTGGCCCGGCTGATTCGTTGGCCGATGGTCGATTCCGGCACGAGAAACGCCTTGGCGATCTCAGCCGTCGTTAGGCCCGCGACCGCGCGCAGCGTGAGCGCGATCGCAGAAGCGGACGTTAGCGCCGGATGACAGCACATGAACAGCAGCACGAGTGTATCGTCCGAGACGCTCTCGGCCTCATCGTAGGCTGCGGGGGCAATTTCCAATTGCGTTTCCGCTCCAACGAGAGCCTCGCGGTTCCGGCGTGAAATTTCGCCCCGCATTTGGTCGGTCAATCGTCGCCGTGCCACTCGGATTACCCAACCCAGCGGGTTGTCTGGGATGCCGTGGCGCGGCCATTGATCGGCCGCGGCAATCAGAGCTTCCTGCACGGAGTCCTCAGATGCGCCAAAGTCACTGCCTTGACGCATCACCGCACCAAGCGCCCGCGGCGCAAGCTCGCGCAACAGGCACTCGATGCGTCGATTCACCGTTTCGCTCATCAAAGATCGTGGTGGCTGCCCAGGACTTCACGCACTTCGAGCACCATCTCGAAGGGCTTGCTGCCACCGATGGTCGGCGCGTGAGGCGCGTCCAGCACCTCGCCGGCGATCTCGTACGCGCGCTCCGGGTTCTCGACGTCAACAATCCAGTAGCCGGCGAGGAATTCCTTGGACTCGGGAAAGACGCCGTCGGTTACTGGCTTGCCATCTTTGCCTGCGCGAACCGCTTTCGCCTGCGTCGGCGAGGCCAGTCCTTCGGCGCTCACCAGCTCGCCTGACTTCCGCAATTTCTGGCCGAATGCCTCCATGAAGGCGAAATGCGCCTCAAGCACTTCCTTTGGCCAGCTCATGAATTGGGCATAGCCGTCTCGTGGTGAGTTCATCATAATCATGTATTTCATTGTCTACTCCTTTTGTTTCGTGCGGCCCTGAATGGATCGCATTTTGTCGATAAGTCGGAGCCGTCGCCGCTTTTTCGACATGCCCGCTCAATATTTACGAAATTGAAGTCACGCTATGGACCTGGTTCGAAGCGTTAGAATCCTACCGAATGGCGGCGCATCATCGAAACCGATGTTTCAATTCTATCGCTCGCTGCGCGCCGTAAAGGTATTGCTCGCTGCGCTGCGCTCCACCTTGACTGTGCTCGCTCCGCGTGAAGAGGTGCGTATCGGTTCGCGTTGAAAAGAAATTGTATGCGTAGGAATCTTCGCGCTTCCTGGCGAAAATGAAATTCGCCGCAGCTCCCGCGCAATGCGGGCTTTCACTCGTTCCAGCTCCCGCTCTGGAATCGGCCGGCCTTCGGCTTCTTCAATCAGGTGATCAAGCAGGATTTTCCGCCGGCGTCCCTTACGACGGTCTGCGAGAGTTTTCCGGGTGAGTTTGCGCTGCAGCTTTGATCGACAGTCGGCAGTGATCGACGAATGCGGTCCGCTAACGAGCAGGTCGTAACGAATTAGCCCGGTGATATAGGCCGAAAGCGAGCGATAGCCCAACTCCTTCCAACGCACGTCCACAAGTCTCCAAATTTCGAAAGGGAACGTGACACGCTCTGCCGCGGCGCTAAGCGGCGGCAATGGCAAATCGTGCCGACTACCGGCCGCGACGCTCTGAAGACGCTCAATGCGATCAACCATTTGCACCAGCAGCCCTTTCCGCGGTTGGCCAGGTCGATACCGGGCGACGAGTTCCCGATCAACGGCATCCTGTGCTGGCTGTGTGTCGCGCGCGATCTCGAGGGTAATGGAGTGTTTCGCGTCTGAGCGGAGATCATAGCAAACCAGCTCCACAGCGTACGGAGTGAAAATGCTGTGCCCAAATTCCCGGCACCGTTGTTTCACAGTCGCTGCAAGCAGACCGGGGATGGTAATGCTTTTGCGAACCCCTTTTGGCATATATACACCCTCCGGTCCGATCATTGTTGCTTGAATCCTGGATGCTTGGCAAGCCATCCGTCGAGCCGTTGTAATGTGCATTTTCCAAGCGAAAAGGGCGAGTCCGTCGCGTTCTTAATCTGCGACATGGCCGTGCGTCCGATGCCCGAAAGCACGCACAACTCGTTGCTGTTGAATTGACGGTGTGGAAATTTCGCCGCTAGGAATAGCAGCGCCGCGATGGTGGTGGCGCTGAAAGAGCAGTCCTGCTCTGCCTGGGCGATTGCATTGTTTGATGTCTGTTTTGCCATGATTTGCTCCCTTCGTTCTTTATATTTCCAAGGATACGTTCATTTGAACACGTGAACAATATTCCGCCCATGGCCACTTCTCCGTAGGAGAGGACTTTCCGCCTCCTCGGAGGCCGCGGATTGCGAGATCTGTCAAAATTTTTCGCAGGTCACAAGAGGACACCAAAACCAGTGGCAAGAACACTGGAGAAAGAACGAACCGGCGTTGGCCCGGTCAGGAAAAAACCGGGTGTAGACCCTTCGTGTCGCGCAAGCACTGGAGCAAGTGCGCCAGAGCAAGCGCGGCAAGAAATCTTAACACCACATCCATATGACCAACGCTCAATTAAAGAAACTTGTTAACGAAGCCGTCACGCTGCACCGCGACATCGTCGCTCAAAGCGAACGGCTTAAAATCATGAAGGCTGATCTCGTTCGCGAGGCTCGGCTCCACGAAAATGACTTTATGCCGACGAACAACGGCGGTTCCCGATGGACTGCCACCGGCACCGATGGCTGCATCGCGCGCGTCAATTTCCCGGCGCCTGCCCTGATGCCTCTCATCAATTCTGAGAGCGAGACTTTTGACCAGGTGCTGACTGTTGCTGGGGAATGCGTGGATCGCTTGTTCGAATCCGTGTACTACTTGCGACCTGTAGCCGAATTCCGCGAGGAAGTTTCACAGGTCTTGCCGAAGCGTGACGCACGTCAGCTGATCGAACTCTGCGAAACCAAATGCGCTCCGCGCGTCAGCTTCGAGACCGCTGAGACAAAAACTGCGTAATAGGAACGGAGAACCCTATGCGTTACAAGAATAACGTCGGCCCGCAAGTACGCCGTCGGCGCTACGCTCTAGGCTGGTCGCAGTCGGTTCTTGCCACGAAGCTGCAAATCGCAGGTTTCGACATCAGCCGAAGCGGCGTTTCCAAAATCGAAGCGAGACTCTCGTACGTTGACGACAAAGCGCTTCTTTAC
>Ga0193729_1000606_pt1 | contig 18903 bp, 17 predicted proteins | sample U1c2metaG_FD_143036 | JGI IMG/M metagenome (GOLD analysis project Ga0193729, IMG submission 143036) | Soil microbial communities from a riparian zone of the East river system, Colorado, United States - U1c2 | ecosystem: Environmental > Terrestrial > Soil > Riparian zone | place: USA: East River...
GCGATCGGCCGCAAGCTGGGCTCCGACCAGACCGCCGTGCGCATACGTGAGCACCGCCGTGCGTTCGCTGCCCGCGGCATCGAGGACCGCCAGCGCGTCCTGCACCTCCTGCTCGACCGTGTACCGGTCGAGCACGCGATCGGACAGCCCCGTCCCGCGACTGTCGAACAGGATCAACCGGCAGATCGTCGTCAGGCGCTCGAGGAAGCGGCGATTGGCAGGCGCCTCCCACAGCTGCTCGAGCTGGGTCAGCCAACCTGTCAGGAACAGCAGGTCGAGGACGCCCTCGCCGATTACCTGGTAGGCGATGCTTGCCTCGCCACTGCGCGCGTATCGCGTGACCGGCGCCATCAATCGCCCTCCAGCTGTGCGCGGAACGAGTCGGCCGACTGGACCGTCGCGCCCGCCGCGTGCACGCGATCGACCAGCCACAGGTCGGATGTCACAACGCGTATCTCGCCGGGCTCCCGTTCGGCGGCCACACGGCGCACGATCTCATCGTCGGCCGAGTCGCGGCGCGGCCGCGGCGCGTGGGCGACCTCGATGACGGTCGAGGAGATCGGCGGAGAGGGCCGCTGCTCGAACACGACCGTCACGTCCTCGCCGCTCACGGCGACCCAGTTCTCGAGCAGGTGCACGAGCCGGACCATCGCGGCGTGCCGGTCCCTCCACCACGCATCCGGTCGCGTGCCGATCACGTTCATCCCGTCTATGTACCATCGCACGGCGAGCAAGCCTACGTGTTCGCAGACGCGACGGAACAGCCTCGCGAGCTGCGAGACCCCCTTGCTCGGCGAATCGTGCTGGAGTTCGGGGCGCATGCGGCTCGAGGGCATCCAGACAGGGGACATCGTCGAGGTCGACCACAACGGCCGGCGCTTCCACGCGATCGTCACCGCACCGGCCCCCGGCGGCCTGGCCGTGGCGCCGCTGGATCGGCGCGTCAACCACTACAGCGCTCGCAGCCGCGAGGTCGTAGGGCATTGGGCCAAGCGAGGAAGGCCGCGCGAGAGCGGCGAGCCGCTGCGCCCGTCCCCTCGCCAGCTGGAGATCGACCTCGCCGGCGCCACCGAGCGCCCGACGGCCTGATGCCCGCCCGGTCCCACCGAGCGCTCGTGCGGCCTAATCCCCGCGGTTCAGGCCGCTTGGCTCGAGCGATAGGCCGCGGCCGCGTCGGACAGGCGGTCATCGCCCCAGAAGAGCTCCGCGCCGACGAGCACCGTCGGAACGCCGAAGACGCCTGCGGCCAGCGCCTCGTCGGTCGCGAGGCGCAGCGCGTCCTTGATGTGCGGGTCGCGAAGCGCCTCCCGCAGCCGGTGCTCGTCGATGCCCGCCCGCCGACCGGCCTCGAGGACGGCGTCCGTCTCGGCAAGGTCGGCGCCCTCCAGAAATGCCAGCCGCATGGTGGCCAGCGCGAACGACCGCAGCAGGCGGTCGCCGGAGCGCATGCCGCGAGCGTCGCGTGCGGCTCCGCGACCGGCCGCCGCCGGCTGCTCGCAGAAGACCATCGCGCGCGCGACGAGCAGGTCGCTGGTCGGCCACTCCGCGGGCCACTCGATCGGCCCGAGCGCGTACTGTGCGGCGCGCTGCTCGCAGTCCGCGATCCCGTCGGCGCGGCGCTCGTCGAGCCCCCACGAGACGCGCCCATGCTGCGTGAAGATCGCGCCGGCGAGCACCCCATGCCAGCGCGCCTGCGGCAGAAGCCGCTCGATCCGCTCCGCGGCGAACCACGAATAGGGCGACATCGCACCGAAGAAGAAGCTAGGGGGCACCGTCAGAGGCACACGAGAATCATCGCGCACGGTGGGGCAAGCGACTTGTTAGGGCCGCGACGTGCTGAACCGTTCCAAGCTGTGTGTACTCTCCAAGCCTTCGGAAATCGGCCGGCGCGCTTCAAGCGGTCGGCGCCGGAAACGATAAGGAATGGCTCCCATGCATACAGAATCGAGTGAGCCTCGGGCCGACAGTGCGAAGCTCGAACGAGCGATCGTCCTGCAAGTGCTGAGCGAGGAGCGGCGGTGGTCGCGTACGGAGCTGGCCGCCGAGCTCGGCGCCGACGCGACTGGGCTGGACAGCGCCCTGGCCGCCCTGCACGGGCAAGGCGTTGTGTGCCTTGCCGAGGATGATGTGTGGGCCTCGCCCGCGGCTCGCAGGCTGGACGAGCTCGAGCTGATCGGCATCTGAGCGCTGGGCGCGGCGGCCGGGGACGCGGATGCGCATGGCCGGGTAGGCCGTGCGGCGTCGTGCGAGATAGGGTCTCGGCCATGAGCAAGCGCGTGCTGCTCCTCTCTTGGGAGTACCCGCCCGTGATCGAGGGCGGGCTGGCACGCCACGTGCGCAAGCTCGCCGAGGCGCTGGTGCGACAGGGCGTTAGCGTCGATGTGCTCACGCGAGGTGTCGGCGAGGCACCGTCGGCCGACCAGCCTGGGGGCGAGGAGCTGGCAGGGGTGGCCGTCCACAGGGTCCGTGAGCCTAGCTGGCCACGCGACCTGCACCGCTTCGTCGCGTGGGTCGAGCAGATGAACGGGGACATGCTCGCGGCCGGCGAAGCGCTCGCCGAGGACAACCGCTACGACCTGATACACGGCCACGACTGGCTCGTCGCGCAGGCTTCCGCAGCGCTCGCCGAGCGCATTGGCGCGCCGTACGTGACGACGATCCACGCGACCGAGCATGGCCGCCACCAAGGCTGGGTGCACGACCCGCCGCAGTCGCATATCCATTCGGTCGAGCGCTGGATGACTCGGCGGGCGGATGCGGTGATCGTCTGCTCGTACTACATGCGCGGTCATGTGGCCGACATCTTCGACATCGACGAGCGGCGAATCGCGGTGATCCCGAACGGGATCGATCCGAGCGAACTGCAACCCGCCGGGGACCTGCGCGCGCTGCGCCTCGAGTTCGCCGAACCGCACGAGAAGCTCGTGCTGTTCGTCGGGCGACTGGTCTACGAGAAGGGCTTCCAGCTCGCGCTCGAAGCGCTCCCCGGCGTGATCGATCAGGTCGAGAACGTGCGCTTCCTGGTGGCCGGGAGCGGCACGCACGAGGACGAGCTGAAGGCCCAGGCGCAGCGCCTGGGGCTGTCGGAGTACGGCAGCTTCCTGGGTTGGATCGGCGACGACGTGTTGCACTCGCTCTACCGGATCGCCGATCTGTGCGTCGTTCCGTCGATCTATGAGCCCTTCGGACTGGTGGCGTTGGAGGCCATGGCATCGGGCTGCCCCTGCATCGTCGCCGACACGGGCGGGCTGCGCGAGGTCGTGCCCGTGGGCGAGCGCGTCGGGCTGCGCTTCAACGGCGGCGACGCAGTGCATCTGGGCGTGATGATCGAGCGCCTGTTGGTCGACGAGCAGTTGCGCGAGCGGCTCGTCACCGAGGCCTCCGAGCATGTGCTGCGCTTCGACTGGGACGACATCGCCCATCGCACGAGGGGGATCTACGGCGAGCTGCGTGAGCTGACGCCGCGCGAGGAGGGGGTATGGCGGGCATGAGCGGTGCACTTCAAGGCCTGATGCAGGACGACTTCCCGTTGACGCTGGACCACATCCGCCGGCGGATGACGACGTGCAGCCCCGACGCACAGGTACTGACGCTGGCCGAGCCCGGCGTGGTCCAGCGCGCGACGTTCGCCGAGACCTCCGAGCGGATCGACCGGCTCGCGCGCGCGCTCGGTCGCTTGGGTGTTGAGCCCGGCCAGCGGATCGGGACGTTCGCATGGAACAGCCAGCGTCACTTCGAGCTGTACTTCGCGATCCCCTGCGTCGGGGCCGTCCTGCACACCCTGAACATCCGCCTGTTCGAGGAGCAGCTCACGTACATCGTCAACCACGCCGAGGACCGCGTGATCTTCGTCGACGACTCGCTCGTGCCCGTGCTGGAGAAGCTCGCCCCGAGGTTCCAGAGCGTCGAGCACTACGTTGTGATGGGCGAAGGCGACGCCGGCAGCCTGCCGGGCGCGCTGCGCTACGAGGAGCTCCTGGACCAGGCCGGGCCGGGGGCCTTCGACTATCCCGAGGTGGACGAGCGTCAGGCAGCCGCGCTCTGCTACACGAGCGGCACCACCGGCAACCCGAAGGGTGTCCTCTATTCGCATCGCTCGATCAGCCTGCACTCGACGGCCACGCTGGTCCGCGATGGCCTGGGCCTGAGCCGCGCCGACCGCGTGCTGGCCGTCGTGCCGATGTTCCATGCAAATGCCTGGGGGTTGCCGCACGGCGCCGCGCTGGCGGGCGCCGACCTGCTGCTGCCGGGCCGCTTCCTCGCCGCCGAGCCGCTCGCGCGGCTGATCGCCGCCGAGCGACCGACGCTGATGGGCTGCGTGCCGACGATCTTCGCCGACCTGCTGCGCTACGCCGACGACCATCCCGACGTCGACCTCTCCTCGCTGACCAACGCGACTTGCGGCGGCTCGGCCGTGCCGCGCCAGCTCATGAGGGACTTCGAAGAGCGTCACGACGTGCGCATCTTCCAGGCCTGGGGGATGACCGAGACGAGCCCCGTAGCGACCTTCTCGCGTCCGCCCGAGGGCGACCACGACGAGTCCTACTGGGATGCGCGGGCCAGGCAGGGGCGTCCGCTGCCGTGGGTAGAGCTGCGCTTGATGGGTGACGAGGGAGAGGTCGCGTGGGACGGCGATTCGACAGGCGAGATCGAGGTTCGCGGGCCCTGGATCGCCGCGCGCTACTTCAACGATCAGTCCGGCGAGCAGAAGTTCGACGATGGCTGGTTGCGCACGGGGGACATCGCCGCGGTAGATGCGGACGGCTCGGTGCAGATCACCGACCGGGCCAAGGACGTGATCAAGTCGGGCGGGGAGTGGATCTCCTCGGTCGAGCTGGAGAACGAGGTGATGTCCCACCCGGACGTTGTCGAGGCAGCGGTGATCGCCAAGCCAGACGAGCGCTGGGCGGAGCGGCCGCTCTGTTGTGTGGTGCTGCGCGAGGGCGCGAGCACCGGCGCGCCGGAGCTCCTCGAGCACCTGCGCGGGCGGGTCGCCAAGTGGTGGCTGCCGGACGAGTTCGCCTTCGTGCAGGAGATCCCCAAGACGAGCGTCGGCAAGTTCGACAAGAAGGTCCTGCGCGGCGAGCTCAGCGAGGGCACTCTGGAAGGCCGCGAACTGGTCTCCTGAGCTCGCGCCCAAGCGCGCGCCACGCCCGCCCGGCGTCCGTTTGCGCTTCGCCCGCGTGGGCAAGAAATTGCGGGACACGCACATCGTTCAAGCGCAAACGCGCTTCGGTCGATACGCGGAAAGACAGCATCGGGCTCTCGCCGACCCGCGCTGTTGATAGACGTTGTTGTCAACTGGCAGGCCACGGCCAGCCAACGGCGAAGTAAAGATCACGAATTCCGACTAGAATCGCCCATCAACAAGGGCAAGAGGCCCAAATGGGCTGGAGCGTTCACCCACATCATCAACGGGAGGTTGGCATGACTCGGACCACCGATGTCGTGGCCTCGAGTAGGCCGCAGAAAGCAGACGCAGCACCGATGAGGAAAGGATCGTCCAGCGCGTTGCGCAGGCTCATGGTGCTGCCGGTCGCTTTCGCTCTTGCGATGGCGCTCGCGATGCCGATGACGGCGTTCGCGGCGGAACCGGGGACCAGTGGCTACGGCAGCACGCCCGCCACGCCCACCACCCCCGCCACGCCCACCACGCCGGCCACGCCCACCACGCCGGCCACGCCGGCCACGCCCACCACGGGCACATCGCCGTCGAAAGAAAGCAGCACGCCGACGAAAACGACGGCGCCCGAAACGACTAAAAGCGAACCGACGACGAACACCGCACCGACCGCGACCACCGCGGAAAAGAAAGCGACCACGCTGCCGTTCACGGGCTTTGACCTTCGTTGGACGATCGGCGTCGGCCTCCTGTTGACGGGCATGGGTTTCTCGCTCGTCACGGCACAGCGCCGCAACCGCCGTAACTCCAGCCGCTGAGCTGAAGACCAGCTCAAGTAGAGCGAAACGCAAAACGGCCGCCGGCGACCCCGGCGGCCGTTTTCGTGTGTGAACGTCGTCGGCACCCGTACCCGGCCTGAGCGAGCTCTCCTAAGTAGCGTCCCCGGCCGGCAACGGGCGACGCCTCTGCCGTGGCTCGTATCACCACCGCAAGGACTCGGCTGCAGGCGCGTCATTCGATGCGGATGAGAGGACTCGAACCTCCACCTGGTCGCCCAGACACGGACCTGAACCGTGCGCGTCTACCAATTCCGCCACATCCGCGTGTCGCTGAGAGGCGAAGATATCGCACGCGCCACGCCGGGTCCGGGAGCGGCGCCGACAGTCGGCGTCGCGAGCGCTGGAGCCCTGAGTTGCGGGCCCGGACTTGCTCCGTGCGCTTTGCTAGCCTCGACCGAGCCGACTGCGCGCCGCTATCGTCCAGGGGACTAGGACGCCGCCCTCTCATGGCGGAAACCCGGGTTCGAATCCCGGTAGCGGTACTTGCAATGCCCAAGGAGATCCGGGTGTTTCGCTGACTGGGCCGTCGTGTTAGCCCGCGAACACACGCACCAGCACGGGGCTGGTGCCAGCCGTGCCCGTGACGCTGCCGGTGCAATACGCCGGATGCCTGATCCAGTCTGCGCGTACGTGCTTCACCCAATGACCGCTCGTGATCGTTGCCTCGCCTTCTGCGCCGCCACTTTCCCTGTGGGCAGGGTTGAAGCAATGAACCGACCAGCTGAACGCCAATTGCACTTCGGAGGGCTCGGTGACGACCAGCAGGAACGAGCGCGCCGGGCGAACGTGGACGAAGTCGGTCTCAAGCGTCGCGGCCGCACGGGCCACGTGTCGGACTACCAGCTTGCCGTATGTTCTGGCCGCGGCGCCCGTGCTGGCCGCAGCGCCCGCCTGGCTCAGCGCGACGCTCGCCAATGGGACGACGATCAGCGCCAAACGCCGCTGTCGAATCGCTGATGACACCAAGGCAAGGCTAGTCGAACGGCCCGCCGCGAGGCATCCCCAACCGCCCCGGCGGGCGAGCCGTAGCGCCGGCGGGCCGCCGCCGCCGCGGCTAGTGCGTCTTGACAAAACGCCGGAAGGCGGACGGCCAGTCGCTGGCGATCAGATGCTGTGCTTCGCCGAGGCGCAGTTTCCGCTGGCAAACGAGCCGCTTCAAGGCCCCCTCGAGCTTGTCCTTCGGGTTGAGATAGAAGCTCAAGCGTTGCGGATAGTCGGGCTCCGGCCACAAGTTGCGCGGGTCGTTGACCGCGCCGCCGAGCTCGAGCGAGACGTGATGGTCGTACTCATACCCGGACAGAGCCTGACTGTGTCCGTATGCCTCCATGCTCGCCCGCTTCTCCGGACCCGTGATCGCCTGGGGAGGTCGAACGGTCGAGGTCCAGCCACGTCGGCAGATCGTCACGCCAATCGTTGCCTGGGTGACGGCGGGGTTCAATGCGCCCGGTGTACAACGTGCGTCGGGCAGCGAGTACAGCCCTGTGTGACGAGCGTGGCAGCTGCCGGCCGGCGGTTGAGCCTGCACGACATGCGCGCTGACGGTCGAGTAGACCAAACCGTTGGGTGCGGTGCGGGTCGATCCCGCGCTTGCCATTGCGATGGAGCTTGCGAGAACCGTCACGGCAAGCGCCGCGGTCAGCCCACTGGTGTGCGAACGGGCCAGAGCGATGCCTTCCACGAGCATTCGCGGAGTGTAAGAGCGGCTGCGGTTGGCCCGGCCCGTTCCAACAAGCGGCAATAGTTGGAGACGCGCCTCGACTTAATGGCCTTGATCCTTGAGTCTTCGCTTGTGCCGGGGGTGGTCGCGTAGCTGTCCCGGGAGCCAGATCCCGTCGCGTCTCGTTGGAACGCATGGGCCAGAGATCTATTCCCGACAGGCGAATCGCATCACTACAAGGACGAGATGGCCTTTGCCCAACAGCCACGCACGGTGACGCCACGTCTGCGTCCCGGATCGACCGGAGCCCACCGCGAGAGATCGACCGCAGGCCCCCGCGGGGGGGTCACGGAGATCCAGCGCAGCCGGATGCTGGCCGGAGCGCTGGAGGCGGTTGAGGAGGTCGGCTACGGGCGTATGACCGTCGCCCAGGTGATTAGCCGGGCGAAGGTCTCGCGCAAGACCTTCTATGACGTGTTCGCGGATCGTGAAGATTGCTTCCTCGCTGCGGTTGAACAGGCCGTGTCGCAGGTGGGCCGGACAGCGCGCGAGGCTTACGAGCGAGAGGGGGTCTGGCGGGAGGGGATCCGTGCTGGGCTGGCCGAGCTGCTCGTGTTCCTCGATGCGGACCCGGCGCTGGCGAGGCTCTGCCTGGTCGAGGCGCTCGGGGCGGGCCCGCGGGTCCTCGAGCGTCGCGCCGAGATGCTCGAGGAGTTGGCTGAGCTCGTCGACCAAGGGCGTTTCGTGACAAGCGCCGTGCGCGAACCGCCGGAGGTCGCGGCGGAAGGAGTCGTGGGCGCCGTCTTCGCGGTACTGCACACACGCGTCCTCGAGGGTGGCGGCGAGCCGTTCACGAACCTCCTCGGCTCGCTGATGAACATTGTCGTCCTGCCATACCTCGGGGCAAGGGCGGCGAGTCGGGAATTGACTCGCCCCGCGCCGGAGCCTCGTCAGAACGGTGGTCGACCGCCGGGTGGCGAGATCCGCGACCCGCTGGCTGGTCTGAACATGCGCCTGACCTACCGAACGGTGCGCGTGCTCGTCGTGATAGCCGAGTGGCCCGGTGCGAGCAACCGCGAGGTGGCCGATCGATCGGGCGTCACCGATCAGGGCCAGATCTCCAAGCTGCTCGCACGATTGGCCCGGCTCGAGCTCGTCGAGAACACCGGAGAGGGCCAGGAGAAGGGCGGATCCAACGCGTGGCGCCTGACGCCAAGCGGCGCGCGAGTGGAGCGCGCGACCCGCCCACGCTGATCGCCTGAAGCCGTCCCCTCCGCCGGCCCAAGGTCGGAGCAGGACGCGAGGTGCTCCGCTTCCTACTGTGGCGATTGCTGGGCCTGCTCGCCCTGCTCTCGGGCATCGCGCTGGTCGAGTGGTTTCTGCGTGGCGGGCCGGGACGCTTGCTGAGGGGCTCTTCGCCAGAAGCGATCCACCTGACGTCCCTGAACCCGTACAGCACCGTTGCGGGCGCTGTACAGGCGGGATGGAGTTGGGCACCGCTCGCCGGAATTCGGCCCGCCAGCGCGTTCCTCGAGCTTGGTCTCCTACAGATCGCCGGTCTTGCGATCGTGCGATGGAGCGCGCGGCAGCGTCGCAACTACGTCCGCATGCACGTCGCGACCTATCGCACCGATCAGGCCGACGCCGAGGCCGTCGTGAGGATGTACGAGGCCCTTCACGCGCGCTTGCTTCGCCGGTGGTGGCGGCGGCTGTTGCTCGGGCAGCCGACCGTGGCGCTCGAGGTTCATCACGAGTACACCCACAACCCCGTGGGCGGCTGCGCGAATCGCGCGTGGATGGCGATCACGTGTCCGCGGGGCCTCGAGCGAATGCTCGAGGCCGCCCTGCGAACCGCGTACCCGAACTGCCGCCTGCAGCCACTGCAAGAACCTATAACGATGCCACCGGCTGTGCTGCGCTTGAAGAAGAAGGCCGAGTTCATCAAGCGGGTCAAGTCGCTCGAGCGCTTCGAGTACGAGCGCGAGCCGTCCGTGAACAGGCTGCTGACGGTGATGGGCGCGTGCGGAACGCCGGGCTTCGTGCAGGTCGCGCTCACGCCTGCGCCGGTGCTGTTCGAGCGGTTCGCGCGGCGTCTGTTCAAGTTGCGCGAGGAGCGCCTCTCGCACGAGCGACGGGCGTATGCGATCGTGCGCGACCGCTCGATCGTCGAGGACGCTGAGTTGCGTGGGGGGCTCGATGTCCAGCACCGCCCGCTGTTCTTCGGCGATATCCGCGTTGGCGCCGGCGATCGTCGCACGTGTGAGCGGATCGCCTCCGAGCTGCGCGCGGAGAGCGCCGAGAACCGCCTGGTAGAGCGCGGGACGACGATCCGCCATGGCCTGCTCTCGCTCTATCGTCGCCGCTTGCAAAGGGGCGAGGGAAACCCGATCCCCCCGTGGCGCAAGGGCGTGTTCGCGACGAGCGAGTTGGCGGCGATCTGGCATCTCCCTTCGATCGACTACGCGACGGTGCCCTTCGCGCGCAGCGGGCTGCCGCTTGCTCCCGCGCCGCCCTCGATCCTGCGACCGCGCGAGGGGAAGGGGACGCTGCGTGACGCGCTTGGAGCCGTCTCGATCCATCCCGAGCTGCGCAAGCAGAACACCGCAGTGCCCGGCGCAGTCGAGCAGGGCAAGTCCAGTTTTCTGATCGCCACCGTTGCCGAGGATCTGCGTCGGGAGCGCTGTGCAGTGATTGTGCTCGATCCCAAGGGCGACGCCGCCGACGCAGCCGTGAGCCTCGTTCCCGAGCGACGAGTCTGCACCCTCCTCGACTTCTCCCGCCCGACCTGCGGATTCAATCCGCTCGCCATCGATGCCCCCGCCGACGTGATCGCCGACTACGTCGTGGCGGCCCTGAAGAATCTCTTCACCGACGCTGACATCCGCGCGTCCTCCGATCGATACTTGCGCAACGCGATCATCGCGGTGCTCGCCTACGATCGCGGCTCGACGCTGTGGGACGCCGCTCGCCTGCTGTCGGTTGGCGAGGAGGGCTATTCGTACAGGAGCAGCGTCGGCTCGCGTGTGCGCACGCTCCCGGAGTACAGCGAGATCTCCGCGTTCTTCACGGCCGAGCTCGCCGCGCAGCTCGCCGACGCGCGCAGCACGACGACGGCCAAGCTCGACGCGCCGGTCAACAAGCTGGCGCGGCTCCTCAACTCGCCGTCGATCAAGCGAGTTCTGCTCAACAACTCGCTGAGCGTCGACTTCGACCGTGTGATCACCGGCGGGGAGGTGTTGGTCGTGAAGGGCGCGCTCGGCGCGATGGGGGCCGGCAACACCTCGGTGTTGATGCAGCTGTTGGTCGGGATGCTCGACGCGGCGCTTGCGCGTCAGCAGGATCTGGTCCCCGCCGAGCAACGCGTGGCCGTTGCGCTGAAGATCGACGAGGCGCCCCTGGTCATCAACCGCGGCTTCGCCGAGACGATGGCCCTGAAGCGTTCCGCGGGACTCGAGACGGTCGCGTGCTGGCAGGCCGACGCCCAATGGACCGAGCGTGAGGTGCGCGACCAGCTGGACGCCCTGTTCGCTCATAGGGTCTATTTCGCCACGGCGTCGGTGCGCGATGCGCGCGACGCGGTTGGCCTGACGATGGCCGAGTTCGCCGACACCATTCGCCCGGGTGTCGCGCGCCTCTCGACGCTCGGCCATCCAGACGTCCGGCTGCACCTGCCCAAGCACCACGCGATCGCAAGCTGGACCACGATGACGGGACGCCAGGCCCCGTTCATCGCCAGCACGATTCCGCTGCGCGTCGACCGTGACCGCCTTGCATTGCACGCGGCACGCCAACTCGAGCGCGGTGGTCGCCCGCTCACCGACCTCAGCCAACCGCACTGGGAGCGGGTTAGGCGCCACGCAAGTGCCCCGCACGGCGAGACTCCGCCGCCGGGCGCGAGCTCGCCCCCAGCTCAAGCCCCGATCGAGGAGCGGCCCGTGAAGCTTCCCTGCACCCCGTCGGACAGCTATCGCGAGCTCGTCGAGCTCGATCTCGCCCACAGTGTCCGCCGGGCAAGACGTGTGCTCTCGCCTCGTGAGCTGGATCCAGACGCGCTGGATCTGCAGGTGCTGGCGCTCATCGCATCGCTCAGGCATGTCCTGAGCAGTCAGGCGCATCGTCGATTCAACAACGGCCGCGCGATCACGACTACCCAGCGGCGGCTGAAGCGGCTGTCCGATGCCGGGTGGGTCGAGCGATTCCAGTTCCATCGTCGCGACGGCGGCGGCGTACCGATGTGCTATGTGATCACCACGGCGGGCCTCGAGCTGCTGCGCGACACCGGCGCTCGCGAGGCGAGCACCGACACGCATGCTTCGGAGCTCGAAGCGCCTGCGCCCCGAACGCTCGTGGCACAGGAGCGCCGGCTGCAGCAGGCGCGTCACGACGTGCACGCGGCCGGGTGGGCATTGGCGTTGGTGCAGGCGCGCGCAGAGCTGCAGCCGACGCTGCGCGGGCCCGACGAGGCGACTCTCTCCCCGCCGCAGCGCTCGACGCCGGCCGGGCGAGGCGCGCTGGGGCCTGCGGATTTGCGCCTGCCGGGCGGACGCGTGCCGCACGATTTCCTCCGAACCGCGGCGTTGGGGGAACGGCTCGAGCCGGAGCGCTTCGAGACCGTGCGTCCGGATGTGATCGTCGAGCTCTCCGCTGCCGGCGGAGCGCGGCCGACGCCCGCAGTCGACGTGATCGTGGAGCTGGACGACCGCCTACCTGCAGGTCGCGCGGCGGCCAAGCTGGAGCGCTACGACCACTTCTTGGCGGGCTGGTCCGCGCACACCCGACGCTACGGATCGCGTCAGGAAGCCCTGCCGCTGGTCGCCTTCGTGTGCCGCGACAGGGCCCGCGCCAAAGCATGCGCGCTTGCCGCCGACGCCACGCTGAGGGCCTGCCGGGCGTACGCGGGGGAGTACCCGTTCGATTGGGACTACCCCGGCCGTGAGCGGACGCTGTTCGTATCCGAGCGCGACGTTCACGACGGGCTGCTGCGGGCCTACGGGGTCCCGCGGCTGCCGCCCCCCGTGCGCATTACAGAGGCTCGAGGCGATCCGCGTGTCGGCGAGGCGTCGGTCGAGGCGAGAGAGCTCCTGCCGTGAGCCGGCATGGCGCCGCCGCGTTCACGCATTTGCCTACCGAGGATCGCCGTCGCCCGGTGGGCCCATGCAGTCTCCTGTCCCCCCCGGGGATGTCTGACGCAGTCGCCCCAGCCCACGCGCTTCGGGCGACTGCGTCGTGTGGCCTCGAGATCGCCCTTGCAGAGCCAAACTGCGGCAGGCGCAGCGTGGGCGACTGCGCCAGCCGGGCCGTTTGGCGCTCGGCGAGCGCTGGCTCTCGCGCTCGGCAGCTACGCTCGCGTCCTTCATTTTCCTTCTCCCTGAGTAACACCGCACAACTTCACCCGCCGATAGTTCGCCACGCGCGTGCGCCGATCCAGAAGGCCGTGCCCGATCGGCGAACGCGGACACCATCCACGACGGGCGTTCTCGCGCCAAGCTTGCTCTGCTCGAGCCCGCGTGAGCGACATCTCCGAGACCCCTTAAGGGGTTCTCGGACCTTTTCGCCGAGCCGCTCGACCGCGGGGAGAGGCTCTTGACGGCTACCGCAGCGCCTCCTACAAGCAACTCGCCGAAGCCGTCCGGCGATCGTCGCGGCGGTGCCCCGAACAGACCCCGCTCAGGAGACAGTCATGGATTCAACGACTTCGCGTTCGCCTCGCCTCGCAACCAGACCCACTCGCCGCCCGCCGGGCGTCGCAGCGCGAAGCGAGCGCTCTCGTCGCACGTCCGGTCACACCCGGCGCGAGCACGCCCCTGCTCGGGAACGCAGCGTGCTTGGCCGATACCTCGATTGGCGGGGCGGCCCGCGTGAGGTGATCGCTCGACCGGGCCACCGCGGAAGCGTCCTCGTCATCGATCGTGACGCGGACACGCTCGGCGATCGGCGGCTCGTGGCGCACATCGCCGCCGACGAGCCGGTCGAGAACCCCGCCGTCGCGTGTCGCTGCTATCTGGAGCAGGCCCGCCATCTCCGGTGCCCCTGTCGACGCCTCACCCCCGAGGACCTCCGCAGCGTCCCCTTTCCCGAGGAAGCGGATGGAAAGTCGCCGCAGGCGCCGCTGCCGGACGTGGTGGAGGAGACCGATCGGCAAGGACGTCGCTACAGCCTCGAGCGATTGCAGACGGGGATGTCGATTCCGGAGCTGCGCTGGTGCCGGCGCTCATCGCCACGCGCCGGGGATGAGCCACGGGCGGTCAGCATGCGCGAGGCGATCGCCTGCCTGCAAGGCTACGAGCCAGTCCGCATGCTCACCCGCCGAGCGCTCGCGCTGCACGCTGAGGACAGCACCGTCTCGACGGTCGTTCTTCGCATCGAGCTGGCGCGCGTCCAGGAAAGCCCGATTGTCCTCAATCGGGCGCTGCGCGAGGCGGTGTTGGCGGCCGTCGATCGACAAGGGTTGAGCATGAGCGAGATTGCGATGCGCTGTGGAAGGGTCAAGCGCGACTCGGCTGGCAACGAGAGCGGAGAGACGAGCTGGCTGGCCCGACGGCTGGGCATTCTCCCGGAGGGCGGACGAGACACGCCGACGCCGTGGGTTCATAGCGACGTGCTGGCGCTGATAGCGCGCCTTGGTCTCGGCATCAGCCCGCGCGAGGTCGAAGTCGAGTAGATGACGCAGGGCCGACCGTCGGCGGTCGGGTCTCGCATCCGCGACCCGCATATGTGGGGAGTCGGCCACCGGCTGAAGTAGCCGACGGCCACGGCGCGTCGGAAGACGCCCGCAAGCAAATCTCGTCGGGCCCGAAACGGGACGGCGTCTAGCAGAGCACCGCGACAGCGGACCTCCAGGTCCGCTGTCGCTCGTTAACCACGCACGCCGGCTCGCGCCGGCCGACCGAGGCCGCCTCTCTTCGGGCGGCTCGAGAAAGGAGGGGCGCAGATGCCCCGATCTAACCCGTTCCCCGAGCGCGTGAACCCTTTGGCGCCTCTGGGAGAACTGGCCCACTGGCTCGTGGGCACCACCATCGATGTCGCGCTGGGCCTCGCGATCGGCATGATCGCTGCGCGGCTGATGCGTGTCCGGCACCTGCACTGGAGCTGGGCGGCCTGTGCGCTCGCACTCGTCGCGTTGCTGCCTGCTCCACTCGCGCACCTCGCGCCCGTGCTGGCCGTCGCGGCGCTGAGCGCGAGCCTGCGTAGTCGGCGTTGGCACCGAGAAGATAGCGAGGCGGGCGCCGATCTCGCTGAGCTGGCCGCGCGACGGCGGCGCCCGGCCGACTTGCTGCGGACGAGCGCCAACGCGATCGAGCTTCACCGTCGCCGGACCCGCGGCGTCGAGGCCTGGTTCCTCGGTGAGCAGCTGATCCTCGGGCGCGACGAGCGCGGAGGTCTCGTATCGATTCCGTTCGGAGGCAGCGGTGGCGGGACGCACACGCTGCTCGTCGGCGCGACCGGCTCGGGCAAGACGGTGACCCAGACCTGGATGACCATTCGGGCGATCGAGCGCGGGATGGGGGCGATCGTGATCGACCCGAAGGGCGATCGCGACATGCGCGCGTGCGTCGCTCGCGCGGCACGCGCCGCGGATAGGACGTTCATCGAATGGGGGCCCGAAGGGCCCTGGGTATACAACCCGTTCGCCGCTGGCAGCGAGACCGAGATCGCCGACAAGCTCCTGGCCGGCGAGCGCTACACCGAGCCTCACTACCTGCGTCAGGCGCAGCGCTTCCTCGGCCACGTCGTGCGCGCGCTCCGCAACGCCGATCGCGAGGTCAGCCTACGCGCGGTCGTCGAGCACCTCGACCCGATCAGCCTGGAGCTGCTGGTGAGAGCGATCCCCGAGGACGAGGGCCACGCGACCCATGCCTACTTGGACTCCCTCACGTTGCGCCAGCAGGCCGATCTGGCGGGTGTGCGCGATCGGCTCGCGATTCTCGCCGAGTCGGACGTCGGTCGGTGGCTCGACCCCCTCTGCGCGGACCGCGGACGATTCGACCTGCTGGAGGCGGTGCAGGCTCGCGCCGTTGTCTACTTCGATCTTGACGCCGACAGCCGGCCCCTGCTCACGCAGATGCTAGGCGCGGCAATCGTGCAGGATCTGCAGACGACGGTCGCGGCGCTTCAGGGGCGTCCGATGCCGACGGTGGTCGTGATCGACGAGTTCTCGGCGCTCGCCGCGGAGCACGTGGTGCGCCTGTTCGGCCGCGCCCGTTCAGCCGGGGTCAGCCTGGTGTTGAGCTCGCAAGAGCTCACCGATCTCCGTCTGCCGGGTCGAGAGAAGCTGCTCGAGCAGGTGATGGGCAACCTGACGGTGCTGCTGGCCCACCGCCAGGTCGTGCCGGAGTCGGCTCAGCTGATCGCCAGCCTGGCTGGGAACAGGGGTGCGTGGCGAACCTCGCGTCACGGCGATGGCCGACTGACGCGAACGCGAACCAGCGAGCAGGTCCTCGACCCGAGCGAGGTCATGAGGCTGGGCCCTGGCTGGGCCGCGGCGATCGCGCTGAGCGCAGGCGGGAGTGCGCGGATTGCACGCGTCTTCGCGCCCGAGGACCAGCACTGACAGAGGCTCATCGGAAGTCTCCGATGACCAATACCAAGCGCGCACGGCGAGTCGCCGTACGCGCCGACGAAAGCGAGCTGACCATGCTTGAGAGATCTCGAGTGCCCTCGCGTGAGCGGGTGGCAATGCTGCGATGGACGGCAGGGATCGGTGCGGCGACGGCCGAGGCGTTGGCGCAGCTTCAGGGCGCCTCGATTGCCTCGGCGCGCACTCGTTTGAGCGCCGCGGTGGACGAGGGACTGCTCTCCCGCCACCGGCTCTTGACAGGCCAGCCTGCGCTGTACAGCGTCACGCGCGCCGGTCTACGCGCGACGGGCCTGTCAGGGCTCGATCCTTGCAGGGTCAGCGCCGCGAGCTCTCAGCACCTGATCGCGTGCGCCCACGCTGCGGCAGCGCTGCAGCGGTGTTATCCGGATCACACGCTCATGGGGGAGCGCGAGTTGCGGCGCGAGGAGCACCAGGCGGGTGCGCCCGTGGCGAGCGCTGTGCTCGGCCGCGCGGCGGGCGATCGGCCGCTGCTGCACCGTCCCGACGTCGTTCTCTGGCCGCCGACGACACGGCCACGCCGCGCCGAGGCTGAGCGGCCGATCGCGGTCGAGGTCGAGCTCACTATCAAGGCGCCACGCCGGCTGGCAGACATCTGCCGCGCCTGGGCGCGGTCCCGCCTGGTCGCGGGAGTCCTCTATCTCGCCGCTCCCGAGGTGGAGGGCGCGCTCGAACGGGCGCTCGCGACGGCACGCGCCGACGAGCGCATCGTGGTCGTACCGCTGGACGCTCTGCCGGATGCAGCGGTGCCAAGCTGCGGCCCGCGAGAGCCGTCCCAAGCGATCCCTAGCGTTCCTTCAGGGGGGTCAACCAACTAGCAACGGAGACCACCGCATGTCCTACTTCTCGATCAATCGTGTAGTGCTAGTGGGCCGTTTGACTCGCGACCCCGAGTTGCGCACCCTGCCCTCCGGAACCCCCGTCTGCGGGCTTCGGATCGCCTGCAATGCGAGTCGCAAAGACGCCGAGGGCGATGTTCACGAGTACCCAAACTACTTCGACGTCAACGTGTACGGTGGGCCGGCAGAGAGCGTCGCCCAGTACACCCGCAAGGGACGCAGAGTGGGCGTGGACGGTCGGCTGGAGTGGCGCGAGTGGGAGACCGACGACCAGCAGCGCCGCCAGGCGGTCAGCATCGTCGCAGACATCGTGCAGTTCCTCGACCGGCCGGGCGCGGGCAAGGCCTCCGAAGACGAGCCGGGCGGCGGGGACGGCCAGGACGATGGGGAGCTGGTCGGCGTCGGCGCCGAGGAGGCCGAGGTCACCTTCTAGTCCCTCCGGCAGGATGGGTTCCGAGAGCAGAGGACCGCTGTGAGCAGATTGCGGGCGGTCCAACGCACATGCGGAGGCGTCGCCGTGGGCGGCGTCTCCGCGGCGCACCTCCGGCTCGTTTTTCGCATTTAACCCTGTCGATCGCACTGCGCGGCGCACGAGACGGCTCCGTCGCGGCCGCTCGGCGTAAACTGGCGCGCCGCACAGTCGCCAGAGATCCGCTTCGCCCGCAAGGAGCCACACCCCAATGCCAGTCAATGCCAAAGCGATCGGCAAGGCCTACGAGCCCGTCGTGTACGCGGTGGGCCGCGAGAAGATCAAGGAGTACGCACGCGCCGTGGGCGAGACCGATCCCGTGTATCTCGACGTCGAGGCGGCGCGCGCGGCGGGCCACGCGGACGTCGTCGCGCCGCCGATGTTCGCCGTCGTCTACAGCGCTCCGTCGGTCGGGCCGCCGATCTTCGACCCAGAGATCGAGCTCAACTTCGCGATGATGGTGCACGGCGCGCAGGAGTTCGAGTGGGGCCCGCTGGTCGTGGCGGGCGACGAGATCACTACGACCACCAGCGTCAAGGACATCTCCGAAGCGGACGGGCGGGGCTACTACGTGTTCGAGTCGATCTCGACCAATCAGCGTGGCGAGCAGGTCTGCCGCGGAACCTGGACGAACATCGTCAGAGGAGTGTGAGCCGATGGGGGAGCTGAAGCCCGGAGAGCGGATCCCGCAACTGAGCGTCACGCCGGACAAGTACCTCACGAACCGTTACGCCGGCGCATCGGGAGACTTCAATCCGATTCACATCGACGAGGAGTTCGCGCGCGCGGTCGGCCTGCCCGGGCGGATCCTGCACGGGCTGTGGACGATGGCCCAGGTCGCGCGCGCGCAGACCGAGGCTGCGGGTGGCCCCGAGCATCTCACGCGCCTCTCGGTGCAGTTCCGTGGCATGGGCCTGCCCGAGCAGGAGGTCATCGTCAGCGGCACGGTGCGCGACGCAGCAGACGGGCGGATCGTGATCGAGACGGTCGCCGAGCAGGCCGGTAAGCAGATCATCCGCAACGCCGAGGCAGAGCTCGAGATCTGAGGGGCGCGAGGCCGTCGAGCGAGACGCCCGGCCTACAATCAAACGATGCTCACGTCCCGGCAGGAGCGAATCCTGTGCAAGGTTGTTGACGGCTATCTGCGCACCGGCCAGCCGGTGGCGTCGAAGTCGATCGCCGCCGACCCTGAGTTCGATTGCGGGCCGTCCACGGTGCGCAACGAACTCGTGCTGCTCGAGGATCACGGTCTCTTGGCGCACCCTCATGTCTCGGCTGGGCGTGTGCCCACGGACGCGGGTCATCGCTACGTCGTCGACCTGATGCTCGCCTCCGGCGAGGGCCTCGAGGTGCGGCGGCGGCTGGAGCTCTCGCTGATACG
>Ga0193729_1000607_pt1 | contig 18878 bp, 20 predicted proteins | sample U1c2metaG_FD_143036 | JGI IMG/M metagenome (GOLD analysis project Ga0193729, IMG submission 143036) | Soil microbial communities from a riparian zone of the East river system, Colorado, United States - U1c2 | ecosystem: Environmental > Terrestrial > Soil > Riparian zone | place: USA: East River...
AGTTACCCGGAAAATATTTTGTAAAACTTGGCTGATTTCTGACAGATGCGATCTTGCGTTGGTTGCCAAGCTTGAGACCGATATGCTTTACGGACAAGACATTAGCTGAATCGGGGTCCAATTGCTTGTGGTGGGATGACCTTCCGACGCGCGGCTCTGGCCGTTTGAATCGTAGATCGATTGAGACGGCGCAAAAACTGCGGATGGTGTACGGCGGCGCCTGATTTCGTAAGCCTGCCGAGGCTCACAACCTGCTGCGATTTGCAAATTCAGCACATCTGAGGTTCTCTTCACGCTCCATGACCAAGTCCCTCATCATCGCTGAGAAGCCAAGTGTCGCGCGCGATCTCGCGCGCGTCCTGGGCAAATTCAAGCATGAGAAGGATTTTTTCGAGAACGATCGATACGTGATCTCCTCGGCGGTCGGCCACCTAGTCGAGATGGTTCCTCCCGAAGGCGCGGAGGTGAAGCGCGGGAAGTGGAACCTGGAGAATCTTCCGGTGCTGCCCGACCACTTCGATCTCGTCCCCATTGAGAAGAACAAGGCGCGGTTGCTGGTGCTCAAGCGCTTAATCAAACGACCCGATGTAACAGAAATCATCAACGCATGCGATGCCGGCCGCGAAGGCGAACTGATTTTTCGCAATACCATGCGCTGGACGGGCGCAAAGAAACCGACGCGCCGGCTCTGGTTGCAATCGATGACGCCGGAAGCGATTCGTGCCGGATTCGAACATCTGCGTTCCGAGCAGGAAATGCGGCCGTTGGCAGATGCCGCAATCTCGCGTGCGGAAAGCGATTGGCTGGTTGGTATCAATGCGACGCGCGCACTCACTTCTTTCAATTCCCGCAGCGGCGGGTTTCAGAAGACTGCCGCGGGTCGCGTGCAGACGCCGACCCTCGCGATTCTTGCCGGGCGCGAAGAGAAAATTCGGTTGTTTAAGCCACGTCCGTATTTTGAGGTCCATGGCGACTTCGGTGTCCAGGCAGGGAGCTATGGTGGGCGCTGGTTTGACGAGAACTTTAAAAAGGACGGGGATGAAGACGCGCGCGCCGAGCGGATTTGGGGCCGGCCGCAAGCCGCAGCGATCGCGGCAAAGTGCGACGGTAAGATTGGTGAAATCACGGAAGAAAAGAAACCGACCACGCAGCTGTCACCGCTTCTGTACGACCTAACGACTTTGCAACGCGAGGCGAATGGCCGCTTTGGTTTAAGCGCGCGGCGCACGCTCCAACTTGCGCAGTTCCTTTACGAAAAGCACAAAGTGCTCACTTATCCGCGGACTGATTCGCGTTACTTGCCGGAAGATAATTTGGCGCAGGTCCGCAAAGTGATGTCGAGTTTCGACGATCCAACGCTCGCGCCGCATGCTGAGAAAGCGTTGCGCAATGAATGGGTCAAGCCGATTAAGCGCGTGTTCAACAACGCGAAGGTAAGCGACCACCACGCGATCATTCCAACTGGCACTTCGCCGTCGCATCTCGATGAGTTCGAGCGCAAGATTTTCGACATGGTCGCGCGCCGCACGATCGCCGTTTTCTATCCGCCCGCCCAGTTTGAAGTGACCACGAGGATTACGCGTGTCGAAGGCGAGCCGTTCAAAACGGAGGGAAAAATCATTGTCGATCCCGGCTGGCTGGCTGTTTATGGAAAAGAGGCGGCTGGCGAAGACGAACAGGCAATTGTGCCAATCTCACTTAACGACCGGGCGAAAGTGCTCGCGATCGAGGTCAAGGAAAACGAAACGAAACCGCCCGCTCGATTTAACGAAGCGACGCTGCTTTCCGCGATGGAAGGCGCCGGGAAACTCGTCGATGATGAAGAGCTTCGCGCTGCCATGAGTGAGCGCGGCCTGGGCACACCGGCCACCCGCGCCCAAATCATCGAGGGTTTGATTCGTGATGGCTACGTCGAGCGCAAGGGGAAGGAGCTCGTCGTCACAGCGAAAGGACTTTCGCTCATCACGCTGCTGAGAAATCTGCACACCGACGTTCTGAGTAAACCGGAGCTGACCGGCGAGTGGGAATTTCGTCTTAAACAAATGGCGCACGGCAAACTCGACCGCCGCCATTTCATGGAGGACATCCGCGGATTGACCCGCGAGATCGTGGAGAAAGTGAGAAATTTCCGGGGTGAAACGATCGAGGGCGAATACGCTACCCTCGACGTGAAATGTCCAAACTGCGGCGGTGGCCCAATCAAAGAAGACTACAAAACATTTCGCTGCCAGGCGTGTGATTGGCTCATGTGGAAGACAATGGCGTCACGCCAATTCGAACCCGGTGAAGTGCGCGATTTGTTAACGAAAGGGCGGGTCGGACCGTTGCAGGGCTTTCGCACCAGAATAGGGCGGGCATTCGAAGCAGTGGTGAAAATTGGCGACGACAAAAAGCCGCAATTCGACTTCGGCGAAAACGGGCTCGATGCGGAGCAAAAGATCGACACCGCGCGGCACGATGCGCTCGGCTTGTGTCCGGTTTGCCAAAAAGGGCAGGTTTATGTTCTCGATCGGGCCTACGCGTGCGAAAACGCGATCGGCTCGCCGAAGACATGCAGTTTTCGAATAAGCAAAATGATCTTGCACCGTGAAATTCCCAAAGAGCAGGTGCAAAAACTTATCACCATTGGCAAGACCGATCTCCTGCCGAAGTTCATCTCGAAAAAAGGACGCCCATTTTCTGCGCATCTGAAATTGGAAAATGGCAAAGTCGGTTTCGAATTCGCCGAGAAAACGCCGCGCCCTAAGAAAAGCGCCGCCCGCAAAACGGCCGCTGCGGCATAGGCTGCGCACTTCCTTTCAGTCTTGATCGCAGCCCCAGCCCGTTACAGTTTCGGTCGCGACTGAGCCGGCACGCCTGCCATCAAAGTAAATGTATCGACATCTCAACGGGAAATCGGTAACAAGATAAGCACGCCCGCTCGATGAATCCCACGCATAAAATTCTAACGAGCTCCATGGCCGCTGCGCTCCTGCTCATCAGCGGACATCTGGGTGTGGCAGCGGACGCAGCGAAAAAGGAAGGCCGTGTCACCTGGATTATTCGGGATGTTAAGCTCCTCTCATCCAAATCGGCGGCGAGAGCCGCAGTGGTGAACGATAAGGTCCGCGACGGCACCGGTGTGCGGACCGGCGACGATTCACGTTCGGAACTCACTTTTCTGGATCTGACCATCACGCGCCTGGGCGCAAATACCGTTTTTAGTTTCACCGGCGCCGGGCGCAACATCGAATTGGGCAGCGGGTCAGTCCTTCTCAGCGTGCCAAAGGATTCCGGCGGCGCACACATGACGACGGATGCCGTGACCGTCGGCATCACTGGCACAACGCTGACCTTGGAAACGGCGCGATCCGGTCGCAACAAATTGATCGTCCTCGAAGGAGGCGCGCGCCTCTCCTTAAACAAGCACCCGAGCGAATCTGCCTATGTCCGTGCCGGACAGATGTTAGACGTTCCCCCAGGCGCGACCAAGCTTCCCCCGCCGGTTGACATTGATCTCGATCAATTCATGAAAACCTCGCCGTTGATCACGGGTTTTCCGCCACTGCCCAGGCAAGGTCTGATTTCCGCCGCGCCGCCTACTGGCGGTGCGCGCGTTTACCCTGGGCTACCAGTAAGCGTTGGAGTGGCGCCCTTCGGTCCCGGTTTTGGGCCGCGGGGACCCGGTAGGCGACACGGTCGCGGCCAAAGCGGACAAGGCTTCCAACCCACCGGTCCAGCTTCTGGACCTCAGGCGCCTGGCAGACCAGTCGGCGTTAAGCCGACTCCCACGAGGCAGGGCATCGACCGGCCGAACCCTGCCCGGCCAAAAGCGTCTCCAACTCCGTCACCCCGTCGAAAGCCTCCTCAAGGTCAAACGAACTAGCGGTCGGCGCCCTGTAGTTTCGCTATCGGTCGAATTTCAAGCGATTTATGAACAAGAATGATTGACTCTACAACGTATGGTGTGTTATTGAAGCGTTCAATACTATGCGTTGCCCCAAGTGCGGCTCGCGTGATGACAAGGTCATCGATTCCCGTAAATCTCGGGATAGTTCCAGCATTCGCCGGCGTCGCCAGTGTCTGAGCTGCGGATATCGCTTCACGACTTACGAAGAAATCGAGCGCTCCGATCTGCGGGTGGTGAAACGCGATCGCACGCATGAGCCGTTCGATCGGCGCAAACTTGCCAGCAGTCTCGCAAAAGCTTTTGAGAAACGCTCGATCAGTCTCGTGACCCTGGAACAGGTGGTGGACGAAATTGTGCACGAACTCGAAACCAGCGGCCGCGAAGTTCTCTCAACGGACATCGGCGCAAAGGTGCTGGAGAAATTGCGCGGTATCGATGAGGTCGCGTATTTGCGTTACGCCTCGGTGCACCGGCGCTTCGAAGATGTCGATCAATTCGTCGATGCCATCCACGCGCTCGGACGACGCGTGAAACCGGACTCGACGCAGCGAGAATTATTTCCACCGGAGCCAGCAAATCATGGTCGCGTTTAAGGAGGAATTTCCGTATCTGCGCTGCGATTCCGGGCAGCTCTTCGAGTTCAATCGCGATTGGCTGCACGCCGCGATCAACCGCGCGGCCGACCAGGCCGGCTACCCAAGCTGGTGGCTCACTGATCATGTGACGGAGAGCATCGCGTTTTATCTGCGGTTACGGAATGACGAGAATGTGGTCGCGTTCAGCCAGCTTTCGCAAACGGTGCGCTTCGTCCTGAAAGCCATCGGCTACAAGGAGATCATCCCCTACTTCACGCCGGCGCCGCCACCGATCTCGATTTCACTCCTGGAAATCGCCCATCAAGCGAGCACCGGGTACGAGCTCGCATTTTTCGATCTTTTGGAAAAGCGAATCCACGCGCTCGTCGAAACGGGTGTGGACAATTTGCAACTCTGCTCGTTGCAAGCTTGCGTGAAGTATCTGCAGCGGACAAAGGTCTGGACACGTGCTTGCGATTCCCTGCGCGAAGAAATTGTCCACTTCATTCGCGAACGCCTAACATCGACAACCACGGTTGATCGGCTGAAGTGTTCGTTGCGATAATCTTTGTGTTCTGTCTCCTAATCCCTAATTTCTGGCCTCTGCCTGCCCGCCGTAGCCATGCCTCGCCGTAGCTTTGGCGAAGGTGGGTTGGCGAAGGCGGGACCTCTGAAATTGCCATGACGATTTTTGAAAAGATCATCGCGCGGGAAATTCCGGCGAAGATTATTTGGGAAGACGACGACGCGATAGCGTTTCATGACGTGAATCCGCAAGCGCCGGTGCACGTCTTGATCGTGCCGAAAAAGGTGATCTCGCGCTTAGCGGCGGCAACTGAAGCCGATCGCGCGATTCTCGGAAAACTTTTGCTGGTTGCCGGTGATCTTGCCAAAAAACTTGGCGTCGAAAAAAGCGGCTACCGAGTCGTGATCAATAGCGGGCCGGACGCGGGCGAAAGCGTGCCTCATTTGCACGTGCATTTGTTAGGCAAGCGCGCACTGGCCTGGCCACCGGGCTGAGATCGACAATCGTTAATGCGTACGACGCTCGAAGCGGTCCGCCCGATTGAATTGGCCGAAATACGGGAAGCGCGCAACCGCATTGTGGACACGATTGTCCGCACGCCGCTCGTCCGTTTGGAAATGGGACCGGACTATCCCGACGTTCGACTCAAGTTGGAGAACCTCCAACCGATCAACGCCTACAAATTGCGCGGCGCCGCCAACGCCGTGGCAATGTTGCCCGAGTCTGAGCGCAAGCGCGGCGTGTGGACAATCAGCGCTGGAAACGCAGGACAAGGCGTCGCCTACGCGGCGCGACGGGCGGGCGTGCCGTGCACGGTCGTCGTGATCGAGACCGCGCCGGAATCGAAGATCAACAGGATGCGTGCGCTCGGCGCAAAGCTTATGCCAGTGCCGTACGATGTCGCATGGAAAGCGCTTGAGGAACGTTCGTTTCCTGGAGCCGAAGGAACATTTGTGCACCCGTTCGACGATCACAATTTCATCACCGGCCATGGGACAATGGGTCTTGAGATTCTTGAGGACGCGCCCGACACGGTCGCCGTCATCGCGAGCATTGGCGGTGGCGGGCTCATCACCGGCGTCGGCAGCGCAATCAAAGCGCTGAAACCGGAGATCAAAATTTGGGGCGTTGAACCGGAAACAGCGGCGCCGGCCGCGCTCTCGTTTGAGAAACGATCTCCACAAGTGTTCAAGAATTGGAAGGCTTCGTTTGTCGATGGCGCTGGCGGCCAAAGCATGTTCCCCCGCATGTGGGAGCGGATGAAACCGGTCGTGGACGATTATATTGTCGTCACTCTGGATGAAACCAAGAAGGCGATGCGATTGATGGCGGAAAAAGCGCGAATTATTTCCGAAGGCGCGGGCGCGTTGCCCGTTGCCGCTGCATTGACTGGAAAAGTAGGCAAAGGCCCGATCGTCGCCATTGTCTCGGGCGGCAATATCGACATGAAGAAATTCTGCGAACTGATCGGCACTACCATGTCCGCCTGAGCGGGTGCGCTTCGGTATTGAAGACGACTTTGTCGAAATCCAAAGTCCGGGGCGGCGCGAAAAGCAGGTAGAAATATTTAAAAGTTTCGGCCAGAACGAAGCTCTCCATTTCATCGCGATGTTGTTTGGTGGTCACATCGGCCAGTGCGGCATAACCGGCATCCGTGCGGCAATATTTGACGAAATCGTTAAAGATCTTTTCGCCCATCCGGCGATACTGCGGATCGCCCGTATAACGATACAGATAGTAAGTGGATTCAACAATCTCGGGACGCAGATGATAGCCACCGGCGATGACTTGCATCGTTTTGTAATCGAGGATTTCAGGTTCGATGCCGTGCGCGTTCCACATCTTGAAGGATGAAGCTTGCAGTCGACGCGCTCGCGCGATGTCACCTGAAAACGCGAGCAGCGCCGGAAAGAATGCGTCGAGCGCGCCGTAAGTCGTCGCTGTGCGCTTGCCCGTTTGCATATCGGCGTGCCCATACCACAATTCGCCGCTTACCTCGTCGGCGAGGTATTTGTGAACCGCAGGAATGCTCGCGTTCCACATATCGCGGCAATCTTGATCGCCGAACAATCGCCAGCCTTTCCAGAGATACTCGTAGTATGAATCGATTCCGCCGCTGATATGACTGTCGGTGTCCGTCCACACACCGGTCTCGACGTTGATTGTCGATCCAACCAGACCGATCGCCGAGCGTCGCTTGTAGGTTTCAACTAATGCGCGTTTCGCTTTCTCGTAGAAAATCGGTCTGCCAGTCAGTTTGCTTAACGTCCCGAACTCGAGCAGCAGTGTTCCCGTTTCCGCTGGATTCGTCACCGCGTCACGCACTTCGCCCGAGCGAAGGTTGACATAAACGTACGGGAGTCCAGTCGGCGAATTGAAAACCGGGAGCAACCGCGTCCCCAAATCTTCCGCCAGGTTCAGCAGGCGTTTGTCGCCCGTCAGTTGGTAGCTCGAGAGCAGTCCGCCGAGCAGGCGTATCGTGACCTCAAAGTTTTTGACGTAGACATCGCGGCCGAACGAAAGCTCGTTGACGATAAGCGACCGGGTCCTTGCCGCTTCGGCATCGAGATTCATCAGGACGAGCGTGTCAAGTGCATCGACTGGCGTCATCAGAAGCGACTGTCCGTACCAGTCATGCGCGGTTTTACTTAACGGCCGCAAATCGTCGTGGCCCCACGCGTAACGCTCGTAATTATTCCAGGCGTGCAGAAATTCGGTCCGAACACGATCGGCGACTTGCCGCGCATGCGTCTCGTCGCGTGACCCACTACAGCCCTGCATGGCCAAAACTGCGAACAACATCGCTGGCGTAATTCGGTCTCGCATTCGTGTGCGGATCAACGTAACAATCGGCGTTGAGGAGGTTCCAATGAATACCATGTCCATTTCCCGACGTAAATTTGCGCAATTGCTGGGCGCGGGCGCGGCGGTCGCGATTGTTAAACCTGCATTTTCTTTACCGACCGAGACGGTCGCAAGATCGACATCTACCGGAGTCGTCCGCTTGAGCTCGAACGAAAATCCTTATGGGCCTTCACCGAAAGCGCTCAAAGCGATGACGGACTCATTCGGTTTGTCGTGTCGATATCCCGATGTACATAACGACGAATTGATCGATGCCCTGTCAAAATTGAACGGCGTTAATCGCGACCAAATCGTGCTCGGCGACGGCTCGAGCGAGATTCTGAAATTGTGCGCCGAGACATTCACCGGGCCGACGCGCGGCAATTTGGTAGCGGCAGATCCGACTTTCGAAGCGCTGCTTAATTACGCGAGCATCAATGGCGCTGAGGTCGTGAAAGTGCCGCTCACCAGCAGTTTCAGTCATGATCTCGAGAAGATGGGCGCCGCAGCAAAGGACGGGCTCATTTACATCTGCAACCCGAACAATCCCACGGCCAGCATCACGCCGAAGAACGAACTGCGCGAGTTTATCGCCAAAATTCCGCGCCAGACGATGATCCTGGTGGACGAAGCCTACTTCCACTACGCCGACAGTCCCGACTACGAGAGCGTGATTCCGATGGTCAAGGATCATCCGAACCTGATTGTCGCGCGCACGTTCTCAAAAATTTACGGCATGGCGGGACTGCGCTGCGGCTATTGCGTGGCCCAACAGGAAACAATTGAGCGTATCCATCCGCACCAAATGTGGGACAGCGTCAACTGCATGGCCCTCGCCGCGGCGGTCGCGAGTTTGAACGACCCGGACCAGGTCGCAAACGGCAAGCGTCTCAATAGCGAAGCGAAAACATTCGTGACCGCCGAGATCGAAAAAATGGGCTTCAAGCAAATCCCGTCGCAAGCCAACTTCATCATGTTCGATGTGAAGCGCCCGGTCGCGCCGCTGATCAAAGCGTTAAAAGAGCGCAACGTCCAAGTCGGCCGACTATTCCCGGCATTGCCGAACCACATGCGTCTCACCATCGGCAAAAAAACCGAGATGGAGATCTTCCTCTCGACTTTCCGTCAAGTGCTGGCCTGATGCCCTTCTGCCTGCCGCGCCGTAGCCTTGGCGAAGGCGGGTCAGCGTTTCGCCAAATAACAGCCTGATGATCGATATGTGAAAACGCCGCGGCGGCGCGCGAAGCGGAGAATTTATTCTTTCACGATCACCGATGTGCCTTCGGGCGCGGCGTTGAAAAAATGTTCGGCCATTCCTTTGGGCAATCGGATGCAGCCGTGCGACGCGGCATACGGCGGGACATAACCCTCGTGCATTGCGTAGCCGCCGTTGAAATGCATGCAGTACGGCATCCTCGCGCCGTCGAAATGAGTGCCGCGCGGTTTCCTGTCTTTGCGCACGTCGATGTTTGATTTCACCACGTTTCCCTCGTCATCGATGTAATCGCCGAACTCACTCGAGACATGATCTTTGTCCTTTTGCAGGATGCGGTAGTGCCCCGGCGGCGTGGAAAATCCTGGCTTGCCCGTCGAGATGGTCGATTCGCCGACCAAGTGCTTGCCCTTGTAGAAATAAGCGCGCTGTTCGCTAAGATGGACGACGATTTTTGGTGAACCGTGGACGTCCTCGCCTTCCCAATAGCCGTGCGGAGTCGACGGCGGAAAAACTGCCGTGAGCGAGTTCTGCACCGCGGGTGGCAATTCTTCGCAACTCGAGCAGAAGATGACGATTGCCGCTGCACCGGATAATTGAACCAAACGGCCGAATTTCATAGAGCGGCGCATATAAGTGTGTCTTTCGTAAAGTGCAATCGCAAATCGTTGAGCCAATGCCGGTTTACCGATTCCGTCAGCCACTCAGCAGTGGAATCGCAGCAAAATGCGGCGCCGCTTGTATCCAGCGCCGAAAAATCAAGCAGAGGCGCTTTCGAAGAGCGCCCTTGTTCGTCGGCGGTTTGGAAATCGCCGCGTGAGGCGAAGCCTTTTAGGCGGGTTTGACGCTGCGCGCGGAAGGAAATAGTCTGCTTCATCGCTACTGTTACTTCTCCTAAACCACCGTCGTCACCGAGCGGCGTCACGCCGGCCGTGCAGCCGCCGGTTAATCTGAACAACTGGATCGAAGAGAATCGAGAAAAGTTCAAGCCGCCGGTGAGCAACCGTTATCTCTATGACGGGCGCGACTTTTTCGTGATGGTCATCAAAGGGCCGAACGCGCGGAACGATTTCCATCTCGTCGATTCCGAAGAGTATTTTTACCAGCTCAAGGGCGACATCAAAGTGCGCGTCCGCGAAGGCGAGCGGATCGTCGATCACATCGTGCGCGAAGGCGAGACATTCTTCATCCCGGCGAATGTCCCGCACTCCCCGCAGCGGCCACCAAACACGCTCGGCGTGGTGGTCGAGCGTCGCCGCCCGCCGGGCGAAAAGGAACACGTCATTTTCTACTGCGAAACTTGCGGGGCATTGGTGGAAGACATTCACTTCGACTGCGCCGACATCGTGCAACACTTCAGCCAAGCGATGCTCGACTTCTGGAACAACGACGCGCGGCGGACGTGCAAAAAGTGCGGTAAAAAGGTCGAGAAGCCCGGACCGATGCAGTCGTTTTAGTGGCAAAAAACGATTGCAGGGCGTTTCTGTGAAACGCCGGTCCAAATAAATGGCGTCCGCCGCGGCGGACACCCTACAAATGAAGATCGACCTGCACACGCATATCCTCCCGCACGACTGGCCCGACCTCGACGCGAAGTATGGCTACAGCGGATTCGTTAGGCTCGACCACTACCAACCATGCTGTGCACGGATGATGATCGGCGACCGCGTCTTTCGCGAGATCACTGACAACGTATGGGATCCAAAGCGTCGCATCGAGGAGTGCGACCGCGAGAAAATTTCAACGCAAGTGCTCTCGACCGTGCCGGTGATGTTCAGCTATTGGGCCAAGCCGGCGGACGCGTTGGATTTGTCACGGCGGTTGAACGATCACATCGCCGAAGTCGTCCGCGATCATCCAACGCGATTCGCTGGCCTGGCCACGATTCCGTTGCAAGATCCGGATCTGGCGGCGCGCGAGCTGGAGCGATGCGTGCGTAAATTGGGTTTGCGCGGGGCGCAGATCGGTACGCATGTTGATGCAAACCCGTCCTCTGGTCGCATCGATACCGTAAATCTGGACAATGCGTCGCTTCAGCCCGTCTGGAGCGCGGCAGAGCAGCTCGGCGCGGCGATCTTCGTTCATCCGTGGGACATGTTCGGCAAGGAGCGCATGCCGAATTATTGGCTGCCGTGGCTCGTTGGCATGCCGGCCGAGACATCGCTGGCGATCTGTTCGATGATCTTCGGCGGCGTGTTCGAGCGGTTCCCGAAGCTCCGCGTCGCATTCGCGCACGGCGGCGGCGCGTTCCCATTCACCATCGGCCGCATCGAGCGCGCGTTCCATGTGCGGCCCGATTTGGTCGCGACGGAAAACAAAACGAACCCGAGAAAATATCTCGCTCAGCGCGACGGCCGCGGCGACGTGACGCCTGCGCGCTTTTACGTCGACTCGCTCGTTCACGATGCCGACGCGCTCAGGTTACTGCTCAAACTATTTGGCGCGCAACGCGTCGCGCTCGGATCGGACTACCCATTCCCGCTGGGCGAAACGCACCCCGGCGAACTCATCGAATCGATGAAAGCACTTTCTCCGAAAGAGAAGACGCAAGTGCTGTCTGGAACTGCGCGCGAATTTCTTGGAATGAGCTGAGGTGGATCGGCTGCTCCGCCGGGCGATGTTAATCAACTCGGCTCCGTCGACATTTTTAACAACACGCGAGGGACTGCGCGTCCACCTTTACACCGTCCGCAGGACCGCCCGCACCGGGCTTGCATCGAATCCGACTAATCGGAGCGGCAGTGCAATCAGTTCATACGTTCCTTCCGGTACGTTCTTCAGTACCAAGCCTTCCAAGATCGACATGTCGCATCGCAAGATCGCCTTGTGGGCCGGTAAATCTTTCGATTCGAACAGATCCACGCTCGGCGTGTCGATTCCAACAGTGATCACGCCCCGTTCGTGTAGAAAATCGATCAGGTCGACTGAGAGCGCGGCGAAATCGGTGTTCCAGTTCTGCGGATCGGGGTAGGTGCCGGTCGCAAAAAGGACACGCGACGTTGTCACTTCGCCAGGCAGCATCGCCGGTGTGATGCGCGTCGCGCGTGCGACCTCCGCTCGAATCACCTGACAAGACCCGAGAAAATAATCGAGCCCGCGCTCGTCGATTGCCGGCGCATCTTTGCCGTAGTGATTCGGTCCATCCGCGTGTGCCCCGAGATGCATCGTCGCGCGCAACGTTGACAGCGTGATGTTATCGCCGCGGGCCATGTCGTTAAGCACTTCGCGGCTCAGCGATGTATCGCCCGGCCAGACCGCGAGCTTCGGCGTGATCGGTGGGGTGATGTCGTAAATCACAAATGATTTGAATCAGGAAACCAGGAATCCGGGAAATTCCTTCTGGACCCTTCTTGGCTTCATGGCTTCCATATTAACAGTGTCTGACTTCGGCATTCGACATTCGACATTCGTCATTGGCCGCGCTGCGGCCTCACATCTCGTGCCGGATCGCCCACAGATCGTGAAAGATCGGCTTGAACAGTGACTCCTTCAGAAACGGCACGCCGGGCGATCCGCCGGTGCCTTTCTTCGCGCCGATTGTCCGCTCGACCAGTTTGATGTGCCGGTAGCGCCACTCCTGCAATCCCTCGTCGAAGTCGGTCATCAATTCGAAAAGGATGGAGAGTTCCGGCGAGCTTTTGTAAAGCCGCAGGATTTCTTTCTGAACCTGTTCGTTAGGACCGTTAGGCTGGGTGAGGTCACGATTCTTCAGGTCCGCGGGAATCTCCGCGCCGCGCGTGGCCAGGAAATCGTAGAAATGATCGATCACCGTCTTTTCGCCGAGCAGTTGCTGAAGCTGATCATATCCGGGAAAATCCGGCTTCACGTAGGCGAGCGTCGATTGTCTCTTGAATCCGAGCGCAAACTCAATTTCGCGAAATTGTACCGATTGAAATCCCGATGCCGTCTCGAGCCGGTCACGGAAACTCGAGAACGACGTCGGCGTCATCGTTTCGAGGATGTCTACCTGCGCCACGAGCACCTTCATGATTGTCCGCACGCGCTTAAACGAATGAATCGCGCCGAAGAGATCGCCGGCGGAGAAATCGCGTTTAATTTTTTCAAACTCATGCAGCAGCTGCTTGAACCAAAGCTCGTACGTCTGATGAATGATGATGAAGAGCGTCTCGTCGTGCTCGGCCGGGGTGGAGCGCGGGCTCTGGAGCGTCAGCAGCTTCTCGAGGTCGAGATAATTGGCATACGTCAAGGGCGGCATACTCACATGCTCTATGTCTCTGGCGTAGACGTCAACGCAAGATGACGCGATCGCTTCGTATGCTCACGCTTCAACGATTTAACACTTCAATCGGTCTTCCAGGTAATTTTTATATTGACGAATTCGTATATTACGATATCGTAACATAAATGAAGACGTTTCTGATGATGTTAGGATGTGGAGTGATGCAGATTCAGGCCGCCACTGCTGAAGCGGCCGGCACGGCGGCGCTCGAACAACGGACGCAATCATTTGCAATTGTGTTGAGAGGCTCGGTCGCTGACGTGACGCCCCTTTTCGGGCCGGTGCGCGAGACCGAATGGGCACCACCCTGGACACCGCGTTTCATTCACCCGCTGGAGGGTGCGCAACGCGAGGGTGTCGTGTTCACAACCACAAGCGCCAACGACAGGGAGCGACTTTGGCTGCTCACAGCCTACGACGTGAAAGAAGGCCGCGTAGAGTACGTGTTTGTCACGCTAGGTTTCACGGTTAACGAGATCAAAATCCGAGTACTTCCCGACGGCGAGAAGCAGTGCAGAGCAGTGATCACGTATCGGCATTCTGCACTCGCGCCGGAAGGTAACGAGGAGGTCGTGAAACTGGACGCGCATTGGGCAGAACAACAACGTGTTCACTGGGAGACAGCAATCAATGCAGCTCTGGCAAAGGGACGCGCGCATGACTGATGTTGAATTAGCGCGCTCGCTCGAGCGGGGCGAAATTGCGAATGAGAACTTTCATCATGCTTCGCATTTGCATGTGGCTTGGGTTTATCTGTCCGAATCGACATCACCGGACGAGGCCGCCGGTAAAATGCGCGACACGCTGCGGAGATTTGCCGCCGCCGCTGGCAAACTGGAAAAATACCACGAGACGCTCACGCTGTTTTGGGTGTACCTCCTCGCGCGTGCGCGCGCAGCCACCTCCGGCAAAAGCTTGGAGGGAATCGTTCACGCGAATCCCAGGTTGCTGGAAAAGAATCTTCCACTCGCTTATTATTCCGCAGAACGGCTTTTCAGCGGCAGCGCGCGGACTTCGTGGGTGGAGCCGGATCTGAAACCGTTCTCCGTCGATGCCACTGCATTTTGTTCATCCAGTTCACCGGGCGACACACCGGATTGGGCTTTATCTCGATGAGTTGAGTGTGCGCGGATTGACGCAGGGCGAAGCGCACATCTTGGCGCTGCTTGCGCATTCCACGCCGGCGAAGATTTCCGATCTCCATCGCGGCCTCGCGCACAAAAGATCGACATTAACCAGTATTCTCGACCGCTTGGCTAACCGTGGTTTGATCACTCGCGAAGTAGGGAAAACGGATCGCCGCACGTTCCTCATCATGCCGACAGCGAAAGGGCGAAAGCTGGCCCAGCGTGTCAGCCGCCATTTGTCCGATCTGGAGCGAGGCGTGGTACGGCGCGTGAGCGCCGCCGACATTAAGGGGTTTAGGAACGTGGTCGCGGCATTGGAACAGGAAGCGCATTATCGGACGCGCGCGAAACGGCGGTAATTGGCCGCGTTGATTAGAATCGGTGGGACGCTCAGGGAAATGTCAAAGGCCGACTCGACAATCTCATGCATCATAAGCGGCTTACGATACGAGGGATGCGCTGGAGTGGCCGAAGAAGCGAATCCGGCGCTTCGACGGGACGAAAACGAAACAGCAGTATCACGGCGTTACGATTAACGCGATCTCCAACACGCCAAATTAACGCGCTGCTGACCCTTATTGCGTAAGGCTGCGCGCAAATTGTCCGACCTTGGGCACTAGATCGCGGTCGCCGGAGAGTCGCTCGATTTCGCTCACAATCGCGCTGCCGACCACCGCTGCATCGGCGTAGCGCCACACTTCGCGCACTTGCGCGGGAGTGGAAACTCCAAAACCAACCGCGACGGGCAACGGCGTGACAGCTCGAATCCGCCGGACGAGTGACTCCGCGTTTTCGTTGATGTTTTCGCGCGCTCCCGTAACGCCGGTGCGCGACACTGCATAAACGAAGCCGAGGGCCTGATGCGCGATCAATTTCAAACGATCTTCGCTCGTCGTTGGCGCAACCAGAAAAATGGGGTCGAGATTGTTCGCCGCGAGGAGGGGCGTCCAGGTCCCGGCTTCTTCCGTAATGAGATCAGTCACGAGAATCGCGTCCACTCCCGCGAGCGACGCGGCGGTCGCAAGCTGTTCGAGACCAAATTGCAACAACGGATTGTAATAACTGAACAACACGATTGGGATATCGGTTCGACGTTTCACCGCCGCGATGCACTCGAGGACGCTTTTGAGATTTGTTCCGCGGGCAAGCGCGCGCTCCGACGCCCGTTGAATGACAGGACCATCCGCGACCGGATCGCTGAAGGGAACGCCAACCTCGATAATGTCGGCGCCGGCCTCCGCCAATTCGCCAAGCAACTCTTCTGTCACGGACAAATCAGGATCCCCGGCGGTGATGAAAGGAACGAAACCGCCGCGTCTTTTCGACTTTAGCTTCGCAAAAACCTCAGAGATGCGGCTCATCGAAAGGAATGAGCTCCCGTTTTCAATCCTTGTGCGCCTCTAGATCAGCCACTAATTGCACGTCTTTATCGCCACGCCCCGACAAATTGATGATGATCGTGTCGTCGCGAGTAAATTCGCCGGCGACACGCAACGCTGGAAGAATTGCATGCGCGCTTTCCAGAGCTGGAATGATCCCTTCGAGTCGTGCGCACAATTTGAAGCCTTCCAGGGCTTCCTCATCGCCCGCATTGAGATATTCGGTCCGGCCAAGGTCATGGAGATATGCGTGCTCTGGTCCGATCGAGGCATAGTCGAGTCCGGCTGACACCGAATGGGTGCGCGCAATCTGACCAAACTCGTCTTGCAGCACATAAGACATTGTTCCCTGCAGCACGCCGACACGGCCGCCGCCACTGGTCTCGCCGCTTTTAAAGCGCGCTGCGTGCTCGCCGATGGAATCGCCGCGACCGCCAGCTTCCACTCCAATCAGCCGCACGCTTTTGTCCGCCAGAAAAGGATGAAACAATCCGATCGAATTCGAGCCGCCGCCGACACAGGCGACGAGCGCAACCGGTAATTTGCCGGTTTGTTCCAGGATTTGGGCGCGCGCTTCGCGACCAATGATGCGTTGAAATTCTCGGACCATGAGAGGATACGGATGCGGTCCAAGCGCACTGCCGAGGAGATAGTAAGTGTCGTGCACATTCGTCACCCAATCACGCAACGCTTCGTTGATCGCGTCCTTTAGCGTCCGCGTTCCAGATTCAACTTTGACGACGTCGGCACCGAGCAGTTGCATTCGGAAAACGTTGAGCGCTTGCCGGCGCATATCCTCCGCGCCCATGTAGACGACGCACTTCAATCCGAAGAGCGCGCATACCGTCGCCGTGGCGACTCCGTGTTGGCCTGCACCTGTCTCGGCGATGACGCGTCGTTTTCCCATTCGCCTGGCGAGCAAGGCTTGGCCGACTGCGTTATTGATTTTGTGTGCGCCGGTGTGGGAAAGATCTTCGCGCTTCAGATAAATCTGTGCGCCACCGCCATGCTCGCTCAGCCGTTTCGCGTGAAATAATGGCGTAGGACGTCCGGAAAAATCTCGAAGAAGCTGTTCGAACTCCTGGGCAAAACTCGAGTCGCTACGAGCACGGATGAATTCGCGGGTAAGTTCGTCCAGCGGCGCGACAAGCGTCTCGGGCACGTAACGGCCGCCATAATTCCCCCAGTGGCCAGTCGCATCCGGCTCCGAAACAAGACCATCGTTCTTTTGCATCGATCTCAGCCGGGTCGAGCCGCTCCAATTTTTTCCGTATTTCGGGCTGCGGCCACGAACTGGTGGATGCGCCCTGGATCTTTGACGCCGGGAGCGCTTTCCACACTGCTGCAAACATCAACGCCATCCGGATTTACCGTTGCTATAGCTTGCGCCACATTTTCCGGACTCAATCCGCCCGCGAGAATCAGCCGGCTCGCGAACTTCTTCGTCGCTCGCGCAAGTTCCCAATCGCCCACGTTACCGGTACCGCCGGCGATCCGTTCGTCATAAGTGTCGAGCAAAATCGTGCACATGGGATAAACCGAGGCTCTTTGCGCATTGAATCCGCCGTTGATCCGTAATGCTTTTATGATTTCGAAATCGCGCGCCAGTTCTGCACACATCTCGGGTGACTCAGAGCCGTGCAGCTGCACGATTCGAAGACCGACATCGCGAGCGACGCGACGGATTTCTTCGACCGGAGTATCCACGAATATTCCGACTGCTTGGGTGCTCAAGGGTAACGTCCGCGCGATGGTGCGCGCCCGGTCGGGTCGGATATATCGCGGGCTTTGTTCGCAGAAGTTCAGCCCGATCATGTCGATGCCAGCCGCCGCGCAAGCAAGCGCGTCTTTAGAATTGGTAACCCCGCAGATTTTAATTTTCATCATCATGCGGTCGCGACGCTGTGGTTGCGTGCCCACTACAACCCTCGAGCAATTTCCGCAACGCGTCCCCGGGATTATCTGACTGCATTAGGCTGCCTCCGATCAAAAAGCCGTCGAAACCAAGTGTGCGCAACCGGTTCAGGTCGTCCCCCGTACGCAACCCGCTTTCACTGATAAGCAACGCGTTTTCCGGAGCGTAACGAACAAGAGCTTCACTTGTGGAAAGCGAAACTTCGAAGGTTGTGAGATCGCGATTATTGATTCCAATCAGTTGCGCTCCGCAATTCACGGCGCGCTCCATCTCTTCTTTTGTGTGCGCTTCGACAAGGGCGTCCAAACCTAGTTCCTCCTCGGCAATCGATCGTAGCTCACCCAGCATTTCGTCATCCAGCGCGGCCGCGATGAGCAATATCGCGTCTGCTCCGGCTTCGGCAGCTTCAAATAATTGCACCGGATGAATGATGAAGTCCTTTCGCAGGACAGGCAGCGCTGTCGTAGCGCGCACTTCGAGCAAATCATCAATCGATCCGCCAAAGAAATGTTTCTCTGTGAGCACGGAGATGGCGCAGGCACCGGCATTCTGATAAAGCGAACCGGCTTCAGCTGGTTGCAAGTCCCCGCGAATATTTCCTTTCGATGGAGATAGGCGTTTGTATTCGGCGATGATTTTGAACTCGGGGTTTTTCGCAGCGAGCGCTTTGCGTAGCCGATGCGGCTCGGCCATTGCTCTGACACGAAGCGCATTGTTACGAATGGAATCCTCCGCTCGCACGCGAAGCAGTTCGTTAAGGTCTTCTCGCTTCCGGCGCAGAATCTCGGCGAGCAAATTGGTCATTATTTCTAACTGTTGGTAGCTTTGACCAACGCTTCCAGTTTCGCGGCCGCGCGCCCGGAGTTGATACTTTCGAAGGCCAATTGTATTCCGGTCGCGAGGTCAATTGCGACACCGGCAATCACCAGGGCGGCAGCCGCGTTTGCCGCCACCAAATCCCGCGCCGTCGATCCCGCCTTGTCGCGCGATCCGCTGAACACTGCGCGAATCAAGGTTGCGTTGTCTGCAGGCGTACCCCCGCGGAGCTTTTCCAGCGAGGCGCGCTCAAGTCCAAAATCCTTCGGTTCTATCGTAAATCTGCGGAGATTTTCCGACGTCCCGGTCGCAGCGACATGAGTTTCGCCGGCAATGGTGATTTCATCCAAACCA
>Ga0193729_1000609_pt1 | contig 18844 bp, 19 predicted proteins | sample U1c2metaG_FD_143036 | JGI IMG/M metagenome (GOLD analysis project Ga0193729, IMG submission 143036) | Soil microbial communities from a riparian zone of the East river system, Colorado, United States - U1c2 | ecosystem: Environmental > Terrestrial > Soil > Riparian zone | place: USA: East River...
CAGGATCGCTGTTCTGATCTTCATTGGATCGACGATGCTAATGCGCGCCGATCAGTTGGTTGAACGTGTGCAGCAGGCGTTGAAGGATCAGGGGTTTTACTACGGCGAAGTTAGCGGTGAAATGAATGCAAACGTGACGGCAGCGATTCGTCGCTATCAAATTCGCAACGGGTTGCAGGTTAGCGGCGAGCTCAATAGCGAGACACTTAAGTCCCTTGGAATTGACTCTTCTGCGTCAGCGCGATCGGCCACAAAGCGCGCATCGCCCGGGCCTGCCGGGCCTGTCGAACCCGCCGAACGATCTCCGAGCGAGACGCCAAACGCGAACTCTGCGTCCCCAGCTCAACCGTTCGGGAACGCGCCGCAGGACCAACAAATCTACCCGTCCAATCCCGCAGCGCCGGGCACTTCACCCGGAGGAGGGGCTCTTGCCGGCACCCCATTCGAGGCCGCTCCTCCCCCCGTGCAACGCAATGTGGTGCTTTCGGCTCAGATCGCGCTGGCCCGTCGTGGCCTGTATCACGAAGAGATTAACGGACTCTATGGCGCAGGAATGGAATTTGCGCTGCGGGCTTATCAATCGCGAACAGGGCTTCGGGTAACTGGCCGCCTGGATTTGGAAACACTCGCGGCGCTGCAATTGTTGCCCGGCGGCCGCGCGCCGTTTTTTCCTCGACCCCGCCGTGGACATCCTCGGCCACCAATTCGCGGTGAATGGGTTCCTGAATACTAGCTGGATCTCGCTCGAAATTGAGTCGTCACATCCGTTACGATCGCGGAGCATCGAAATGCACCGATTGCAATTCGGCGAAAACTGTGCCGACAAAAATTTGCGCCTCGATCCGAAGTAAAAGTCGCTCCGCATCATCGGATACCCAGATTGTTGCACGACGAAATTTCCGGTGGGGCTCCAATTCGAGATGTTTGCCGATCCGCTTCAGCTGCAAATCAAGTTTGATTGCGTTGTAAGTGCCGGCGTGCACGGAGATTTTCTCGCGCCCAACGACTGTGACCGTAGCAAGATAAGCATTGGTCGTCGGGTAAACCACAACGCGATAAACGCTGCGATCTCTGAGCGGCTGACTACGCAAATAAAGCGCCGCAGAGTGGAGGTCGAAAAGGTTAGGGAAACCAAACTGCCGAGTCTTTGTTCCGGCAGTTCCCCCTTCGCCTTCTATTCTCGTTCGAGTTACTCCGGTGTTTGTAAAAGTGAGATTGGTAACAATTTTCTTTGATCGATAATTCTCTGTTTGCTGAGTTTCGATAGGGTGCAGCGTTTCCGCGCTGGCGACCGCGCGGTGGTTCACATCAAATTTCCATAGCGCCTTAACCAAGCCAATGGTGCGCCCCGTTCCATCAAACTGAAATCTGTCCCCGGAGGGCTTAGCAAAGTGAACCTCTCCGGTAGCTGCGGTAAATCCAGACCACCCGAATCGATAGGACGCATGCAGAGGGCGCAGGGCCGGGAAATTCCCGGGCGGGTCCTTACTCAGTGTCGCCTGCCAGTTCGCGGCCAGAGAACCTGTGCAAAATGCAAACAAGGCCGTGATCACGCATTGCGTCGATCGAAGTTTCGTTTGAATGAGCATTGTAGCAGTTGCTACCGGTGACAAATCATGATGCCGGCACTTCCGTATGTGTACGCAAAAATACACGCGAGTTTAGCCCGCGTGTATTATTTCGAATTTCGACTGTCAGTTAAGGTTTCGAAGCTCTTGCCGGCGTGGCAGACGCATTGGCCGAAGTCCTTACAGCCGGCGGCGCGGCGCGGCCAGGCTTGTTGAGCACGGCGATGATGTCGTTCGTGAAGTCTATGTTGTCATGTGAGTACATTAAAACGGGCACGCCATTAATGCTCATGCCGGACTTATCGAATACCAGGTCCAGATTATTGGCTTTGACTTTTTCCATTACGACATCGGTGATTTCCTTTACAATTCCCTCGCGCATGCGCATCAACTGCTCTTGCAATTGCCGTTCGCGCGTTTGACGGAAATCGCTGATCTCCCGCTCCATGTTCTTAATCTTCGCAATCTTGTCATCGCGTTCCTTTGCGGTCTGTGTCTTCTTATCCGCGCTAAGGGCCGGCGACTCGAGCTGCTTGTTCAGATTATTGATTTCGTCGAGCGCTTTTTTGTAATCTTCCGCCCGGTCGTCATATTCTTTCCGTGCAGCAGTTTTGGCATCGTTGATTTTTGCCTCAGCCTCCTTGGTTTTGTTATATTCCTTAAATGCGCGCTGCATATCGACCGTTCCGATTTTCAGTGTGCCCTGTGCGAACGCTGCAAGCGGAAAGCCCAGCATCAGGACAAACAGTGTGGACAGAGATTTTTTCATAAAAGAGAGGATACGGTGAGCGGAATCGCGTTAGACTGCAACCATATATATTCGTTCAAAATTGATAGCCCACGTTGAAATTGAAATGACCTCCTCCGTTATATCCGTCACGCTGTATCGGATATCCATAATCGAGCCGTAGCGGACCAATTGGCAAATCGAGCCGGAGCCCCACACCAATATCAGAAGCGATGTGATTGAAGCCGAAAGACCACTGGCTCTCGTTCACGAAACCAGTGTCGTAAAAGATTGCTCCACGCGCTTTTTCGATGATTGGAAAAGTAAGTTCCACAGTGGCGCGCGCCATTGATTTGCCGCCGGTTGGCTCGCCGTTTGAATCTTGCGGGCCGACCTCCCGAAACGGGAAGCCGCGAAGATTATTCGAGCCGCCTAGAAAGAGCCGCTCGTAAATTGGCACATCAGTTCCGTTCCCCCATTGACTTACAGTCGCGATTTCGCCGTTGATCAGCAGAATGAGGTCCTTGGGCAGATGAAAGTATTGGGAGCCCTCGAGGTCCAACGCATAAACCTGGGTATCGCCCCCAAGGAAACCACCGGCAACAAAGGGAGAAAAGGTGATGCGTTGTCCACGGTGCGACAGCAAGACATTGTCGCGTGAATCAAACACCACACTGCCAAAGATCTTGCTTTCCAAGGTTGAACCTGCTTGCGATAGGATGAAATCAGATGCGGTGGGGTCCACATTAAAAATGTCGACGTCCTGCAGCATGTATCCGAAACTCGCGTAGATATAGGAATTAATGGGTTTCCGCAGTTCGGTCGAGAACCCGTAATTGCGCTGGTCATATTGGGCACTCAAATAATTTGCCTCGGTATAAAAAAGCTGGCCGCTGAGCGAAAGGCGTCGATCGAGGAAGTACGGTTCGGTCAACGATAGAATAAAATCTTTCCGTTGAGTACCGTACTGGAGGCGGAGTCGGAATTTTTGACCTCCCCCGGTAAACGACGGCCAGTTAAAAAGATCGAAATTGCCCTGGCTAAGTTCCGCGAATCCTACCAGCTGATCGACGGTGCTAAACCCGCCGCCAAAGCTTAGCGAGCCGGTCCGTTTTTCCTGCACTAGGATCGTCAAATCTTTGCGCCCGGGTATGTCTGTCTCTTCTGGATAGGTCTCGACCTTTGCGAAGTAACCCAGGTTCTCCAGACGTTTCTTGGTTATATCGACCCGAACAGTGTTAAACACATCTCCCGGCGCAACGAGGACTTCGCGGCGGATTACCTTGTCTTTGGTACGCGTGTTGCCCTCGATATTGATTCGGTTTACAAACGAGCGGACGCCTTCCTCGATTTTATAGTGCACGTCGATCTGCGCGGGACCGGCCGGCTCGCCTTCCGGCAAAACGACGAGGTCGACGTACCCGCCGCTGCCGTACGCATCGGCCACTGCCTTCGCATCATCGCGCAGTTGTTTTGGCGAATAGACGCTACCTTCCTTCATTTTTAGAAGCGCACGAATTCTGTCTTCTCTGGCCACCTGGTAACCAGAAACGGTCAGCTTGCGTACGTGATATTGCGGACCTTCGGAAACTACAACGGTAATGATCATCGGACCCTTCTCAGTGCGCTCCCTCCGGACACTTTTGACTTCCACATCGATGTAGCCGTGGTCTTGGTAAAACTCGCGGATTTTGTCCAGGTCCTGTTCCAACTGGACCTCATCGAGGCGTCCGGATTTGTCGACGAAATAAATAGGCGTCCTACCGCGCGTTTTCATTTGTTTGCGCAGCACCTTTTCGCTGAAGTGCGCGTTTCCCTCGAAGTGAATCGCGCGCACAGCTCCTTTTACCCCTTCGTTGACGGTAAAAACCACCCGTGCCGTGCCACGTTTTTCGTCAATTGGATCGACGCGAAATTGGACGCTGACGTCGTTGAATCCTCGGCCCTGATAAACTTCGATTATTTTTTGGCGCGCTTCTTCCAGTTGCTGTTCGTTAACTGGCTGGTTAAGTCTCAACTTGATTTCTTTGCGCAGTCTCTTCGCCTTGATCTGTTCGGCCCCGGCGATTTCGATCTCGCGCATGATCGCCCGTGTCTGCACCGCCACGATCACCTTCACGCCATCCCCTTCGGGCTGAGCAAAAATGCGAACGTTAAAAACGGAGCCAGTCTTGTAGAGCGCCGCGATGTCCTGCTCGACCACCTGATTGGAGTAGGGTTGGCCCACCCTCGTGCGGATTTGCGCCAGAATCCGTTCCTTGCTCACTGTTTGAGGCCCTGTGTATTGCACGTCGATGGAACGGATAATGGGAGGTCCCGGCGCCGCCTGAGGCGCCTGTGCTCGGGCGACGCCCGTACCAAGCAACGCACAGATTGAGGCGACCCAAAGTGCAAATTGCGGGGGGCGCATCCATCCAGAAAAATGTCTCATAGGTTAAGAAGCGCAGCCCCGCGGAACAAGCCCACGCAGGACAGGCGAGCTATATCGGGAAGAAGATCAGCATCGTCAAGGCGAGACTTTCACAGAATCAGGCGGTTTGTCCACGACGTTTGCTTGAACTTTCAGTTCAAAAGTTTGTACCAATTATTTCGCCGCCGCGCTTCGTAGCCGGCGTCCTGGATGAGCGATTCAATTTCCGTGGCATTTAATCGAAAGGTTGTCCCTGCGCTGCTTACGACGTTCTCTTCCATCATTACGGAGCCAAAATCGTTTGCGCCATATCTGAGCGCGATTTGTCCGATGCCCGGGCCCTGTGTGACCCAGGAGCTCTGCACGTTTTCGATGTTATCGAGAAAAATCCGAGCCAGTGCTTGTGTCCGTAGATATTCAGACACTCCCGTGGGGTGCTTCACCTTGAGCACCGTATGCTGTGGTTGAAACGTCCAGCAAATGAATGCGGTGAATCCCCCGCTGCGATCCTGTTGATCACGAATTCGCCGCAAATGTTCGATTCGGTCTTCAATTGTCTCCACATGGCCGAACATCATCGTGGCGCTCGATTTCAATCCGAGCTCGTGCGCGACCTGCATCACCTCGAGCCACCGGTCGCTGTTTATCTTTAAGGGGGAAATTTTCTGCCGTACTCGGTCCACGAGAATTTCTCCGCCGCCGCCTGGGATCGATCCAAGTCCCGCCTTCTTGAATTCCGAAATCACTTTCGGCAGCGGCATCTGGAAAGTCTCAGCGAAATGCTGGAACTCCGGCGGACTGAATCCGTGAACGTTTATGTGCGGATATTTTTCTCGGATGTGCCGCAAAAGATCGATATACCATTGGAACGGCAATTTTGGATGATGCCCGCCCTGCATCAGAATTTGAACCCCGCCCGCCGCCGAAAGTTCGTCGAGTTTTTGATCGATCTGCTCGAATGACAACACGTAATGATCTTCGTCGCGTTCCGTCCGATAAAACGCGCAGAATTTGCAGTAAACGTTGCAGACGTTCGTGTAGTTGATATTGCGATCTACGATGTAGGTCACGATCTCGCGTCCGCGCCCGCCATAGCTTTTCGCCTTCGCCAAATCGCGTCTCGCATTGGCAAGCGCACCGAGTTCTTCCAGCGGCCAGTGATACAACTCGAATGCGTCGTCTGCCGAAATCCGTTCGCCCGCAAGAATTCTTTCGGTGAGCGCGTCTCGATTTACTGAAACCATATCGAACCAATCTTAGACGCGCCTGGCGGACTTCGCACGTACGTTCGTTTGCGGCAGGGCGCGACCACAGCCTGCTCGCCGTAGCGAGGGCGGGCCGAAAGCCAAGAATTTTGCGGACGGCTCGGCGATCCGTCCCTACCATTTGGAAATGCATCGAATGGTCGCCATCATTGGCGCAGGCGTGTCGGGTCTGACGTGTGGCGTCGTGTTCGCCGAGCGCGGCTATCGCACAGCGAGCTTTGCCGAAGAGACCGGACAGCAGACAACGTCCGGCGCGGCTGCGGCGCTTTGGTTTCCCTACGACGCCGAGCCTGCAGAGAAAGTCATTCCCTGGGCTCTCCAGACTTTTGATGTGCTCGTCGATCTTACGCATGTTCCAGCGAGCGGCGTCTCAATAATCGAGCTGCGACAGTTTTCCCGGACCCGAGAAATTCAAGTTCCAGACTGGGCGATCCCTTTGGGCGCGCGACCTGTTATCGCGAGCGAAGTCGAGGGATCTCGCGGATCATTCAAAAGCGGTTTCACGCTGCGTGTCCCGCTGACGGACACGACGATTTACCTCGATTATCTCGCCGCGCGTTTTCTCAAGGCTGGCGGCGAAATCAACGCGAATGTCCGCTTCCAAGAACTCGAAGACGTCGATCAGCAATTCGAGCTGGTGATCAATTGTGCAGGAATCGGGGCGCGCTAACTTGTGCACGACGTCGATCTCGAGCCACATCGCGGGCAGGTCGCGATCGTGCCCAGAATCGAACGTCTTTCCTGCGCGATAGTTTGCGATGATGCGCCGCTCATGTACGCGATCCCTCGCAGAAACGATTGCGTGTTCGGCGGAACAAATGATTTGAGCAGTGATCTCGCCGTCGACGCCGCCGCAACAGATCAAATCATCGCAGAGTGCAGCCGCGTTCTGAACATCGACAAACCGAATATTCTCGCCGAGCGCGTCGGCCTGCGCCCATTCCGCAAATCAGGCGTCCGGCTCGAACGCAATGAATTGCGCGATGGCCGCACTGTCATTCACAATTACGGCCACGGCGGCTCCGGTTTCACGCTCTCGTGGGGCTGCGCGCGCGAAGTTGTGACTCTTGCGACGTTGTAGCGGCGCTTGTGTCAAGCGCCGACACATTTCAGAATCCGGCAGACGACGCCTACGTCAGCGCGATGCACTGGAAGGAACTGACGACGTCGTCGGGACCTTTTTCGGAAAAGAAACTTTCGTAATAGCCGGGGCCAAGATCCCAATAAGGTCCCTTGTAGTAGTCGTCACGATAAAAACGCCAGACGCCGCTCTCCACGATCACGCAGCTCATCCGGTCGTTCCAGTAATCACCGACGTAGTGGAAACTCAAATTGGTGCGGGCGTAGGAACCTTTAAAACCGGTGTGGTCGTAAAGTACTATTTCAGGCAGCCGAACAATTTCCTTGTTCGGCTCAACTATAACCTTGCCGGCAGCAGAAGCGTGATAGCTCAACGGCCCCAGGTTCCATTTCATGTCGATGATGCACCCGTTATCGGGCGACAATTCAATTTTAGATATTCGTGGCATAAGCGTGTATGGCGATGATTTCGTCTAATTGATCAAATGAAATCTGCTCTGTCGAGCAGATAGATTTAACGACCGATTTTTGTAGGGCTGGCCAATTCTCGGATGTTCGGAGTTCCGCGTTTACGCGGTCACCACGCGCGAAGCATACACCCTCCGCCTGAAGGCGGAACTCCTCAACGTCACTGACTTTTTGCCCGCCCGATAACTCCACAAGCAACGCGTGCCCCAGAATCGCCCGATGGCTGAGACTTCAGATCGTCCGCTTTCGCGTGCACGACAACAGACCGCCCGATCACCGACTGCTGGTCGTTCGTCAACGAGATTTGATGGTCCACATAATCCAGTTTCGCCTTGCCGGAAGCGTCTGCGTCCACGTTTCCCATGTCGCCTACATGCCGTTCCACCGCGTCCGGCCCGGCATGCGGTTTGTTGGTTGGATTAAAATGAGCGCCGGCGGAACTCGCATCGGGCGCGCTGCAATCGCCAAATTCATGAACGTGAAAACCATGATTGCCCGGAGAGAGTCCTGTTATCTCTGCCTGAACCTGCACGCCATCGGCAACTTCAGTAAAGGTAACTGTACCGCCCACCTTGCTTCCGGCTGCGGGATGAAGCACCGCGATGGCCTTTAGCGGAGCGGACGGTTTTTCTGCGGGTGTCTGCGCCTGCGCGGCGAAACCTGCAAACGGTAAAACCGCGAGAACAATTAGCGAAACGCGGAATGAATTCATAGTAACATCTGTATTCGCGACGCGTGAGAAGTCCAGCCGCATCCGCATCAAGTCAATGCCCGGTTGCGTCGACGTTCGTGAGGCCACTTTCACGTGAGCGTTCTTGATTACGCCGCAAACGAAACCAGCTCTACTCGGCGATGCAACGCTCAGACCCGATCTCTTAACTGCGTTTTGCCGCTTTTGCGCGCGCAGTGGACGCAGCAGAAAATTTGTCCATCAGCTTCAACGCCGTGCCCGACAATCCGGCAATTGCAATGCGCGCAAACCGGCGCCAGCGCGTGGATGGCGCACTCGAAACTGTCGAAAGTGTGGTGCTCCCCGCCGACGACCACTTCAAACGCCTTGTCATATTCGTTGTCGCAAACCTCACATGTTGCCATACACAAATGTTTCGCGTGCCGAGAGGTTGGCGGCGGTGTTCAGTTTCAGCAGCAACTAGAGATACGTCAGGAAAGTGATAATTTTCTTCCCGGAGGGTCGTATGCAAATACCAAAACGGCTCATCGATTGTTTAAACGAAAATAAAGCGCAGTACGAAATCCTACACCACGCTGAGGCGGTCACTGCGCAACGGATCGCGCAAGCAGAGCATGTGAAAGGACGCCATCACGCGAAGGTTGTGATCGTTAAATCTGGAGATCAGCATTTAATGATTGTGCTTCCGGCAGATCACCAAATTGATCTTGAGAAGGTGGAGCAAGCAATCGGCAACACCGTCTCGCTTGGTAAAGAACAGGAATTCAAGTCGCTGTTTCCCGACTGCGCCATCGGCGCAATGCCGCCATTTGGAAATCTCTATAATTTGCCCACGTATGTCGACAAACAGTTGGCGGAGCAGGACTACATCGTGTTCGAAGCCGGCACGCACACCGACGCGATCAAGATGAGCTATCGCGACTACGAGAAGATCGTGAAGCCAAAGGTCGCAGACCTTGCCATCAAATCCGGCAGTGGCCGGACGATGAGAGGAGCGTGAATCGGCGATGCCTGGACAACGCCTCGAAACAATCGTGAAGAGAGCGTTGAGAGTCCTCAGTCTCTGGCTGACGTGCGCGACCGTTCCGACAGGTTTTGCAGCGGAGAAAGTTTCGTTCATCAACATCGATGGAGCGATCGGGCCGGCGACGGCTAGTTACATTTCGCGCAGTATTGAAGAGGCGCGCGCGCAAAACGCGCAATGTCTGGTAATTCAACTCAACACGCCGGGCGGTCTGCTCGATTCGACACAAAAGATCGTGCAAAGCTTTCTCGGCTCACAGGTTCCTGTCGTTGTTTACGTGGCTCCGACAGGCGCGACCGCAACAAGCGCAGGTTGTTTCATTACCATCGCTGCGAGCGTCGCGGCGATGGCCCCGGCCACTACGATTGGCGCGGCGCATCCGGTTTCGATAGGCGGCTTTCCCAGCGGCGGAGAGGAAAAGACCGACGAAACGATGAAGCAGAAACTGGAAAATTTCTCCGTGAGCTACATGGAGACAATCGCTGGTAAGCGGCAGCGTAACGTCGAATGGGCCAAGTCGGCAGTAAAAGAGAGCGCATCGATCACCGCTGAGAAAGCGCTGCAATTAAAAGTCATCGATCTGATCGCCTCGGATATGTCCGATCTGTTGCAAAAATTGAACGGCCGCATCGTGGATGGGAAGACGCTGAACACGGCAGGCGCGGAGGTTTCAGAGATCAAGATGTCGGCAGTGGAACACGTGTTTCAAAAACTCTGGCGGCCAGAAGTGATGTTTATTCTCATGCTCATCGCGATCTATGGAATCATTGGCGAACTGACTACGCCGGGAGCGATTCTTCCCGGAGTTGTGGGTGCGATCGCCTTGATCCTTGCGCTTTATCTGGCAGCCATTTTGCCGGTTAATGTGACCGGCCTCGTCTTGATCGCTCTCGCGCTGATGCTCTTCATTTTTGACGTTTACGCCCCGACGCACGGCGTGTTAACGGTCGGCGGAATCGTCGCATTTCTGGTCGGTTCGCTCATGCTCTTCAATCGCGCCGATCCGCTGTTTCGCTTGTCGCTCAACTACATCATTCCTGCGACACTCGTTACTGCGGCGTTCTTTGTTTTCGTCATCGGCAAAGGCCTGCGCGCGCAACTCTTGCCGGTGAAAGTGGGAGCGGGAACGCTGATTGGAAAAACGGTGACCGCATTGACGCCAATCGATTCGCATGGCGGAAAAATTTTTGTCGAAGGCGAATATTGGAACGCGCTCAGCGATCGACCAATCGAAAAAGGTGAACAGGCTGAGATTGCAGCCGTGCAAGGGTTGACAGTAAAAGTAAAAACCAAAGGAGAATAAAGCCATGCCATTACCGTTAATTAGTTGGGTTGTACCCTTCATCATCCTTGGCGTGATCATCCTGCCCCAGATGATCCGCATCCTGCGCGAATACGAGCGCGGCGTCATTTTTCGTCTTGGGAAATTGCTCGGAGCGAAAGGGCCGGGATTAATTTTTCTCATTCCGATTGTCGATCGCATGGTGCGAATGGACCTGCGCGTCGTGACCATCAACGTCGAGCGGCAGGAGGTGATGACGCGTGACAACGTGCCGGTGACGGTGGACGCGGTTGTTTATTTCCGTGTGGTCGATCCGCAAGCCGCGGTGGTGAAAGTGGAGAACTTTCTCAAAGCCACCTCGCTCATCGCCCAGACCACGCTGCGCAGCGTGCTTGGCCAGCCCCCCTTGGACGACCTGCTTTCGCAGCGCGAGTCGATCAACCAGAAGTTGCAGGAAATCATCGACCGGCAAACCGAACCTTGGGGCGTCAAAGTCACGGCGGTCGAAGTAAAGGATGTGGCATTGCCCGACACGATGAAACGCGCGATGGCGAAGCAGGCCGAAGCCGAGCGCGAACGTCGCGCGAAGATCGTCAACGCCGAGGGCGAATTTCAGGCTGCGGAAAAAATGGTGCAGGCTGCGGCGATGATGAGCAAGGAGCCGATTGCGCTGCAACTGCGCTTCCTGCAAACGATGCGCGAAATTTCCAGCGAACATAACACCACGACCTTTCTTCCCGTTCCGATCGATTTGTTTGCGCCATTTAAGAAGAGCGAACCGCCCAAGCCGTAAAACGTGCAACGACGCGGCGTTAATTCCTAGTAACTCGCGTTCTGCCGCCTGTTTATGGTCCCGGCGATTTGCTGACGGAAAAGTTTTGCACCGCCGGAGGCTGGATGACGGACACAATGCGCGTGGACACTAAGCTTTTCTAGCTGAGCGGCGGCGATCTTTCCCAGCGCGACGACTTGTTCGCACTGAAATAGTTCCAGAAAAGCCTTGAGCACCAGCAGGCCGGCGGCTTGTTCTGACTTGTTCGGCATCCGATTGCTCAACATGCCGTGGCGCGGATCAAACGAATGCCACGGGAATGCATTCCATAGCACGAATTGGTCCGGCTTTAGGCCGTGTTGCAAGAGCGTACTCCAGACAATCGTTGCAGTCGGCTCGGAAAATCCGTCCGGACATTTGTAAGGTTTGCTCGTGCGCCGCGGATTCATGTCGGAGAAGAAATCGTTGGATTTCAGCCGTACTGTTTTGCTTCGCCCGAGCAGCAACCGCTCAGAAGTCATGGGGATTCCGCTGAAGTGACCGCCGCGATAACCAACCGCCTCGCCGATCACTGCGATGTGTGCCTTCCGAAATCGCTTTTGCAGATAGGCGCGTAGCTGGTTTCGCCGTATGGCCGGTGCGTTCGGGCCGACATCATTTTGCTCATCGGCTTCCCACCATGGATTGAACACAGCGCCGGAGGGCGATTTTTTTAGCAAGCGCAGAAATTCATCGATCGATTTTGAAGACATTGCTCCAAGCTCGGCAAAAGACGTGACGCAGACAATCCTGTCTGCGGCGTCGTGCCTCCTTGCGCACTGAGCGTTCGCAGGCACGATTGCCACCGTCACGTTCGCCATGCCAGAGCTGCCCGATGTTGAAACCTTCAAACGATACCTCAATGCCACGTCGTTACACCAGCGCATCGCAAATGTGGATGTGCGGAGTTTATACGTCTTGAAAGGCGTTTCGGCTCGTGAGCTTGGGCGCCGATTGAAAAGACGCCGCTTCGAATCCAGTCGCCGCCATGGGAAACATCTGTTTGTGCGCACAGACGGTGATTTCTGGCTACGACTGCATTTCGGCATGACCGGGTCAATTCACTACTTCAAGCGTCCGGAGCAGGCGCCGAAGCATACGCGAGTTTTCTTTGTCTTCGCCAATTCGCATTGCCTCGCATTCGCGGATCAGCGCAAATTCGGTGAAGTCGGGCTGATTGAAGATGTGAATGAATTTTTGAAAAAGCGCGCCTTAGGCCCGGACGCACTTGACGTCAGTCTTGGGCAATTCCGAGGAATCTTTGCAAAACATCGCGGCGCGGTGAAAACGATTTTGCTCAACCAGAAGTTGGTCGCGGGCATTGGAAATATTTACGCCGACGAAATTCTTTTCCGCACACGCGTTCACCCGGCCATGCAAATTTCGTCTCTGAGCGGTAAAACAGTCACGACACTCTTTCGCGCGACTCGCTACATTTTGAAAACGGCAATCGAGGCCAACGCTGATGTGGCTCTTATGCCCAAATCATGGCTGCTGCCGCACCGCGGAAAAGGCGGCAAATGCCCGGGTTGTGGACGCAAATTGACATCGGCAACCATCGGCGGACGCACCGCGTGGTTTTGCGCGCATCGCCAGAAACGCAGGTCCGGAAGTCAGGCTGCCTAGCCTGACTCGGCCGGCAGCCTGCCAGGCTGCCGAATCCAAACGACCAAGCTGGCAGCTTGCTCGCCGAGTCAGCCAAGGCTGGCTGACATCCTAATCACACCATCGGGCGAAAGCGTCCGACGCCTTCCTGCAGACGCCCGGTGATTTGGCCTAGCGAACAAACTTCCACGGCTTCCAGTAGAGTTGGAAAGAAGTTTTCACCGCGCTCGACACTCTCCGCCAGTTTTTCCAGTGCGCGTTTGGTTTTCTCGGCATTTTTCTTTTTGAATTTCGCAAGCCGATCGACCTGCAATTGCTGTTTCGCGCGCGGCGTGCGCGCAAGTTTCACGTCCGGAATTTCGTCGTCACCGTCACGGTAGCGATTCAACCCGATGATTGGGCGAGTGCCGTCGTAGATTTGTTGCTCGTACCGATGCGCAGCGTTTTGGATCTGACTGCGCTGATAACGTTCTTCCACCGCGGACAAAACGCCGCCGAGGCGTTCGATTTCGCGGAACTCATCGAGGATCGCGGCTTCTACTGCCCGCTCGACCGCCTTCATCCCGGGCGATCCGCTCAACATGTTCATGGTGTGTTTGAAAATGCCCGACTCCTCGAGCAGGATCGCCTGCCCGTGCGCGGCAAGCCGAATCCATTCTTCACTTGGGGTTGTGAACGGTTCGTCCGCGCTATTCGAATGGCACGAGTTTGTCGCGTTCATGTAAGCGAGCATTAATTCCGCGGCCGTGCGTGTGAGATTATTTTTGAACTCAGCGGCAATCAACGAGCGCCCGCTGGTTTGTGTGTGCAATTTGAAAAGTTGCGCTTTCGGTCCGGCGCCAAACACATCGCGCATTCCGATCGCCCAGATACGACGCGATACACGCGCGAGCGCGATGTATTCAACGTCGAGACCGCAATCGAGAAAGAACGAAAGCCGCGGCCCGAATTGATCGACCGAGATGCCGCGCGCCGCGAACATTTCTGCGTAAGCGAATCCGTTCGAGAGCGTATACGCGGCCTGCTGCACCGGCGTCGACCCGGCTTCGCCGATGTGATAGCCACTGATCGAAATCGGATACCAGCGCGGCATTTCATGCGTGGTGAACTCGACCATGTCGGTGAGAAAACGCAGGGACGGCTCGATCGGGAAAATCGTTTCATTCTGTGCCTGGACTTCCTTGAAAATGTCCGCTTGAATTGTGCCCCGCAATTTCGAGACAACCTTCGGGCCGAACCGCCGTTTGGCCGCGGCAATGTACATGGCCATGATGATCGGCGCTGGGCCGCTAATCGTCATCGACGCGGAGAAATTCGGGGATCCAAGATCGAATCCATCATAGAGCCGCACCATGTCTTCGACCGTATCGATCGCAACGCCGCCCTCTCCGATTTTTCCGAAAACGCCATCCGCGTCGCTGTCGATGCCGTAGAGTGTCGGGCCATCAAATGCCGTGCTCAGGCGATGCGTGCGCTGGTGTTGTGTCAGATAATGAAAACGCTCGTTTGTGTCCTCAGCCAGCATCAAACCGGAGAACAAACGCGTGGGCTCTTCCTGTGGAGGCAGCCGTGCCGGCCGCGTTTTCGTTTGGTTTGCAGGCGACACGCCCGCCGCTACAGCCTTATCCTTCTCAAAACTTTCAATCTCGCGAACCGGCTCAAGATACATCTCGCGATAGACGCCGTTCAGATATGGGAATTCACCAGGTAAGCCTTCGCCAAAGATGTAACGTGCGATCTCGCCTGGCTCATCAATTTCCGGCAACGCAAGCCGCGGCAATGGCAACCCGGTTGGCGTACGGCTCACGGGAATTTTCGCTTTGACGTCGTTCCAGCGTCCCATCAGTTCGCGCCCAAACTTCTGATCGCTGCGCGCGCGCTTCACCTGGTCGAGGACGAACTTGTTATGATTTTCGACTGATTCGACGACTTGTCCGAGTTTGCTCATAGATTCGCGTTACGTTCCTGTCATTCCGAGCGGAGTCGAGGAATCTCTGATTAATCCGATGTGGAGATCATCCAGAGATGTCTCGACTTCGCTCGACATAACAGCTTCCTATCGGCATTTACAAATTAGCTCGAATAGTTTGTCCACGCCAGGATCGCGATGGCGTTTTGCCACAGTGTCAACCAGTTGCTGAGATTGCCGGTTCTGTTCGAGACGTTGTTCGATTTCTGTGTGCGCTGTGCGAGCGCGCTGAAGATCGCTTTTGTTCACCACCACGACGTCGGCCAGATCAAGCATCACAATCTTTTGCAACTGTAACCGGCTGCCGTAATCCGGATTCATCACCAACACCGTCAGATCAATGAGTCCATCTTTCTGAAATGGCATCGCCTCCTGGCCTGTGCCCACGGTCTCAATAATAACCCAATCGAAATCCGAACGCGCGAGCAGCGCCAGGCAATCGTGCGTTGCGGGTGAAAGTCCCCCGGCTTGTCCACGCGTAGCCATACTGCGCATGAGCACGCGATCGTTCTGCGAGTTGATCATGGTGGCGCGATCGCCCAGCAGTGCGCCCTCGCCGACTACGCTTGGATCGTGCGACAAAATTGCGATTCTTCCCTTTGGATTTCGATTCAGAAAACGCAGCACCAGCTCATCAATCAGCGTCGTTTTGCCCGCGCCACCGGGGCCGGTGAAGCCAATTACCTTTGATGTTTGATGTTTGATGTTTGATGTTCGGCGTGTTTTTCTCGACTTAAGTGTTGAGCGTTGAGCGTTGAGCGTTGAGCGTTTTCTTTTTCCGCTCGCGTAGCCGTCCTCAATCTCAGTCAGCTTGTGCGCAAGTTCCTGGCCCGGCGATTTTGGCCGCGGCCGTTTCGTTCGCGGTTTGCCATAGCGTTGATGGACAAATTTGACCATTTCATCGAGCGAGGTGCCGGCGAAAAAGACTTCGTCCACGCCTTTGCGTTTCATGCTTGCTGCGTCGTCGTGAGTAATCGTGCCGCCGCCGCCGCCAAAGACCTTGATGTCGTCCGCGCCTTTCTTGCGCAAAAGATCGACCACGCCCGCGAAGAACTCGACATGGCCGCCGTTGTAACTTGAGATGCCGATGGCGCACACGTCCTCCTGGATGGCCGCGCGAACGATGTCGCCCACCGAGCGATGGTAGCCAAGATAAATCACCTCGATGCCATGGCGGATGAACTCCAGATTGATCGTGTTAATGGCGCTATCGTGTCCGTCGCAAATCGGGACAGCGGTTAAAATGCGGATCGGAGCAACCATGAGAGGAAAAGCCTAACGGTAAACATTTGACGGGCAACGCCATTCTAGCCTACTAGCGAGGCCATGAAAAAATCCGGAGCGCTTCGCGCAATCCTGACCACCGGCGTAGTCGTTGGCGTTTTGGACATCTCATCGGCATTTGTGATTTGGTGGCAACGTGAAGTAACAAACCAGCGAGGATTGCAGGGAATCGCTGCTGGATTGCTCGGTGCGAAATCGTACGAGGGGGGAATGGCAACAGCCGGCCTGGGACTTGCGCTCCATTTTTTCGTCGCGTTCGTGGTCGTATCGATCTTTTACCTTGCGAGTCGCAAGATCCCGTTTCTGACGACACATCCGCTCATTTCCGGCGTATTTTACGGGATTGGCGTTTACGTTGTGATGTACTGGTTTGTGTTGCCGGCGGCTTTTTCAACATTTCGACACCGAGCCGCCAACGAGTTGCTCGAGGCTGCTATTCACGTTTGTTTGATCGGCTTGCCGACCGCATTCATTGTGCGCCGATACGCTCAACGAATGGAGTAGCTGTCATGAGCAACCCGCTCGATTTTTCTGGCAAAGTGGTGCTGGTCACCGGCAGCTCTCGGGGGATCGGCGCGGAGATGATCAAAGCGTTCGGGAAACACGGCGCGCAATGCGTGGTGAATTACGTTGCCGATCCGCAGGGACAAAACAAAACCGATGCGACGAACGTGGCAAAGGACCTCAACAAGCCGCTGGTGATTGAGTGCGATGTGACGCAGCCGGCGCAGGTAGAGGCGATGATGAAGCAAATACAAAATCGACACGGCGGGCTCGACATTCTCGTGAACAACTCCGGAATCATCAGCGATCGCAGCATTAAGAAGATGTCGATAGACGATTTCGAGAGCGTTATTCGCGTGAACCTCACCGGGACATTCATCGCTACACAGAAAGCCACGACGATCCTGCGCAATGCCGGCCGGATCATCAACATGTCATCCGTGAGCGGGCAAATGGGTTTGTTCGGACAAGCCAATTATTCTTCGAGCAAAGCGGGCATCATTGCGCTGACCAAAGTCTCTGCCCGCGAGTTTGCGCGGCAAAACATCACCGTCAATGCGATCGCTCCGGGTTTTATCGACGTCGGAATGAGTAAGGGCGTGCCCGACGAAGCGATGCAAAACTTCATCAAACAAATCCCGCTCGGCCGCCTCGGTGATGTTAGTGAGATTGTAAACGCCGCGCTCTTCCTCGCCTCTCCAATGGCTTCATACATCACGGGTCATGTATTGAACGTAAACGGCGGTTTCTACATGGCCTGATCCGTCACATGGAGGCTGCCATGGGACGACGTTTCCCGGGCGATCGCGGAAGTGAAGCATCCTGCTTCACTCGGCCGGCGATGCTTCCAGCTCGCCAAGTGGTTCGGCAGAGATGCCGAACCGCCGAGATAAGCACGATGCTTATCTTCCGAGGCGCGCAGAGCGTCAGCTTAGTCCAGTTTCTGCACCAGCAACCAGACTAAACCTGAAAGCACCGCTGCGAATGTCGATAACACGAATGTTGCGCGCTTCGTCTGCCGTATTTTGAAAGCGGGCTTGGGAATATCGTCGTGAATGTGACTCGCCTCGAACAATTTCATCAGGGCAAAAGCCACGACGAAACCGACGGCGGCCCATTTGAGGCATCCCAAAATGGTCTCAAGCATCCCGGCAAATGCTAGCGCAGGCAAAGCCGTCGCTCAAGCGGGGAGTCGCTCCAATCGCATGCCTGACGGAAGGACGGCAATCCAGGCCAGAAATCGGGCTCTTTATGCAGGCCCGATTCATTCGTCGGAAATGCATTGACTGCAATCCTGCAGGTTGTCTATGCTCGCCGCTATGACTACCAAATTTGTTGCTCTCGTTCTTGCGATCGGACTTGCGAGCGCCTGCGCTGTGCAAGCTCAGTCGCCCACCCCGGGCGAATCGCCTGCTCAATCGCCGTCACCGGCAAAAAAACGCGCACATAAAAAAGCTCAGACGACATCGTCCGCCCAAACCTCCGCGTCGCCTGCAACTTCTGCGTCGCCTGCCGCTTCACCCAAAGCGAAGCGCGCCAGCAAAAAAAAGGAGGCTACCACAGCAGCGAGTCCCGCCGCATCAGCGTCGCCTGCTAAATTCAACCTCGGCGATTTATTCAAACCGAAAACTTCTGCTGCAGCAGCCAGTCCTGCGGCCGCCAACCCAGCGCCCGCGCGAGGGGCGAGCGCTAAGACTGCAGCCACGCCTGCGCCAGGCGGCGGCCGCGGTCTAGTCTGGGTCAATACAGAGTCGCATGTTTACCACAAGGAAGGCTCGCGCTTTTACGGCACGACGAAAAAAGGTAAATACGTGAGCGAAGCCGATGCGATCAAAGAGGGAGACAAAGCCGCGCGCGGGCACGAGTAGGTCGAAGAATCAACTGTCTCTTGCCAGGCTTTGCAGCGCATCAGCGAGCGTCTCGAACGTCGCGATTTTGATTTCGGGTCCGTAATGGAATTGCGATAGAATATTGAGACCAATATCCTTGTGCGGATCGGGGATCACGCGCGCCACGGAGACAACGCCTTTTTCCGCAAGCGCGTCCATGATCTCGGCAATGTGACGCGCCGCTGCCGAATCCATCGAGTCCAACCATCGGTAATCCGCCAGAACGCGGAAGCCGGGCGTAACATCCTGCAGCAGCTCGCGGACGCG